>Ga0068864_100000732_pt1 | contig 27469 bp, 24 predicted proteins | sample KBSSwiS72_FD_66586 | JGI IMG/M metagenome (GOLD analysis project Ga0068864, IMG submission 66586) | Switchgrass rhizosphere microbial communities from Kellogg Biological Station, Michigan, USA - KBS Switchgrass S7-2 | ecosystem: Host-associated > Plants > Roots > Rhizosphere > Soil ...
TCGCTGCCCCAGATCGGCGGCATGTACAACGGCGACCGGGCCCGAAAGCAAACGCTGGTCGAGTACGGCTTCCGTCTGCCTTCGGCGCTCGACAATCGGCCGCAGACATTCGACGAATTCATGTCCCTCGTACCCCAGATGATTTCGCTCTCGGCAACTCCGGGTGAGTACGAGCTGCGTCTCTCCGGTGGAGTGGCAGTAGAGCAGATCATTCGGCCCACGGGATTGGTTGACCCTGAGGTGGAAGTCCGGCCGGTGAAGGGTCAGGTGGACGACCTTCTGGCCGAAATCCGAAAGCGAGTCGAGCTGCGGGAGCGGGTGCTGGTCACGACCCTGACCAAGCGGATGTCGGAGGATCTCACCGACTACCTGCAGCAGACCGGAGTCCGAGTTCGCTATCTCCATTCCGATATCGACGCGATCGAGCGGATGGAAATCCTCCGTGGACTTCGGCTGGGGGAGTTCGACGTCCTGGTCGGAATCAACCTGCTGCGGGAGGGCCTCGACCTGCCCGAGGTTTCGCTGGTCGCCATTCTGGATGCCGACCAGGAGGGATTTCTCCGTTCTGACCGCGCCCTGATTCAGACCGTCGGCCGTGCCGCCCGCAACATCAATGGTCGCGGAATCCTCTACGCCGACCGGATGACCGGCTCCATGCAGCGCGCGCTGGCCGAAATGAGCCGCCGGCGCGGTCTGCAGCTGGACCACAATCGCGCTCATGGCATCACCCCGCGCTCGATCGTGAAGTCCATGGAGCAGGTCCGGCTTACGACTCGGGTGGCGGACGCGCGTACCGAGAAGCCACCGCCCCGAACTGAGAGTCTCGCCGTGGCCGACCTCCACGATCCGGCCAGGCGCGCCCAGGCTATCGCGGCCCTCGAGCGACAGATGAAAGAAGCGGCCGCCAACCTCGAGTTTGAGATCGCCGCGGTCCTTCGCGACCAGCTCAACGACCTGCGCGCGGTCGACGCCCCCGATGTCCAGCGCGCCGGCTTCTCCGGACAATCCGCCCCGCGCATGCGGAGGCCCGGTGCTGCCGCCCGCCGCCGCCGCGCCTGATGCGGGAACTGACCGAGTCAGACCTCAACGCCGAGGGTGAAGCGCTGGGCCGCAGTCTTCCATCAGGAGCGGTGCTCTCGTTTGAGGGAGACCTCGGCGCGGGCAAGACCACCTTCATTCGCGCCATCGCGCGCGGGCTCGGCGTGACCCTTCCTGCTACCAGTCCCTCGTATGCGCTCGTGCACCGCTACGAGGGACGTCGCGGCCCCGTCTACCATCTCGACTGTTACCGGCTCCGGAATTCGGAGGAAGCGCGGGATCTCGACTGGCAGGGACTCGTCGCCGATGGCGACGCCATTATGGTCGAGTGGCCCGAGAGAGCCGCGGGCTGGGTGCCGACTCCAGCCATCCGATTCCGTCTCCACCATCTCGCCGACGCGGCACGCCGCGGGCTGGAGCGCCTCTGATGTGGCTGGCGATTGATACGGCCACCGATCGTGCCTCGGTTGCGCTCGGGCTTCCCGGATCGGTCCTCGCCGAGGAGGAAATCTCCGGCGCGCGGCGTCACGCATCGCAGGTCCTCCCCGCGATTCTTGAAACCTTGCGCCGCGCGGGGGCGGGCCTTCTCGAGATTGAGGCGATTGTGCTTGCCGATGGACCCGGCAGCTTCACGGGGCTACGGGTCGGTGCCGCCGTCGCCAAGGCTCTGGTGGAAAGCCATCCGATCGCGCTCTGGAGTACCCCATCGCTGCTCTCCTCGGCCGCCGCGGTAGGACACGACGGTCGCCTTGTGCTTGCCATTGGCGATGCGCTGCGAGGCGAGGTCTTTGCCGCCGCCTACCAGGTTACCTCGAGCCGGGTTGATACAGTGCTTGCGCCCTCGGTCCACCGGCCCGAGGACCTCAACGCCTCCGGCCTCGTACCCGAGGTGATAACGGGCCCCGCCGCCGACCGGATGGACGGAGTTCCAGCCTGGCCATCGGCTGCCACGTTGCTTCGCTTGATCGGTTTATTGGGGGGAGTCCGTCGGATTAGCGACCCCCGACGGTGGGAACCGGACTACGGTCGGCCTGCCGAAGCACAGGTACAGTGGGAACGCACCCATGGACGACCGTTACCGAATCCGTCCAGCGTCTCCGGCTGACGCGACTACCCTCAGCACCCTCGAGCGTCGCTGCTTCAGCGATCCGTGGAGTGCCGAAGGATTTCGTGAAGTCCTGTCCACGCCTGTCTGCTTCGGGCTGGTGGCCGCCATGGGCAAGGACCTTCAGGGGTACCTTCTGGCTCGCCTGGTGGCAGGTGAGGGTGAAGTGCTGAACCTCGCGGTAGATCCCGAACATCGCCGCCGGGGAGTGGGCAGGACTCTCCTCGAAGCGGGACTCCGCGAACTCCAACTTCGTGGAGGGCGGGAAGTCTTTCTCGAGGTCAGGGAGTCAAATGCCGGCGCCCGGGCTATGTACCTTGCCCGTGGGTTCCGGGTCGTCGGCGCCAGGCAGCGTTATTACCGGCAGCCGGTGGAGGACGCGCTGGTTCTGCACCTGCCGCTCCCCACCACTGCGTGAATGTGCCACCGCCGATGTAGATTCTGGTTAGTGGGGAGGACCGCCCTGCCGCTAGCGTCACGGCGTCCACCATTCCTGCCCCGTCACGCCTGAGTGTGGAGGTTCCTGTGAGCAGCCGCAGCCTGAACAAAGTGATTCTGATCGGAAACCTCGGCGCTGACCCTGAGGTGCGCAGCACCAACAATGGGACACGCGTCGCGACCCTGTCGGTAGCCACCAGCCGCCAGTGGAATGGTCAGGGAGGAGACAAGCAGGAAAAGACCGAGTGGCACAAGGTCATCTTGTGGAACAACAGTCGGGGTACCGGCCTGGCCGATATCGCCGAAAAGTTCTGCAAGAAGGGAGACAAGGTCTACGTCGAAGGCCGGATCGAATATCGCTCCTGGCAGGATCGGGAGGGCCAGACCCGCTACACCACCGAAATCGTCGCTTCGGACATCATCCTCTTGGGAGGGCGACAGGGTGGAGCGGGGGCCGAGTCGGCACCGGCCCGGGTGGGAGCCACGGCCGCAGCAGCCGGCCCCAAGAAGGAGGGCAAGGAAGGCTTCGAAGACTTCCCCGAGGCCTTGGACGCCGAGGACGACGACCTGCCATTCTGAGGCCCGGACACCCGCCGGTGAGGTCTGCCGGCGGGTGGGTCCGACCCTCGCTTAAAGCACGCGGATCAAGGCATGCTGCCAAGGACCTGACCCCGCCAAACAGCGTTCCCCGATTTTCGCAGATGTTGGTTAACGAATGAAACCCCAACGCTTTACAACTACTGCCCTCGTGTGATCTCTAGGTGGCGCGCTGGATGCAGTTGGCCTATATTCGCTTGCCCCCACGAACATCAAGCGAGGGTTGTGCAATGACTGGCTCAAGCCCAAGTCGCCTCTTCGCCGTTTTCGCAGCTCTGGCCCTGCCCGGCGCGGTGCTGGCCCAGACCCCCCGACCCGACTCTCACGAGGTCCGGCCGGGCGATACGCTTTGGGACCTGTCCCGCCAGTATTTCGGCGATCCCTTCCTCTGGCCTGAAATCTACCGGCTCAATACCAACGTGGTTGAGGACCCGCACTGGATCTATCCGGGCGAGGTCCTCCGGCTGCAGGGTGGACCCGACGTAGCCGCAGTGCCGACCGAGGACACTCCGGTTCCCCCCGAACCTGGGGCGCCCGTGTCGGACGAGGCGGCAGCGGATTCCACGATGGCTGGGGCGGCCGATTCCAACATGGCTGAGCGGGGACTGGCCGAGGCGCAGGTAGGAGAGCTCCAAGACAATCAACCGGAGCGCGACGCTGACGACCTGAGCGTGCTGTTTGGCAAGCAGCAGCGGGAGGTAGACGCTCAGCTCGAAGGCGGAATCAGCCGGCTCTACCGGCCGATTCGGGAGGACGAGTTCTATAGCTCCGGCTTTCTCTCCGAGGAACAGAAACTTCCGTTCGGTCAGCTGCTGGGCTCGGTAACTCCCCAGCAGATCAGCACCTCGTCCCCTCATAAAGGGGCGCGGATCTATTCCGAGGTCGGGATCCGGCCGCCGGAAGGAGCGAAGTATGAAGTCGGCGATACTCTCCTCATCGTCCGCATCGACCGCGAGATCAATGACTGGGGCCTGGTGCTCGTGCCCACCGGTCTGGTCCGGGTCACCGATGTGAGCGGGCCAGAGGACGTCGGCGTCGTGGTTCAGCAGTACGCCCAGATTCTGAACAATCAGCTCCTCCTTCCGGCCGAGAAGTTCCCGGACCCGGGCAACGTCCGCAGCGTGCCGATTTCGGATGGAGTCCAAGGGCATGTCATCCAGAGCCGCGACCTGCAGCAGCTGAAGGGTCCGCTCGACGTGCTCTTCATTGATCGCGGCCGCAAGGACGGGGTAAACCTCGGAGACATCTTCGAGGTCCGTTCCTCGAAGAGATATGTCGAGGCCCCGCAGGGTGAGGCCGAAACGCTCGACGAGGTCATGGCTCTGGTGCAGGTGGTGCACGTCGGCGAGCAATCGTCTAGCGTCCGCATCGCGAAACTCATCCAGCCTAACATCCGGCCCGGCGCCGGAGTCCATCAGGTCGCCAAGCTTCCGTCCTGATCGGCCGGTCCGGTGATCGCAGGTCTACACGAGGGGCGCTCTCGGGCGCCCCTCGTCGTCATTATGTTTCTGCGCCAGTCAAGCCGGAGTCCAACGGGGGAAAGGGAGCTGCATGAGCGGACGGATACTGATCACCGGCGGAGCAGGGTTCATCGGGTCCCACATTGCCGAGGAGCACCTCCGCGCCGGATGGGAGGTGACAGTCCTCGACGATCTGTCTCGTGGCAAGCAGAGCAATGTTCCCAAGGATGCCCGATTCGTGAAGGCCGACATCAGGTCTCCCGAGGCGCGGTCCACCGTCGCAAAGGGTGGCTTCGACGTAGTGAATCACCACGCGGCCCAGATCGACGTGCGAGTCTCGGTGAGCCAGCCGTCCTACGATGCCGGCATCAACCTGGTCGGGCTGATCAACCTTCTTGAAGGCGCCGCCGAGGGCGGGGTGAAGCGGGTGGTCTTCGCCAGCAGCGGCGGTGTCGTGTACGGGGACCCGGAGACCATCCCAACACCGGAAAGCGCCCCCAAGCTTCCGATTTCACCCTACGGTGTGAGCAAGCTGTCGGGTGAGTACTACCTCCGAACTCTGGGAGAGCTGAACGGATTCGAGCGGGTGGCGTTGCGCTACGCTAACGTCTTCGGGCCGCGTCAGGATCCCAAGTCCGAAGCGGGCGTTATTTCGATCTTCGCCTCACGCCTCCTGGCCGGGCAGCCGCTCACTGTATTCGGAGATGGTCTCCAGACCCGGGACTACGTGTTCGTGGAGGACGTGGCGCGAGCGAATCTGGCCGCGTCCACCGCACAGGTGGCTCAAGGCGATCTCGATAGCACCGCGTTCAACATTGCCACCGGCACTCAACGCAATGTGCTCGAGCTTGCCGAGGCGGTTGGAAAGATCGTCGGCCGCAAGCCCGAGCTGGAGTTCGCCCCGCCGCGGCCGGGAGAATTGCGCCGCAACTCACTGGTAATCGACAAGGCACGTAACGGACTTCGCTGGACGCCCGTTCATCGTTTCGAGGACGGCCTCGAACAACTCGTCAACTGGTTCAAGCAGGGAGCCCCCTGATGCAGCAGACCGGACCGTCGCTGTCCTCCGCGTGGGACCTGGTCCTCGCCAGCAGTGTCGAAACCAAAGTTGTCCTGGCGATCACCGCGGCCTTCTCACTGATCTCCTGGTTTATCATCGGGCTCAAATGGTGGCAGTTCAGCCGGCTCAAGAAGCAGGCGGATCGGTTCTTCTCCGAGCTGGAGCGGACCACCCGTCTGACGGATGCCTACCATGCCGTGATGAAGCTGCCGCCCTCGCCCTATAACCGCCTGTTTCGGGAGTCGCTCAACTTCTATTCCGAGTTGCGTCCCGGTGGGCTCAAGGACGAGGCGAACCGGGTCACCCTGACGACCACTCAGGTCGAAGCCCTGAAAATGGTTCTGGGGAAGGAGGTCGCCGCGGAGCGGGACCTGATGGCGCGGTTTGTCTCCTGGCTGGCCACCATCGGTTCCGTGAGCCCGCTGCTCGGTCTGCTGGGCACCGTGCTGGGCGTCATGGACGCGTTCATCGGCATTGCGTCCAAGGGCTCAGGTAACCTCTCGGCGGTAGCGCCCGGCGTTGCCGAAGCGCTCGTCACCACTTTGGGGGGTCTGGCGGCTGCCATCCCGGCCGTGATTGCGTACAATGCGTATGTGAACCGGATCGGCTTGTTCGCCGGTGAGCTTGAAGGGTTCGCCCACGAAATCGTGGGCAGCATGGCGAGAGAAGGGTTGCTGTAAAATGTTGACCGGACTGGGACGCGGTGGGCTGCGTGGTCACGGCGAGCTGCCGCTGAACGCGGATATCAACGTCACATCCCTGGTGGACGTTGCCTTCGTGCTGCTGATCATCTTCATGATCGCAGCACCCATCATGCAGGGCGGGGTGGACGTTCAGTTGCCACGCGCCGAAGCGCGGCCGATCACCGCTCGCGAAGGCATGGTGGTTTCGGTGGATCGCCAGGGCCGGATCTTCATCGATCAGACCCAGGTTTCCTACAACGATTTTCGCATCACCTTCAAGTCGCTGGTTACGTCGCGCAAGCCGGCCTCGGTCTATGTGCGGGCCGATTCCCGAGTGCCCTACGGGGACGTGGTCCGCGTCCTCGCCGTGATCCGCACTTCGGGAGTCCGCGACGTGGGCCTCGTTGCCCAGGACGAAACTGCGCCGTGAGATACGCGGCGGCGATCCGTCAACCGACTGGAGGCGTTGGAGCCGGTCTCATCGGAACCGTGGCGGTTCACGCCGGCGTTGTGGCTTTTCTGTGGGTCGCAGTCCAGCCGCCTCCTCCATCACCGCCGGCCTATGCGGTGGAGCTGGTCGCGGCTCCAGCACCCAAACCAGAGCAGAAACCCGCCCCGGAAACCGTGACGCGGCCGCCTGCAGAACCTCCTGCACCGACCAAGCCGGCGCCCAAGCCGCAGCCGAAGACGGCTCCGACGCCTCCGCCCAAGCCCGCGGAGACCGAACAGAAGACCGAGCCCAATCCCCGAACCACGGCACAGCAGGCCCCGCTGCCTGGTGAAAAGCCCAGCACCGGATCGGACGCCGTTACCGTAAGCACGCCGGGCCTGGCCTTTGCGTTCCCGGAGTACCTCCGGAACATCGTGCAGGAGGTCTACCGGCGGTGGGACCGTCCCATGGGCTCCTCGCTCAAGGCCGAAGTGAGCTTCCTCATTCTGAGGGACGGCACGGTGCGCGAGATCAGGGTCACGAATGGGTCCGGCAATTTCTCATTCGATCTCGCCGCTCAGGGTGCCATCGAAGCGGCGGGAGCCGCCAAGGCTTTCGGACCGCTTCCCGACGGGTATGAGGCTGACGTCCTGCCCGTCTCCTTCTACTTCACGCCACGTCCTCAATGATCCGTTTTCGTGCTGCCTTGATCGGACTGTTTACGACCGCTGCGCTGAGCGTTTCCGGTCGCCTCCTTGCCCAGGACACGACGCAGGCCCAGGAAGGAGTGCGGGTCGGCATCGAATATCGTCCGGGAGAACGGCCCTCGATTGTCGTCCTCCCGGCCATAGGCCGCGACTCCGCGCGAAACATTCTTCTCCGCGACCTCGACTACAGCGATCGCTTCGAAATCATCCCCATCGGGTCGGAGGGCGCGTCGACCACCGTCAACTACGTCCTGCTGCGCTCGCTGGGTGCGGACTTCGGAGTGGAGCTCGCCGACGTCTCTGGGGCTACGGCGTTCCGGCTCCATGACATGAAGACCGGCACGATGCGGAAGGAGCAGCGGGTGAACCTGCCCCCTCCGGGCGATCCCAATTTCCGGATAACGGTGCATCGCATTGCTGATGAAATTGTCCGCTCCGCCATCGGTACGCCGGGCTACGCGGCGTCCCAGGTGGTATTCCTCGCCAACAAGCGTGCGTATCGGGTGGACAGCGACGGGGCGAACATGGCCGTCATCACTCCCGATGGCGACGAGGTGCTTTCTCCTACCTGGAGTCCCGACGGGAGGAAAATCGCCTACACCAAGTTCGTGGCGGGCCAGGGTACTATCATTTTGATCGACGTCGCCACCGGGCAGAGGACCGTGCTCGCGCCGACCACCAAAGCGCTCAACTTTACGTCAGCCTTCTCTCCCGATGGCCGGACCCTGGCATTCGCGCGCGCGACGGAAGAAGGGACCGATATTTACACTGCGGAAGTCGCCACGGGATGCTGCTTACAACGCTTGACCGTCGGACGCTACTCCGATAACCTTTCACCCAGCTATGCGCCGGACGGTCGGCGGATGGCTTTCGTCTCGACAAGGGCAGGGCTGCCACAGATTTACGTCATGGGTGCAGACGGCACCGACCAGGAGTTGCTGGCGCCGTTCGACTATGGTGTTACCGGCAGTTCCAATGCCCCCGAATGGTCGCCGGACGGGGCCAGTGTAGTGTTCCACCGGGACGTGTCGCGCGAGCCGCAAATTTTCGTTCTCGACGTAGCCGGCCGGAAGGTGCGGCAGCTCACATCTTCCGGTCGTAACGAAGACCCAACTTGGGCCCCGGACGGGAAGCACGTCGCGTTCGTGTCCGACCGCAGCGGGACCCGACAGCTTTGGGTGATCGACATCATCACCGGGCGCGTCCGTCAGCTTACGTTCACCGGTGGAGTGCGGCTCCCGACGTGGTCACGCCGATTCTGAGATCTCGACCGACCTCACCCTGAATTCCGGAGTCATCATGTATCTCCAGTTCCGCCTCCTCACGATCGTCGCTGCTGTGGGCCTGATCGCATGCGGAAAGAAGCCCGAACCCGAAGCTCCGGCTCCCCAGCCGACGCCGACGGCTAACCAGCCCGCTCCGACACCTCCGTCTGAGGATGCCGCGGCAAAGGCGGCCCGTGAGCAAGCCGAGCGCGACCGTCTCGCCCGCGAAGCGGCCGAGAAGGCGGCGGCGGAGCGCGCGACGACGTTGCAGCAGCTGGTGGCCATGATCCACTTCGATTTCGACAAGGCCGACATACTGTCGGACGATGTCTCCAACCTGGACCGCAAGGCCGCCATCATGCAGGCCAATTCAGGCGTCCGGCTCCGGGTAAGCGGCCACGCCGACGAGCGCGGATCGGATGAATACAACCTGGCGCTGGGCAACCGCCGCGCCGGCGCGGCCAAGCGCCAGCTGGTGAACAAGGGCATAGATGCCGGTCGCATTGAAGTCATTTCGTTTGGGGAAGAGCGTCCGCTCGATCCCGGTCACGATGAGGGCGCCTGGGCCAAGAATCGCCGCGATGAGTTCGAGGTGACGGCCGGAGGCGAATCACTGGTTCCGCCCCAATAATGCTCGCACGCCACTGTCCGGCCATCGCGCTGGGCCTGCTCGCCCTTGGAGCCTGTGCCTCCAAGGGCGACTTGCGCCGGGTCGAGGAACAACTGGTTCTGAGTCGCGCCGAAAACATGCGCGCCGACTCGGCTCGCGCCGTCCAACTTGCCCAGATCCTCGAGACCCAGCGGCGGACCATGGATTCGCTGTCTTCCCTGGCCCGCACCACGGAGCAGACCTCGCGCCAGCTGGGTACCGCCAAGGGCGATCTCGCCAACGATCTCTACAATATTCAGCAGCAGCTGGTTCAGATTCAGGCTCTAACCGGCCAGAGCCAGCAGCGTCTCACCGAGCTCCGCACCCAGCTCGAGGCGCGGGGAGAGCAGCTCAATGCTGCTCCATCCGATAGCTCCCGTCCCGCCCCTGCGGCCGGTGGTGCACAGCCCTCGGCCGACCAGATGTACGAAGCCAGTCTGAGCCAGCTCCGGCGGGGATCGCCGGGAACCGCGCGCAGCGGGTTCCGGGAATTCCTCCGGCTGTATCCGACAGATCCTCGAGTCCCTGACGCCAACTACTTCATCGGAGAGAGCTTCGCTGCGGAGGCGCCCGATTCGGCGGTGGGCTACTACCAGAAAGTGGTGGAGACGGCACCCCAGTCGATTCGGGCGGCGAGTGCGGTCTACAAGCTCGGACTCGTGGCGGAACGTAGGAAGGATCTCGAAGGCGCGAAGGCCTACTACCAGCGCGTGATCTCCGATTATCCCCGTTCCGACGAAGCGGCCCTCGCGCGAGATCGCCTGAAGTCGCTCGGACGGTAGCACCCGGATCGGGAGCATGACCGGTCCGGGCGCGGAGATGCCCTTCCTCGAGCACCTCGAGGAGCTCCGAATCCGGCTGATCCGAGCCCTCGGGGCGATCGTCGTGGGGTTCGGACTCGGTCTCTGGTTGGTCCAGCGGTTTCAGCTCGTCACACTCCTCAAACAACCGATCGCTCCCTACCTCGCCAGCACGGGCGGGAAGCTTGCCGTCCTGAGTCCCACTGATCCGGTGATGATTGTCCTCAAACTGGGCTTCATCACCGGCGTCGTTCTCGCCTCCCCGATCATCATATACCAAATCTGGGCCTTCCTCGCGCCGGCTCTCTACGACCGGGAACGCAAGGCAATCATGCCGGCGCTGGGATTCGGATTGGTCCTGTTCCTGACCGGATCGGCCCTGGGGTATTTCTACCTGCTGCCCCAGGCTTTGCGTGTGCTGTTCAGCTTCCAATCCGAGGCGTTGGCGCTGGTCATTACCTACAACGAGTACTTCAGCTTCGTGCTGCAGATCGTGCTCGCGATGGGGATCTCCTTCGAGTTGCCGCTGGTCATCATCCTCCTCGCGGCGGTTGGTGTCATCTCGCCGATGGGGCTGCATCGGTTCCGTCGTTACGCGATGGTCCTCTGCATGTTCGCCGGAGCAATCCTTTCGCCCGGCACCGACGTACTCTCGATGATCATGATGACCGTGCCGCTGTGGCTGCTTTACGAGGTCGGATTCGTGGGCGCCTGGGTCATCGACCGCCGGCGCCGGCGCGCCGCTGCGGCCGCGGTACTCTTCTTCGCTTTGTTCGCCGTGCCGGACCAGGCTGCAGCCCAGCAGCCCGTCCCCCCTCCCAAGCCCGGGCAGCCGGTGCAACGGGGCCCGGGGGATACCCTTCCCCCCGACTCGACCCGGATCCGGCCCGGCCAGGCGGTGGATACGGCAACGGCCCGTCGGCTTGGTTTACCCACCGGTCCGAGCTACACCTTCGCCCCCGACGACTCGATGCTCGCCGCGCTTCAGCTCCTCGAGGGGTATGAAGCCACGCGGTACCGATCGGATTCGGCCACAGTCCTCGCCGACGAGCGCCGCATTTTCCTCGACAGCAAGGCCATGACCCGCCGCGGAACGACCACGCTCGAGGCGGATTCGATTCTGTACCAGGAGACCACGTGTCTCATCGAGGCCTCGGGAACTCCCAACCTCTTCGATGGGGAAACGGTCCTGACCGGCGGCGGGGGAATCCGCTACGACACCTGCATTCGGCGCGGTGTGGTGACCAAGGCGCTCACCAGCTTCAAGCAGAACAGCAGCGACTGGTTTCTGCGGGGAAACCTGGCACAGGACTCCAGTGCCTCAAGGGTCTACGCCTCCTCAAGCGACATCACCAGCTGCGATCTACCTGAGCCCCACTACCACTTTTCCGCCAAGGAAGTGAAGTGGATCGCGCAGACCATCATGATCGCTCGGCCCGCCGTCCTCTATGTGCGAGATGTGCCGGTCCTCTGGCTCCCCTTCGTCTGGGCGGACGGACGGCCCGGGCGGCACTCGGGAATCTTGATTCCGCGGTTCGGGCTCAACGACATCGTCCGACCCAGCGGCGGGTACAATCGGCAGATCACCAACGTAGGCTACTACTGGGCGGCTAACGACTACCTGGATTTCACCGCCCGGCTGGACTTCTACGACAATCGCTATGTCCAGTATGGTGTGGCGGGCCAGTACCGCTGGCTGAATCGGTTTGTGAGCGGGGCGATTGCCTACAACCAGCAGCACGAGAACACCGGGTCCTCCTCGACCAACATCCGGTGGGACCATCGCCAGAATTTTGACCTGAGTACCTCGCTCAATCTGAGCCTGAACTACGCCAGCAACTCCCAGGTGGTGAGCGACAACGCGCTGGATCCCCTGCTTTCCACGCAGCAGATCCTCAGCTCCGCCAATTTCTCCAAGCGCTTTGCCTGGGGCAACGTGAACCTCGGCGCCAACCGCCGGCAGCCGCTCTCCCCGGGGCAGCCGACCACGATGCAGCTTCCGGCGCTGGCCATCTCCCCCAAGCCGATCGACATCACCAGGAGCATCACGTGGTCTCCCGGGTTCAGCATCACCAATGATCTCACCAACAACAGCCCTAACCCCCAGGTCCGAGTGTTGCCAGGCGGCGGGAAGGATACGCTGAACTCCACATTCGATCAGCGGGCCACCGCGATGAACTTCGACACCCCGGTCCGCTTCGGCGGTTGGGACTTCCGGAACTCCTTCGCTTATAGCGACCAGAAACGTGAGGGGTCGCTGACCGCTGTTCCCATCAGGATTCCCGATCCCTCGACACCCGATCCAACGGATTCGATCATCGTCGCGCAGACCTTCGCCGGGGATTTCTCCAGCAGTTTCGACTGGGAGACGGGGATCAACCTGCCTACGCTTTTTCGGGGCTCGTGGAAACTCCAGCCCGTGCTGGGTGTGGCCAACGCGAGCTCGATTGGGCCGTTCGCCATCCGCAATCGCAATACCAATGGGGACTGGGTGCTTCAGGGCAAGCGGTTCAACTTCGGCGTAACCTCCTCGCCGACATTCTTTGGATTCTTCCCCGGCTTCGGGCCGATCGCCCGGATCCGGCACAGTGTCTCCCCGACCATCAGTTACACCTACAATCCTGCGGCGAGCGTCTCCCAGGAATTTGCCCGCGCAATCGTGGGGCCCGGGCTGCCCGTTTCGACCCGCACCCCTGCTACCCAGACCCTGAGCATCGGCCTCTCGCAAAACATCGAAGGCAAAGCGAAGAAAGCGGCCGGCGATACGACGGTAGCCGATTCAACAGAACAGGACCAGACGAGGAAATACCGCCTGCTGGGAATTACCACATCTCCGGTGTCCTACGACTTCGAGCAGGCCAAGCAACCGGGACGGAACGGGTGGCGGACTCAGACCGTGACCAACACGTTCCAGAGCGATCTCGTTCCGGGGTTCAACCTGAGTCTGACCCATGACCTCTGGAATGGCCCCGCCGGGTTCGATGCAAGCCATTTCGACCTCTTCCTTTCGAGCGCTACGACCGGTTTCGCGGTCTCCAGTGGGACGGTAAACGCGGTGCTGCGGTTGTTCGGTCTGGCGAAGCCCGCAAAGCAGGGCACCCAAGGCAACGAACCGCCCCCGCCCTCGTACGTGGCCAGTCAGACCCGCAACGGCCGCCCCCCCTCCTTCTATACCTCGGACAACAACGCCCTGCAGCCCGGATTCAGCAGCCGCCGCTTCACCGCCAACGTCAACTACACGCTGTCACGCACCCGCCCGACCGCAACGTCAAGTCAGCCGACTCGGCAGAATCTGGGCTTCAGCACGTCCTTCGCTCCGACCCCGTTGTGGACTGTGTCCTGGTCGTCCCAGTACAACATCACCGATAAGGACTTTGAATCGAACGTGGTCCGGCTGGAGCGGAACCTCCACGAATGGCGGGCCGCCTTCAATTTCGTCCGCAACGCGAACGGCAACTTCTCCTTCTATTTTTCGATCTTCCTCTCCGACATGCCTGAAATCAAAGGGGACTACAACCAGACCACGTTCGAGCGGTAGCCTGCTGTAGGCTTTCGTCACTCAAGGGCAAATCGAATCGACTGCTGCACCAGCACCGCTACCGGCCTGCCGCGCGATTCCGCGGGTAAGTAGCGACAGTCGGGACTGGTCAATCCGGAGATCGCTGCCTGCTCTAGCGCCGGGCTGCTGCTGCGGACGATCCTTACCGCCGAGCGATCCACCGTGCCCTCCGTCCCGATCACAAACTGCAGCACGACACTTCCGGAAATCCCTGCGGCCTTCAAGGCAGTCGGGAATTCACCCGAACAGCGAGAGCCGGGGGCGATTCTAGGCATGACATCAACCTCGCCAGGGAGAAAGGTCCCCTCGAGGGTCTCGGATCCGAGGTCGTTTGATCCAGTTAGGGCTCCCGCGCCCGGTCTCGCGAACTCCCTGGGATCCCAGCGAGGACTGGAGCTGACGGGCAGGTCTGGCAATAGTGGAACCGGCTCGATCGAGGGAGTCGGAATTGTTGGCAAAGAGGGACCGTGAGTCCCCCGCAACGGCTGCGCGGTAGAAGTTCTGCCTGGGGGGGTAGTGAAGGTGATGTCGATCGGTAAGGCGGGTTCGACCCGCATCGGGCGGACTGCGTTCCCTGACAGCGCCACGGCCCCCAACAACAGGGCACCGTGAAGGGAGAACGAAAACAGGGCTTGTCGAACTGCAAGCCTGGAGGTCCGTCTCGATTCGATGAGGGTGCCGAAGCGCATCGTTGCTCCGCGACTGGATTCGGATCCACCATACCTGTCCCACGTGGCATCCGTGCGGCCGCTCGATGACAATGTCCTTCCAGCGCCATTAGCCTCCGCTGAACAAATCGGCAGTCCGATGACGATCGATTGTCCGCGCTCGGGGACATCAACGAAACCAGGCGTTAATCCGTAACTACCAATATTACAATGCGTTACGATATCGCCCCGGAGTGGCATCCGGGCTGCCTATACCGCTGACGATTCCCCGACATGGAGACTACGATGTCCCGCGCGATGCTGGCCTTGGCCCTAGCTCTCGCCCTGGTGGCCTGCAACGACTATGGCACCAACCCCGTCGGCGGCGGTGGCGGACAAGTCGCGCCCCCCGCGAACCTCACCTACGAAGTGGAACCGAGTGGTACCCCGGGCGCGCCCAGCGGTGTATTGCTGAGTTGGGAGGACGACGGGAATCCCGCCCTCGCGGTCTGGCACATCTACTCCCGAGGTTCTACCTCGGAGTCTTACCTGCTTCGGGGATCGACTACTTCCAGCACGTTCCACGACAACGGTATTCCGCATCTCCAGTATTACGTCACTGCGGAGGATCAAGCCGGCGTCGAGAGCGGGCCGAGCAATGTGATAACCGTGGATGAACGGCTCGCGCTCCAGAAGCCGACGACTCTGACCACGACCTCTCTGAATGGCGCGATCGCGCTGACCTGGTCCGACAACCCCTTCGCTTCTGACCCGTCGGCCTTCAAGCTCTATCGGGTCTACAGCACTCCATACGATCTGGATAACGACCTCTGCCTCGACCAGTGGGCCCTCGAGGGAACCACGGTAGCCCCGGAGTTCGTCGCCGGTGCTCTCCCTAATGGGTCTCCGCGGTGTTTCGGAGTCTCAGCGATCAGCATCGAAGGGTTCGAGAGTCTCTGGTCACCGATTCACCAGGACACGCCGAGGCCGGATGCCCGCAACGTGGTGCTTTACGCCCGGCAGGAACAGGATGATGGGAGCGGGTTCCGCTTCTGGAACGACTTCAACCACGATGGCGTGGCCCAGCCGAATGAGATTGGAGTGGTCGGACTCGGCTCGTCTCCCAGCGAGGACTTTTCGGTGGAGCGGGACGCCAGTGAGGCACTCTTCATCACGCCGGTCCGAGCGGGCACCAAGGTGGCGCTCTACGGCAACGCACCGGTCGCCGACCTCACCAGCATCGACGCCGCGCCGGTCAACGGCTTTGGGCGGGCCGGTCTGGAAGCCCTGCCGGGTTGGGGCTACGTGTTTGAAATGGATGGCGGGGACGGTTTCGCCCGGTTTGGCGCGCTGCGCGTCACTCACGCAGGCAAGAACTTCATTATCGTAGATTGGTCCTTCCAGACTGATCCGGGCAACATTGAGCTGCTGGTCGGCAGGGGCGGCACCCAGTAGCCTTTTCCGTCTCACCCATAACCTGCGACCCTCCCGGCCCCGCCGCGGAGGGTCGCTCGTTATGGCCCCCGTTCTCTGTATCCGGTGTATCGCTTACTCTTGTTGCCATGCCGGCCCCCACAATAGCGCTCAGTGGTCAGGACCTCTCGATAGACGATGTGGTCCGGGTCGCGCGCTCGCCCGAAACGCGCGTCGTGCTTCACGGGGACGCGCTGGCCCGCCTCGAGCGAAGCCGCGGTCTGGTTGATCAAGCGGTGGCGGCGGGCGAAACCATTTACGGCATCAACACCGGCTTCGGAAAACTCGCCAATGTGAGAGTGCCGGCCGGCCAGCTCGATCAGCTTCAGGTCAATCTCATCAGGAGTCACGCAGCCGGCGTCGGATCGCCCTTGTGGGTAGACGCTGTGCGGGCCGCGATGCTGCTCCGGGCCAACGTGCTGCTGCGCCCCACCAGCGGAGTTCGTCCCGCGTTGGTGGAGGCCCTCGTAGCCTTGCTCAATGCCGGCATCGTTCCCAGGGTCCCGGAGCAGGGAAGTGTCGGAGCGAGTGGTGATCTGGCGCCGCTCAGTCACATCGCGATGGTGCTGCTGGGTGAGGGCGAGGTCCTTGGTGGCGACGGGCGGGCGGACAAGGCACTCGCCGCTGCCGGCCTCAAGCCATTCCGTTTCGCTCCCAAGGAAGGGATCAGCTTCATCAACGGAACCCAGGCCCAGACCGCTCTGCTGACTCTCCTGGTTCACGACGCCGAGGTCTTGTGGCGGACCGCGATCGGTGCTGCGGCGATGAGCCTGGAGGCGCTGCGGGGAACTCCTACCCCGCTGGATCCACGAATTCACGCGGCTCGACCCCATCCAGGCCAGCTCCGTGCGGCCGAACTGATGCGCGACCTGCTGGCCGACAGCGAGATCAGGGAGTCGCACCGGGAAAATGATCCCCGGGTGCAGGACGCGTATAGTCTCCGCTGCACTCCTCAAGTGATGGGGGCGGTGGCTGATGCGATTCGGTTCGCTCGGGAGACTGCCCGGATTGAGCTCAATGCGTCGACCGACAATCCGCTGGTGTTTGAGGACGGATCGGTGCTCTCGGGCGGGAATTTCCATGGCCAGCCGGTCGCCCAGGCGCTCGATTTTCTCGCGATCGCGCTCACCACCCTCCAGGCCATCTCCGAGCGACGGGTTGAACGTCTGGTGAACCCCGATCTGTCCCAAGGACTGCCCGCGTTCCTGACCCGGGATCCCGGCCTGTCCTCCGGCTTCATGATGGTTCAGATCACTGCCGCGTCTCTGGTAGCGGAGTCCCGGAGTCTCTCCCACCCCGCGAGTCCCGGCTCGATTCCCACCGATGCGAATCAGGAGGACTTCGTCCCCATGGGCATGGCCGCGGCATTCAAGGCCAGCCGGATCCTGGCGAATGCCCAACGTGTGGTCGCAGCGGAATTGCTCTGCGCCGCTCAAGGCCTCGAGTTCCTGGCGCCGTTGCGGCCGGGACGGGGAGTCGAGCGGGTGTACCAGCGGGTGCGAAACTCCGGAGATGGGGTGCCCCTGCTCGAAGCCGACCGCCCACCGGCGCCGGATCTGGAGCGACTGGCCTCCCTCATAGCACGCGGCAGCCTCGACCCCGCCCCCGGTTTGGCTTGCTAGCCCTCAGGGCCACTCGTATCTTCTAAGTGACAGATTCCCTAGCGGTTGTACTCTCCCACTCGCCGGTCGGATGAACTTCGAGAAGCTGAAGGAAACGGCCCGGAAATTCGAGCAAAAGGAAGAGTGGCGGCGGGCCATCGATGTTTATCAGCAGGCTATCCGGGAATTCGAGGCGGGTCATGATCCCGCCCCGGACCTCGCGATTTACAACCGTGTGGGAGACCTTTACCTCAAGGCCAACGAACCTGGAGCCGCCGTTCAGGCCTACGAAAAAGCCGCCGAGCTCTACAAGGAGCAGGGATTCTACAACAACGCCATCGCGTTGTGCGGCAAGATTCTGCGGGTGAATCCAGGGCGGATTCAGACCTATCTCACTCTGGCCCACCTCCACGCCCGCAAGAACGTCGTCATTGAAGCCAAGAAAAACCTGCTGGAATACCTCGAACGGATGAATGCGCTGGGTCAGCTCGACCAGGCCTTCACGGCCGTAAAGGATTTCGCTGACCAGTTCCCCAGCAACAAGGAAATTCGACTCATGCTGAGCGAGTTGCTTCGCGCCTCGGACCGCTTCGAGGAAGCGCGTGAGCAGCTGGAGAAGCTGGCGAGCGATCTCGAGGCCAGGGGAGACACGCAGGGGGCGCGCAAGACACTCGCGCGGCTCCAGGCCCTGGACGCCGAAGAATCCGACGCCGCGCCGAAAGCGCCGTCCCGGCCCAAGCCCGGCGAGCTGGTATTCCTCGACACCGGGGGCGATGCAGGCGGGTCTCAGCGTCGCCCTGGCCTCGGCCGGAAATCCCCCGCTCGCGGCGTGCAGACCACGACCCGCGTCGTTGAACGGACCCCGTCACTGCCCAAGATGGACATGCCGGACGAGGCCGCGGCCGAGGAGCAGCAGATCGGCATCGAGACCTCGAGCCTCGCCGACGTCCCGCTCACGCTCGAGTCGGTCCAGCCGATCAGCGACGAAGCACAGATGGAAATGACGCACCTGGATGTCGCCCAGACCCTCGGGTTCGAACCGACCACCGCCGAAGAGTCTTCGGTCGACCAGGTCAAGCCGCTCGATGGCCTGGAGATCGACGCGCCTCCGCCCGATACAGTAGACATCGAGCTGGCGCCGGACCTTGGCATTGAGCGCAATCTCGACGCCGAGGAGGAAGTCGAGAACATCACGTCGTCCGAGTTGGACCTGATCGCGCCCGATCATCTGGAGGAAACTCCCGATCTCACCGACGATCTGCCTCTTGACCTTGAGGAATTGCCCGCGACAGAGGAGTCCGCGGGAGATGAAGGACTCGGTCTCGACCTGATCGATCCCGATGCGCCGCTTACGTCTATTCCTACGGAAGAACTTCCCCTGGCGTATTTGGGCATCGAGGAGCCGGCCGAGGTGGAGGACACCGGGTCCGAGGTCGACTTCATCGAGGTTCCGGAAACCCGGCAGCTGACAGTCGCGGAGCTCGAGGATCAGGTCCTCGAGGATCCCGACAATCCGGATACTCACCGCGCCCTCGGCGAAGCGCTGCTCGCGGCCGGCGAGTTTCCTCGAGGCCAGGAAGAACTCGAGCTCGCTCTCTCTGCCTACGAATACAGTGAGGACTGGGATCACGCGTCGGATCTCGTGAATGAGTTGATCCGGCTGGATCCGAGTGGCGTGCGCTATCACCAGAAGCGGGTCGAGCTGGCGTTCCGTGGCGGCGACCGGACTCGTCTGCTCGACGCCTATGTGGAGCTGGGTGACGCGCTGATGCGAGTGGGGGCTCTCGACAAAGCCGTGGCAGTTTATCGGCGAGTGGTGGAGCATGACCCGGAGAATGCCCGGGCTCAGGCGGCCCTGGATTCCCTCGCTCCCTCGGAGGAAGCGCCGCCTGCCCCGGCCGGACATGCGGTGGAAGAGGAGGAACTGGAAGGCGAGATCGAAATCCCCGAGGCCACGGAAGACGAGCTTATCGAGGCGGAACAGCCCGAAGAGCGACGGGGCCCGCGGCTGTCCGCTCCGATGTTTGCCCCAAGCAGCGACTTCGTGGATCTCGGTTCGCTCGTTCTCGAGGACGACCGCCCCCGGGATCTCCGCATGCGGGTGGAGGACGAGGAGCCCACCGGGGATGAGCAGAAGGATTTCCAGGAGATGCTCACCCAGTTCAAGCGCGGCGTAGATGAGAACATCGGCGCCGAAGACTTCCAGGCCCACTATGACCTCGGCGTCGCGTTCCGCGAAATGGGTTTGCTGGACGAAGCGATTGCCGAGTTCCAGAAAGCGCTGCGGGCCCCCGAAGGCAGACTACGGACCTCCGAAGCACTGGGCACCGCGTTCTTCGACAAGAAACAGTTCGCGATAGCCGAGGCCATCCTCCGCCGTGCCGTGGAGAGCCTGGGGGCGGGCGACGAGGAGCAGATCGGCCTCTTGTACTGGCTCGGCCGGGCGCGGGAAGAGCAGGGGAAGATTGAGACAGCGCTGCCCTGCTACGAACGAGTGTTGGCGGTGGATATCGGATTCCAGGATGCGGGAAGCCGGATAGCGCGCCTGGCGGGTAGCCGATGACATCGGGAACTGCGCCAGTCACCCTGGCAAGTCTGCAGGCACCGCTCCGCGCGAGGCTGGAGATAGTGCAGCGGGAATTGCGCCGGATCATCGAGAGCGACTTCGGGCTCATTGCCGAGGTGAACGGCCACCTGCTGCAGATGCAGGGCAAGATGTTCCGGCCCACGCTGCTCCTGCTCTCCGAGGAGGCCTCCTCCGTGCAGGACCCGCGCGCCCCGACCCTGGCGGCGGTGATCGAGCTGATCCACCTCGCGACCCTGGTTCATGATGATTCGGTGGATCATTCGGTGCTGCGTCGCGGCATGCCGACTATCAACGCCCTGTTCAGCCATCAGATCTCGGTGATCATGGGCGACTATCTCTATTCGCGCGCGGTGGTCGAGCTAACCCGGCTGGGAGATCTCGAGCCGCTGCGAGTGCTGAGCCGGGTGACCAATGAGATGACCGTCGGTGAAATGCGGCAGCTCATGGCTCTCGAACCGCTGGCTTTCTCCGAGGCCGAGTACGATTTGTTGATTCGCTCCAAGACGGCATCCCTGGTTTCGGGAGCATGTGAAGTCGGAGCTCTCAGAGCAGAGCCGGCGGAGCGGGAGGCGCTGCGGCGTTTCGGCGGATATCTCGGGATGGCGTTCCAGGTGATCGACGATCTGCTCGACTATGTCGGCGACAAATCTGTCACCGGCAAACCATCGGGCTCCGACCTGCGGGAGCACAAGGTGACACTGCCCCTGATCTTCGCGCTGGAGCGAATGGACCCGAGCGCCCGAAAACAGGTCGAGCGTCTCATGGCGACGGCCGAACCGAGCGACGACCAGATCGCCAACGTCGTTAGCCTGGTGGCGGAAATCGGCGGCCTTGAGTATGCGCGGGAACGTGCCCAGAGCCTGGCGGAGCAGGCGGAGTCGGAGCTAGATGCACTCCCCGCCGGCCCGGCCCGGGACGCGCTGCGCGCCAGTATCACCTACGTGCTCGACCGCCGACGCTAATGGCGAGTGGACCGAGGCGGCCGGGCTTCTATCTTGGCGTGCTCGTCGCCGGATTCATCGTGGGCGGGTTCTTTACCGCTCTCATCAGGGAAGTGGTTCCGGACAGCGTCGCCAAGACCGTATTCACCGCCACCTGGAGCCCTTCCATCGGGCCGGTGTCGATTGACCTCCTGGTGATTAATTTGACGTTGGGGCCGTTGGGGCTCCACGTGTCGTTTCTGGCGCTGGTTGGCGTGTTAGTGGCCTATCTGATCGCCCGCTCCCTCTTCTGAGGTGCTGGAGTCACCATGTTCAATAACATCGGTTTTCCCGAGCTACTGCTCATCCTCGTGGCCGTTCTACTCCTTTTCGGCGCCAAGCGCCTCCCCGAGATTGGCGCGTCGTTCGGCAAGGGAATCCGTGAGTTCAAGCGGAGCCTGAGCGATACCAACGACGCCATCACCGGCACCGAACCCGACCGCAATGGCGGATCGCGCCAGATTGACTCGAAGGTTTCGACCCCGCCTTCGGGAGGCGATCCCAAGCGCCTGAGCCAGTAGCGATCGTCGAGCGCGCCCCCCAAAAGGAAGGCCCCGGGAAATCCCGGGGCCTTTCTATTGCCGGATCAGTTGCGATTAGAGCTTCCTTCCGGTCTGGGCTGCCTGGGCTGCTTGAGCCGCTTCGGCCTGCGCGTCGGTCGTGAAGATTCGCGCGCGCCGATCATCCACCTTCGCGTTCTCCCGCAAGGCGGCGAGATAGCTCCGGACCCGATCCTGCCGGGCCAGGCGAACCTGCTGGATCTTGAATTGATTCAGATCGGCAACGTATGCCGCGGAATCCGCCTTGACCCGCTTCACGACCTTCAGGAAGTAGGTGCCCTCGTCCGTTTCGATTGGGCCGGTCACCTTGCCGGTGTCAACGCCAAACGTCGCGCCGACCAGAATCGCGCTGGGGAACGGAGGATTGACCCGGGCGAAGGGCGGGAACTGCTGGAAGGGCAAGTGAAGCGCCTTGGCGGCCTGCTCGAGCGTACTACCCTCTGACAACCGCTTGCTCATATCGCTGACGAGAGCCTTGGCCATCTCCGGCTTCTTGGCGTTGCGCGCCGCGATTTCCACCGCACCGTGGATCTGGTCGAGGGGCGGAACTCGATCGGCATGCAGGCTGTCCAAACGGAAGAGCATGTAGGCGTAGCTCAACTCGATAACCCGGCTGGTCTCCCCCTGCTTGGCCTTGAAGGCCCAGACCGCGGCTTCGGGGATCACCTGCATGCCGACCATCACCTTGCTGCCGATCTGGGTGGGGTTGGCACGGCCAATCTTGAGCCCCATGACTCGGGAGACCGTATCGAGCGCGGCCGGATCGAGGCGGTCGGCGCCGAGCGATTCCAGACTGTCGGCCTGAGCATCGAGGTGATCGCGATGATCCCCCGTGACCTCGATCGGAATCAGGATGTGGCGGCCTTTGGCCTTGTCTCCTGAACGCGATTCGATCTGGATGAGGTGATAGCCGAAGCTGGACAGGACCGGATTGGAAAGCGCGCCGATTGGCAGGCTGAAGGCGGCCTTTTCGAAGGCCGGATCCATCTGCCCCTTCTTGAACTCACCGAGGTCGCCACCCTTGGCGCCGCTCACGGTGTCGGAGGACTCCCGCTTGGCTACCTCGGCGAAAGGCGCTCCGTCGTGGATCTCCTTGCGGATCTCCTCGGCGCGAGCCAGGGCCGCGGCCGAATCGCTAGCGACAGGCAGACGGGAGATCTGGACGTAGCTCAGGTACGCGGTCCTGGGCTGCCGGAACTGCTCGAGGTGATCGTCGTAATACTTCTTGACCTCCGCCTCGGTCAGCGGGACCGCCGAATCGGGCACCACGTCACGGGGAACCACTGCGGTGAGCTGCATCGTCACAGTCTCATGAGCGTCCCGATACGACTGCCACAGCGCCCCGTCCGAGAGGTACACATCGGCCGTGACGACCCTCAGCAGCTTGCCCCGCATGATCTCCTCGCGATACTGCGCCTCGAGCTGCGGGATGTACTGCCTGCCGATGCTGGAGTTGAGCCACCGCTGGTATTTGGCCAGATCGAACTTCCCTTCGGTCTGGAACTCCGGGACGGTCGTGAGTTCCTGCGGCGGGCTGTTCTTGATCGCTTCTGCGATCTCCTCGGCGTCGGCGCTGATGTGGCGGCGCTTGAACTCCGAGCTCATGACCTGTTCCTGGATCAGGTTTTCCCACACCTGATTCCGGATTTCCTCGATATCGTCGGCGGAGAGAGAGGAACTGCTCTGCCGCTGGCGAGCGTCGATGGCCTGTTGCAGGATCGCCTGGTAGGCGTTGACCGGAATCGAGACGCCGTTGATCACCCCGACCGTGGAACGGGAGCCCCCAGTGATCTGGCTCCAATCCACGCTGGTGACGACGAAGATGAACATGAGCACCGCAAACACGAACGCGGCGATTTTGCCACCCACACTGCGGAAGAATTGCATCATACGGCGGTAACCTGCTCCAGTAGGCGGAGGCAACCCGAAAAAAGAGGGGTAAGTCTACGCCGGAGAACCCCGAATCTCAAGCGTCTGGGCCCCCTCCAAGAGTTGACAGCCCGGCAGCTGGTTGCTAATGTTTGTTCAATTACCACAACAACTTAGGCATAGGGCCCCGGATGGCTTACACCAGCGAGATCGACAAGCTCGAGCGCCGTTGGAAAGAGAATCCGCAGGGGACCGTTTTCGCGCCGCTGGCGGAGGTCTACCGCAAGGACGGGCAGCTGGAACGGGCCCGTGAGGTGCTCCAGCAGGGTCTGGTAAATAACCCTGACCACATTCCCGGAAACATCGTTCTAGGGCGTTGCTCCCTCGACATGGGCGATGACGGCGGGGCGGAGGCGGCGTTCTCGCATGTTTTGGAGCTGGATTCGGAGAACGTGATCGCGCTCAAGGCGTTGGGAGAGATCACCGAGCGGCAAGGCAGGCTGGCGGAGGCATCCCAATGGCTGGGTCGCTTGATGCAGGTGGATCCCACCAACGACGATGCTCGGGAGCAGATGAGGAGGGTCGAAGCGGTGCAGCAGCAGGCCGCTGTCGACATGTCTGCCGAGCCGATTGCCGAAGTGGCACCGCCAGAAGAGCCGGCATTCCAGGACGCAGCGCTCGATGAACCGCTGCCAGAGCCCATTGAGCCTGCATGGGCCAAGACCCGGGAACTAACCCCACCGGAGCCGCCGCCGGCGTTTGCTTCTCCAGCCGCGTCATTCCAGGATGACGATGTTCTCGTCGTAGAGAGCGTCTCCACTCCGAGTTTCGATTCTCCCGCCGAGTACTCCCCTCCCGAGCCTGATACTTCAGCGCAGCCAGGGTCGAGCCATCAGGGCGTCCCCTTCGAGGAGAGTGATCTTCTCCCCTCGGCGGAGTTCGGGACCACGGCGCAGGAACCGATGGCCGGCATCGAGTCGGTCGAGTTCAATGCGGCAGCGGCGGCGGAGACGGCATCAGTCGCGCCGCTGACCGACCTGCAACGGGAAGATGAATTCAGCCCGCCCGCCGACCTCGGTATCGAAGTGCTCAGTCACGAGGGGCCTGCACAAATCGATATTCGTCCCGCGGATAGTTCGGAATTCCAGCCGACGGACCATTCGAACGAGCTGCTGGAAGTGCAGCCCTCCACCTCTTCCGAATTCCAGGTCCCGGACGCTTCGTCCGAGCTCGCGCTGTCTGGCTCGCCCTCCAACGAGTTTCAGACGCCCAGCGGAACCGAGGACCTCCGGGGTTCGAGCGGTGGCGGTGGGGAATATCAGAATGCCTCGGATCCGGCTCGAGATCTCGCGCCGGCGGACTCCGCGGAGATGGAAGAAACCGTCATGCTGCCGCCGGTAGACGAGACGCCGCCGGCGGAAGTAGAGGAGGTCGTCGAGGGGGAAGTCATCGAGCTTTCGGCACCCGCGGCCGCGGTCGAAGAGCGCTCCGACAAGCTCCCGCTCATTTTCCCCGATGATGCCTCACAGGAAGCTCCGCCACGCAGTCGCCGGATTTCGCACTCGGAGGAAACCCCGACCGAGCCGGAGCCGATCTTCACCGAGAGCATGGCCGAGACCTACCACCGCCAGGGTTTGAACGATCAGGCGCTTCATGTCTATCGGCGGTTGTTGGAGCAGATGCCGGGCGATCATCGGCTGGAGGCGAAGATCCGGGAGCTCGAATCATTGGTGGGAGCCGGCAGCGAACCCGCAACCGCGAGATGGCCGGCCTACTCCGCTTCGGTCACGGGTGGCGAATCGGTGGAATCATTCTTCCACTCTCTTGCCGCCGCCCGTCCCGCGGCCCTTGGGGACCCGGCCGAGGCGGGGTCGCGACCGAATGCCGAGCCGCAAGCGGATGATCAATCGCACGGCGCGCCGACCCGGCCGGCGAACGATGCCTTGTCGCTCAGCGCCATCTTCGGCGAGGAAAGCAACCAGCCGCCGCCCGCGACCCCGCCTGCTCAGCCTTCGGCTTCGACGCCTACGACCGGTCACGCTTTCTCCTTCGATCAGTTCTTCGGTGGCAAAGACGCTCAGGGGAGCGGGTCGCAGTCATCGGGCCGGACTACCCCGCCCTCCGGCCTGGAAGAAGATCTCGACCAGTTCCAGAACTGGCTGAAGAGTCTCAAGAAGTAATGCACATCGCCGTTCTCAACGGTCCGAATCTCAATTTGCTGGGTGCGAGAGAGCCGGAGCTGTACGGAACGACCACGCTCGCCGAGCTCGAGAAAATGGTGCGGGATGAGGCTGGCCGCCTCGGCGTCTCGATAGAGTGGCATCAGACCAATCACGAGGGAGATTTCGTCGACGCGGTGCAGGGGTTACGGGGAAAGGCCGAGGGCGCGCTGGTGAATGCCGCTGCCTTCACCCACACCAGCCTCGCGATCCGCGACGCATTCCTGTCCGTCAAAGTGCCGTTCGTGGAAGTGCATCTCTCGAACATTTTTTCGCGCGAACCGGAACGGCGGCACTCCCGGCTGGCGGATCTCGCCCTCGGTGTCGTCGCCGGATTTGGCCCCCTGGGCTACGTCCTCGCGCTGCAGGCGCTGGTGTCGCGACTCCGCGGTGGCTGACCTCCGTCAGACCCGTCAGGGCGCCCTGCTGGCGCGGCTTGCTGCGGCAGGACTCGATGGGTTGCTGGTGCTGTCGCTGGCAAACATCCGATATCTCACAGGATTCACAGGCTCTTCCGCGCTGCTGCTGATTCGGGAGTCCGGCGCCACGCTCATTACCGATTTCCGCTACGCGACCCAAGCCCCGCGTGAGGCAGGGAACGCGGCGCGAGTCGAGATCGACCGGATCAGCACCTGGGATCGGCTCGGCAAGGTGGTGCGCGAAGCGCCAAACGGAGTGAGACTGGGTTTCGAGGCGCACATCGCCACGGTGCGCGATGGCGAACGAATCGTGGCGATTGAGCAAGCGGAGTGGGAGCCGGTCAGCGACCTGGTCGAGCAGCTCCGGCTGGTAAAGGACCCGGGCGAAGTGCAGGCGATCCGTCGGGCCGCGGAGGTAGCCCAGGCTGCGCTGAACGAGGTGCTTCGGGAGATTACAGCAGGACAGCAGGAGCTCGCGGTGGCGGCGCTGCTCGAGGCCGCCCTGCGCAGGAGGGGGAGCGAGTGGCATCCGTTCCCGACTATTGTGGCGTCGGGGCCGCGGGCCGCGCTGCCTCATGCCCGAACCAGCGAGCGGATGATCCAGGCGGGAGAGCTCCTCCTGCTTGACTTCGGCGCCCAAGTGGACGGATACTGTGCCGACCTGACCAGGACGGTCGTGGTCGGTGCCCGCGCCGATCAACGCCAACGACTGGTTTACGACACCGTCGCTACTGCGCAGCGACGAGCCCTCAATGGAATTCGCGCCGGCCTCACCGGCCGTGAGGCCGACAGCCTCGCTCGCGAAGTCATCGTCGCGGCAGGCTTCGGAGAGGCCTTCGGGCATTCGCTGGGGCACGGCCTCGGGCTGGAAGTGCACGAGGCGCCGCGGGTGGGGCCGACAGGGCAGACCGCCCTACCGGCCGGCGCGGTGGTAACTGTCGAACCCGGGATCTATCTTCCCGAGTGGGGCGGGGTTCGTTTGGAAGACGACGCACTGGTGACCGGAGACGGGACCGAGCTCCTGTCGGACAACCGGGTCGAGCTGGTCGAGCTGGTCTGAACCGCAACCTGCCAACTCACGGCCATGAATACAAAAGAAACCACCGATCTCGCCAAGCTGCTCACCAAACTGCCCGGCATCCGTTCGATTGATATCAAGGATGTCCGGCACCTGGTCGAGCTGCTGCGGGAATCGCCTGAGATTGGCTCCATCGAAGTGAAGGGCTGGTTCGGCACCGGGGTTCTCATCACCCGGACCGGCAATCATGCCGTCCAGGTATCGGCCCCGATGGCGATGCCGATGGCGATGACGGCCGCACCGGG
>Ga0068864_100000738_pt1 | contig 27404 bp, 28 predicted proteins | sample KBSSwiS72_FD_66586 | JGI IMG/M metagenome (GOLD analysis project Ga0068864, IMG submission 66586) | Switchgrass rhizosphere microbial communities from Kellogg Biological Station, Michigan, USA - KBS Switchgrass S7-2 | ecosystem: Host-associated > Plants > Roots > Rhizosphere > Soil ...
GATTAAGGGATCTTCATAGTAATGGAGTGTCTGAGAAATCGTCAACCGATCCAGCCATCACCGGATTTGTACTCCGGCGGCAAAAGCCTCCGGATGGGACGTGATACGGTCCGACGGAATTCCTGGCATACGCACCTGGGCCATATAGTCCGGGGTCCATGTTTCACAATTTAAGTGCTACCGATAAATGGAAACGCCTCTAAGACAAGGAGCCGCATGCGCGAACCAGAAATTTGCCAGTGTTTTCAGAATTTGTCTTTGGAGAAGAGGGTCCCCACCGGTCGCATCCTGTTTTTCTCGATAATATCTCTTGCATCAGAGTTCGATACGATAGAATCCCCGGCATGTCAGATCCTATCGAGCAATCACCCGCTCGAATTCTGGTGGTGGATGACGAAGTCGAAATCGTTTCGTTCATCCGGGAATTGCTGGTCATTCATGGCTATCAAGTCGAGGGAATTTCCGATTCTCGAAAAGCTTTGGATGTAGTCCGCAGTTTCCGGCCGGATGTATGCGTTTTGGATTTCCGGATGCCACATATGCCGGGATCGGCTCTTCTGGAAGCCATCAAAAATGACGATCCCACCATCGAAGTGATCTTTCTAACTGGTGAGGACGAAACCTATCTCGCCGTTGAGATGATGAAACGCGGTGCCCTGGATTACCTCCTGAAGCCTGTGGACCTCGGAAAACTTTCCCTCGCAGTTACCCGTGCTCTGGAACATCGGCGACTAGTTCTTGAGAACGAAGCCTATCATCTCCAGTTGGAACGTCTAGTCGCGGAAAAGACTCAGGCCTTGAACGATGCCCTGCACAGTCTGACTCATGTCCATAGTGCAACGCTCGATGCCTTGTCGATGGCGTTGGATTTTCGAGACCAGAGCACAAGTGGGCACTCGCGGCGCGTGGCAACGCTCACGAAAGGCGCAGCAGCTGCATTTGGAATAGACGGCAGCCATCTTTTGCAAATTGAGCACGGCGCGTTACTCCATGACGTCGGCAAACTCAAAATCCCGGACAGCATCCTCTTGAAACCCGCGGGACTGGACGAAGTGGAATGGACCACAATGCGGAAACATCCGGGCTATGGCTATGAATTCCTCAGTGGCGTTGAATTCCTGAAAGATGCGGCGGAGCTCGTGCATTCCCATCACGAGAAATTCGATGGCAGCGGCTACCCTCGCGGAATATCCGGGAAGGATATTCCATTCGGGGCACGCGTTTTTGCCATTATCGATTCTGTTGACGCGATGATCTACAAAAGGCCTTACAACAGCCCTGTTGCTTTCCAGGTTGCGGCGCAGGAAATACGAAGGTGCGCTGGTACCCATTTCGATCCCGACCTGGTCGAGGGGACGCTCGCCTATCTTGAGCAACACATCCCACGGCATCTTCTTTAACAATTATTAACACCGTATTCGCACGTCCCGAAGTCCAAGTAGGGCATGAAAAGCGAACGTGGCTCCAGACACCTGATTTTTAAAACGTGTATAGCGGTGGGCTTCGCCCTGGGAATCGTTTTACTGTGGCAGACAATCTCGACTTATATCTATGTCTCCGGAAACATGATCACGCAGGCGGCGCAAAGGGATGCCGACCAGAAGAGGGCGACACTACAACGCGCCATTCGTCCTGGCATCAGTGGTTCACGTGAATTTCCGGACCTCGATTCGGTGTTGACCGACTCCATCGAAGAGTGGAAGGATCAGGTCGCCTGGATCCGAATCCTGGATGCGGAAGGCATGGTGATCGCGACTGCAGGCAAAACTCCAGAATGGGCGGGCATCGAGTTTTTGAAGCGCGAACCGGAATTTCAAAAGACGCTTCGGGGCGATGCGTTCGTCGCCATCTATCCCTTTAATGTCGGCCGCTCCCGTGGAATGAGACTGGAAGTCGCAATCTACCTCAACAGTGTTTCCGCTTCGTTCGCTTCGCTGCGCCAGAATCTGATCATCGGGGTTTCGGCTTCACTTGCTCTGATGGGGGCTTTGATCATTCTCGTACTGCGCTTCCCCCGGTACCTTCGGGGCCAGCAGGTTCAGGGCCAGGTGGAACTCGCTCGACGTGTGCAGGCCGACTTGCTGCCCGAATGCGATTCCAGTTTGCCGAACTTTGAGTTCTCCGCCGAATGTATACCCGCCGGAGAAGTCGGAGGGGATTTCTGCGATATGTTTCGAATTGGCGACAACCGGACGGCATTCATTCTAGGGGACGTCTCGGGCAAAGGGATCTCCGCAGCCCTGCTGATGGCACTGATCCACGGCGCCATTCATTCCATGTCGTGGACAAGATCCGCGCAGGATCACGAAAATGCAACCCATAGCCTGAATACCCTCTTGTGCAGGAAAACGGCAACAGAACGGTTCTCCACTCTTTTCTGGGGATACTTCGATCCGAAAACTTCGATGTTGCATTACATCAACGCCGGTCATCTTCCGCCTTTACTCATTCGAACCGGCGAGTTCGGCAACCTCGACGTGAAGCGTCTCGAAGCGGGCGGGCCCGTCCTGGGCCTGATACCCGACATGTCATTTTCTCAGGGCCAGCTGGTCGTTCGAAAGGGTGATGTGCTGGTTGCATTCTCGGACGGAATAGTTGAAGCGCCGAATTTCAACAGCGAAGAATTCGGCGAACGGCGTCTGATCGATGCGATACGAGACGGCTGGAACGATTCTGCATGCGGCATCCGGAACTCCGTATTCGATCGCGTCCGGTCTTATATGAATAACGGGCAGGCCGTCGACGACCAGACATTGATGATCGTTCGATTCAAAAATCCGGCGGTGGAGTCCATCCCCTCGGAAAGAGCGCTGGAATTGGCCACAGCCGGTTAGCAAAATCCTTCTTCCAACTGAGGAATTCATTCACAAAGACAAAGCTGTAGGGGAAGGCCGCTGCTACAAGAACCGGAACTGTTTGATGAATCGGGCGAGTTCGCCCAATTGCTGTACCCCTCATCCGCCCGAAACGTCTCGAGAAAGACGTTCGATTTTACTTCGACCGCCAGGCAAGAAACGCCGTCTGATTGCCAAGAGACAGCATGACCTTCATCTCCACGTTCGCAATATGCGCCACCTCATCAAGCGTCTTGTTATCGGTGATGCAGAAGATCTCCTTCTCATTTCCGGTAAGATCCACCATTTGACTGGGCGAATTGATCGCAGCCACTTTGCCGGACCGGTAGAAGCCGAGTCCGTATTCATCCGAGCGCTGAGGCTTGTATAAATACACGATCTGCTGCTCGGTCACGAGATTACTCAGCGCCTTCGACCATGGCCGCATCGTGTCGGTCAGGTCGAAACGGGGAACGACCAGTGTCACGCTGAATAAAACCAGCAGAAACATCGCAAACAGATTGAAGCCTGCCAGAACCTGGGGCTTCAGCCAAAGGCCGATGACCACCAGGATCGCCGCGATTACCACGGTCACCGCCATAATCAACATCCCGTCGACATGCGGATCGATGCTCAGCAGTTCTCCGAAAAATCCGAATGCGACTCCGATGAAGATCATCGTCCCCGCCTGGATAAACATCCCGATTTTGAAGAGACGCGAGCGCTCCCGGCGGAGTTCCTTCGCGCACAGCATGGCAAACGGCGGCACGACCGGCAGGATATAGCCCGGCAATTTGGAAACGGAAAACGAAAAGAAAACGATGGGAAGAGCGATCCACCAGGCGAGCAGTGCATCAGTACTATCGAAGCGGCGCCGAAGCGCGGATATCATCAGGAACGTCCACGGCAACGTCAACATCAGCAACACCGGCAGGTAGAAATAGAACACGTGCGGATGCGCGTAGAGATTGGTCGTGAACCTTCGGATATTGTGGTTCAGGAAAAATTCCTGCAGGAAGTGGGAACCATTGACCCATGTACAGGCGATATACCAGGGGGCGGCAATCGCAACGGTGATCCAGGACAGGCCCGGGTGAAAAGTCTTCCAATCGGACAGACGCCTCCGAAAAGCCAGAAATGCAAACAGCGACGCCCCCGGAAGCACAAAGGCGACAGGGCCCTTTGCCAGTGCTCCAAACCCCAGAGACGCGTAGAACAAATAAAACCACCGCCGCTGATCAACACCTTTGGTATTGGTCGCGGCGAGGAAGGAGCACAGAGCGATTGTCAGGCTTGCCGTCAGCAGCATGTCCATCGAAGCGGCACGGGCAAACGCAAAAAATCCGATCGACGATGCCATGACCAGCGCAGCCAGAGCACCAGCGATACGATCCCATAATCGGCGTCCGGAGAAATAGACGAAGAAGACGCACAAAGTCGCTGCCAATGCCGAGGGCAGACGAGCGCCAAGTTCGCCCACGCCGAATATCGCGTAACCGATGGCGGCGCCCCAATACATCAGCACTGGCTTTTCAAACCACGGCGAGCCATTCAGCCGTGGCGTGATGTAATCGCCGCTTCGGTACATCTCCGCCGCAATGGAGGCATAGCGGGGTTCATCCGGACCAAGAAAGCCGATGTTGCCCAGTCCATGAAAGAAGAACACATAACAGCTGGTAGCCAGAAGAATCAGTATCAGAAGATCCAGATGTCGATGAAGGGCCTTGCGCTGCAGATCAAGCATCAGAAAGAGGCTATCAAAGTATGCGAAGATACCACGGATGAAAAATGGCGTTAAGGCTGCAGCGGAGTATGCCGCTGCAGTTGCCTTGCTCCGCATTTTCGGATGGCTGCCAAGGAAACTTGCCTACCGTGCCGCTCGAATCGCATCATGGATGGGCTTCAGGCTCGCTAAACGCCAGCGGAATTCCGGATTGAAAAACCTGAGCATGACGATGCCTCATCTCAGCGCCGCCGAACAGGAATCGATCCTGCGAGCCTGTTTCGACAATCTGGGACGGCTGCTGGTTGAATTCAGTCACTTTCCCGATCTGACTCCGTTGAATATTTCCGATTACGTCGTCTATGAAGGTTTCGAGAATTTTTCCGAGGGTGTGCGCCGCGGCAAAGGTGTGCTCTTCCTCACTGGACATTTTGGCGCCTGGGAACTGAGTTCATTCGCACACTCCATCTACGGCCATCCGATGAAATTCGTCGTCCGCGAAATCGATAATCCCCGCGTCGAGCGCTTGATTTCCGGTTACCGCTCTCTTGGGGGGAATGCGCCGGTTCGGCGTCAAAATGCTTCGCGGGATATCCTCAAGGCCCTTCGAAACAACGAAACAGTGGGAATCCTGATGGACCAGAATACCGTCCGCGAAGAGGGCGTGTTTGCGGAATTCTTAGGCATTGCCGCTGCAACAACACCGGCCGTCGCAACGTTTGCACTTCGAACAGGAGCTGCGGTGATTCCCGGATTCCTGATATGGGATGAAAAAATTCAGAAGCATCGACTCCATTTCGACCCGCCATTGAAGTTGATTCAGACCGGCGACAGAACGACAGATATTCTTGAGAACACCCGCATGTTCAATAAAGTTCTGGAGAACTACATTCGCAAAAATCCGGACCAGTGGTTGTGGATTCATCGGCGGTGGAAGACTCGCCCCGAGGGCGATGCTTCGATCTATTAGTGCAGCCCGCCCGAAATAACGTGATTCCCCAAAAAATGGGACAGACCCGTCAGCCCCCGTTATTTCAATGGCGTCCCTGGCGTCGCAGCCGTCGGAGATTGCGGCGGGCTATCGATATACATGACGTGAGGGGAGTCCTTCCTCGCCGGCATGGGAGTTGCAGCTGCTTCGCTGCTGAAACCGAAGACATACGCAACAGCGACAGTCTTGCCTCCGCACGAGGTTTTGAACTTCGATGCACGAACCACCTTTTCCACCGGCGGTCCCAGAAGGGCTGGCGCTGTTCCCCACGCGGAAATCACTTTCAAATCGAGATTACCGATAGCTCCCTGAGGCGTTAGTGCAATTCGCACCCAGGCCGTGCCGTCAATGCGGCGCTGCAATGCGGTGGCAGGAAATTCCGGCGCCTGCACCCCTTCGAAGCATTCGAAGCCGGGATCCTCAGGCGGAGCAGGCTGCGCCACATCTCCACCCCGGCCTCCTCCGGGTCCACCTCGGCCGCCGCCTGCTGCACCAGGTCCACCGGGTCCTCCAGCTCCTCCTCTCCCACCCTGAGCTGGTGGACCCTGCAGAGCTATCGCGGGAAGACTCATCAAAAGAACAAATGCAATCCGCATCACATTTCGCATCGTTGCACCTCAGTTTGGGTTTTCACCGGGAGGGTAGCTCATCTCGATGCCTTAGTCACGGTTAAGAATCATAAACGGATCGAGAAACCGGACGACGCGGCGAACCCGTCGCGCCTGCGGAATCGCGGTCATTTTCCAGTCTTGTCCTGGAAATCGAGTTCTTTTCCATTGGAGAAGATGACCTTTGTGCCGGGATCTCCGGATCCGGCATAGGCGACAGGCGCGCCATTCTTTGCGGGACACATAATAATGGTGACTTCGTCGCCTGGCTTCACGGACCGGCTCGTCCAGCCGGCACGCGTCAGGATTGCCGGACTGTTTGTTTCCACGCCCCAGTTTACGGTCTTACCGCTTTTGTCCTTCACATCCAGATAGATCTGGCTGTGTGGATTGGTCCAAACAAATTCTGTCACGATTCCTTTTATGGAGACCCTTGCCTGCTCGTCGTAGGCGGAATTCCCGTGATGCGCCGACACTGGAATGCACATCAACAAAATGGCAAGGACCATAAAGACTGGATTCAATCGTTCGTTCTTCATTTCGCACCTGCTTGTTTCATCCGATCATCACTTCCCTGTCTGTGCGGCGGGCTGGCGAATTCTCCTGGCAAATTCCTCTTCTTCGGATGCGACACAGAAGGATTCGAGAATCTCCACGCCCGGCCTGGGCTTGATCAGCCGGGGTTCGGTTTCCCATGTCCTTGTATACGTCTTCGGATCGACAATTGTCAGATTGTATTGGATCGTTGTCGCGTCGACGCGGCGGTAGCGTTCGACTGTGCGCATCTGATCGCTGTGGGGCTGACCCTGTGCGCCCAGCCAGGTTTTTTCATTGAACCCGGTCGTTTCGACGACCAGCGTATCTCCATCCCACTTTCCCACGGAATATCCATACCAGGTCTGCTCGGGATCGGAAGGCAGCTTACGGCCGTCCATCCAGATTTCCCGAAGCGTATGCTGCCCTTCGAAAAACATCAGGATCCGTCCTGGAATTTGAATGATCTCAAAGGGCCAGATTGCGAACATGATGCGAGGGAATCCGATCGGATCGCATTTCAGAATCGGATCATTTCCGCCCGGCGCTGCCCTCGGCCCATAACCCGGCTTGTTCGAGTCGTATCGTGCCTGTCCCCACGGCGTCAATGAAGGAAAGTTGTCACCTGGGCCCTGTCCGCCGCCACCGGATGCAAGCTGCCATACGCCGGAAAGATCGTGCGCATCAAAACGAACAGCCGGCTGACCCATCGCCAGTGGCGGGACTGCCAAAGCAGCCAGTGTTGCTATGGTTCGAAGAAGGAAAATCTTCATAACACCCCCAACCTGAATCTTCATCGGTTCGCCATACGGGATTTCGATTTCAGCCGAGAAGAAGAATAAGCATCATTGTCGAAATAGTCCATGATCGGCGTCGCCGAGAAATCGTTACGTTAACGAGGCCTGCGACGACAGATTCCTCCGCGTCGGTTCGTCTCTTTTAAAATAACTGCAACGGATTGCCGACAGCCGGAGTATTAGCTAGTGAAAGGCATAGAGCTCATGGAATCCGGCGCCAATAACTCAGACATCATTCAGGGAACCCTTTCCATGGTCCGGATGCCGGGCGAGGACATCTCTCCGGAAACTGCAGAAATTGCGCAGATCGTTCGGCTGGTTCTCGCCGGCGACACGACATCCTTCGAGCACATCATCACCCGATACGAACGCCGCGTCATGAACATCGCCATGCGAATTCTCGGCTGTCACGACGACGCTCACGATGCCGCGCAGGAGGTCTTTCTTCGCGTCTTCAGGTATCTCCACCGTCTGGATCTCGAGAAGCCCATCGAGCCCTGGCTGATGCGCATGACGGTGAATGTCTGCCGCGATCTTGGCCGCAAGAAGCGTCAGCACCCAAGTACGTCCCTGGAGCACACGTCTTCTGAAGCCGTTACAAACAGCCCGGCCGACGATCCGTACACTGGACTGGCGGAAGAGCAGCAGCGCCAGATGCTTTGGAAAGCGCTGGCCTGTCTTTCCGAGAACGAACGCGTCGCCATTGTCCTCCGCGACGTTGAAGGACTCTCCACCGCCGAAGTCGCCGCAATTCTGCAAGCGCCGGAAGTCACCGTGCGCTCCCGCATCAGCAGAGGCCGGTTGAAGCTGAAGGAAATTGTGGACCAGTTGAGCAAGGGTTCAATAAATGGAGGCGCCCTGTGACCTGTACATTTTCAAAAGAACTGCTCGCCCTGCATGTCGAAAACGACCTTCTGGAAACTGATGTGCGATGCGTTGCAAAACACCTGCAGGAGTGCGCCGAGTGTAAAGGCTTTCTGGATGGTCTGAGCCATCGGCAGTCTCAATTGAAGGTGCTTCGCCGCGAAGCGATTTCCCAGTCCAGCCTCACTCGCATGCGGCGTGGAGTGCTTTCGCAGATTGAAAATTCACCACAGACTTTGGGATGGTCCGTGCGGATCGAGCGCGTGCTGTGGCTGGGCTTCCGTCACCCTGCGGTCATTCTTTCAAGTCTTGCCATCGCCGTCGTGTCGGCAACCTTGTTCGCCCAAATGAGACAGCCCAGGCTTCAAGACGCTGCGGCAGCCTCGAAGGGAGCTGCGGTATTTGCGGACAACAACACCCTTATTCGCCCGGGCGGATATCGTGAATGGATTTCCGTAGGGAGTTCGGTGGGATCCGAAATTCCGGAACCTCACGGTGTGTCCAATGCGCCAGCAGGACTTTCGCATAACGTCTATATGGATCGCACCGCGTACCGGACATTTTCCCGGACTGGAAAGTTTCCAGAAGGCGCAGTCCTGATACTGGAAACCTCCGGGGGCGCCGGCAAACAGCCCATCGCACTCCAGGCGTCGGTGAAAGACGGCCGGTTTGATGGCGGGTGGGGTTTCTTCAATTTCACAAGTGCAGACGGCACGATCAAAGACTTGGCAGAGTCCGTTGCCGGCAAAAACCATTGCCGCACCTGCCATGAAGAGCGTGCAAAGACAGACCATGTCTTTACGCAATTTCACCCGGCTCTAAAAACAGCCACCTGACATGCTCGAAGCATCGCACCTGGAATGCGTGCGCGGAAATCGAACGATTTTTCGCGACCTCAGCTTTGCCGTGCGCCCAGGCGACTGCTTTCGCCTGACCGGGCCCAACGGCAGCGGCAAGACCAGCCTGCTCCGTATGTTGTGCGGCCTGCTGTCGCCAACCCACGGCACCATTCGATGGCATGGAGCCGGAATAGAAACTCTGGGCGAAGAATACTTCTCGTCGATCGCATACATCGGACATCGACCGGGCATTAAGGATGAATTCACTGCGATGGAAAATCTTCAGGTATCGATTGGAATGAGGGGGATCGAAATTTCGCGCAAGGCCGCCGCCTCCGCACTCGAGCGCATGGGTCTGGGCGGCCGACTGCATGTCCCGGCGCGTTTTCTTTCCGAAGGTGAACGCCGACGTGCAGCGATCGCCCGTCTGGCGGTCAACCATTCGATGCTGTGGTTGCTCGATGAAGTGCTGACGTCGCTCGATCGACTCGCGGTGGATATGATCCAGCAATTAATCGAAGACCATCTGGCCGTCGGCGGGATGGCGATTGTCGCAACTCATCAGGAACTGAACCTGTCGTCGGGGCGATCTCCAGGAATCGAACTCGCCGCATGAAGGCCGCATCTCACCTTGTCATGTTCCGCTGGCTTCTACGGCGCGAATTGATTCTAGCCTGGCGCCGAAAATCGGACGTAATGTCGATGCTCGCATTCTTCGTGATCATCGCAAGCCTGTTTCCGCTCGGCGTGGATCCGGATTCCCGTCTCCTGCGGAACATTGCGCCGGGCGTGGTGTGGTTTTCGGCGCTGTTGGCGTCGATGCTCGGACTCGGAAGCCTTTTCTCGAGCGACTACACCGATGGAACGCTGGAACAGATGTGGATCAGCCCACAGCCCCGGATCCTCATCGTCGCAGGGAAGATTCTGGTGCAATGCCTGTCGACAGGAATACCTCTGGTGCTGATCTCGCCTCTTCTGGCGCTGCAATTTGGGTTGTCCTTGTCCGAAATGCGTTTGCTCGCCGTCTCGCTGCTGACGGGAATACCCGTGCTCCATCTGATTGGCTCGATCGGTTCCGCGTTGACGATTGGGGTTCGAGGTGGCGGCCTGGTCGTGGCGCTGATCGTACTCCCGCTGTGCGTTCCGGTACTTGTGTTTGGGGCAGGCAGGAATGTACCTCTGGTCGGCGCAGTGCTGGCATTGACACTGGTGTTTGCGCCATGGGCCGCTGCTTCCGCGCTGGGAATCGTAGTGGAGGACTGAGTGTATGAGCAATTGGTATCGATATGCATCGCCCGTGAATCTCTATCCTTTGGCCAGCCGGATGATTCCCTGGTTCGCGATACCCGCCGCGATACTACTCGCCGTTGGGCTCTACGTTGGACTTTTCGTCGCACCGACGGACTTTCAGCAGGGAGACGTCTATCGTGTGCTCTTCATCCACGTTCCCGCCGCATGGATGGGCATGATGCTCTATGTATTGATGGCGCTTTACGCCGCTATCGGTTGGGCCTGGAATGCGCGCGCTTCCTCGATGATGGCGTCGTCTCTATCCGTGACGGGCGCCCTGTTCACGTTCTTGTCGCTCATCACGGGCGGACTCTGGGGCAAACCCACGTGGGGAACGTGGTGGGTCTGGGACGCTCGCACTACGTCGACGCTGATTCTTCTTTTTCTTTACGTCGGATTCATTTCACTGCAGTCGGCGATTGACGACCGGCGGCGTGCGGATCGTGCTGGCGCCGTGCTTGCGCTGGTCGGGATGATCAATGTGCCAATCATTTACTTTTCGGTTCAGTGGTGGAACACGCTTCATCAGGGCGCGACGATTCGGATTGCGAGCGCGACTACGACAATGGCGGCGCCGATGCTTGCGGCGTGGATGATTATGCTCGCGGCCTGCTGGTTCTACTCCGTGGCGGTCGTTCTTGGCCGGCTATGCTGCATCATCTCGGATCGCGAACACGTCGAGGTGGTCCGATGAGTCAGGCCTTTTATGTGTGGTTGGCTTATAGCCTGATGTTGTTGGTGATGTGCGGAGAAGTGCTGGTGCTCGTCCTGCGGCAAAGAGCGCTCCGGCAGCGAAGATTGTCGGAAGGTTCGGAGAGAACATGAAACGACGTCACCAGAGGATCGCTTTCGTATTGTTCGCGCTTTGCAATCTGTCCATTGCGGCAGCGTTGGTCTTGAAGGCGTTTAACAGGAACCTGGTTTTTTATTTCACTCCATCGCAGGTCGCGGCAAAAGAAGCACCGTTAAATCGAGATTTCCGTCTTGGAGGTCTCGTGGTCGTGGGAAGTCTGACGCGCGATGCGGACGGATTGACGACACGGTTCACCGTCACGGATACGGTGCTCAGCATTCCTGTCATTTATCGCGGAATTCTACCGGATCTATTCAAGGAAGGCCGCGGCTGCGTGGCCCAGGGAAAGATCCGCGACGACGGAACGTTTTTCGCCGACCAGGTTCTCGCGAAGCACGATGAGAATTACATGCCGCCGGGAACGAAGTAGGCGGCAGCAAGTGTTTGAGTAATTTGAACAGGAGGAAGCAACTGCCCTCCTGAGTCAGGAGGGCAGCGGGATCGCGAAGCGGATCCCGCGAGGGGTGGTTCCAAAACTGGAAACCCGCAAGGTTGCGGTTTCGGAACCACCCCCCGCACGATCTCGACTTCGTCTCGATCGTGCTGCCCTCCTGACTCAGGAGGGCAAGTCCAAAAACATATGCCCAGCCCGGCAACCATCGGACACTTCGCACTGATCGCCGCACTTCTCCTGGCAATGATTCAGGCAACCGTCCCCATTCTCGGTGCGGCCCGTGGCAAGTTATCGTGGATCGCCGTCGCCAGACCCGCGGGCCAGTGGCAGTTCATCGCGGTGGCCATTGCCTTTTGCTGTCTCGCATACTGTTTTATCACCAATGATTTTTCCGTTCTCAACGTCGCCAGCAATTCCAACTCTCAACTACCGCTGAGTTACCGCTTCGCGGCAACCTGGGGATCGCATGAAGGTTCCCTGCTCCTGTGGACGCTCATGCTCGCGTTCTGGACGGGAGCAGTTTCGATCTACTCGCGACACCTGCCCGACACCACGATCGCCCGTGTGCTCGGCGTGATGGGATTCATCAGCGTCGGTTTTCTTCTGTTCATGCTGACAACGTCCAATCCGTTCACACGACTGATACCGGCTCTTCCCGATGGACGCGATCTCAATCCACTCCTGCAGGATCCAGGCATGGTCGTGCATCCTCCGTTGCTGTACATGGGATACGTCGGCTTCTCCGTGGCGTTCGCCTTCGCGATCGCTGCGTTGATCAGTGGACGTCTGGACGCAGCGTGGGCCAAATGGTCGCGTCCATGGACACTGGTCGCATGGACCTTCCTCACCTGCGGCATCGCCATGGGAAGCTACTGGTCCTATTACGTTCAGGGCTGGGGAGGTTGGTGGTTCTGGGATCCGGTGGAGAACGCGTCGTTCATGCCATGGCTGGTGGGCACGGCGCTGATACATTCACTTACCGTCACGGAGAAGCGCGGCACATTCAAGAGCTGGACGGTGCTGCTGGCTATCGCTGCATTCTCGTTAAGTCTGCTCGGCACGTTTCTCGTGAGATCCGGTGTGCTCACCTCCGTGCATGCGTTCGCAACCGATCCGAAGCGCGGGATCTTTATACTCGGCTTCCTCGGGATCGTGATTGGCGGCTCGCTCGCCCTGTATGCGGTTCGCGCAAAGCAGGTGGGGCGGGGCAGTCCGTTCGATGTCGTCTCACGCGAGTCGCTTCTGTTGTCCAACAATGTCCTGCTGGCTGTTGCCGCCGCATCCGTATTACTGGGAACCATATATCCACTCGTCATCGACGCGCTGGATCTGGGGAAGCTATCCGTCGGCCCACCCTATTTCAACACTGTATTTGTGGCGGTGATGACGCCCGCGATGTTCCTGCTCGGCATCGGCCCGATCGCACGATGGAAGAAAGCTTCCATTCCTGAACTTGCCCGCCGTCTTCGATGGGCTTTTGCGGCCAGTCTGATAGCAGCGATTGTCATTCCGTTCTACGTGGAATGGAAACCGCTGGTCAGCCTCGGCCTGCTGCTCGCCATTTGGATTACCGTGACAATGGTAATCAATCTTTGTGACAAGGCTAGAACTGTAAGATTGAAATCCCTTCCGCGCGGCTACTACGGCATGCAGGTGGCGCATCTGGGGGTCGCGATCCTGATTGTCGGAATTACCGTGGTCACGGGGTATGAATCGGAAAAGGACCTTCGAATGGAACGCGGGGACACTGTTTCCGTGGGTGGATACGATTTTCAGTTCAAAGGCCTCAACCTTGCCTCCGGACCCAACTACGAAGCAATTCGAGCGGAGCTGAGTGTCGGGCGCAACGGAATCGTGAATGTGCGTATGCATCCGGAAAAGAGAATCTACAACGTCTCCGGAAATGTGCTGACCAATGCCGCCATCGATACCGGTGTTTTTCGCGATCTGTATGTGGCGATGGGTGAGCCTGCCGGAGAGAACGATGGCTGGAGCTTCCGCATCCAGTACAAGCCTTTCGTCGACTGGATTTGGGCAGGAGCTTTTCTGATGGCCGCAGGCGGCGTGCTCGCGTTGACCGATCGACGGTACGTCATCTCCGCGAAGAAGAAAATCAACAGACGGGAGGCCGCATGAAATTTGCAGTTCCCTTGATTCTCTTTGCGGTGCTTGTCGGATTCCTCGGTGTCGGTCTTTGGCGCGATCCGCACCTGGTGCCTTCACCGCTGATGGACAGGCAGGCGCCGGAATTTCATCTCGTGCGGCTTGACGAGCCCAACCTTTCATTCTCGCCCCGGGAGATGCTCGGAAAAGTCTGGCTGTTCAACACCTGGGCATCCTGGTGCGTATCGTGTCGCGAAGAACATCCATTGCTGGAGGCACTGTCGAAGGCCGACGTGGTTCCAATTTACGGCCTGAACTACAAGGACAAACGCGACGACGCGCTGAACTGGTTGAATAAGATGGGAAATCCATATGTGCTCAATGTTCAGGACACCAATGGACGCGTGGGGATCGACTACGGGGTTTATGGCGTGCCGGAAACCTACCTGATCGATAAGGCCGGCGTGATTCGATACAAGCAGATTGGTCCACTGACGTTGAAGGCTTTGGAGGAAACGATTTTACCGATGGTCCGGAAACTGAATATCGGGTTGCAGCCATGAACGCGTTGCTGCTGCTGGCAATGCTGTTCCAGCCAGCCCGCGCCCCTGATCTCGACCAACGCGTCATGACACTCTCGGAGCAATTTCGCTGTCTCGTTTGCCAAAATGAGACCATTGCGGATTCTCATGCCGATCTTGCCGACGATTTGCGCCAGCAGATCCGGGAACAGATGATTGCGGGACGAAGTGACGCACAGATCTCCACATTCCTTACAGACCGGTATGGCGACTTCGTCTTGTACCGTCCCCGCGTAACGCCGAAGACCTATGCGCTCTGGTTCGGTCCGTTCCTGCTTCTGGGTGGAGGACTCTATTGGCTGTATCTGTTCACGAAGCATTCGCCTTCATCCTCGAAGCTGCGGACGTTATCGGCGGAAGAGCACCGCAGAGCGGCGGAACTTCTGAGGATCGTTGCGGATCCCAACGTCGCCGTCTATCGAGATCAGTTCGCCGAACTGGAATCCGACTTTCGCGCCGGACTTGTGGTTCGGGCACAATACGACCGCGATCGTGATGAACTTGAAAGGCGATTGATCGAAGACTGCCGGGAATAATTGGGCAGCCCCTCGATCATAGCGATTGCGATCAGTGTGAGTCCCTGCCGGATGGTCTCTGTCACGCCTTCGCCATCTCGCGCTGTGCCTTCTTCAGTAGTTCTTCCGGAACCTGGAAAAGGCTACCAGCACGAATGCACCGACGCGTCGTCAGCGGGTACCGAGTTTTCATGAATCGCAATATTGGCGGCATCTCCTGTAATATTCTCGCGCCGTCAACGTATTAACCCCCATGGAGATCATCGAACTATCCGGGCTGGGTGTCCGATTTGGAAAGCGAGAGATTCTTTCGGATCTTCGGGCGACCTTGTCGTCTCGCTCCATCGGATTGCTTGGGCCCAATGGCGCGGGCAAATCGACATTGATTCAAGCGCTGCTGGGCTTTTGCCCGATCTCCTCCGGAACGGCGTCCATCCTTGGGCTCGATGTGATGCGCGATAGAAACCGCATTCGTTCGCTGATCGGATACATGCCGGAAAATGACGCGTTGATCGCCAACATGACTGCGGTTTCCATGGTGCGCATGATGGGGGAACTATCCGGAATGCACGCCAAAGCCGCGCTCGAACGCGCCCACGAAGTGTTGTTTTACGTCGGCCTCGGGGAAGCCCGCTATCGCGAACTGGGAACATATTCGCTCGGCATGCGCCAGCTCGCAAAACTGGCGCAGGCGATTGTTCACGGTCCGAAACTGTTGATCCTGGATGAACCCACCAACGGCCTTGACCCACCGGCGCGACAACGAATGATCCGATTGATTCACGAAATGATCGACTCGCAGAAAATGCATGTGGTCATCTGCTCTCATCTCCTGGCAGACGTGGAAGAGACCTGCGAAGAGGTACTGATTCTGAAAAACGGCCGAATTGTGCATCACTCGAATCTGGCCGAAGAACGTCTGGCGAACAAACGCTTCGTTGAAATCGAAACGTTCGGAGACCTCCAGGGTTTTGACGAACAACTGACGGGCCTTGGTTATCCTTGCACGGTTGATGTCAAAGGCCGATTCAAGCTGGAGCTTCCTGCGGATTTCGATATGCGGCGGATATACGGATTCGCCGCCGAGCGGGACCTGCAGTTGAGGCGCGTGAGTTACCGTCAGGACACGCTCGAGGAGATCTTTCTGAAAGCGATGGAAACATAGAATGGCCGTTTACAAACTCACGTACAAGAGTTACGAGGGCGAGAGCACCCCAGCCTGGTCCCGCTTCCTGGTTCCTGCTCGATTCAACTATGCAAAGCTGACCAGCATTCGTTTCCTGATGCTCTTCATGACCGTCAGCATGTTTTATCCGATTTACGGCGCCATCTACGTGTATCTCTCCGCGAATCCCTCATTCCTGGCAACCATGGGCTTCATGCCATTCGAGATCGACGGTAAATTCTTCTTCACGTTTTGTCAGGTACAGGGGACCCTTTCGTATCTTCTGGTGGCGTTTATCAGTCCGAGCCTGGTGTCGTGGGATATTTCGAACGGCGCGCTTCAACTTTATTTCTGCAGGCCATTCTCGCGTCTGGAATATGTTCTTGGAAAGCTTGCCGTAATCCTGCCGCTGCTATCGATAATCACCTGGATTCCTGCACTCATCCTTTTCGCAATCAAGTCCAGCATCAGTGAATGGTCCTGGACGACGGAAAACTGGTGGCTCGGCCGGTCTGCTGTCCTGAGCATGATGTTGTGGTGTGTGCTGCTCTCGTTGATCGGTCTTGCGATTTCTTCAACGGTGAAGCGGCGTGTTGCGGCAGCCGCTGTGATTCTCTGTCTCTACTTTGGAGGAGCCGGCCTTGCGGGAGCGATCAACCTCGTGATGGGCGTCGAATCGGGAGCCCTGTTCGATCTTGCCAAAGTCGTTGAAACCATCTGGGCAGACCTGCTTCGATTCGACAGCGGTTCCAGCATGACCGTCTGGAGCGCGTGGATCACACTCGCTATCCTTGCGGCGATTTGCCTCTGGTTGCTGAACCGACGAATTCGAAGTTTTGAGGTTATCAAGTGAACGTGGACCACATTACTTTTGATAATGTCTCAAGGTTCTACGGCGAAGTTCTCGGTGTGAACCGGGTCACGCTATCGATTCCTCCGGGCATCACGAGCCTGGTGGGCCCAAATGGCTCAGGGAAAACGACCTTACTGAATCTCATGTCCGGTCTTATCCACCCAACAGAAGGTACCATTCACGTTCTTGGGATAGAGCCTCGGGATCCGCGAAAGATGTTTCGCGCGGTCGGCTATTCGACTCAGTTCGACAGTTTTCCACGAGGCACGACCGGCCGGCAGTTCATTTATTCTTTTCTGCGCCTCTTCGGTTATCCATCCGCAACAGCGTCGACGATGACGGCGGAAGCACTGGACATGGTTCACCTCACGGATGCGGCAGATCGAAAAATTGCAGGCTACAGCAAGGGAATGCGCCAACGCGTCAAGCTCGCGCAAGCCATTGCCCATGATCCTCAGGTGCTGGTGCTCGACGAGCCGCTCAACGGACTGGATCCGCTGGTGAGGGCGGAAACGCTGAATCTGTTTCGCAAATATGCTTCGCAGGGTCGGCACGTGTTCGTGTCCACGCACATCCTTCACGAAGTGGACATGATCTCCGACCAGTTCATCCTGATGAGCAACGGATATGTTGTTGCGGAAGGACAGATCCAGGATGTGCGCAGCGAGATTCGCGACCACCCCATGCAGGTGACCATTCGCTGCAAACAGCCGCATGGGCTGGCATCCAAAGTGTTTGAAATGGATCACGTGGTTGAAGTTCGGCTCCATCCCGACGGCAAGGGCGTACTTGTTCTCACGCGAGCGGCAGATTTGTTTTATCGACAGCTGAACCACATCGCGATGGAAGATTTTGGAATCGAAAGCATCGCGCCGGCGGATGACACCGTAAAGTCGGTCTACGAATATCTTATTGGCGAGGACTCTGCGCGATGATGGAAAAGCCGGCGATCTCGGAATTATGGAGCCAGTTGATCGCCGTCGTCCGCATCGAACTGACGAAGACATTCTTCGCTCGCCGAAGTATATGGATTTATCTACTGGCTTTGCTGCCGGTGTCCCTGTTCTATATCAATTCCATCTACGCAAAACGTGAACACGAACGGCTCGCAAGAATCGCAGTGGATCATTCCGTAGGCAGAGATGCCATACGCTCGATTCGCCGCGGTTCCACCTTGCAGCAGGTCGTGCAAACTGTTGGTGAGCCCTATCGTAAGAATTCCCGCGAATTCTGGATGGGACGGCCGCCGCAACGTCATGAGCGCGTTACGTATTACTACACGGACGGCGAAGTGGATTTCACGTTCTTCTTTAACGACGGCGTGCTGCAGGGCACCGGCCGAAGCGGTGTCCGTCAGAGCCTTCCCCAGTTCCTGCTCGTTTTCGCGAGCGTTTATCAGCTGTATTTCATCCGTCTGGCAATATTCTTTGGATGCGCGGGAATATTCACCAACCTGTTTCGCGGTGAAATGCTCGACAAGAGTCTTCACTTCTATCTGCTCGCCCCGATTCCCCGTCCTGTCCTGGTGGCTGGAAAATATCTGGCCGGGTTGTTCGCCACAGCGATTATTTTTTCAGCCAGTACCGCGCTTCAGTTCTACGCATTGCTGCGCGGATTCGACAGCGTAACCGTCCACGAATACCTGCAGCGTGACGGATGGCATCATATCGCGGCTTACATGGGCATCTCGATGCTCGCATGCGCGGCCTACGGCAGCATCTTCCTGGCCGCCGGCCTGATCGCGAAGAACCCCGCAGTCATCGCGGCCCTTTTGCTGTTGTGGGAAAGCGTCAACGCTTTTATTCCCGGATCGCTGAAAATGGCCAGTGTCGTTTTTTATCTGCAGTCGTTGTGCCCCATCGAGCCTCCACCCGACGTCAACATACCGCCGGCGCTTCTTGCACTGGTTGCTCCGGCCGGACGTGTCGGCACATTTACCGGAATCGCTGTGATGGCCGCCCTTTCCGTGCTGGTACTGGCCGCAAGCGGTTTCCTCTCCCGCAGACTCGAAATCAATTACAGCGCGGACTAAGCTTGAGAAGCGCCGGGGTGGTTCCAAAGCGAAGCCCTGTGGCAATGCGCTTTGGAACCACCCCTCGCGTGATTGCTCGTAATCACGCTGCCCTTGACTCAGGAGGGCAGCCGTAGCATCACCCTGCATCGCACTGAAACAGGAGGACTTCATAAAATTTGCAACCGCAGGGGGACGGACGGATCCCATAGGATGTCAACGGATATAGTATGGATGGGGCACGACTCCATCCGCCTGGAGCGGCAGCCGAGAAATGAAATTACATTGGAAAAGTTAAAGAAGAACAAATTAAGGAGGCCGACATCGTGAAGATTACCAGTACTGTTTTTCAAGTGACGCTTGCAATTCTCCTGATCTCTGCCGTCTCGTTACCTTCGAGCGCTTCAATTCTGGACCTCACTGTGTTTGGAGGCGCACAGAACCCAGGAAAGCTCACGTTCACATCAGCCGCGAGTGGTACAACCAATCTGGTTCAGACTTTTGACCCGCATACTTTTGGAGTGTTCGGAGCGCGTTTTGGACATGGCGGCCTCCTCGGCGGAGAACATACGCTCGCCTACGCCGCAAATTTTCTCGATAGCAGCACGCACGCGTTCATCTACCACTCCAATCTGCGCGTTCAGCCAACGATTTCCTTTGTGAAACCTTATGCCACCGCCGGCATTGGACTGGTTGCAACCGGAGGCAGTTCGATCGCGGACTTTGGAACCAAATTCGGCTTTAATTACGGAGGCGGCATCACGCTCGGAAAGGGCCCCCTTGGATTCAATCTGGATGTCCGAGGTTATGCCGTACCAAAAGTCAGTGTTGCGGGATTTACGGGCCAGGAGAGGCTGGATTTCCTTCAGACAACTGTCGGTGTGACCTTCGGATTCTAAGCAACGCGTGGAACTGACCAATTGAACATTGGTCAGTTCCGCGCTCATTTCAATTCGACGGTTCGAATTAATTGGACCGGCGGGGTCCGTAAGCCATCTCTTCCAGGCGTGCAATTCGTGCTTCCATTGGAGGATGCGTGCTGAAGAGACTGGAAAATCCACCGCCATGCAAGGGATTCACAATGAAAAGATGTGCCGTCGTGGGGGTCGCGTCCATGGGGATACGCTGAGATCCGGCCTCCAGCTTACGCAACGCGCTCGCCAGCCACATGGGATTCCCGCACAAATGGGCCCCGCTCTCATCCGCCTGATACTCGCGCGATCGGGAGATTGCCATTTGAATCAGTGCCGCGGCAATCGGCGCAAGGATCAACATCGCGATTGCCGCAATCGGGCTGCCGTCCCTGTCGTCTCGACGACCCTGCCCGCCGCCGAACAGGAAGCCCCAGCGCGCAATGGAGGCCACCATCGTGATTGTTCCGGCTATCGCCGCCGCGATCGTACTGATCAGGATGTCGCGATTATGAACGTGAGACAGCTCGTGCGCCATCACCGCAGTGAGCTCATCCCGGGTTAGTATTCTCAGGATACCTTCCGTCGCGGCAACCGCAGCGTGCTCCGGATTCCGGCCGGTTGCAAACGCGTTGGGAGCATCTGATGGAATGATATAAACCTTCGGCATCGGTGTGTTCATTCGCACCGCCAGTTCCTGAGTCACGCTGTAAAGCAACGGCGCTTCCGCTTCGGTAACCTGACGCGCGCCATACATTTTCAGAACGATCTTGTCGCTGAACCAATAGCTGACAGCGTTGATCAGAAGAGATACCACGAATGCAAATATGGTCCCCTGCCTGCCGCCAAGTGCACCACCGACCAGCACCAGCAACACGGTGAGCCCAACCATTAACAGAATCGTCTTCGTCGTGTTCATAGGTGTCAGTATATGTCAGTCCAGCGCGTCCGCCAGCAGCTCCACGGGGTGAACAACCTTGAGGTTCAGCCCGGCGCGTTTTGCGCCATATCGGAACTGAAACATGCAGCCTGGATTGCCTGTGGCCAGCACCTCAATCCCGGCTTTGCGAATCTGTTCCATTTTTGCATCCAGTATCGCCATCGAAATTTCCGTTTGCGTGATGTTGTAAATCCCGGCGCTTCCGCAGCACTGATCGGCGCCAGGTATTTCCACGAGATCGATGCCTGGAATCGCCCGCAGCAGGGCGCGGGGTTCGGACTTGATTCCCTGTCCGTGTATCAGGTGACAAGGGTCGTCGTAACCCACCCGTTTATTCAAGGGAGCGTGCAATCGATCCGCAATTCGAGTATGTGCAAGAAACTCTGCAATGTCCTTCACCTTGGCGGAGAACGACGCCGCTTCCGGAAGAATGTCGGGATACTCCTTCAGCATCGACCCGCATCCGGCGGCGTTGATGATCACGGCTTCAATCCGGGGGTCCTTGAACACATCGATATTTTTGCGGGCGGCATCGACGGCAGCTCCGCGCAATCCGGCATGATTGGCCAGCGCGCCGCAACACACCTGGTCCGTGGGAACGACGACGTCATAGCCCGCGGCCGTCAGAAGCCGCACCGAATCCCGATTCACCGAATTGAGCATCGAACTCATGACACAGCCAGTAAAAAAGGCCACAGTCCCCGCCTTTTCACCTTCTGCCGGATATATCCCGCGAAGTGCGGCGCCCTGAGCCATTTCCAGGTCCGGCATCAGAGACTCGGCTCGCGCCATTCCGGGAGCAAATAACTGAAGCAGGCCGCTGGATCGCATGAGTTTTTGAAATCCCGAATACTGATAGAGCTGCAGGAGCCGCGCGGCAGCTTTGAACCGGCGGGGAAACGGAAACACATGCTCGAGCATGAGTCGCGCAATCCAGTGTGCCGGACGTTGTGCGACAATCGTCGCCCGCGTATCCTCCATCATGTGACCGAAGTGAACGCCGGAAGGACAGGCGGTTTCGCAGGCGCGGCAATCCAGGCACTTGAACATGTGATCGACAAACGAATCGGTGATTTGCGCCCGGCCTTCGTCGAGCGCGCGCATCATGTAGATTCGGCCACGCGGCGAATCCATCTCGTTACCGAGTGTCCTGTAGGTCGGACACGACGGCAGGCAAAGGCCACAATGAATACAATCCAGATAGAGCTTATTGTTCTCTGCCATCATTCACCATCGATATGCCTTCCAGGGTTTAGACGCGCTTCAGGATCGAATTTCTGTTTCATTTCCTGAATGAGCCGCTTCTCCGTTCCACGCACTCCAAATGTCGCGACACTCCGGCGCATTTCCAGCGGCGCTCTTTCAATTACCGCAGGATAGTGTTCTCGAATATGTGGAACTCGGTCCGCATTGTCGAAAGCCATAAGAGCAATGCCGCTCGCCGCGTGCGCGATCCACGACACAGGATGAAACTGTTCGATCATTGTGCCGGTTTCCGAAGGCAGACCCACAACTCGAATGACAACCGGGCCCAGCTTTGCATGCTGCAGCCGAAGCCGCTCCCACGCCGCAGACTCCAGGTCGCCTTCGATGACACTCCAGTCCGCCGATGGCAACTGCGCATTTTGCCACGCCACGGCAGCCGGATGTTCGCCGAAGCGAATCCAGATGGCATTGGCCTGGCCAGCACCGCCGACGAGCTCGCACGCGATCGGTTGCAGTGGACTTTTTCGAATTCCACCAAGGACCGCCAGGGCGTCCTGAAAATTCTGGAATTCCGCAATGGCGGTCGAGGTTTTTGGAAACTGCGCCTTTAATTTGAAACTGATTTCCGCAATGACTGTCAGCGATCCGAGTGAACCGGTGTACAACTTGGCCAAATCGTATCCGGTGACATTCTTCACCACCCGGCCACCGGTCTTCGAGACACGCCCATCGACGTGAACCACGGTCATCCCGATGATCCAATCGCGAATACCGCCGATAGCTCGCATCGGACCCTGCGCGTTGGCGGCAGCAATGCCGCCAATGGTTGCCGAAGGTCCATTCCAGGGATCGAGAGGCAGCGCCTGTTTGTTTGGCGCCAGCGCGCTTTGAATTTGTCCCAGCGTGGCACCGGCTTCCACGTGTATCGTGAGTTCCGCTGGATTGTATGTGGTGATTCGCGAAAGGCCGGAGAGGTCGAGGACACAATCGGCGGCGCGCAATGGATTGCCAAATTCCATTTGCGTCCCGGATCCCATTGGAACCATCGCTCCTGTCTCGTCCGCGATGGCGGAGGCAAGTTCGGCAACGGTCTCTGGGCGCACGTTGCGGCCAACCGAAATCCCGTCAATGATCAACTCGGGAACCTCCCAGCAGCATGGCTTCGACGCGTTTGCCGATCGCTGCCGTGCTCGTTGTCGTGGATCGCCCGATTTCGGAACACGCATGGCGCGACGGAAAAATCTTGGAAGGGTTCAGCATGGCCGTTGGGTTGAAGACGCTCTTGACATCTCCCATCACATCCAGGTCCGTGTCGTTAAAAATCAGGCCCATGAACTCTTTCTTCTCGATGCCGATGCCGTGTTCGCCGCTGAGGGCTCCACCGGCGTCGACGCACACGCGCATGATCGCTTCGCCCAGCTTATGGATTCTCTCCACCTGGTCCGGATACCGGCTGTCGAACAGAATTAGTGGGTGCAAATTTCCATCGCCTGCATGAAACACATTGGCCACCGCCAGGCCGTGCAACTCGGATAGTCGATCGACTTCGAGCAGCACATCGGGCAGGCGCGTGCGTGGAATCACGGCGTCCATCACGATCATGTCGGGACTCACGCGGCCCATCGCACCAAATGCTCCCTTACGGCCAAGCCAAAGTTGAGCGCGTTCCTGATCGTTTTTCGCCACCCGAACTTCGTAAGCCTGATTCTTCCGGCAGATTTCGGAAATCGCAGTCGACATTTCTTCGATGCCGTCCTGAAATCCGTCCAGTTCGATCAGGAGCGCGGCGCGAGCATCCAGTGGATAGCCGGCCTTGAATACGGAAGCTTCAACGGCGTGAATGGTCTTGTCATCGACGAACTCCAATGCCGCTGGAACGATACCCGCGCCGATGATGTCGGATACCGTCTGGCTGCAGGCTTCGACGGAATGATAGGCGGCAAGGAGAGTCTTTACGGCCTGAGGCTTTGGAAGCAGGCGGATCGTAATTTCCGTGACGATAACAAACGTACCTTCCGAGCCGACGATGGTTCCCACCAGATCCATGCCGACGCTTTCGCCGGCAGGATTACCCAGCCGTACAATCTCGCCATTGGCGAGAACAACCTCGATCGCAAGAATGTGATTGGTCGTCATGCCGTACTTCAGGCAATGCGGGCCGCCGGCATTTTCCGCAACATTTCCGCCAATGGTGCATGCCTGCTGGCTGGAAGGATCCGGCGCGTAGTACAGACCCAACGGTGCTGTCGTCTGTGTAATATTCAGGTTCACGACACCGGGCTGCACAATCGCAATTCGATTCTCGGTATCGATTTTAAGAATGCGGTTCATCTTCTGCATCTCGATGATAATTCCGCCCTCGGCGGCCATCGCCCCACCGCTTAATCCAGTTCCGGCGCCACGAGGCAGGAACGGGAGTCCATACTCGCAGGCGACTTTCACAATTCCGGAAACCTGTTCGGTGGTTTCAGGAAACACAACAGCGTCCGGCTTGTGCTTGAAAATCGCGAGAGCGTCGCACTCGTAGACAAGAAGTTCAGTTTCATCGGCAACAACGGCATCTTTCCCGACGACGCGTCGAAGTTTCTCAATTATTTCTGCGCGCACTATTTGCTTCGCTCTTTGACGGCTTCGATCAATTGTTTCACCCGATCGAGCTGGTCGAAGTTCGGATTGGTTTGGACAAGTTTTTCCCAGCTGTCGATGGCGCCTTTTGCGTCGTTCTTGCCTTGAAGGAGAATGTATCCATAGTCGAATAGCGCCTCGGGATGTGTGGGACTGATGGTGAGGGTCTCCCGGAACACGGCAAGAGCCCCATCCACGTCATTCGCCTGAAAGAGCGCCTCTCCGAGATAATTCCTTATTTCGATGTTCTTCGGGTCCGCATCGACACCCTGCTTGTACCATTTTGCGGCTTCGGTGAAATTTCCCTGTTCGGCCTGCATGCCGCCCAGTTCCGTCAGGGAAGCGATGTCCTTCGGGTTGCTCTTCACCTTTTCTTCAAGTTGCTTCAGCAACACCGTATCAAGAGGAGGAGGTTTCGCCGGGTCGGATGCGCCACCCTCAGCGGAATTCGCTCTTGGTTTAAGCATGGGTAATGGCTTTGCAAGCTCGGGCGCCCGTTTGTGCATCCAGGGATAAATCGCTGCAAACCCGACACCTGCGCCGACGAGGAGGAACGCCAAAGCCGCACCACGTGCGGCGCCATTCAAGCTCATGTCATGCCCTTCATGGGAAGGGATGATACTACAGGAAGCCGGACAACAGCGATTTGCAGGGGCCGTCTGGAACCGGTGCTCCGTGCCACTGGGCGTGCATCAAATCGATGACGGTTACCTTCATCCCAGGTGCAATTGGACCCTCAAGTTGAACCGCAAGAACTGCGACGATTTCCCGGAACTGTCGCGAAATTCGCACGAGGGATTCGTTCCTCAATCGGTTGGTGAGAGCAATTCGGACACGCGGGTTTCCAGTTTCGAAAAGCACGAGACTGTTCTCCTCATGGCTCACGGTCCAGCCATTGCGAAGTATCACGACACGCGCGGCGCTGAGAATCGATTGCGCCAGGTCATCTTTTTGATCAGCCCTGGAGACTGGCACTTCGGCGATTCCGCGCTGAATCGGATTCTGGAGGATTTCGTAGGCTTCGTTGATGTCCGCCATCTTCGCTGCGGCATCGGGAGCCGGATTGCGGTCCGGGTGATAGCGCATCGCAAGTTTTCGGTAGGCATGCTGAATTTCATCGGCAGAAGCTTCTGGTGTGATTTGTAGAATGTCATAGTGTTTGTTTGCCATCACTCACCTCCAAAGTATCCGGAACGGTACGCGTCGCTGACGGAGATGGAGCCATTTAATGTGAGCGTTACCGCCTGCTGTGCCAACGTGACGACTCCCGCTTCGCGCGCTGCCAGACGGAGTTCCACTTCAGACCCACGCGCGCAGAGTTCGCGAATGCGTCCCTGAACTTCCAGAAGTTCGTAGAGACCGGTACGGCCGTGGGTGCCCGTGAAGTGACACTCCACACAACCGGTACTGTGACGAAGGCGGCCCTGATCCTGATGGGCGATGCCCAGACAATCCAGGAAAACGGCTCGCGGATATTCCGGCTCCGAACATCGTTCGCAATTCAGTCGAACCAGGCGCTGAGCAATGACGCCGAGAATGACACCGGCAGCGAGGGATCGATCGATTCCAAGTTCGCTGAGGCGCGACATGGCGGAAACAGTATCCGTTGCGTGGAGGGTGGACAACACCAGATGCCCGGTCATCGCGGCATGCACGGCAGTTTTTGCGGTTTCCGCGTCGCGGATTTCGCCAACGAGAATGACGTCCGGGTCCTGACGCAAAATGGCGCGCAACACGCGTGCAAACGTGAGGCCGGACTTCTCGTTGATCTGAATCTGGGTGATGCGATCGATTTCGTATTCGATGGGGTCTTCGATGGTGACGATGTTGAGTGGTTCATCCCGAAGCTCGTTGATGAGGGCGTAGAGCGTCGTGGTTTTGCCGCTACCGGTGGGGCCGACAACGAAAAGAATGCCCTGCGACCGGTGAATCCATGCCTGAAGTTTCTCTTCGACGGGACGAGGAATGCCCAGTTCGGTCAGCGACATCGCGGCCCGCGCGCGCTTGAGCAGTCGAATGACGATCTTTTCCCCCCAGCGAGTGGGTACGGTGGACACTCGGAAGTCGTCCCCCCCGGTGGCTTCGGCACTGATGTGCCCGTCCTGAGGCACGCGGCGGTCGGCAACGTCGAGGTTCGCGAGAACTTTGATTCGGACGGCAAGGTTGTCGTGGATCCATCGCGGCAGATCGGTGGTTTGCTGCAGCAGCCCGTTCACGCGATATCGAACTCGGGTACCGGTGCGGCCCGGCTCAATGTGAACGTCGCTCGCACCGAGAGATGCCGCTTCGGCAAATATCATCTTCTGAATGCGCACGACAGGCGCAGTATCGCGGTCCGCATCGCGTGGCGCCGCGCGCTCAATCAAAGCGGGTAATTGTGTCATGAAAATTCCTGACCACTCCGTGGGCACGGAGTCTTAAGGAGAAGTCCGCAAAGAGGCATGAACATTAAATTACAGTGGGCAACTCAGGTCAAGCGCTACGAGGGAAAGCATGAACTCATGTAACAATTGGGCATGGAAATCATCACAAAACTCGAATCCACGAGGGAGCGAACGCTTCCACTTTTTGAGTTGAGAGACGAGGAACTGGAACGCACATATGCCCCTGGGAAATGGTCGGTCCGCACCATCCTGCATCACATCACCGACACGGAAACGGTGCTGTATGACCGCGTTCGGCGCGTGCTGTGCGAGCCCGGACAAGTTCAGTGGGCATTCAATCAGGACGCGTGGGTCAAGGGCCTGAATTATTCCGAGCTGCCCCT
>Ga0068864_100000740_pt1 | contig 27362 bp, 29 predicted proteins | sample KBSSwiS72_FD_66586 | JGI IMG/M metagenome (GOLD analysis project Ga0068864, IMG submission 66586) | Switchgrass rhizosphere microbial communities from Kellogg Biological Station, Michigan, USA - KBS Switchgrass S7-2 | ecosystem: Host-associated > Plants > Roots > Rhizosphere > Soil ...
CCGGCTCCCGGACCACGACCGACGTATCCACGCCGAGTCCGATGCGCTCGCGCCGCCGCCACGTCGGCGCGAGGCCGAGCGTGCTCATGATCTCTTGTTGTTTTGACATGGGTGGTGCCGTTACTCGACCGCAGCGCGTATGCCGAGTGGGCGACGCATCACGATCGCGTCCTCGCGCGGCGCGTCGGCCGAGGCGCCCGGATAGTAGTGGATTCGGCGCGCGACCGGAAAGAAACCTTCCGCCTCGTACAGCCGGATCGCGGGCGTGTTCGACGTGCGCACTTCCAGGAAGATCTGCTCCGCGCCCAGGTGCCGCGCGTCGTCGACGAAAAGCCGCAGCAGCGTGCGCCCGATGCCCTGTCGGCGCGCGTCGGGCACGACGGACAGGTTGAGGATCTGCGCTTCACCCGGCGCCAGCATCAGCACGCCGTAAGCGACGATCCGGAAATCGCGCTCGCCGACACGCGCGGAGTAGCCGGCGGCCAGCGCATCCCGAAAATTCCCGATCGTCCACGGCGCAACGTGGATCTGCGCTTCCAGCGCCGCGACGTAGACGAGATCGCCGAGACGCATGGGCCGCCACTGCGGCTCTGCGCACGGATTCTGTCGCCAAGGTGTCGCCACGTTCGTCAGCCGATGTCAAAGGCGAACGCCTTGCGCCTGCTCGACGGCGGTCAGCGCGACCCGCTGACGCACGTACATCGGCAGCGCGTCGACAGCGGCCACGCCCTTTCCGGCAACGAGCCGCGGCCACGCGAGGTCACCGACCGATCGAGCCGTCGGTCGGGCATCGGCCGCAACCTGGCCAAGCCCCAAGTCGACGGCGAGCGCGGCATACGCGGCGAAGCCGTTGCCGGCGCCGAACCACGCGTCACCGGAGGGACGGCGTACATCGGCGGGCGGCATCACCGCCGGTGCTGCCGCTTCGCGCCATTCATCACCGCTTCGCGTGTACGCCGCAACGTAGACTTCGCGCATCCTCGCATCGAGGCAAGCAAGAATGTTCGACCAGCCCCGCGTGCGGTGTGCCTCCTGCGCGAGGGCCTCGAGCGTGGCGACAGGCAGCACGGGCAGATCGGCGCCGAGCGCCATCCCCTGCGCGAGTCCGCAGGCGATACGCACACCGGTGAACGAGCCGGGACCGGCGCCGAAGGCGATGCCGTCGAGATCGCCCAGGGCCCACCCGGCCTCGGCCAGAGTCTGCTGCACCATGGGCAGCGCACGCTCCGAGTGCATCTGGCCCGCAAGCTCGTCGCGGCAATGCCATGTCTTCCCGTCGCCGACGGCCACGCTGCACCACTCGGTCGAAGCGTCGAGAGCGAGGATCCGCATCGCCAAATTCTACTCGACCGGTGTCGACGCCGCCTCGGGCCTCGGTCACGCACGGGTAAAATTCCGCACCATGTCCGCTTCCATTGAGGATGTCGCCCCGCGCGCTGGCGTGCCTGCCCCTGCGCAAAGGGCTGCGCCCGCCCGTGCGCCTTCGGTCGTCGCTGACGTCGCATCGCTCGACCAGGAAGGGCGAGGCGTCGCGCGCGTCGACGGCAAGGCCGTATTCGTCGAAGGTGCCCTGCCGGGCGAAACGGTCACGATCACGTACCTCAAGAAGAAGCCGACGTTCGATCTTGCGCGCGTCGACGTCGTGGTCAAGTCCAACGCGGCGCGGGTCGAGCCGCGGTGTCGGCACTTCGGAATCTGCGGCGGCTGCTCGCAACAGCACTTCGACGCGGCGGCGCAGGTCGCGGCGAAGCAGCGCACGCTGGAGGACGCGCTGTGGCGTCTCGGCCGCGTCCGTCCTGCGCTTCTGCTGCCTCCGATCCACGGACCGTCGTGGCGCTATCGTCATCGCGCGCGTCTGTCGGTCCGGCATGTCGCGAAAAAAGGCGGGATGCTCATTGGCTTCCATGAAAGGAAGTCGAGCTACGTCGCCGACATGCGGTCCTGCGAAGTCCTGCCGCTCAAGATCTCGGATCTCCTGCCGAAGATGCGCGAGCTGATCGGCGCGCTGACCATCCGCGACCGCGTGCCGCAGATCGAGCTGGCGGTGGGGGATGGCGCGCATGCGGCGCACGTGCTGGTGCTGCGGATTCTGGAGGCGCTCGCTCCGCAGGACGAGGCGGCGTTGCGCGCGTTCGGTGCGGAGCACGGCGTGCGATTCTTTCTGCAGCCGGGCGGCCCCGGGACCGCGGCGGCGTTGGACCCGGACGGACCCGTCCTTGCCTACACGCTGCCGGAATTCGACCTCACGTTTCCCTACTCGCCGACGGAGTTCACGCAGGTCAACCCCTCGATCAACCGCGTGCTGGTCCGGCGTGCGATCGCCTTGGCCGATCCCCGTCCGGGCGAACGCATCGGCGACTTTTTCTGCGGGATCGGCAACTTCACGCTCCCGCTGGCGCGACTTTGCGGCGCCGCCGTGGGCATCGAAGGCAACGAGGCGCTGGTCGCCCGGGCGACGGAGAACGCCGCGTTCAACGGCCTCGCCGGAAAGGCGACGTTTCGTGCGGTCAACCTGTTCGAGGCGACGCCGGAAAGCTTCGAGGCGCTCGGCCCGCTCGACAAGATCCTGGTCGATCCGCCGCGCGAAGGGGCAATCGAGCTCGTCAAGTCACTGCCGGGAGACGGTGCGCCGAAGCGAGTCGTGTACGTCTCGTGCAATCCGGCAACGCTCGCGCGCGATGCGTCGGTGCTGGTCCACGATCACGGCTATCACCTGGCGGCAGCGGGGGTGGTCAACATGTTTCCCCACACCTCCCACGTCGAGTCGGTCGCGCTCTTCACGCGCTGACGCGGGCGGCCGGGCAAAAAAAACGGGGCGACGTCGTCGCCCCGTTCTCCGCAATGCGGCAGGAGTGCCCGTCAGTCGCGCTGCCCCGAGAAGATCAGCAGCAGGTTGAGCAGGCTGACGAAGATGTTGTAGACGTCGAGGAACAGATTGAGCGTCGCCATCACGTAGTTCGTCTCGCCACCGCGCACGATGTTGGTGAGGTCGTGCAGCAGGTAGAGCGAGAAGATCAAGACCGCGACCGCCGAGATCGTCACCGACAACGCCGGGATCTGCAGGAAGATGTTGGCGAGCGATGCGACGATCAGCAGCACGAGCCCGACGAACAGGAACTTGCCGAGGAAGGCGAAGTCGCGCTTCGTCACCGACGCGTAGCCGGCCAGCGAGAAGAACACCGCCGCCGTCAGCCCGCCGGAAAGCGCCACGAGCTGGCCGCCATTGCGGAATCCCGCTGCGACCGTGAGGATGGGCGTCAGCATCAGGCCCGCGATGAACGTGAAGCCGAACAGCGCGAGAACGCCCCACGCGCTGTCGCGCAGCCTCGTGACGACGAACAGCGAGCCTATCATCGCGCCGAACATCAGGAGCGGCGTCATGATGGGTGCCGCCTTGAACAGCGCGATGAAATTGAGCTGCATGCCGAGGAGCGCGCCGGCGATCGTGGGCAGCATCGACAGCGCGAGCAGCCAGTAGGTGTTGCGCAGTACCCGGTGGCTGTCGACGACTACGGGGCCAGCGCCAGCGCCGCCCGCCGCTTGCGGCGGCAGCGATTGATTCGTGCCAGGCACCATGACGGGTTCGAACTTGCGATCCATGCTCTCTCCTCTTTCACAGAACGGTCCAAGGGGACCGCGCCGTTAGACTAACAGAAGCCAAGCGCCGTTCAACGGGTTTCGCGCGGCGCCAGCGGCTTTCAGGCTGATAAGATGGCACCGGCAGGGGCGAAATCAATCGCCGATTGCAAAACGCAACCGCGCGCAACGCCGGCAACCGGCGCGCAAGCGCGCGGCGACGCGGCAATCACGGAAGGTTGGCAGAGTGGTCTAATGCACCGGACTTGAAATCCGGCGTGTCGGCAACGGCACCGTGAGTTCGAATCTCACACCTTCCGCCAGGAGGCGGCGCACGGTTTGCATTCGCAACGGAGATCGAGGGCGGCGGGCACGCGGCGCCCTCTGGCCACCGGTGGCAAAGGGGCTTGCGATGCCGCAAGCCCCTTCATGGTGCCGGGGGCACCAAGTTCAATCAGATGGACGTCAACTTGCCATTGGTGAGGTAGAAGGTGCGCCGTTCGCCGCTCGGCGACTCGCAGTTCATTTGCATCGGCGTGTCGTTTCCTGCGCCGAACGCTTCGGTCGAATAATACTTGGCCGAGGGCTCGGTCTGGCGGGCTTGTTCCGCTGACATGGGGCTCGTGCGCTCCGCCGTGAGCGGCGCCTCCGTGCGACGCCGATTGGCATCGGTGGCTCCGGCGTCCGTCTTTTGTTCCGTCCGCTGCCCCGTTTTGGCAGGCGCATCGCCGTAGTTGCGCGCGAGCTTCACCGATCGCGTGCGGTCCTCCGAACGTGGAGCGGTGCCCGAAGCGGGATCGTCCGTGGAGGTCGCAGGCGTGGGCGCGACTTCGCCGGTGGGCACGGTGAGACGCACGTCCGTCTCGTTGCCCTCGAGGCACGGTCGGTCCTGGTACACCACGCCCTTGACGGTCGTGCACTTGAAAACGGCATGGGCTGGACCCGCGAAGGCGGCCGCGGCACATGCCGCAAAAAGCAGAGTTGTAGCTTTCATTGCGTAGTCCTCGACATGGCAAAATCCCCTATAAGATGAAGCTATTAACGTGTCGAGAACAAATCAGCAAGAAGTAGGCCATCCGGCTTGCGCGGGCGACACCGCTGCTCCTCTGGGCTACGAAAGCACCGCAATCAGAAGGATATTTGCCCGCCTGCATTGTTTTGCTGCCGCGCAATCGGTCGCGCGAACGGCAAATGCGAGCGAGCCCGCCGTCGGTGTACCTTACAACTCGCGCGCCCGAGGGTAGAGTCAAAATCGCAACTTGTTGTAAATACTAAACAAAGGACCAGAGGAACGATCATTGCTTAGTAGTCTTCAACCTGAAATCCACCGAAGTTCGAGCAAATGCGTGAATTGTCGATATTCAGCCAAAGCATTGTGCAAACCGGTGGAAGCGGAATGTTTCAGCGCAACGTCATGCGGCAGGAGTCGTCAGATGTGCGCGGAGGCCGGCGGTTCGATGCGGACGAGTGCCCCGTTTGGGCGCGCGATCGAGCTTAAGTCGAACATCCGACCCAGCGCGGCTGGCGTCTTGGGCGATCCGACCTATACTTATTCTCAGCGGCTGTAATGTCGCGGAGGGTGGAAGCGGTTCATGAGTCTCGGCTGGGTTCTTTTGGGTCTTGTCGGCTGGGCATTCGGTCTCGTCGTGGTCCTTGCGCTGTTCCGCATGGCGGGTGATCAGGACCGCGCTGCGCGTCACGAGCAAAAACGCCTCGACCCCTACTCCGACGTTACGATCACAAGGACGGGCGACGCGTGATCGGCGCGGGAGCGCGGCTTCGGCCGCCGGTCGTCGGCCACCCCTGCTCGGCTGCCCAAAGCCCCACCGAACGCCCGGCTACAAATGAACGACGGCGGGTCGTCGCCCGCCGTCGAATTGAGCCGCGCACCTGCTCAGTTGTCGTTCTTGAACTTCCAGTAGATCTTGCGCCGGATCGGCTTGGGGTCGATCGAAGGTGTGCCCGCCTCGAACGCAGACCGGCGGTCCCCGCATCCGAGACACACGGGCACGACCGTCCCTCCGATTTTCACGAGACCCGCCACCGGCGATGGCGGCAACCCGCCGCTGGTCAGGACCTGCGAATATAGGTCGTCGCCCGTGCCGGCACCTCCTGGCGGTCGAGTGCCCGTGCCATCGAGGAAGCTCATCGCATATGAGCGCGATTCACCGAGATCCGCCTTGCAGGCAGCTTGCGTGATGGGCTTGTTGGTTCCGAAGTAGACGACGCCACCGATGGTCAAGGGCGCATTGACGACTTTCTCGCCGCCCGTATCCAGGCTGTAGTACCAGCCCTTCGCCGCCGTCGAGTCCGCGGTGTTGACCACGAGATCGGTCGTTACGATCGTCGCCTGCCCAGTCCCATCGAGCCCAAGCTTCGTATCCTTCAGCATGTAGAAGCGATCGCTCGACGTCGTCGCCAGCGGTTTCTCCCGGTCGCCGGAGCCGATCAGCACCGCATGGAAAGTGGCACCGAGCACCACGTCCGGGGGATAGAAGAACTTGCGTGCTCCGAGACTCGCGAGCTTGTGCAGCTTCCACCCGGCGGGATCGTTGGTCGCCGAGCTTGGGTCGTCGAGATCCATTCTCCAGACGTTTCCGGCCATGTCGCCTACGTATCCGCGGTCCGCGAACCCCTTCGCGTCCTTGTCGACGTTGGCGATGGTCACATCGGATGGCACGCTCGTCGAAATCGAGCTCGCTCCGTCCGCCGATGTGAGGAATCGCTTGATGAGCACGCCGGTCAGCGCATCGACGACGTAAACGCCGCGTCCGGTCGTGCCGGCGCTGCCGGAATCCTCCGCCGTATCGTAGCCGCCGCCGAAGATCAGGATCACCCTGCCGGACGACGTTCCGTCGCGGACTTTGGTGACCTTCGGCATGGACCAGGTCTGGCCGAGGTTGCTCATGCCGCTCGTGCTGGGAGACAGCTTGAACTTGAAACGCGGATTGTCCGGGTCGCTCACGTCGAACGCGTAGATGAAATTACCCCCGCGCCGCGCAGCCACGTAGATCATTGCCGTCGACCCTTCCTGGTACGCGCCAATGGGGCCGTCCATGAAGTAAGTCTTGTTGGTTGCGCTGCCGGCGGCGTTGGACGGCAATACGAGCTTCGGGAGCTCGTCGCGCAGGCGGTTGAGCTTGCCCATTGTTTCGGGTGCGATAAAGGCCCACAGCTCGTTGCCTGCCCCCGTTCCGGTCTGCTTGCCCTCGATGGCCCGCAGCAACCCGTCGTTCGAGCCGTAGAACACGACCACGCGCGCCGGTGAGCCGCCGTAGTTGAGCGCCACCGGGCGGGAGTGCAGCACGTCGCCGTGGATCGACGGCCGCACCGTGGTGGTGCCGCCGGGGCCGGACTCGTTCCCGAGATTATCGGTACCGCGTGTCCAGTTGATGAGGTTACCGATGTCCGTTGCCGCGGACGATGTCGTCGCCCACGCCGAGGGATAGCTGAAGGCGACCTGGGTGCCGGCGTTCGCCGGCGGCAAGGTCGTCGCATTGAAAGGCGTCGCGGACAGCAGCGCGTTCGCGGCGCAAGCGGGTGCGCCCGTGGTTGCGTCGATCGCGCAAGTATAGAGCGGCCGAGCGGCCTGCGACGTCAGGTTCACCTCACGCTCTCGCTGCGCCGCGCCGCCTTTCTGTACCTCGGGACCATCCTTCGAGTCGCTCGCGGTCGAAGTCTTGCTCGGCACCCAGTTGGTCCAGAACGTCGACGAGGTCGTCCAGTAGCTGCGTGCGAGCGTCGACACGAAACCAGTGCCCGCGTCGATCGCGTCGAGGCCATCGGCGTCCGCCAGACGGACCGCGTTCGTCGCCGAATCGTACTTGAGCTGGTACTGCTTGACGTTGCCCAGCCAGCGGGGACTGCCGTTGGGGTCGGGGCGGAACATCCCGACGAATACCTGATTCAGATAAGTGCCTTGCGTGTTTGCGCTGATCGGCAACGAGGCAGACACGAAGACGCTGTTGGTGCCCTGAATCTCCGTGAGGATGGACCCGAACGCGTCCACGAGCTTCGAAATGTTGGTCGCGTCGTAATACGAACCGCCTCCCTGTGTCGCCATGCTCTTCATGGTGTTGATCATCGACACGGTCTGACCCGTCGCAGGCGGCGAATACGTCCCGATTGTGTAAGTGATTACGTTTTGGGTGCCGGACGTATTCGGGTCGACGTCGGAGTTGAACAGATACCGCGCACCCTCGTCGCCGGAGCTCCCCGAGCCCGGACTGACTTGCGTCGTCGAGCCACCCACGCCGATAAAGAGCGCCTGCGCATCCTGGTTGTTGTTGGTGTTGGTCTGCGACTCGCTGTGGCCGATGTAGATGACGTAGTTCTTGCCGCAAGGGCTGATGTGTGTAGGCGGTACGTACCGAACCGCCCCACCGCCGGTGAGCGTGGTCGACGAAGAGGTATATGCGTAGTTGGAGTCGGCGCCGGCGGCGTACGCCGAGCCGGTCGTCGCATTGGCGGGATAGTCGCGCTTATCCGTCCCGGCCCCCACCCCATTTGTCGGAATCGGACCCCAGGTCGTCGACGTCTGCGGGCTGCCGTTACCGCCGCCGAAATACTTGAACGTCTCCCACATCATGTAGCCGAAGTCCTGCGTGCTGCTTCCCTTGTCGCTCACCGGCATGTCCTTCAGCACCTTGATGAGCGCCGCCCGGTTGGCGGCATTCATTCGGCGGACGCCGAAGCGGATGTAGCCGCCCTTGTTCGAACCGCTGCCGTACATCATCACGCCGAAGCCGATGTTGTCGGCGACGAAATAGGCTCCCGTCGCGTCTGTCTTCTGCAGCAGCTTGATGAGCGCGTATTTCTGCGCGCAGAAATACGAGCCCGTGCTGCCTCCGCAGCTCGCGACCGAATCCGCGTCGGCAGGCGGACTGCTGTCCATCGTCGCGTCCCAGTTCGACTCGTTATCTAGAACGACCAGCACGTTGGTATCGCCGCCCGACGATCCGCCTGTGTAGAGATCGATGTCGTCGGAGAAGGCGACGTTCGGCGCCAGCAGCAGCGCTGTCAGCAACGCAGTGGCCACGGGGCGGCGCGCAACGGCCGCGATCGGAAGGAGCGTCGTTTTCATCGGGAAGCCTCTATGCTGATTGCGCAATCGGATTCAGGGACAAGCAGTCAAAGCCTTGGCCTTGGAAACACGTACGCCTACGCCTTGCTCGAGGGTCGTATTGGCGCTGGTCCTCGGATCCAAGACGTTGGCGATCACTGCCCATCGTGTGTTGGAGCAGTACGAAGGCGGCGTCGGCGGGCCGCTGAGCATGAAGATCCCGGAGCCGCCGCCGGTGAGGGCGCCGCTTGGAATGCAGACGAAGTCGTCCGGGTTGGTCGGCACGAGATCCTCGGTGGGAATGTCGACGATGCTCTTGCAGGTGGGCGCAGGGGTGAAATCGACGGTGTAGGTCGCGTTGTTGAGGCTGACACTGGCGGATGCCACGGGCGTCGACGTGTCGACGAAGGCGGGCGAGCTCAGCACCTGCTCGATCGCGGTCTGGGCCGCGGTCAGGGTCTCCTGGCGCACCTGCATGTTGCCTGCAATGCGCAGATTGACGCTGCTCGCCTGGAATGCGGAAAGAGCGAGAAGCGTCAGCAGCACCAGCATGATCATGCCGAGCGCGAGAGCGATACCGCGCTGCGCGCGCGGGCTCGATGGGTAGGACGCCATGTTCCGTCGCATGTTTCAGATCTCCCTGCGACCAGCCGGGTTCATGAGGCGGATGACCGCCGTGTAGGCATGCCGCTTGTAGTTGTCGTTGAACGGGCCCACGACGATTCCTGCACCGAGTGCGTACGTCTTGCTGTCCGTGTAGCCGACACCCGTTGAAATGTTCCGTGCCAGAAGATTGATGCGAACGGCCATGGTGTTGCCCCAGTCGGTGGCAACGCACGGATCGACCGTCGACAGGCACTTGCGAAAGTCGTCGGGCGCCCCGTCGCTCGAGACGTTGTCGCGACCGTATTCGATGCGCATGTCCTCGATGCCCTGAACAAGCGCCTCGTTGGTCGACGACGTACCGCTCAGCGTGAGGAGCCGGAGCGTCGGGATCGTCTCGTTCGAGACGTAATAGATTCGCGTCTGCAGCTCGTAGGTGTCTGCCGCCGTCGCGCATCCCCGCTTGGTCAGCGCGAAGGTCCCCGCGTTGGAGCCGGTATCCAGCACGAAGTCCTTGTGCTGGTCGAGATCGGTGCTGCACCCCGTCGCCTGGACGTAGACCTTTCCCGCCGTCAGCCCGCCCGTGGTCGGCACGGTGCTCGTGCGGCGCACGACCAGGATGTCGGTGCCTGCCTTGAATCCGCCGGTCGCTCCGGAAACGCAGGTCGGCACGGCGTCCCCGGCCGCGATTCCGAACACGGGTACCGGCCACTGCAGCGCCGCGGGAGGAGCCACGAACTGAAGGCCCGCGACCGTCGTCGCGCAAATGCTCGGGATCGTGGCCGTGCCCACGGTATAGCCTTGCTGCGGAACCGCGTCGCCGTAGTAGCCCGACAGATGCAAATCGTCACGCAGCAGATCCAGCGCATATCGCCCGTTCTCGATCTGCTGCGACGCCTGGTCGATTTCACGGCGCATCCGGCTGTTGTTCACGAACAGCGTGACGAGCGCGAACAGAACGATGACGCCGAGCACGAGACCCACCATCAGCTCGATCAGCGTGAAGCCGCCGGTCGTGGAGCGACTCGTCGCCCCGGGGGTGCGGCGTCCTTCCGACGCCGGCGCGACGGCTTTCATAGCGCACTCAGCGTGGAGATCTGCACACGCATGGACACGGCGCGGCGCAGCAGCTCGTTGCCGTAATCGTTTTGACCGCAGGCCGCCGCCGGCGCCACCGTCGGCACAAGGCCCTGCCAGACGACGGTCACGATGTATTCGTTGGCGGCGCCCGCCGTGATGCAGCCCTGTCCCCGCAGCAGCGTTCCCACTCGATCGGTGCCGTTGACTTCCGACGCGCCGATCAACGCGTTGTGCCATTCGCAGATGTCCTTGTCCTTGCCCGTCAGCGGCCCGCAGTCGGTTCTCTCCGTGCCGGAGGATCCGATGTCGTCCTGTATGTACGAGGCCGCATTCGCGCGATTCGCATAGATGCGCTCCATCATGTCCTGCACGAGGATGAGCGCCTGCACGCGCTGATACGCTTCATGCTCGGCGACCGTGGTCCGCACCTGGAAGCCCGCGAGACCCAGCAGCCCGAAGACCAGCAGGACGATCGTCACCAGCACCTCGAGCATCACGAAGCCGGCCTCACGTCGACGGATCGAGTTCATGAACAGCTGCCCTCCGTGGATTGCGGACGTCCCGCCGGATCGACCGAGACGCAGCGGGCGACGATGCTGGTCTTGCCTGCTGTGTCGTCGACGGTGAAGCTCGCGGCACTGGACGCCCGGCCGTTCAGCAGAAAGTCGACCGACGCGGCTCCCATGGTGACGGTGATGGTCGAGGACAAAGCGGGATGCTGGCGCAGCGTCGTCCCGCCGGAGGTGACCGTCCATCCGCCCGTCCAGGTGCCGACCTTGCTGACCGTCACCGTCGCATTGCGCTTTACGGCTTCGCTGCGCGCAAAGGTGAGGTCCGACATGAGCTCGAACGACGCGTTGCGGATGTTCTGTTGAATGATGAAATCGCGGAAGAGCGGTCCTGCGAGCGACACGAGGACGCCTACCATGACCAGGGCCATGATCAGTTCAACGACGGTGAACCCACGTTGCCGTGCGCTTCGGCGCCGCGTCGGGGAGATTCGGGGATGCATGTTTTCCGTCCTCATGGACACGTATGTTCGGAACGATCCGGTCTAGCGCCCTTGCCACTTCCCGGCGGGAAGCTTGGTGCCATCCTGATCGATCGTGAATGGCGACTCACCCGCTAAAACGGTTCCGGTTTTCGGAGTCGCCTTGACCTCGAACGTCGGTGGCGGCCCGGCCGTCGCCGTAATCGTGACGGTGTAATACGCGGACACTTCGGCCGGCACGCCCGACGGAATGAGCGTCGTGACAGCCGAGGCTCCGCCACCGAGGAAGGAGCGGTTGTCGAGCAGGTATTGCTGTTCGCGATTTGCGAGATCGAGCATCAGGCTCTGCGCGGCCGAGCGGTAGCCGCGCTTCATGTAATCCAGATACGAGGGATAGGCGATCTTCGTCAGGATGGCGATGACCGCGATCCCGATCATCAGTTCGATCAACGTGAAGCCCGCGTGCGTCCATGCCGCGGCGAAGCGCGAGTGCCGCATACCTGACCGCTTGATCGCGGTGTGCACTACGCTCGATGCGTGCGCGGCGGGTGACAGTGGTTGTGTCGACATGTCCAGAGGTCCGATGGGTTCCGTATCGCGACGCTATGTCGCAAGACCTGTGCCGCCCCCCGAACGGTCGTTGCGACGACCGACAAACGGCCAAGAATGCAGGGATCGACGGAGTCTGCTGCGCAACTTTGCCGGGGCACGCAGATCGACAGATTGTCGACTACGATTTGTCGGGCCAACGCGGTTCAGCGCGGATGTGCCGGATTTAGGCTCGACGTCGTTGAGCGGATCCGCTTTGCGTTTCGCTCGCGCGCACGACGTGGTGCGCGCGAAGCGGGGGGACGTTCCGCAAAATGATCGGTTGTCGTGAACAGAACCGCGAGCGAGTGTTCGCGGGCAATGCGAAGACCGTCGAGCCTAGCCGAGCGGCGCCACCTTCAGCACTTCGTCGGCGCTCGTGAGGCCGGCCGCGACCTTGACCGCTCCGGAGACCCGCAGCGGCTTCATACCATCCTTGAACGCCTGTTCGCGAATCTTCCGGTCGTCGGTCTCGGCGGTGACGAGCTTGCGCACGGCGGGCGTCATCAGCATGATCTCGTAGAGGCCCATGCGGCCGCGATATCCCGTCATCCGGCACTCGAGGCAGCCGACCGGGACCATCACCTGCACCGGTTTCTCGGCGCGCCACGGGGCGGTGATCGCGCGCCATGTCTCGTCGTCGGGCGGTTCGCCCGGCTCCTTGCAGTGCGGGCAAAGCGTGCGCACGAGGCGCTGCGCCATCACGCCGAGCAGCGTCGAGCTGATGAGATACGCGGGCATGCCGAGGTCGAGCATGCGGGTGACCGCGGTCGGCGCGTCGTTGGTGTGCAACGACGCAAGCACGAGATGGCCAGTGAGCGCCGCCTGCACCGCCATGTCGGCCGTGTCGCGGTCGCGAATCTCGCCGACCATGATGATGTCGGGATCCTGCCGCATCAGCGTCCGCACTCCGTGCGCGAAATCGACGCCGATCGCCGGCTGCACCTGCATCTGGTTGAACAGCGGCTCGATCATCTCGATCGGGTCCTCGACGGTGCAGACGTTCACCTCGGGCGTCGCCAGCTGCTTGAGCGACGAGTACAGCGTGGTCGTCTTGCCGGATCCCGTCGGGCCGGTCACCAGAATGATGCCGTTCGGCTCCTTGATCATCCTGTTCCAGCGATCGCGGTCCTCGATCGAGAACCCGAGCTCGGTGAAATCGCGGACCAGCACCTCCGGCGTGAAGATACGCATCACGACCTTCTCGCCGAACGCCGTGGGCATCGTCGAGATCCGCAGCTCGACTGCCTCGCCGGCGGGCGTCACCGTCTTGATCCGCCCGTCCTGCGGACGCCGTTTCTCCACGATCTCCATTCTCGCCAGCAGCTTGATCCGCGACGTCATCGCGACGAGCACCGGCGTGGGAATGGCGTAGACCTGGTGCAGCACGCCGTCGATCCGGAAGCGCACCTGCCCGGCGTCGCGCCGCGGCTCGATGTGGATGTCGGAGGCGCGCTGGTCGAAGGCGTACTGCCACAGCCAGTCGACGATGTGGACGACGTGGCTGTCGTTGGCGTCGAGCTTGCCCTGCTGGCCCAATGCCACCAGCTGCTCGAAGTCGCGCGCGATCGACCCCTCGCCCTTCCAGATCTCCTGCGCCTTCTTCATCGAGCGCGCAAGATTGTAGAACTCGCCCAGGTACCGGCGGATGTCCTTCGGATTGGCGAAGACGAGCCTCACGTCGAGCTTCAGGATCTTCTCGAGCTCGTCCGCCCAGTCGCGAACGAACGGCTCCGACGTCGCAACGGTCAGCACGGTGCGCGTCACGTCGATCGGCAGGATGCGGTAACGCTCGGCGTACGCGTTGGTCATCGTCTGCGTGACGGCCGTGAGGTCGATCTTCAGCGGGTCGATGTGCGTATAGGGGACGCCGAGCTTGCCCGCGAGCCATTCGACGAGCCAATCGAGCGTGAGCGGCATCCGCGGCCCGGTCGCCGTGTGCCAGTTCTTCTCGGCGATCGTTTCGAGCGGATGCTCGGTGCGCCGGACCTTTGCGCGCGCGAGCGACTCGGCGTCGGCGGACGTCACGAGTCCGTCCGCGACGAGCAGCGTCAGGATCTCCTCGATCCGGAGCGCTCGCTTCGGGACCTGTGTCGGGGCTTGGCGCTCGGTGAGGGCTGGGACGCTTGCAGCAGGGGTGGCCATAGGTCGACTCTACACGCAAGAATCGTGCAACTACAACCTGTGGGCGACAGCAGTTGCCGTAGCGCGGCGACGATATGCCGGAGGGCCGGCGATACGCCCAAAGGTGGGCGATACGTCCTAAGGGTGGGCGATACGTCCTAAGGGTGGGCGATACGTCCTAAGGGTGGGCGATACGCCCTAGGGGCGCTATGTCTCCGCGGCCGTGGGCACCGGAATTTCCGGCACCTCGAACACCTCGCGGAGGTAGGCGACGTAAGACGGGTCGTAGTCCATCGTTTTCGAGGGCTCGTCGCTGATCTTCGCCACCGGCTGGCCATTGCAGCGGGTCATCTTGATCACGATCGACAGCGGCTCGACCCCCACATCGTTCGTGAGGTTCGTGCCGATCCCGAAAGCGGTGTGCATCCGCCCGCGAAAGCGCTCGAACAGCCGGATCGCCAGCGGAACGTTGAGGCTGTCCGAGAACACCGCGGTCTTCGTGCGAGGATCGATCCGCATCCTGTTGTAGTGCGCGATCAGCTTCTCGCCCCACTCGAACGGGTCGCCGGAGTCGTGCCGGACGCCGTCGAACAGCTTGCAGAAGAAGAGATCGAAGTCGCGCAGGAACGCATCCATTCCGCAGACGTCGGACAGCGCGATCCCGAGATCGCCGCGATACTCGCGGGCCCACGTGTTGAACGCGAACACCTGGGAGTCGCGAAGCCGGGGCCCGACCGCCTGGCACGCCTGCAGGTATTCGTGCGCCATCGTGCCGAGCGGAGTGAGGCCCAGCATCTGCGCGAATTTGACGTTGCTCGTGCCGACGAACTTTGCGCCGATGCCGGAAGCGAGCGTGCGGAGCACTTCCTCGTGCCAGGCGCGCGAGAACCGGCGGCGCGTGCCGTAGTCCGCGACGCGGAACTCGGGGTCGGCCACCTCGTTCACCTGCGCCACCTTTGCCGCAAGCCGGCGGCGTCCCTCGCTCAAGTCGATGCGCGGGTGGACGTTGCGGTCGTAGACCTCCGAGACGATCGCGAGCACCGGCACCTCGAACAGGATCGTGTGCAGCCACGGCCCGCGGATGGTGATGTCGATCTCGCGCTCGGATCCCGCGATGCGCTCGACGGTGATGAAGCGCTCGTCGAGCTCGAACAGGGCCAGGAGATCGACGAAGTCGCTCTTGAAAAAGCGCCACCCGCGAAGGTAGGCAAGCTCGTCGGCCGCGAACTTGAGCGCGCAGAGCTGTCGGATCTCGTCCCGGATCTCGGCGACGTAGGGAGTGAGGTCGACGTCGGCGTTGCGGCACTTGAACCGGTACTCGACCTGCGCGCCGGGAAAGTGATGCAGCACCACCTGCATCATCGTGAACTTGTAGAGATCGGTGTCGAGCAGCGAAGGAATGATCATGCGAGGTGCGGCCGGACTGGAGCTGTCGGACTGGGTCGCCATGGTACGCGCTTGTCGTTGCACGGCCAACGAGGCGGCGACGGCGGTCAAAACAATTGCCGTCAGGGCGGCGCTTTGCCGGAACCGGCGTCGACGATGCGGATCCGGCGCACGAGCCACAGGCAGACAACCGTGCAGGCGGCGGAGAGCCAGCCGACCGCGCCGAAGTTCGTCAGCTCGCCGTCGGGCGCCCGGCCGACGATCAGTCCTGCCGCAAGCGACGCGAACCCTGACGCGAGCTGCTGGATCGACGCATTGAACGTCATGAAGCTGCCGCGAAGCCTGGGCTCGACGCTTCCGGTGACGAGCGCGGTCGCGGGCCCGAACCGTCCGGGGACGAACACGAAGAACAGCACCGACAGCGCGACGACCTCGGCAAGCGGCAACGGCGGCATGTGGGTGGTGATGAGAATCGGCACGATCGAGATCACGGCAAGAATCGTGAACAGCCGCTCCTTGCCGTAGCGGTCCGCAAGCCGGCCGATCACCTGCGCGGTCACGAGCGTCGTCGCGCCGCCCGCAAAGTAGATGACCGGCAGGTCCGCCTCGGCCACCCCGACATTGGCCACGTTGTACGCGGCGATGAACGGGATCACGGTGAACACCGAGCACATGAGCAACGTCATGAAGGAGAAGGAGCGCAAGTGATTGCGCACGGTGAAGATCGCCAGCAGCTGGGCGAGCGGGCCGCGGCGACCGCCCGCGGTTGCGTGGGCCGCAAGCGGCGGAATGAGCCGCATCGCGACGAGCGCGACCACCCCGCTGAACGCGGCTAGCGTAAGAAACGGCGCGCGCCAAGAAAAGTGCGCGGCAATCCAGAGCGACAGCGGGACGCCGGCGACAGCCGACAGCGAGAACGCGGCTGCGACGATGGCGGTCGCGCTGGCCCGCCGCCCGTACGGCACGAGGTCGGCGACGATTGCGAACGTGAGGCCGCCGAGCACACCGCCAAAGAGGCCGGCGACGACGCGCGCCAGGAGCAGCAGCGGATAGTCGGGCGCGATCCCGCAGAGCGCCGTGGCGACGATGAACCCGGCATAGAGCGCGAGCAGCGCGCGCCGCCGATCGAAGCGATCGATCCACAAAGCAGCGATGAAGCCGCTCGCCGCGGCCGCAAACGTGTAGGCCGACACCATCAGCGAGAACTCCTGCGGGCCGATGGCGAAGAGCCGCATGAACTGCGGACCGAGCGGCATCATGATCATGAAGTCGACGACGTGCGTGAACTGCACGGCGGCGAGCGTGAGAAGGAGCGGCAGCTCGCGCGTCAGGCGAGGCGCCACGACGGAGGACGAGGGCACGGGGCTAAAGGATCGAACCGGACGGACCGGAGGAGGCGCGGCGGATGCCGCATTGTCGACGCGCAGCCGCGACAACGGGCTTGCAGTCAATTAATATAGCACGCGCCCCGTGCCCCGCCGCCTTGGGCGCCGCAGCGCACGAGGCGCCGGCATGCCGCACTGTTCCCCGCCGTCGAACCGGGATCGCCCATGCTGATCAATTGCGTCGCCTACCAGAACGGCAAGAAGCTCGGCGACATTCCGATCGAGGACATCAGCGACTACGTGACGCGGCCCGAGTGCTTCGTATGGGTCGCGCTGTTCGAGCCGTCGGTGGCGGAGATCGAGGAGATGGCAGCGGAGTTCGAGCTCCATCCGCTCGCCGTCGAGGACGCGAAGAGTGGCCATCAGCGGCCCAAGATCGAGGAATACGACGACTCGCTGTTCGTCGTGCTGCACACCCTGGAGCCGGTGGCGGAGGGAATCGACACCGAATTGATCGGCGGCGAGGTCGACATCTTCGTGGGAAAGAACTACATCCTGTCGGTGCGCCACCGGGCGAAGAAGGGCTTCGGCAACGTCCGCGCCCGCTGTGAGCGGGAGCCTGACCTACTGAAGTACGGCGCCGGCTTCGTGCTCTATGCGCTGATGGATACGGTCGTCGACCGGTATTTCCCGATCCTCGACAGCATGGAGTCGGAGCTCGAGCAGATCGAGGAGCAGATTTTCGTCCGCAACGCGGCGCGCTCGAACATCGAGGCGCTCTACGCACTGAAGCAGCGGCTCATGGTGCTGAAGCACGCGGTCGATCCGCTGATGGAGGCGACCGGCAAGCTCTACGGCGGCCGCGTGCCGCAGGTGTGCGCCGGGATGCAGGAATACTTTCGCGACGTCTACGATCACCTGCACCGGATTCACCTCACGATCGAAGGCATTCGCGACATGCTGACGACCGCGATACAGGTGAATCTCGGCATGATCTCGCTGGCCGAAAGCGAAGTGACGAAACGGCTGGCGGCGTGGGCGGCCATCATCGCCGTGCCGACGATGCTGGCCGGCATCTACGGCATGAACTTCAAGTACATGCCCGAGCTCGAGTGGTCGTTCGGATACCCGCTGGCGATCGCCACGATGGCGGTGATCGACGCCTACCTGTACGTGAAGTTCAAGCGCGCGCGCTGGCTTTAGCTAGTGCATGTTGCGGCCGGATTTGCGTCCGGGATCCGGACCCACGATCGGTGAAACCGGTATCACCCGTCCGGCGGGCGGGGGTGTGTGCCACGCCGGCTGCAGCGTGACGTGATCGATGCCGAAGTCCCGCGCCAGCATCCGTTGCGCCGAGGCAAGTACCCGCGGCCACACCGACCCTTCGGACAGCATGACGTGCGCCGACAAAGCCACCGTCTGCGTCGAAAGCTGCCAGACGTGCAGGTCGTGCACGCCCGTGACCCCGGGCAGGCCGGCCAGTGCGCGTCCGACGGCGGCATACGACACGTGCGTCGGGACGTTCTGCAGCAGCACGCCGGTCGATTCCTTGAGCAGCGCGATGGTCGAGCGCAGTATAAGGAGCGCGACCACGAGCGACAGGATCGGATCGATGGGCATGTAGCCGGTCCAGTAGATGACGGCGCCGGCGACGAGAGCCGCGACAGAGCCCAGAAGGTCGCCCATCACGTGCAGCAGCGCGCCGCGCGCGTTGATGCCCGTAGCGCCGCGCGACAGGACGAACGCGACCGCGAGGTTCACGAGGAGTCCGATCGCCGCCACCACCATGACGGTCGGCCCGGCGACCGGCACCGGCGCGAGAAGGCGTTGGACCGCCTCCACGGCGATCCAGACGATGAGCGCAAGCATGGCCAGCGCGTTCACGAACGCGGCGAGCACTTCCGCCCGCGCATATCCGTAGGTCGCCCGCTCGGATGGCGGGCGCGCCGTGACGGCGGCGGCGATCAGCGCAACCACGAACGACGCCGCGTCGGTCACCATATGCCCGGCATCGGAAATGAGCGCGAGCGAGCCGGCCAGGAACCCGAACAGCGCTTCGACGCCGGCGAAGCCACCGGTCAGCGCAAGGCCGAACCAAAGCGCGCGCCGGGTCGCCTGCGCGTCTGCGTGCGTGTGCGCATGATGCGCGTGATGGTCGTGCGAGGACGATTCGTCGGGCGCGGGCATCGTCGTGTGAAGGCGGCAGCGTTCGGGACTCGACACCGAGCGGCTCTCATTGTCTGCCGCGCCGTGCACAAGGGCAAATGGCTCGCTGACATTCTGGCAAAGCCGGGCGCCCGCTTGGCCGAAGTCCACCCGATCGCGCTGGTCCGTGCCGCCACAGCGGCAACGCGGCACTCAGTCCACCGGACGCTCGTCGTGCAGCCGAATCGGCGACTGGCACTGCGGATAAAGGCCCCGCTTGTCGGAGTAGAACGCGCGCAGCACCACCATGTCCGCTTCCATATCCCCGGTCGGTTCGAGGTACGCGCCGACGCCGATCTCGCGCTTCGGATAGTCGATGTAGCCGAGCGCAAGCGGAACGCGAGCTTCGCGAGCGAGGTGATAGAAGCCCGATTTCCAGTGCTCGCTGCGGCCCCTCGTCCCTTCAGGCGCAATCGCCAGGCGGAACGTCGAGTGCCCGCGGAACTGCGCCGTCATCTGGTCGATGAATCCGGTGCGCTCGCGGCGGTTGACCGGCACGCCGCCCCAGCGCAACAACAGCGGACCCACGACCGGCACGCGGAAGAGCGAATCCTTGCCCGCGTAATGAACTTCGAGGCCCGTCATGAACTTGAGGCAGAGCCCGATGGGCGTGTCCCAGTTGCTCGTGTGCGGATAGAAGATGATCACGCATCGATCGGGCACCGGCTGCGCCAGCGCCACCTTCCACCGCGCGGCCCTGAGCAGCGCCGCGCCGAGCCACGCGGCGGGTCCGCCCACCAGCGGGCGATCCACGTTGTGCGCGGGAGCGGCGGCAAGCGGAATGGACACGGCGCGAAGGGTAAAATCGGTTGCATGACTGCGCAACCGCACAGGCAAGTGTCGCATGCGCTCGCGGAGGCGATCGATGCGGCGCTGCCGCAGACGCAGTGCGGCCGTTGCGGCTGCGACGGCTGTCGCCCGTATGCCGAGGCGGTTGCTGCGGGCGCGCCGATCAATCGCTGTCCGCCGGGCGGTGATGCGCTGATCGCAACGCTGGCCGATCTTACCGGCCGCCCGCCGGCCGCGCTCGATCCGCGCTTCGGACAAGCCGGCGCGCTCGCGGTCGCGCGCATCGACGAGGCGACGTGCATCGGCTGCACATTGTGCATCGACGCGTGCCCGGTCGACGCGATCGTCGGTGCCGCCAAGCAGATGCACGCCGTGCTCCCGGCGTTTTGCACCGGATGCGGGCTTTGCGTTCCGCCGTGCCCGGTCGACTGCATTGCGCTGCTGCGGGCCGGTCGCAGCTGGGGGCGCGAGGACGCTCGCGCGGCGCGCGAGCGCTACGATGCGCGCAACGACCGGCTCGCCCGTGACAAGGCCCGCGCCGGGCCACTAGCCACGGCGCGCGAACAGCAAGCGCGGCGGCAGGCCGCGGTGGCCGCAGCGCTGGCGCGCGCGCGCGCCCGTCGCGCCGGTTATCGCAGCGGTCCCGAATGACGCCGCTCCGCGCGTTCATCCTGCTCTTTTCCCTTTTCATGACGGATTCCGTCGCCGTCCAGGTCGAATCGTTCGCGACGAAGCTCGACGCGCTTTGGGACTTCGACAAGCCCGGCCTCTCCGAAGAGCGCTTTCGCGCCGAGATGAAGAAATGGCCGGCCGGATCGCCTGAAGCGCAGGAAGTGCGCACGCAGATCGCGCGCACGCTCGGGCTGCAGCGCAGATTTGCGGATGCGCACGCGCTGCTCGACGACATCGAGCGCACGCTCGCCGGGCTCCCCCCGCACGTACGCGTCCGGTATTTGCTGGAGCGCGGCCGGACGTTCAATTCGTCGGGGTCGGCGGAGCGCGCGGTGCCGCTCTTCGCCAAAGCGCTCGAATTGTCGCAAGCCGCCAAGGACGAGTTCTACGCGGTCGACGCAGCGCACATGCTCGGAATCGCAGCTCCGCCCGCTGAGCGTCTTGGCTGGAACCTGCGAGCGCTCGCACTCGCCGAAGCCGCCACCGATCCGCGTGCCCGCGGCTGGCGCGCATCGCTGTACAACAACATTGGCTGGACCTATTTCGACGACGGCAAGGCCGCGATCGCGATCGAGTACTGGCAGAAAGCGCTCGCGGCGAGCCAGGCGATGGGCAACGCCCGTACGACCCGCATCGCGAAGTGGACCGTAGCGCGCGGTTATCGCGCCGTAGGCAGGCTCGACGAGGCCGAGGCCATGCAGAAAAGACTCGAGGCCGAGTTCGCACAGGCGGGCGAATCGGACGGCTACGTGTACGAGGAGCTCGCCGAGATCGCGGTCGCCCGCGGGGATGCCGAGGCGGCGCAACCATGGGCGGCGAAAGCGCACGCGGCGCTCAAGGACGACACCTCCCTTGGCGCGGATCAAGCCCCGCGCCTCGCGCGGCTCGCGGCGATTGCCGCGGGTCACCCCCGAGCGCCGGTCAAGCCATGAATCCGCCCAAACGCCGCGCGATCTTCGAGCGCCTGCGCGCGGCAAATCCGAACCCGCGCTCGGAGCTCCTGCACGAGACGCCGTTCGAGCTCCTGGTCGCAGTCGTGCTCTCGGCGCAGGCCACGGACAAGGGCGTGAACAAGGCGACCGAGAAGTTGTATCGGGTCGCCAACACACCGGCCGCGATGGTCAAGCTGGGCGTCGAGGGGCTGATCCCCTACGTGCAAACCATCGGCCTCTATCGGAACAAGGCGAAGAACGTCGTCGCGTTGTCGGAGATCCTGTTGCGAGACTACGGCGGCAAGGTTCCCGCCGATCGCGAAGCGCTCGAGCAGCTGCCCGGCGTCGGCCGCAAGACCGCCAACGTGGTGCTGAACGTCGCGTTCGGCCAGCCGACGATCGCCGTCGACACGCATGTCTTTCGCGTGTCGAACCGGACGGGCATCGCGCCGGGCACGACGCCGGAAGAGGTGGAGCGCAAGCTCGAGAAGTTCGTGCCGGACGAGTTCAAGCTGCACGCGCATCATTGGCTCATCCTGCACGGGCGCTACATCTGCATCGCCCGAAAGCCCGGCTGCCCCGAGTGCGTCATTCGCGATCTTTGCGAATACCGACCCAAGACGAAGTGAAGACCGTCGAGCGCTGAGGGCAATGTTCAATCCGTCCCGCGCCGAAGCGCGCCGCTTCCTGATCGACGCCTGGAAAAAGCGCCGCGAGGGCCAGCCGCTTTCCGCGCTCGAGGGAATTGCCGCTGCCATCATCGCGCGGCACCCGGAGTATCACCCGCTGCTCGAAGCGCCCGAGGACAACGTCGAGCGTGAGTTTCCGCCCGAAAGCGGGAAGGTCAACCCGTTTCTGCACCTTTCGCTGCACCTCGCGGTCGAGGAGCAGATCGCAATCGACCAGCCGCCCGGCATCCGCGCACAGTACGAGCGCCTGCGCCTCGCTCACGGCGAGGATCATTACGCGCAGCATGCGGTCCTCGAATGTCTCGCGGAAACGGTGTGGACCGCACAGCGGCACGGCACCCCGCCGGATGCGGCGCTGTATCTGTCGTGTCTCGAGCGGCAACGCTAGTGCGGCGATCGCTCCCGGCCGGTCATTGTCCAGGCCCGGGCGTGAAGCGCGGCCAAGCGGACTGACGCGGCGTTCACCGTCCTAGTGCCGGGTCGAAACAGCCGCGGGCTGCGACGCGTAGTACGCAGCGAGGTTGTCGATGTCCTGGGTGGACAGCGGCTTCGCGAACCCCGCCATGATCGGGTTCTTGCGCTGGCCGGACTTGTAGTCGCGCAGCGCTTTCGCGAGATAGTCGGGGTACTGGCCGCCGAGCTTGGGGAAATCCGCCGACGCGCTGTTGCCGTCCGCGCCATGACATGCCTGGCAGACTTCCGTGGCCTTCGCCTTGCCCGCCGCGAGATCCGCCGCGGGAGCGTGCGCACTGGCGCCGAGCGCAACGATCGCCACCAGGACCAAGAGCGAGCGCGCCCTCGTCATCATTTGCTCGCGGTGGTAACGCGGCCTTGCGAGTAGTACGCGGCAAGGTCGGCCATATCCTGCTCCGACAGCGCGCTCGCGACCGCCCGCATCGATGGATGGCTTCGATCCCCGCTCTTGTACTGCTGCAGCGCTTTCACGAGATAGGCCTCGTGCTGGCCGCCGATGCGCGGCACCCGATACACCTCGGGGAAGGCCGTGCGCCACCCGTCGATGCCGTGGCAGCCCGAGCACTGCAGGTTTTTCTGCGCGCCCTTCGCGGCGTCCCCGACCGGCGCGCCTTGCGCGCTTACTGGGGAACACATGAGTGCGGCCACGGCGGGAACGGCGGCCGCCAGGAGCAGCCTCGTGATTGTGTCGTGGAAGGAACGTGGCACGGATTTTCGTTTTTGGTGGAAGGCGGGTCAGCGAAAGCAAGTCGATCGAGCCCCGCCGATGTAAACCATCGATTGTAGCAGACGCGAAACGCTCCGCGCGACGTGCGCTCTAGCGCTCGAGGTACTGGCGCTTGACCTTCACTTCCTTCCATTCGTCCGCGTCCGGCGGAGCGGGCTTGCGCTCGATGATCGGCTTCCAGATTTTAGACAGCTCCGCATTGAGCGCCGTGAACTCCGCCTGATCGGGCGGCACGTCGTCCTCGGCGAAGATGGCCTCCACCGGGCACTCGGCCACGCACAACGTGCAATCGATGCATTCATCCGGATCGATGACCAGGAAGTTCGGCCCTTCGCGGAAGCAATCCACCGGGCAGACGTCGACGCAGTCGGTATACTTGCAGCGGATGCAGGTTTCGGTGACGACGTAGGTCATGCTGTGGGCGGTCCGGCGGCCAAAAGAGGTTGATTTTAGCAAATCGGAACCCATCCTCCATCGTAGCGAGCTTCGGCGCACCCTGGTCCAAGGAGCCGAGCCGGTCTTGCGTCGCTGGGAGCCTTCCGCTACCGTTGACCGACGAGGCCCCGAAGTCTCCGAACCTCAAGAGGAATCCATGAGCGAGAACATCAAGCACGTATCCGACGCCACGTTCGACAAGGACGTGCTCCAGTCATCCACACCCGTGCTGGTGGACTACTGGGCGGAGTGGTGCGGCCCCTGCAAGATGATCGCGCCCGTGCTCGAGGACATGGCGAAGGAATACTCCGGCCGGCTGACCGTCGCCAAGCTCGACATCGACGCGAATCCCGCAACCACCAGCCAGTTCGGCATTCGTGGCATCCCCACCCTCATCCTGTTCAAGGACGGCAAGGCGCACGCGCAGAAGGTCGGCGCGCTCTCGAAGTCGCAACTGGCCGCATTCGTCGACAGCAATCTCTGATTGCGCAGTCCGGGGAGCCGTTGACAGTCACCCCGGAACCCGGTTAGTCTGATTCCGGTGCTTGCGCCGCCCCCCTCGGCCTAGAGGGGCGGCCCCGCGAGGCCGCAGTTAGCACGACAATCAGCGCGCCAGATTCTCTTCCGGGCGCCAAGATCCCAAAGTCCATTCCGCGGCCAAGGCCGCCCACCCGGCCGTTTCGCCCGCCCTTTCGCGCGTCCCCCAATGCAACTGTCCGAACTCAAGTCCAAGCATGTGAGCGAGCTTCTCGACATCGCCAACACGATGGAGATCGAAGGCGCAAACCGCATGCGCAAGCACGACCTCATCTTCGCGATGCTCAAGAGCCATGCGAAGAAGGGGGAAAGCATCTTCGGCGACGGCACCCTCGAGGTGCTGCCCGACGGCTTCGGCTTCCTTCGCTCGCCGGACACGAGTTACCTCGCCGGCACCGACGACATCTACATCTCGCCGTCGCAGATCCGGCGATTCAACCTCCACACCGGGGACACGATCGAGGGCGAGATTCGCACGCCGAAGGATGGCGAACGGTACTTCGCGCTGGTCAAGGTCGACAAGGTCAACAGCGAGCCGCCGGAGAACGCGAAGAACAAGATCCTGTTCGAGAACCTGACGCCGCTCTTTCCCGACGAGGCGCTGGTGCTCGAGCGCGACATCAAGGCCGAGGAGAACATCACCGGCCGGGTGATCGACATCATCGCGCCGATCGGCAAGGGCCAGCGCGGGCTTCTCGTCTCGTCGCCCAAGTCGGGCAAGACCGTGATGCTGCAGCACGTCGCGCACTCGATCGCCGCCAATTACCCGGACGTCGTGCTGATCGTGCTGCTGATCGACGAGCGCCCCGAGGAAGTGACGGAGATGCAGCGCACCGTCCGCGGCGAAGTCGTGTCGTCGACGTTCGACGAGCCGGCCACCCGCCACGTGCAGGTCGCCGAGATGGTGATCGAGAAGGCCAAGCGCCTGGTCGAGCACAAGAAGGACGTCGTCATCCTGCTCGATTCGATCACTCGTCTCGCGCGCGCGTACAACACCGTTGTACCGGCGTCGGGCAAGGTGCTGACGGGCGGCGTCGACGCGAACGCGCTGCAGCGGCCCAAGCGCTTCTTCGGCGCCGCGCGGAACATCGAGGAAGGCGGCTCGCTGACGATCATCGCGACCGCGCTCATCGACACCGGATCGCGGATGGACGACGTCATCTACGAGGAGTTCAAGGGGACGGGCAACATGGAGATCCATCTCGACCGCCGGATGGCGGAGAAGCGAATCTACCCCGCGATCAACGTGAACCGCTCCGGCACCCGCAAGGAAGAACTCCTGCTGAAGCCGGACGTGCTGCAGAAGGTCTGGGTGCTGCGAAAGCTGCTTTACCCGATGGATGAGCTCGAGGCGACCGAATTCCTGGTGGACAAGGTCAAGCAGACCAAAAGCAACGCCGAGTTCTTCGATTCGATGCGGCGCGGCAACTGACAACGCGGATCGACCGCCATAACTCATTGATACAAAATAGTTAGTTGGCTACTATTCCCTGCAGGGGCAGGGGTCAAAATTGTTGCATTGCAGCGCAACTTGCAGGATAATTTTGCTTTTGGCCGACAGGCGCCCTTGAACTGCAGGGCGATGGCCTCACAACAGTCGATTCGACGGTCGGGCAGTTCTGCGTCGCAGTCTGCCGGTGCAAGAGCGGCGGTCGAGGGAGAGGGCAATCATGAAATCCGGCATTCACCCCAAGTACACCGAGATCCAGGTGACTTGCAGCTGCGGCAACACGTTCCTCACTTCGTCGACGGTAGGCAAGCCGCTGCACGTCGAAGTGTGCTCGGCGTGCCATCCTTTCTACACCGGCAAGCAAAAGGTGATGGACACTGCCGGCCGAATCGACAAGTTCCGCCAGCGCTACAAGTCGACGTCCACCGCGCCGGCCGCCGCCGGGAGCGCAAAGCCCACGCCCTGAACTGCCGCGCGGCAGCGAGTGGCGGGCGCGCCGTGGCACGTTCAACCGCGCCTCGATCGCTAAAGGCAGCCTAGGCTGCCTTTTTCCATTTCAACGGTGCCGCGTCGCGGTTAAACAAGACCATGGCGACGCCCCTGCCTGCTGACGAGGAACCGGACGACGAGGCATTCGACTCGCCGCGCCGCTTCGGCCGATGGAAGCAGTTCGGCCTTACGATCCTGTGCGCCGTGTGGGTGCTGCTCGGCGTGATCGGCCACGATCCGTGGAAAACGCAGGACGCGCTGACGTTCGGCGTCGCCCTCGACATGATCGAGCGTGGCAGCGGCCTCACGCAACGCCTCGCCGACGAACCTTACCTCGACAATCCTCCCCTTGCGTATTGGCTGGCGGCGGGCACCGCGGTCGCGCTGTCCCCGCCGCTTTCGCTGGCCGACGCCGCGCGCGTCGCATGCGCGATAGTGCTTGCGCTCACCATGCTGCTGCTCGCGGCGACCGCGACGGAACTCGAAGGCGCGAAATATCGCTGGACGACGGTGCTGCTGTTCATCGGCTCGGTCGGATTGTGGGAGCGCGCGCACCAGATGTCGCCGGAGCTCGTGCTGATGCTGGCCGTCGCCGCTGCGCAGTACGGATTCGCGCTCGCATTGCGGCGCTCCATCGCGGGCGGCGCAGTGGTCGGCTTGGCCTGCGGCGCGTCGTTCCTCGCCGTCGGACTGAACGGGCCCGCATGGATCGTCCTGGCGGCGATCCTCCTGCCGCTTGCGTGCAAGCGCTGGCGCTCGCGTCGGTACGCGGCGGCGTCCGCCGTCGCGCTCGGCGTGTCGATCGTCATCAGCGTCGCGTGGCCGGTGGCACTTTACTTCCGCGCGCCGATGCATCTCGCCGCGTGGTGGGCGACGCAGACGCCCGGCGACTTCTTCTGGATGCTCGACCGGACGTCCACCGGCGATCCCGCATTCATCCTGAAGAACCTGCCGTGGTTCGCGTGGCCCGCGCTGCCGCTCGTCGTATGGACGCTCGTCACTCGCGTCCGGGGCTTCAACGGCGGTCTCGCGACGCCGGGCATCGAGCTGCCCGGAGTGCTGACGCTCACGATGTGCGTCTCGATCGTCCTGATGGGCGACCCGCGGCTCACGATCCTCCTGCCGCTGATCGTGCCGCTCTCTCTCCTCGCGGCGCTCGAAATCGACACCCTGAAGCGGGGGTACTCGGGCGCGCTCGACTGGTTCGGAATCCTCACGTTCGGGATGC
>Ga0068864_100000750_pt1 | contig 27262 bp, 22 predicted proteins | sample KBSSwiS72_FD_66586 | JGI IMG/M metagenome (GOLD analysis project Ga0068864, IMG submission 66586) | Switchgrass rhizosphere microbial communities from Kellogg Biological Station, Michigan, USA - KBS Switchgrass S7-2 | ecosystem: Host-associated > Plants > Roots > Rhizosphere > Soil ...
TTCTCAAGCTGCTCTTCCCGAACAACCTTTCTTCACTGGTGGGTACGCAATCGGGAGAAGTTTTGAAGGCGTTCGGCGCCTCTCAGACTGATGGCTTAAGGGAGCTGGAAACCCGTTTGAACTCATTCAGCCGAGCCGCTTGCACCGTCGATACTGAGGCATGTAATGCCGTCGAGGAGATGCAGCGCGTTTTTCGGCTAATTAAAGCGAGTGTAGATCCGGCATCGGCGACCGTGTCGTCGTTATTTGCAACACTCGATACCTCGACGATCAACACTCCTGCAGGCGCCGCAAGTACCAATGCGGTGTATGGTGCATACACTGATTCCCTCACCGCGCTACGCAATGACAATCTCCATGCCTTCGACGCGTGCAACAAGGCCCAGACACTCAACACAACTCTGACCGGCTACGGCTTCACGGCATTCTTTCAGGGTCTCAATGACGCACAAAAGGAGATCAGCCGTATAGACTCGCTGGCAAACGATCTGTTCCAGTTGGTTACTGTTTACAAGGCTGACAACGACCTTAAGGATAAAGGAGTTCGCTGTAGAGGGTTCAAATGCTCAGACCAGTTTCTCGCCTATGCAAATGAAATTAAGAAAGTACTCGGGAACACGGGTTACCAGCTCAAGTTGAACGACCTGCGAACCAAAGGGCAGGAAATGGAGAACATGAGAGCCTTCACTGACCGACTGAAGAACACGCAGGGGATGTTCGCCCGCACGATGACCATCGAGAAGAAATTCGAGTTGAGTCAGGCCACGATCACTGTAAAGCGCGAAAAACTCGAGCCGGAAAAAAATGCCAACACAGCCGGCAGAACTCAAAGCGGCACCGCTGAGGCCACGAGCGGTGGAGGCGGTAGTGCTGGAGGCACTGGTGGAGCCGGAAACGGTGGCGGCGGCGGCAGCGAAGGCAGTTTTGGAGACAAGTTTGGAAAGTTTGTACCACCCGGACCGCAGAGTGGAAATGCGGGAACGGGGGAGAAAGCCGCAGCCAAAGAAGGTGAAGAAAAACCCGGAGGTTCCAACGCACTCGCGGGCGAAATCAACGAAGTCGTCGACCTCGGTCGCCCTAAGTTGATGCTGTCGGGCGGTCTGGTGTTCTCACCTATGCCGCGACGTACTTTCAAAGTCATCAAAGGATTTGCTCTTGACGCACAAGGCAATCCGACCGGAAACGGTGATGCGAATGTCGTCGGGTTCGATCAAAACTCGCCGCGCCGGTTGTTCCCCATGATATTTCTCAACTCACGTGTCCTCGATTACGGACAGGGCAGTATCTTTTTCTCATTTGGAATCACCGCCAAGCATGAAGATAACGTCGATCTCGAATACTTGTTTGGTCCATCGTTCAGTTTCCTGAACGATCGCGCGTTGTTCACCATCGGAGCTTACGGCGGACTCACGCAGAATCTCGTGGACGACGTGAAGGTGGGCGATGTGATTCCTGACTCTTTGGGCGAGCCGAGGTTATTCCGCAAGGGCATGTCGTGGAGACCTGGTTTCTCGTTCAGCTACAGCTTCTCGCGTACGAAGAAGGGAGAACACCGAACTACAGGCAGTGGTACGGGTGCTCAACCTAACGATTTGAAAGACGAAATCCGCATCGGCAGCGTGCCGTTTAGTCTTGCGCTTGGCATGGCGTTCACCTCGCTCGAGCAGCGAACGTACGAACCGATTGCCGGCTTCGCGCGCGACCGGCAGGGCAATCTCACGAATGGACAAACATTGGCTCGAATCGTCGGCGTAACGTCGAGTTCAGACTATCGCATGACGCCGCTCGCGCTGCTTCATACTCGCCTGACAAACTTAGGGCCGCGCGATTTTTACTTCACCACGGGTATCACTGGTAAGAAGACCGACAACGATTTCGATCTCGAATATCTGTTAGGCGGATCGGTAAACATCTACCGGCGCAAAATCTTTCTAACGTTCGGCACGTTCATCGGCAAACAGCAGGTGTTGGGTGGCAACTTCTTCGAGGGCGCCGCACTGGGCAGGTCTCAACCCGTAACGACGGAGAAACGTTACGTCTGGAAGCCGGCGATTTCGTTCAGCTACGACATCTCGCGCATCATCCCGCGCGGCAACCAGTGAGGGTGATATGCAATCTCAGCAAGCTGCTCTTCCATCGCTGGATAAATCTCATGAGCGGCTCTCGCCTAAGGCGAGCGCGTATTGCCGACTCTTCAAACACCTCGTTGGCCTGTTCGACTCACTTCCGCTTCACATACTGAGGGACCAATTGAAACTAAATGGTGGAGCAGAGGGGGGCGAACCCCGCATTGCAAATTAGATGCCCGGCAAAAACGTAAGTTATTGCTTTTTCGAAAGTTGCAGCCACCGAGGAAAATCAAGGGTTTTGCAGTTCTTTCCCATTCGTTGCCAGCACCTCACCGTGAGTGAGGGACGATAAAACAGAAGATCTTCATTCGATGTTTCGGTCGCGAAGTTAGAACGACAGATGATGAGAATTTTAAGTAAGAGTAGCTTTCTTTGTCGAAAAAAACCTTTTCGATTTTCCCGACGCGATATTATCAATGAGATGGTCAGAGACGGGTTACGTTAGTCCATATCTCCCCGTGGGTCGATGGAGACGTTGAGAATTCGCGCTACAACTTGCGTTACTTCAGGGTGACCGAGCGAGGCCGCGCGTATTATGTAGAACAACTCGCAGGATAACGAGAAGGAGAGATTATGAGCAGAATTGCAATCGTGGGGTACGTGCTTTCTTGGAACCCGGAACAAAAGAAAGGTGTGATCGCCTTAAAGTACCAGTATGGACAAACTGTCCCAATTCATGTGAATTCTGCTGAGGAATTCACAGCTATGGCAATGATCCTTAACGAATCACCGGTTTTTTTTGATGAAGCTTCACGGACTATTCAGACTGGATGGGAGGAGGTCGGCGGGAGTTGATTCCCGTTTATGGTTGCGGAGCAGTCTAACAACGGCATGCACCCGATGCCCCCCTTACGCTGCCTCTCATGCAGCTGAATGGGGGCGCGGGGGATGCCGGAAGAAGCTATAAGCCCAGACGAGGGCGAGATTCCTCGCCTTTCTCCTGGACCAACACTAACCGGTCAAGGTTTCACTGGCGGTCAAGTATGACAAGGTCGAATCAAACCCTTGCAGTAAGGTGGACCTCTTCACACTTGATAATCTCCGCTACCGGTACTTGCTACCGGAAGAGGAACCCAGACTCATGGCACACCTCAGTGGGCCACGCGCTCACTTGAAGCCTGCCGTAGTTGTTGCGCTCGGCACAGGCATGCGTATGGGCGAACAGTTGCGGATGAAACGCCATCAAGTGGACTTCCTTCGCAACATCGTTACAGCGCGGGATACCAAGAACGGACGTCCACGCGATATCCCTATGAACGATGAAGTCAGAGAAGCTCTGGCTGAATTGTGCAGCGATAAAGCGCCGAATGATTTTGTCTTTAAAGTCCCAAAACCAAATCATGTTTGCGGGAAACGAAACGAGGTTTTCGCACAGCCTGCCGACTGGCTGGTATTGAAGTATTGATTTGGAAAGATCTAAGGGCGACGTTTGGAACTTTGGCCGAAGCCGGTTGCGATGCCTTCACGATCGCACAGCTTCTCGGACACTCAGATGTTCGCGTGACGATGCGTTACGTAAGGGCGGTTGAGGATACCAAGCGAGCGGCAGTTGAAGCGATCAAGCTCAGCTCCAGAAAAAATGTCCCAGTATTGGCCAGTTGGCAAAAACAGCCGCCAGTGCCGGCAGCCGTAAATGATTGAAAACAAATGGTGGAGCAGAGGGGGGTCGAACCCCTGACCTCCGCATTGCGAATGGGCTTGGACCATCATTGCATGGTTTGTCATGCAGTGACATGTAGTAGCATTAACTAACAATTCTTCAACAGGTTGCAGCCATCATAGGAAAAATTTCTTTGCCAGTCTTTGACATCGATTTTCATCGATTTGCAGAGAGTCGAGTGACGAATCGGTGACATTTTTAGCCGCTTGGCCTCCGCATTTCCACTGATCTACAACTCCAATCCACTCACCGATCCTCGTTTTGCGATGTTTATGGCTTTCATATGGAATTGCGCCACTACGGCCCGCTTTTGTTTGGCGCGATTACAGCTGATCGCCGAATGACCCCTCGTCTATTCGAAAAGCCTCAAGACCCGCTGACCTTGTAAGAAATAGGGCTTACTTTTTCTTACAAATCCATCTTCACTGTTCACAATACATTACTGTTCACGATTAGTGAACGTGTGTATAATGTGAACGCAACTCGGCGATGCTTAAATGAATAATCGAGAATCAACCTCTGATCGCAGCTATAAGGACATACTTGTTCAGGCAGTACACAGCTTGGCGAATTCTACCGGACTGCAAGCCGTGATAGAGGCGATGGAACCAAGGCAGCGCATAGGCGCCGACGCCATCGTAAACGTTAGGGATGAAAACAAACGCTGGCGATTTCATGTTGAAGTCAAACCAAGACTAACCAGTCACACGTTAGGGCCTGCTATAGCTGCTGTCTCACAGATTAAAAAGGAATATCACTCCGCTGCACTTGTGTCTGCGTACGTAAATCCTTCTCAGGCGGATAAACTGCGTCAGCTTGGGATTGAGTTCTTTGACGCAGCCGGTAACGCGTCCTTTCAACAGAAGGGCCTTCGTGTTTTCATCACTGGTCGAAAACCTCAAACAACAAAATCTTTAGGCCGTCCTGCTCGAGCTTTTAATCCGACAGGCTCACGACTTGTCTTCGCTTTGTTATGTCAACCAGGATTAGAGAGTAAGTCCTATCGTGAGATGGCTAAAGAAGCCGGCATTTCTCTTGGTGCTGTTAATTGGATCGTCAATGATCTCAAGTCGCTGGGCCACCTTGTAGATTTTGGCGCTCGTGGCAGGCGCCTGGTGAACAGAAAAGAACTCCTCAAACGGTGGACCTCTGCATATCCAGAACAACTTCGTCCTAAACTAACCTTTGGACGTTTCAAAACTGAGCATGCACATGATTGGTGGCAAAAGGTGGATTTGCCTTCTGACGCATTCTGGGGCGGCGAAGTTGCGGCGAAGTTGCTAACCAAGTACCTAAGACCGGAAACAGTAACAATTTACTCTGAGTCAAACCTTCCGAAACTGCAAGCGCGACACAGGTTGCTACGCGATCCAAACGGTGACGTCGAGTTGCTACGAAGGTTTTGGAAGTTCGATCACTGGGATAAAAAGAATCTTCAGACAGCACCGCCATTACTTGTCTACGCCGATCTCGTGAGTACTGCCGACGACCGCAATTTGGAAACTGCCGAAATCATCTATGAGCAATACATCGCTCGACTTGTCGAATACGCTTCCCGCTGAACAAGTAGACATCATTCGGCAAGTTGTGCACGCCGCGGAGAGTCAGCGGCTGCACTTATTCATCGTTGGCGCGCAAGCGCGAGATCTTCTCTTGCAGTATGTCTACGACTTACCGGTTCATCGCGCTACGAATGACATTGATTTCGGAATCATCGTCGAAAGCTGGGATGAATTCACCAAGCTCCGAGACGGCCTCGTCGTCACCAATAAGTTCCAGACACACCAAACCATGAAGCAGCGGTTACTCCACGAAAGCGGACTCTTCATTGATCTCGTTCCCTTCGGAGGACTGGAGGAAATCAGTGGCCAGATTTCCTGGCCTCCGGACTTCTCCATCGTTATGAGCACGGTAGGATTTCGCGAGGCCTATGATAATTCAGTTGAAGTTCGCATCACTGACGATCTTATCGTGAAAGTCGCATCACTGGCCGGCCTCGCGTTGATGAAGATTGTTGCTTGGGATGAAAGACGCTTTGAACGTGACGCGGAAGACCTTGCTTTGGTCATGCGCCATTACTTGGATGCCGGCAATCAGGATCGCATTTACACCGAAGAAGGAGATTGCTTCGATCTACTCGACGAAGAGTTCGATTACGAACGGGCCAGCGCGCGCATTCTTGGTCGTGATGTAGGCCGGCTCTTGACTAAGACTAGTCGACCGACAGTAGAGCGAGTTCTCTCACAGGAACCGGATCAAGCGAATCTTGACGCTCTGACGACTGTAATGATCACGAATAGCACCAACTACTATGGCGATTACGAGATGGCCTTATCAATGTTGACTGAGTTGCGAACTGGCATGGCAGAGACGGATGGATCCTAGCTGCGTGCTGATCAGGAGATTTCATTGTTCAAGATTCTTATCGATACCTGTGTATGGCTTGACCTAGCGAAGGACTATCGCCGTCACGCGGCCCTTGGCGTTATTGAGGAGCTTGTTAGGTACGGCCGCGTGGATATCATCCTGCCGCGCACTATTGTCGATGAGTTCGCGCGCAACAGGCAACGCGTCACAGAAGAGAGCGGGCGCAGTCTCTCCCGGACATTGAAGAGTGCTAAAGAGGCCGTGAATAGGCTGGGAGATGCAAAGCGCAAGCGCATCGCGCTGCAGTTGCTGAACGATGTGGATTACAAGATCCCGAGTCTTGGAGAGGCTGCAATCGAGACGCTCGGCCGCGTCGACCGTTTATTCAGCGCTGCAAGCGTCATCGAAACGGCGAATGACGTGAAGCTGCGGGCGGCACAGCGCGCCATCGATAGGAAGGCACCTTTTCACCGCCAGCGGAACAGCATCGATGACGCTATATTGATCGAAACCTATGCGGATTTGGTAAACGCCCGTACTCCCGGTGATCGCTTTTCCTTTGTCACGCACAACACCAAAGATTTTAGCCATCCGAACGCGAATGAAAGACTTCCGCATCCAGACATTGCTGCCTGTTTCTCAAGGATCACTTCGCGCTATTACATAAATTTGGCCGAAGCCCTTCGTCGTGTCGAGCCTACGCTTGTTTCGGATTTGATGATCGAGCAGGAATGGGACCAGGAGCCGCGCCGTATGGGCGAGATCTCCGACGCCATCGGTGAGATGCTGGATAAAGTGTGGTACAACCGGCATCAGGTTCGACTCGAGAGAATCGAGAGCGGTGAAATAAAGCTTGTCGAAAAAGAAACCCCGGAAAACAGGCGTGGCCCTGAGCGCACTTGTCAGCGCGACATCTGGGAAGGCGCTAGGAAGTCCGCGCGCCGAGTTGAAAAAAAATACGGCCTCGATAATCTGGGCCCTTGGGATGACTTCGAATGGGGAATGCTGAACGGAAAGTTGTCCGCACTCCGCTGGGTCCTCGGCGATGATTGGGACATGCTCGATACGTGAAGAATGGCACAAAATAGGAATGCATCGAGCACCGACCTCACGGTCCCGAAACCGGCAACCTGACAGTGCGCCTGTTACGTTGTGACCACTTTTACTAACATTTATCGCGGATCGCAGCCCGTCACGATTGCATCAGTTTACACCTATAAGCGGCTCTTTCCATTCAAGACCGACACACTTTTCCCCACACTAAGCAGCGATCGAATGTACTTAGAGATCCGCGAGTCGTGGCCGTCGGCGGCGCGGACTTAATTTCAAACTCGCACGATTTGGCACATCGTCCAATAGCGAAATCCGAAGAAACAAAAACATCGGAACCGACAATTCCTTGAGGATTGGTCGATCAGTGTTCCATTGCCTCTTATAAGCGGCCAACTCAGAGTTGAGTGGGCGCGGCAATTATGTCGATGAGAATCATAAGCTTCGCCGACAAAAGTTGTATGCGATCAATAGATATAGCCACAAGACATGAAGAACTACGATAACTGCGAAAGTCCTGGGTCGAGTTCCAATGTAAGTACTCTCTTTCTTCAACTCCTCACGCAAAGCCAACATCGATTGCCAATACCCGAGAAGGAGGTGCTGAGTACCTAAATCACAAGCGGCGGTACTAAATACTGTTTAGTAGAATCGTTCAGTTCTTTCAGATATCGTCTTCATATGATGGGATGAGATCCTTTCGGCGAAGACCAAGGTGCTCTTCGCAATTCATCAGGTGAACAAACTTTCGGCATTCAAGCTTTCGGTGGTGCAACGATATGAGAATTCCGAAAAATGCGACGAGTACAACCAGAATTGCCGCAGCAACCGTTGCGACGGGATTTCCGAATTGAGCATCTACGGTCACTAAGCCTGCGCCCAGAACGGCAACTATCTGAACAGCTTTCCATGTCTGGTCTCGTGCGTGGTGATGGTCTCGCCAAGCGAGTTCCATCGCAAGGCGCACAGTATCTTATCGATGGCTTGCGCAGAGGTTGCCTGAGACTGATCCATTCGATTCTCCTAATGCACGCTAGCGTCGTCAGGTATCGGCACAGCTGACTTTGTATCAACACGGCACGCCATCATCCTTAGCCATCTTCATTCCGTTTCGGATTAGAAAACGGTTCTTTCCCATTTGTTATTAGTGCCTCACTGCGATGTGCTTCGCATTCTGTCCACAAATTGGCGACAAAACGTTTGGGGTGAACATCTATGAAGTTATTGAAATGCCCAACTGTTCTCAACCTGAGTGGGGATAGCCGCACACAGCGGCTGCTCAGCCGGGCGCATCACACGAACTACAGCTAAGTTGCAATTCCACTTCCATCGCGAGCACCTCGCGATTGAAATCATCCATCACGTTTAAACGCCGGTTTTCTTCTTCCAGCTCACGCAAGCGGTGAATGTCTGAGCCTTCCATGCGGCCGTACTTGCTCTTCCATTGGTAATTGGTGGCTCGTTAATCTCGTGTCCGACAACGTCTCTGACGGTGCGTCCAGCTTCCACCGCTTCAAGATCGTTATTGATTTGATGTTCGCTGAATTTGCTCTTCCCCACTCAGGTTTCCTGGCGTAAAAACTCGCCGGAAACCTCCATTTCAATGGTGGTTTTAGAAAGCCTTACACCTTTGTCAAGAAAAATGTCTTTCTGCGGCTAAGAGTGCAATAATCTGAAATCTTGGAACGAGATTCTCTGCGGGAATCAGCTTAGCGAGATCTTGAATTACTCAACAACCCTTTTCGACCTCAGCCGCATTTTCAACTTACTCTTATGAGTGATGAATGCAACTTCAAAATTCCCTCTGCCATGGGGAACGGCGTCTATTTATTCTTAAGCTATAACAGCCACGATCAAAGAGTGATTCAAGGTATTCAAAAATCCCTGTCACGGCGTGGCATTGCTACATTTCTCGACCGCGAGTGTTTGAGACCGGGCCTTCCCTGGGTTGAAGCACTACAGGAAGGAATTGATAACTCCTGCGCCGTCGCAATATTCATTGGGAAGGAGGGATTGGGTCCTTGGCAAAAGCGTGAGATGGAATTGGCACTTCAGCGCCAAGCAAAGAAGGAAAGATCAAGAGGCAGTTTTCCAGTGGTTCCCGTGTTGTTGCCTCAGGCTGACATCGACAAGGCCCCAGGTTTTCTTCTTCTCAACACCTGGGTGGATCTGCGTGCCAGCGTTAATGAGATTTCCCTGGATATGCTAGCTGAGGTTGTACGAGGTGATATTGTCTCAACGCCACAAATGTCGCATGCCTCACTGTCTCCCTACCGTGCATTGCTGGCGTTTCGCGAAGAGGATGCGCAGCTGTTTTATGGACGTGAAATTCCCGCCGAGAAACTGCTGAATAAAATACTGACGCATCAACTCGTGGCGGTTGTCGGGCCTTCAGGAAGCGGAAAATCTTCGGTCGTACAAGCCGGTCTTTTCCCATTACTTCGCCGTGAACCTACGCCTTCCTGGGAGATCATTTTATTCACTCCGGGTAATCACCCTTTCCATAACCTTGCGGCCGCTCTTCTTCCTTTATTGGAAACAGATATTGATAAGACTCAAATCCTCATTAAGGCCGGCCAATTAGGCGACAGTTGGAAAAACGGCGTTCCGTTGGAAATAGCCATTAAGCAAATGTTGACTGGCCATTTAGGAACAGACCGGTTACTCCTGTCTGTGGATCAATTTGAAGAGTTGTTCACTCTTACGCCGGGAACAGAGCGCCTGGCTTTCGTGAATGCGTTGTTGGAAGCGATTGCCGCAACACCAACTACGCTATTGTTGACGTTACGTGCTGACTTCTATAGCCAGGCGATTGGTTTGAGCCGTGAACTGAGTGATCTTATCCAACAGGGTCTCATTAATATTGGACCCATGATAAGGGAAGAACTGCGATGTTCAGTTGAAACCCCTGCCACGTTGGTTGGCTTGGAGTTCGAAACGGGACTGGTAAATCGCATACTTGATCATGTGTCCACTCAGCCTGGTAGTCTTCCATTACTCGAGTTTGCTCTTACGGAACTATGGAAGAAACGTGAGGGGAAACGGCTGACAAATGCAAAGTATGAAGAGATCGGCGGCGTCGACGGTGCAATCAGCAAACGAGCTGAAGAATTGTTCAGCAGTCTATCCATCGAACAGCAAGAGGTGTCTTTACAATTACTGACCCGATTAGTGCGAGTGGCTGGACCCAATGAGGAAGGCACAGATACTCGACTTCGCGTCAAGTCGAGTGATCTCGACGCTTCAATGCGATTAGTAGCGCACTCGTTCGTTCTAGCTCGGCTGTTAGTAGTCGACCGTGATCCAACAACAAATGAAGAGACTATTGAAGTCGCGCATGAGGCACTTATTCGAAGATGGGATCGCCTCAATAAACTGTTGAATCAAGATAGAGAGTTCATGCTGTGGCGGCGGCGGCTCAGATTGAGGTTGAGCGAGTGGCAGCGAAGTAAAGGAGACGATGAAGGGCTTTTACTACAAGGTGCTGGATTAGCTGAAGCAAAACAATGGCTCCAAGAACGGAGAAAAGACTTAATTGCAGATGAGGAAGAGTACATAAGAAACAGCTCCCGGCAAGATCCAAAGTCTGACACATGGCATCGTCAGTTTGACCTGACAAATCAAGCGATCGTTGCGGCCACCGCCACTCTCATCTTCACCTTCAGCTCTCCGAACAACCCACACTTTGTCATTATAATTAGCGCTCTGTTGATTACTTTCCTTCTGTTTATGGAAGCCAGCGCCTACCGCCTCTGGGCGGAGGCCCTTGCGGAGGACCTCGGTTGGTCCACAAGTTCGATGTCTTTGTGGGAAGCGGTGAGATTACGTTTGCGTCGCAATTATCTGTGGATCTTTGCCGTCCTGTGGGGAGGTTGGATGCTGAAGCTCTATCTCTCGCCGCTACCCGCCCGCGACTTCGATGTCTTCGTCCAGCGTGCCACTTTTGGCATTACCCCAGGCTTTCTGGTCATAGTATCAAGTATTCTTTTCTACCTCGGACTGGTGCTCTGTGCACTCACCAGAATTGGTGCAACGAATAAAACCGAAGAGGGCCACAAAGCTTTATCGCCAAGTATTGAATTGGCTGAGGCAAAAACGAAAGTAACCCAGTGGCTCGAAATGATAAATTATGCCGTCCTCACAACTAGTGCGACCTGCGTTTTTGCTTTCAGTTCTCCGAATAATCCAAATTTTGTTTTCATAATGAGTTTTCCGTTCATGACTTACTTTCTGATCAAAGAAGCCAGCTACTACCGCGTATGGTCCAGAGGTCTGACGAAGAACGTAGCGTCTGGATATTCAATATCCTGGGTCGAGTCGGTGGGCCTACGTCTCAGGACCAATTATCTTGGCATCTTCGCGATACTAGTAGGTGGATGGATCCTTAAGGTATATCTCTCTCCGCTGCCCGCACGCGAATTGGAGAGCTTCATTGACCGCGCGACCGTTGGAATCATACCTGGCTGGATTCTATTAACATTCAGCATTTTTTTCAGCCTTGGAGTTCTGCTTTTAGCGTTCCTTACAAAACGAACTGACGATGAGTCGCTACTACCATGTATTCCTTTAGCAGAAGCAAGACAGTGGCTTGAGAAAACAACCACTTATGCCCTACTCACCACCGGTTTTACGATCCTCTTTGGCTACAGCTCCCCGAACAATCTAAGTTTTGTTTTTCTTATAACTTCGGTGTTAGTCGGTTTCCTTCTCTTTAGGGGAGCCAGCTATTACCGGCTATGGTCTAAATCGCTGATGGTGGACTCGACTGCGTCCACGTATACAAAATTCGGATGGAAGGCGTTGGGTCTACGTTTGCGTAGAAGTTATCTATTGAGCTTTGTTTTGCTATTCAGTTGCTGGGCACTAAAACTCTATTTCTCTCCTTTGCCAGCACGCGACTTTGACGCGTTCGTTGACAGGGCCACTTTGGGGGTTATTCCAGGCTGGTTGTCTTTAATATTGACTCTTATTCTCCACGTAGGGCTCTTCGTTTTTGTCCTCGGCGCGTTCCGCTTTGGAGCGCAAAGGCAGAAGCTCGGAAACGATTAGGACTGAGGACCTACGAAGATCTATTCTTTCAAAAAGCGATTGAGTCTAATCTGTCAGCGCAGCGGTGCTGCGAGCACTAAAACGCATATCATGGACCGTGTAACGAACGAAAACGACTTAAACAGCGATTGCTGACGAACAAGCACGATTGAGTCTGTATGATCATGTTGGGATTCTTAGGCCTGATATTCACTTCCTGTCATTTGGAAGAAACTGACACACATTGAAGAATAAATACTACCGCCTTTTCTTTACCCTCAACAGCAGAAACGTGCTGGGCGACATGTCAATGACGATTTGATATATAGATTTGCCACCTACTGGTAAAAAATGACGCTCTCGGAAGATTTTGCTGAGAATGCCCCCGAGGCCGAGCCACATCACCTCCAAAGAGTCTATTCGCTAGGCCATGTAGAATTCTTTCTGTTATATTTTCATCCTAGCTAGAAGCCTCATTATTGATCTAATCTCTGCCGCCATGGCCGAGCAAACTCGTCACTTCCTAACTCCAGATTCGCTAGCGGGGGCACGTGTCTGGTTATCTGGAGCAATTCCCGAAACAGAGGGGATTACAGAAACGCAGCGTGATGCAATTCTCGATTTTGTCCGAAGGTTCGCGCGCCGGGTGTTCGAACGCGGTGGACATATTATTCATGGCAGTCACCCGAGTTTCACGCCGACACTCCTTAAAGAGGCACGAAGCTATCAAGAGCGGGGTGGCCGCAAAGACTGCCTCATCTTAGCGGTATCACGCTACTGGTCAAAGTATCCGAACCAAGCGCCACCAGAGGAATGGCGCAAGGTGGCGATTGTTTACGAGACACCTGAAGCTTCGGGAGAGCGCGCTCGTGACGAAAGTTTGGAACTGCTCCGAAAGTGGATGGTGTCGCGGTGCGACGCGATCGTTGTGGTTGGAGGCAAGTGGTGGCAATCCGTCGCCGGGCGCGCCGGCGTTCCTTTGGAACTCGGGCTCGGAATTCAGCGAGGCATTCCATGCTTTCTCTTGGGGGGCCTCGGTGGCGCAGCTCGGGATTTTGTTGTGCAACACCCCGAAGTCCTGACACAGCTCAAGAACGGACTTGATCAATCAGTCAACCGTGAAATCTCTACTAAGCAAGATGTCGGAAGTCTTGCGGAAGAAGTATGCATTCAATTGGAGAGGCTTCCGCTCGTGCGCGGACGTGGTTCTGATGGTGTGTCCTTCCGAATTCTCGCTCTCGACGGTGGGGGACTGAAAGGTGCGTTTACAGCTTCGGTTCTTGCGACTTGGGAAAAGCAAACTGGCCTGCGAATCATTGATCATATCGATCTTATTGCGGGAACCTCTACTGGCGGAATCCTTGCTATCGGTTTGGGACTCGGTTTGTCGGGACAGGAGATGCTTGATTTTTACCGACAGCGCGGGCCGGTAATTTTTCCGGTGATGCGTTTGCGCGGTCGCGCCTTCCACACGGCTAGGCATGTAGTCATTCCAAAATATTCGCAAACAATATTGCTTCGTGAGTTGGAAACTGCATTCAGTCGCTCGGGGAACCGCCCACGCTTGAAGGATTCAAGGTGTCGTCTTGTGATCCCCGCTTACCATGCTGTCGGGGGAGTATCTCACCTGTTCCGTACACCACACCATCCGGACCTCACAGCCGATGCTGACACCGAAGCTGCTCATGCAGCGATGGCTACTGCGGCCGCGCCAACGTTCTTCAGTGCGGCTAAGATAGCTAACATGGTCGCAGAAAGCAGCTACTTTGACGGCGGTGTATGGGCGAACTCGCCTGCGATGGCCGCAATCGTAGAGGCCACCTGCTTCCTGCGAGTTCCGTTGGAACGCGTCGACGTACTCAGCGTTGGGACTACTGAAGAACCACTTACGTTTCGAAAGCAGACTCGAGCCGGAGTCATAGGCTGGCTTCGGAAGAAGAGGATCTTGGATCTTCTAATGAACGTACAGCAGGAGTCTTCGTTGAAGCTCGCACGTCACCTCGTGAGCGATGCCCGTTTTCTCAGAGTTAACCGAGTGACCGCGCCAGGGACCTACCGTTTAGATGGACCAAAGGAAATAGGTGAATTGGCAGATCTTGGCAACCTAGAAGCCTTGCGAACTGAAGTTCTCGGTCAGGTGAAATCGCGTTTCCTGAACGGAGTTTCCGTGACGCCATGGGAATCGTACGAGTAGATAAAAGTTCGGATTGGGAACTGCGTGGACCACATCAGATTGATGCAAAGAGCTGAGAGTTTCAGTGATCGGTAATACGCGATTCTCAGGCAGCATCTTCAATCCAACTGCTTAAGTTGTTGTATCCATCATCATCGACGTAATCATAGACCTTAGCAATTTGGAAGAGGTAAACAGGTTGTCCGTTTTTGTCCTTTCCCAACTCGCCAAATGTCGTAGAACCCTTTGAACAGGTCTCCCCATCTTTATCCTTGCAGTTGTGTAGATGCACTCCAACTATTCCGTTTCCCCCCTTACATAACTCTTCTGAAGCTCATATTGCACGTATGGACTGTTACTTGTATCGCTTCCGATCAGCACAAGTGTTACCTTAGTTCCTAACAGTTGATCATCAATCCATCTCTTGATGGTACGATCGTCTTTTCTTAATTCTTCAAACTCGGCAGCATCAATAAAGCCAGCTGCTTCCTTACCCTGGGTGACCCAGCGATTGAGGATTTGGTTCGCACGCCATAGGGGTAATGCTCATTCAGTTGTTGCTAATTTCAGGGAAATGCCTACGCGGCGCTGCGCCTAGAGCTTCTCACGTGCAAATCGAAGATCCCTCTGCATACGTCGGATCCCCGTTAATGCCTTAGGGTGACAATTCCCTATTGGACCAGCCTTACTACAGAAGCAACTGAAGTTACCCTTGATCTTACCACGCCGTCTCAGTAGTGGTTGAATTCGAACCCATGAACTCAGATCTGTCACTAACAGTTCCAGACACCTCTCGGCCTTGGTTGGATCATTCTCGTGCAGATACGCCTCGAGCAGACCGACGACCCCGTGGGCGTACTCTGCCCAAGGCCATCGGCCTTCACGTGAGAAGAACAGTTGCCCGTAGAGGAAGGGGATAACGAGCTGCTCAAAGAACCGGATGAAATCGAGTCCACTGTCCAAAAACTCGCCCTCGCGAAACGGACTGCAGAGACAGGCGCTGCAGTCTAGTTGGCCAAAGTGACGGTCGGGGATAGGGTCAAGGTCGCGCACATAGAGAGCGGGCAGGCGAGATGTCGCGGTGTTCGTGCGGTCTTGCAGACGGATGCGGAAGCACCCCACGAGGCGTAGCCCTCCGGCCTCGTCGGGCGCGCCCTCATAGAGAATCTGAAATCGGCCCGTTTGCTCATTATAAGTAGCCGAGATTTCGACAGTGCCCGTTATGCCATCCGGCTCCACCGACATACCAGGCTGTGTTTGGCGAAGCCACCGCAGCTCGGTATCACTTATCAGCATCAGGGCACCACGGCGCATGCGGAACGAACGGTGCGGAGGGGGTATTGATCGCCACAGCCGCATACGAAGAACCAGACTCCTCTGTACTATCGACGATGACAAGGTCCAATCCGAGCTGCCGGCGCGCATGGTAAGCTGACTCAATCCAGCTCCCGAGGTTGTTCCGGCCGTCGTCGGTTACCCAGTCGTACACCGGACACACTTCCGACAGCAGTTGGCCGTCAGACAGCCGAAGCTGTGCGAAAGGATTTCGCCCCGGAGCATCTGTGTCGCGGTTCTGGTCCCTCATGTTGTGAATGGTCACACCCACCAAGGCGTTGCCGCGCTTCCAGCTCTCGGTTATCTCATACAGTACCCAGCGCCGCTCCGAGGTCTCCGCTCCGATGAGCACCACGGTGACGCTGGTTCCCTGCATCTGCTCCCTTATCCAGCGCTCGATCGCGGCGTCGCCCTGCCGCGCGATCTGCTCCCACTCGACGGCGTCGATGAAGCCGTACTCGTCTTCGTTCGGAATTAGGTCGCAGTTGCGGACCTGACCAGCGCGCCAGGCATCGCGCTCGTAGTGAAAACTGAAAAAACTTTTGCGTGTCATAGTAGTTTAGAGAAAGCTCCCAATGATTACGTGAATGACCAGCAAACCACCGTAGAAGACTAGCAGCGTGCTGGAGAACGCACTCGAGATCCACGTTCTGGCTCTCGTGAATTGCCGTGCGCTCATCGCGAAGTCGATTTCTGACTCCCCCTTCTTCCGAACCTGATTGTACAGGCAAACAAAACCGCGTTCGCGCGAGAGATAGTAGCTGTCTAGAACCCAGAACAGGGTGAGCACAACCACAGAAAATGGAAAGATACCGCCGGTCAATCTCCTTGAAGCTGAGGGCGAACAATGCACCCACCAATGTGATGGCCCACCCCTTCAATAGGAAGGAGTTGTTTGCCATCCGGTTGATGGTGGTCTGGATGAATTCGAGGCGCTTCGTTTTGAGGTCCATGCCGTTGCCGTATTTGCTGTACCTGATACATCTGTACAGAATTCCGCTGTCGTCCGCTGAATTCCGCATACAGTCTAAGCAAAAATTTTTACAGTGTCAACTGGTGCCCTTCCCGTGGGAAAAGTCCGTCGAGTCGAACCCGCGCAGCGGCGGGATTGACGTCGAAAACGTCAGCGGTGGCCCGGATCGCCTCCTCGCGGCTTGAGTCCGGCAAAGCGGCCAGGCCGAAGGTACCGCGTCGCTCTAGGAAAGGTGCCATGAAGTCAAGAAAAACTTGCTTCGGCATCAGGAGCGCCCCGATCGTCCGGTTCGCCTGAAACTCCCACCACCTGCCATCGTACGTTCGCAGCCGCGAGCGTACTGGCTGCTCGTCGTCGCGGCACAGCACGCAGTTAGGGCCGACGTCCGGATCGCTCGCAAAGAGGCGCTTGTGGTCGAACTCAGGTAGAAAGAGGTGTGTGTGCAGCAGTCCGTGCCCCGCCTCGTGCGCAAGCGTCGAGTTGACGCGCCGATCCGCTGCTACTGTAGCTTCATCAGGTTCCGCGACGTGAACGGATTCGACCCCCTTTGCCCCGAACTCGGTGAACCCGAGCACGCCGGCGTCCAGCTGCTCGAAGATTACACGAACGTTAAACCGCTTCTCGATGAAGCGCTCGATACGGACCTTGCCAGGTGCCGTCGGCAAGAAACCTGCCTCGGCGAGAGCGTCCGAGCAGATTCGCTCGATCTCCTCGTCGGAGTAGAAAGGACGCTCGCTGAACGGACCGGTTGAAGTTCGAAACGTCCTCATTTCTTTGTGCGCTTAGCTTTGTCGTTGGCGAGCCTGAGGAGGTCCTCCGAGGAAACGTTCTCGTCTAAGATTCGACGAAACGCGAACCCGAGTTTTGGATCGTTCATGGCTCGCCTCCTTATCTCTTCAACGGCAGGTCGGGTGTCATGCGCTTTCAGTTCTTGGAAGTCGGTGTGCAAGGCTTTCGCGATACCACGAAGTACCGGATCCGACGGATGTCGCCGCCCCAGTTCGATATCTGAGAGAAACGCAGGCGAGATGTCGCCCGCCTGTCTGCACAGTTCTCTTAAGGACAAATCATGCTCGTCACGTAACTCGCGAATGCGCTCCCCCAAGCTTTTCATAGTGTAAGCTTACATCGACATACAGGACGCGTCAATGATTTTGTGTTTCATTCCTGATTAACTTCGGAGCTACGCGCAGATAACGGATTGAACTGGCGTTCAGATATATAGCTCTCGCACCACAAACTCGGCTAAAGGAGGCTCAAAATGACCAGCCTTTGCCGCACTTTAAATTATTGAGGGCAACCCATCCTTTGCTGTTGCGGGTAGCCTTTGTGCCCCCGATAAGTGATGCTGAGCAAGTTTGAGATCCCGACACAAGTTATTTAGAGAATATGAACCTGACGATAGTAACGAAAATCGTTGCTGACTGTGCGACCGGTCTCTCCAATTAGCGTGTATATCAACTTTTCAGACAGAATGATTTTCCCAAAGCCGACGAGAAAAATAATCGAAAGTACGCTCAACACATTTATGCCGAATAGAGCCAATAAGAACAAATAACGCTACGGCACAGATAACCCCACCCTTGGAACCTCATCACAGTAGGCGACGCTGCGCGCGTCACAAGCTGTCACCAATTGTGATGAAGTGTGACTCTGTGACAGGTCGTGACACCCTCCGGATTCACACCACAACTCTCATATCCGAAGATTCTCAGATACACAAAGACGATTTTTAACTCGAGAAATAAAGCAAGAGGTGCTACGCACCTGATTAGGAGAGACACGTCACCCCCGAATTTCGGGCCGCCGTGTTTACGCCGCTAACGCCGGCGTTAACTTTGTTAACGCGCCGATTTATTATGATAGGCGGTCTAGGTTTGAGTCCCACAGGATACACCGAAAATATATGACCAAATTGGTTCGGAGCAGGAGAAATCGTATGAGCGAAAGCAAGCGAACGAGGAATATAGCGTTTAGGGTAAACGATGAGGATTACGCCAAAATTGAGAAGGCAGCCGTGGCAGCTGGCGATGAGCCAAACAACTGGTGCCGCAAGGTTGCTTTCAGCAAACTTACTGAAGGCCACACCTTCACTACGAATGAACGACTGATATACCAGGAGGTCGCTTTGTTACGGTTTCTAGTGGGACTTGGGTTCAAGATGCTGTTCGGTAGCAACGAAAGCACGGCGGCAAAATGGAAAAAGCTCACTGCTCAAGCTGACCAAAGATCCGACGAGATCGTAAATGAAACTACTTTCTCGTAGAGGGTGACCTACTTATCGACAGCTCCGAAAAAGGCGTCCGCTACGGTATACGCCAGGCAAAGGCGAAACAGTCGTGAGTGTTTATTCAAAGCCTTCTGCAATTAGCTTTTCCGGGTCCAGCGGACTACCTCCAAACTCAGTATGTAAATAGGAAATCACCGCGGCGGCATATGGGTATTTACCTTGTACATATTCTCGAAGAACCTCTTTAGCAGCCTTTTGTTTGCTTTGAAGATCTTTTACCGCGGCCAGCGCCACTAAGTACTCACGATCCGCGTTCGACTGTTGAGTTGCGCGCATTGCGGTTATGTCGGGATCGTCCAAATTAAAGACCCGGATTGTCTCCGATGCCATCGCACTGCCTTGTTTAGCGATAACCTTTCCGTCCATTCCGAAAACCAGGTGCTCTGTAGGATCGTCAAAATAGGGATGCAGGAGTTTTCTCTGTTCACGAGCATCCAGATCTTCAGGCTCGAGATAAAAGATATCTTCCGTACCGTCCTGCTTGATGATCTGATAACTCAGTTTCTTGATTTGGTCGGCCGTTAGCCGCGTGACGGCTACGTGCTGTAACGCTGGAAACTGATCCTTCTTTCCCTCGTAACGGTTACAAAAGTGACAGGACGGGAGGAGATTCTTCCAGTTGTACGCGAGCCAGAAGTAGCCGGGGTGTGGGAGTTCATTTCCGTCTTCATCCTTAATTTTAACTATAACGGACCTGTCTGAACCCGAAACCTTGTCGCGAACCTGCTTCTTGGGACGAAAATGTTCAGTATCGGGGATGGCGCGAGTTATGTAGGTCTCACAATAAGCACACTTGTTGTTGAAAACATTCTCGAGCAACCAATCACGAAACCCCTTCCACACGTCCTCCTTAAACTGGGGCTCAAATTGGGGTTCAAGTTTCGCTAATGCCGGATCCTTGGTGGCGCGGTACTGTTGTTCCCAAGCGTGCCAACGTTGTTTCCAATCAATCCATTCTTTTATTACCTCTTGCGTGGCGGCATCAGCTTTGGCGATCCATTCGTCCCATGTTCGCCTCTTATCTCCAGTTAACTTCTTAGGATCGAACTTTATTTGAATCATTCTTCGGGCCCCCTTTCCAGATCCGATCGCAGCTTTTCTGCGCGCTCCATAATTGCGCCGCCGCCTTCGACTTGTTGCTCTGCAAGATCTTCTCCGATCTGCTTGAGAAGATCGGCTTTTTCAAGCATCCGTTCACGTTTATCCTCGTTAGCTGCAACCCGCAGTGGTATTCGGAACTGCAGTTGTTGTTCAAGCTGTTCGAATTCGGCTTGAAACGGACCGCGGTCCTTCATCGCCAGCAGCTCGTGATACCTTTCTAGTTTCAATGCGGTTGATTCAGGCAGCGCCGAGTTCATCCCGAATAGCGGGCTGGTCAATCGCTGATCGACATACCCGAATGTCACATCCGGAGTAATCGAAACTTTGTGCACTCCTGTTTTATCTCGCTCGATGGGCAAAACCTGGCGCGCGGGCATGCCCCCGACTACGATCGGCGAGTGGGTCGTCGCAATGAATTGGGCGTTCGGAAACGCCGCCTTCAGCCGGCCGACGAGTATCTGTTGCCATATCGGATGCATGTGTGCATCGAGCTCGTCCATCAGGATCAGTGCGTAACGTTTTGTGGGTTCGGCCTCATCGCCGTAAACTTCATACAGTCTTTGCATCAAAACGCCCACCCATCCAATTAATGAGGTCGTTCCCTGGCTCAGCGCCTCCAGGGGAATGCGAACCCCCGTTTCATCTTCCACCTGGATCCTATTTGTAATGGGTTCGACGCCCTTATACGTTAATTGCAATCCCTCCATGGTCGAATTGATTACTTTGAACATATCGCGGATCAAGGCCTGATATCGTTCTCCCCTGCCACGCCCCACCTTCTCGTTCTGTGTGGTCAGGAATTCGAGGTCGATGATCCATTGCTTGAGCTTCTCCAGCCGGGGATCAGGTTCACCGGCAATGAGTGGAAGAAGATCTTCGGGAACGGGCCTTGACGTGGTTACTCTGTCACTGCTTGGTCCACTCGGCGAAGTCCATCCCACCGTTCGCAAGGGCGGAAAGCCAATGGCCAACCAGCCTTCGACTCCCAACGGTCTCCCGCCAGTGGTGCGGATTTCCGCCTGTTGTTCGTTGAGCTGGCGAAGCTCCGTAACGTAGCTGGTTTTTTGGTCTGTTTCCAAAATGATACGTCCCGTTGTTTGCCCGCTGCGAATAAAGCGGCCGGCAAACGATTCCGCCCTCTCGCCGGCCAAAGCCAATGCAATCGCTTTGAGGATGGTGGACTTGCCTACTCCGTTGTCACCCAGCAACACCTGCCAGGATGTGTCAAGGTCCAGCTCAAACCGTTCGAATGTGCCGATGTTTTCCAGGGTCACACGCTTTAGCCTGGAAGCGGTTTTGCTTGCCTTCGCCTCCGCCTGTGGAATGAGATCGATCTCGTCAGCCAATTTCCGCAGGAACGTGTCCAGCTCCGGATATCCGGGGCTGGCTGTGTAAGGCAATACCTCTATGCCGTAGCGCCGTCTCAAACCATCGGCCTTTGCGCGCCAGCCGCTGCCTTCCACCGCTACCAAAGCGAAGTGCTGGCGAGTTATATCGGCTGGCAGGCTAATGCCTCTTAGATAAGCCTCGATCCCCTCGATGCTCGCGCCGATAAAGAGCAAAGTGCGAGAAAGGAGGAGCGTCTCCATGAACTGCCCGAAGAGGCGATTACCAGTGACCTCGTCTTCATACTGGGCAGGCGCCACCATCACCGGCCCTTCTTTATCGAGCGACCCGTAGAGCTTAAGGAGAAAAAACCTGCGGGTTGTCAGGCAGTTCAGCAACGTTTCGGCCTCCCTTGGCGTGAAGACTTGGTCCGATCGCAAGTAGTATAAACGTTCCAGAAGGGTGTCGAAGTTAGTTGTGAGTACGCCTGAGAAGTTCAACGATTTCAATAAACGGTGCGTGTCGGTAAGCGGCACCAACGAACTCCCGAACACTTGCCTTAGGTAGCGGCGGAGTAAGTCAGAATCGGATGGTATCTTGCTGACAATCGTATCGGCTACGGCATCCGGCTGTCCGTTATCAATGTCGGCATGGAATTCTCTTACTTCGCGGTCCGATACGATCTTTTGTGAGTGGGCCCAGTCAAGCAATCCATGAACGAATTCCTTCCAAACTGGAAACCTTGCTCTAGCGCTCAGGCCGGCGCCTCCGTAGAGCACGCACTCGCGAGCAGCGCACGCGCGGAGTAACTCTTCAGGCATCTCGTCCGGCAGGTTGATTCCGTATGAGAATTTAGTTCGTCGATAGAATCCTTTGAGCGCTTCGTCTCTAATAAACATTGCCGCCGCCAGGAAAACGCCAGCGACTGCTAATCCAATTACGAGTCTCCCTCTTTTTGTGAGTACGAGGGTGTTGGTGCGAGTGAGGATTGTTACCCCGTCCACATCCGCGAAAGCGATGTGGGTAGCGTTCGCGGCGATTAGTCTTGCACCTTTGGGCGCCTCAGTTACTCGTTGCGGCAATTTCTGTTTTTCCAACAGGTAGATATCGGTGTAGTCGCCTCCGGCGATGATTCGATTCTCATCCGCGAAAGCAATCGCTCTGACTGGACCATAAATGGGGAGCGCATTGGCAACACCACCGCTTTCCGAACCAATAAAAACGTTTGCTCCGCCGGTAGAAACGGCGACGCCTCCGGTGCTTGAAACAGCTAGCGACAACTGAGTGACGGAGCTAATAGGGTAACTCTGGAGTCGAACGTCTTGCTGGATTGCTTGCAAATCAAGCACCCCGACGGCGCTGCTTTCCGATGACGATATGGCGAGGTACCGATCAAAAGACAGGATGACGTTGGGATTGAGTATTCTTGTGTGAGTCCGGCCGACTATCTCACAATTCCGGGAACGAGAATCTCGGAATTCGATTGATCCATCCGCGCGGCCTAATACGACTAGCTCCGTATCAGTGAACGATAGTACCGAAATTAGCGATTCCGTTCCGGCCCTGAGTTTTGCCTCGTCTTCAATATCCGCAAAACAATACCAACGCTCTCCAGGTCTGCTGACATCGGTGATTGCCAGGTTACCCTCTCTGAGTAGTCCGAGTTTATTCCCATCATTTGAAGCCCACAGCAGATTCGCAGTCGTGCCCGTCGAACGTGCATTTTTCTGCTCCTCAAACGAAGCATAGAGGCTTCCAAAGTCGATTTGGTAGTAATTCGGATCAAAGCCGTCGGTCGCGCTCCACTTTGCGACTCCATCCTTGTCCCGTCCGACCAGATCTCCGGTTGGCGAGAACCAAAGACCCCACAATTCACGCGGCCCGGTCCGCTTAATCTCATTGGTTACAAGCTGGTTATAGGTGCCGTTCTGCCAGACCCAAACGCCTGCCGCGATGCTCAACAGGAGAGGAATGCCCCAGGAGGGGATTTTGATCGCTAGATCCGTGAACGGGAGCGGAACTCTAAACTCCATACAAGGTCATCTCCATCGCGAGCCTGGGCCGAGTGATTTGTGGAAGTCGGATGAGAAAGATAACAAGAAGAGCGAAAGACTAAACTGGGAGCAACCGATTTGGCAAATCCCCCATGGCGGTCCTGATACAATCCACACTGAGGTTTAAATCCTCCACACAGCCCTCCGTCAATGCAATGCACACGCGCAAGCGCGTGTGTCTGGTATCGCGTTTGAACGGCGCACAATAAGTATTCCGAACCGGTGGACTCTACAATCCCGAGCCACTCCCACCGTTGCTGATTTACAAGTCAAGGAAGCTTATGTGAGCGGATTCAAGCTGCTTTTCAATTCAATGCAGCCGAGGGCGCAGCTTCGACCAAGCTAAGGACCCAAGCTGATCAAAGATCGGATGAGATCGTTCAGGAGTTGCTACCGCGATGGACGTAAGGTGCCCTGAATCCTGAGCAGTCGTTGCCCCGTATCCCGGCAGTCATTAGAGATCCCAATTAGTTCGTGAGCGCATTGCCATCGTCAAACGCGATCACGACAGTCGTAAATTTCCAACAACCACCTCGCAATGCCATCAATCAGCGACAAGTTGCCAAGCCTAGCATCACCAGCTATTTACTCGCGCTTTATCACACCCATTAACAGACACTCACAGTTTCTCGAAGCGTTTACTCTCAGAGCTCAAGAATAAGACCATCCCGTCATTGAGATGTTGGTCCAACCTAATGGCCCAGCCTTTGCTTTGGGGAACTTCGCACATTGAGGTTGCGCGATGTTCTCGTAACCGATGGCCAAGGATCTCGTAGCGGTAAACCGTTGCCTGTGATCGGCCCGTTATGTTCGCGTGGCTCGCGCACAAGTTCTGTCTAGCGCTTTTTCGGTGGAGCGCACCCGCGCAAGCGCGTGTGTCTAGTACCGCAGAGCGAAGGCGCAAAAAAGGAATCGGAACTTTAACTTACGAGCCAACTTTGATGGCGGCTTTGAAGTGAAAGGGAGAAGTACCCGTGAAAACTACCTTAGGCTTTCTGACTGAAGAAGGACGCACCCGTTCTAAGAATGCTGCGCGAAGGATGAGCGCTTACGCCGCGCTGATGTTTCTAATTGCAGGCGCCGGTGGATACGCAATTCATCGTTATTGGGTATCGCAAATCTCACCACACTTCAGCGCGTTTACTTCAAACAATATCTGAAGAGCAGCTACCGCAGTTTTCTCCTGACCAACTCCAGGTCGCACTACACGACGCTGGCGCGAATCATCAGGGATCCGGAAACGAAGAGAGACCGTTCACTTGCTGTCCTGGATGACGATGTTATCCCAGTGCTTGATGAAGCAGGGCGAATCCAGTTTGACCAGAATCATCGTCCGAAGCTCTTGCTGAAAGCTGGCATTGAGCACAAGAAGTACTTGTGGGAACACGGCATCCTGCGCGACCTCGACGCGTATGAGTGGTTCCAAAGTCTGATCTACGAAGGCAAGAGCATTCCTGATATTTGGCGACCCGCCTGGTTAGGCGCACTTCTGATCTTCTGTTTTGGCATTACAGGCTTAACAGCACTCGACGCGTTTGCCCAACACCGCTATCTCAAGGGCGAACCGATCCGAGGCACACGCGAACTCTTCCCAAAAGCTTACGTCCGTGAACACCGCAAACACACTGGATATGGATTGATGGTCTACACACCTTAGGAGGTCAACATGAATAGCACATTGAGAGAAATCTTAGGATTCGGCGAACGTTCGTATCAATTAACGGTGCCGCGCTCGGAAGAGAATGAGGGTCTATTGATCCTCGGCGATCCGGGGACTGGCAAGAGCCAGGTCATTCACCAGCTCCTGGACCACATCGCAAGACGCAAGCCTCAGGAAGCGGTTGTCTGTTATGACCCGGCGGGCGAGTTCATCGAGCGCCACTTCGATCCAGACCGTGACATCGTTTTGAATCCCCTGGACCTACGTTGTCCGCAATGGATGCCAGGCTATGAATTCGATGCAGCCCCATGAGGCAATTCATAGCTGAAAGTTTCTTCCCTTGTCCCGAGCATAGTCCAGCGAACACGCAATTCTTCATTAAGGCTGCACGGAGCATCTTTGCCCAGATGCTAACGTTTAGTGCCACACCAGAGCGGCTTGTAGAGATGCTCTCGGACGAGAGCTTGATTGATTACTGCGTTGCCAGAACCGAACACGCACATCTGATTGCAAAAGATGCCAAAGGCCAACGAGGTGGGGTGCTCGCGACACTTTCCGAGATCGGAGAATCTTTCAAGCTTCTTCCATCAGAGGAAAGACCTAAGCACTGGCTGAGTCTATACAAGTGGGCCAGGCAACGTGAAGGTTGGATCTTCATTACCTCGACTCATAGCACCAGAGAATCGCTAAGACGATTGCAAGCTGCATGGATCAATATGCTTCTCGGAAACCTTTTAACTAGTTACTCCGCCTCGCACCAGCGACCATGCTGGATGCTCATCGATGAAGTTCATGCACTAAAACACTTACCTATACTCAGCTCCACCCTCGTTGAAGCCCGTAAATTCGGCGTCAAAATGGTCCTCGGAACTCAAAACAAGGCGCAGTTTGAGGAGCACTACGGCCGTGGAGCAGCGACGATGCTGGCGTCATCGCACACGAAAATATTCTTTCGCTGTAATGAACCTGAATCCGCTCGCTGGGTCTCAGAAATGATCGGCGAAGAAGAAAAAGAGAGGCCGAGGATTGGCACCACAGCGACAGTGCAAGCGAATGGACGAGACTCGATCAACTACTCGACATTCACCGAGCGTCGATCGGTTGTGAGCAAGGAACAAATCATGGCTTTGCCGAATCTGCATGGTTACTGGAAGTACGGGGACTCAGTTGTGCCGTTTCGCATTGAACCAGTAGACCGTCCGAAGGTTGCAGAGTCATTCATTCAACGGCCGCCCAAGCCTGTTATTCAAAAGGAACTGAAGCAACAGACGCCCGGGATCAACTCTCCCACTAGTGGCAACGGTGATCACGCTACTGAAATCACTACGGAGATGATCGACGACGTCGATACCGAGTTCTAGTTTCAATCCCATGATAACGATTAGCAACGCATTGTCCGCGGGTCAAGCGGAGACTTATTACCAGCAGGACTACACGAACAAGACCGAGGACTACTACACCGAGCACGGAGAGTTGAAGGGAGTCTGGTCTGGCCCTTGGCCCAGGAATGGGGACTAACCGGAGAGGTAACGAGCGAACAATATGCACGACTTGTCGCTGGACAGGACCCGCACACAGGCGAGCAATTGATTCGCTCAGTTCCGGCGAGAGAGTCAGTTAATAACTTCGGCGAGGAGATTACGACGAGTGAACACAGAGCAGGTTGGGATGCAACCTTCAGTGCACCGAAGTCAGTCTCCCTCGCCGCTCTTGTCGGTGATGACGAGCGAGTAAGAGTTGCTCATCGGGAAAGTGTCAACAAGGCGTTGGAAGCCATAGAGGAATACGTACAAGCGCGCGGAGGCGGAAACAAACCTGCGATCACAACTGGAAAAATGATCGCTGCTCAATTCGAACATACGGCAGCACGGCCCGATCATGAGACTGGTTATGCCGCGCCGCAGCTTCATACACATGTTGTGATCATGAATATGACTAAGACAGAGAACGGTCAGATTAGATCCGTGCAACCGCTTGAGCTATTTCGCAGTCAGCAATGCGACCGCGATCTATCGAACCTACCTGGTGGACAAACTACAGTCGCTGGGTTATGAGATCGAAGTCGACGCACGAACAGGAGCGCCGGAGATCAAAGGCTTCAGTAAAGAGTATCTGC
>Ga0068864_100000752_pt1 | contig 27238 bp, 17 predicted proteins | sample KBSSwiS72_FD_66586 | JGI IMG/M metagenome (GOLD analysis project Ga0068864, IMG submission 66586) | Switchgrass rhizosphere microbial communities from Kellogg Biological Station, Michigan, USA - KBS Switchgrass S7-2 | ecosystem: Host-associated > Plants > Roots > Rhizosphere > Soil ...
TGCCGCGGCGCAGGAGACGTCCTCGAAGAAGCAGGGTGCTCCGCTGCCCGCGGCCGCCGGGGTGCCGGCGGCCACCAAGCCGGAGCCGCCGAAACACGGTGCACCCGAAACCTACGGAACGACAGCGATCGCCTACTATCGGATGGCAGCGGCTGAATTCACCCCTCTGGCGACCGATCTCAACTTCTACGGCGACTACTGGTACGACCAGGGGGAGAACATCTTTCGGCGTTATTCGACCGGGGTTGTCGGCTATCTCCTCGCCAGTCCGCATCTTCCCGCCGGAGCCACGATCACGTATTTCGAGCTCGACGCCTGCAACACCAGCTCGGCGTCGGTGGTAGGAGCGACTCTCTACGACTGTGACTTCCAGGGCGATTGCTCGGCAACCGCCCCGGTACATGTCTCGGTCGAACCGGGCACGGGTTGTCTCGACCCTTCGGTCTCCGGCCTCGGCTTCACCGTGAACAACTTCAACAAGCAGCAGACGGTGCGGGTCAGTCTGGGCGCCGATGACAATACGACGAGCTTCGCGGGCGTCATCCTCGGCTACGTCCTCAACGTGAGCCCGGCTCCGGCCGACGCGACCTTCCCGGATGTTCCGACCTCGGATTTCGGATTCCAATACATCGAGGCGCTGAGCGCATCCGGCATCACCGGCGGATGCGGCGGCGGGCTGTACTGCCCGGATGCTCCGGTGACGCGACGCCAGATGGCCATCTTCATCGCGAAGGCGCTCGGGCTGCAGTTCCACTGACGCAGCCGCGGTCACGTGCGCCCGCGGATCCGGGCCGCCCGCCGGACGTATTAGCCGAAGCTAATGTATCGCTTCGGTCGCCGGCGCTGACGGGGGTGCCGGCTTCGGCACGTAGTACGTGTAGTAGTTCCGGTCGCGGAACGACTGCGTGATGAGGCGTTCCTCGCCGTCGGGGAAGTCCTCGTGCAGCTGCCGGCGGCGGTCGGCGTCGCTCGGATGGAAGAAGAAGAGGAGCGGCCGGTCCAGCAGGAACGGAACCGGCGTCTTCGGCGCCACGTCGTGCGGAACGGGCCAGAGCAGGTCCCCGATCTCGAAGGCGAGCATCCGGCCGTCGATCCAGCTGGACGTGTTGAGCAGGTACACGTTGTCGAACGGCACGCCGCGAGCGCGGTACTCCCGCATCACGCGCGCCAGGTCCATGGTCGGCTCGGCGATCATGCGCTGCTGCGCCGCGAAGCGGACGAAATAGCTCTCCCAGTTCTCCCGCACCGAGACGGCCGCGAGGCCGAGGAGCCCGGCGGCGGCGAGGACCCTCGGGAGGAGGCGGCGCCCTCGCGCGGCCTCGATGACCCGGGCCGCCGGCAGCGCGGCGAGCGCGACGATCGACGGGAACGCGACCGCGGCGCGGTTGATGCCGGGGTTCTCGATCGGGAAGGCGAGCGCGAGCGTCGAGGCGAGCGTCAGGACCGGCACGGAGAGCAGCACGAGGGCCCACCGGCGAGAGCCGCGCACGGCCAGGGCGAAGGCCCCGCACACGCCCGCGAGGAGCGACGCTCCCGTGGCCGGGTCGAGGAACGGCTCCTCGGCGACCGTGTTGATCCACGCGTGGTCGCCCTTCCAGTGGAACGCCAGCGCCATGTTCTTCAGGTTCGACAGGAGGACCACGGGCGCCGGCGCGGGGAGCGCTCGCTCGCGGCTTCCCGCCCGCGTCATGACGCGATAGAGGAAGTCGTCCGGCCGCTGCAGCATGTACTGGAGCAGCGGCAGGAAGACGAGGATCGCGGTGATCGTCACCAGCGCGCAATCCAGCACGAGCCGGGCGCGCCGGCCCTTCCATCGCGGATCGAAGAGCGCGATGCAGAACGCGACCGGCACGAGGGCCGGCACGATCTTGAACGCGTTGTAGCCGAACTGTCCGAGCCCGACCCAGAAACCGGCGGCGAGCGCGCTGCGCCGGTCGCCCGTCCGGAGGTAGCGCAGCAGCGCGGCGAGCGCGAGCGCGGCCGGAAAGATCGCCCACGCGAAGGTCAGCCCGCGGCGGGCGCCGAGCGTCGGCCACTTGCTCCAGGCGGTGATCGCCGCGGCGAGGAGCCCGAACGGCGCCCCGCCCAGCTCGCGGCCGAGCACGTACATCGCCGGGATCGCGAGCATGCCGACCACCGCCGTGCAGATCTTGAGCGTGAGGAAGTCGAGGCGAAGCCCCAGCGTGGTCCTGAGAAGGTGCTCGAAGTAGAACGGCAGGGGAGGCTGGCCGGTGTTGCGGGGGAAGAAGACGGACCGGTCGCCGTGCTCGATGTCGAGCAGGTTCAGGAGGTCTTCCGCGTGATCGCTGCCGGGATGAGGCGGAATCTCGGCGAGCCGGTGGAACCGGAAGACCGCGCCGACGGCCAGCACGAGCAGGAGCACGCCGGCGATGGCCGCGACGCGGGACAAGGGCGCGCGCTCGCGTGTCGAGCCCGAGCTCGACGCGTTCCGCAGCGGCCACCAGGCGGCGACCCACACCGCCACCGCCGACCACCAAGCGGCGACGCCGGCCGCGTCGAAGCGGCCACCCGCGGTTCGACGCCACGACATCACGGCGAGAGCGGCGCACGCCGGAAGGGCGAGGAGCCGCCAGCGCGGCATTCGCGCGTCGGCGAGCGCCGAGGACTCGGCAGGATCCGGGCGCAGCCAGCGCACGGCGATGAAGACCCAGGTCGCCAGGCCCGCGCCCAGCGCCGCGGCCGCAGCCGGAGGCAGCCGCTGATCCTGCATGACCGTGCAGGCGTAGGTCAGGAGGGCGAGGCCGAACAGCCCGAGCGGGACGAGGGGGAGGGCGGAGCCGGCCGCCGGGACGCGGGAAGACCTGGCGGCGGCATCGCCGGCCGAAGGCAGAGCCGCTGCGGTTTCCAAGGGTACGTGGATTTTAGCGCACGACGCGGGCGCGGTAAAATGAAACGACGAGGCGCGGCCGCGACACGGCGTCGCGCGCGAACGTCACCGGAGGACCATGAAAAGCATCCAGAGGATTTCTGCGCTCGGGATCTTCGCCGCGCTATTGCTCGTCCCCGCCTGCAAGAAGGGCGAGCGCGCCTCGGCGCCCGCGCCGGAACCGGGAGCGCCGAGCACGACGTCCGCTTCGGCTCCCGCTTCCGCACCGGCTGCGTCCTCCGCGGGGGCCGCCGGCGGCCTGGTCACGGACAAGGCGCTGATGGACGGCCACCTCGTCGAGGTGTCGCACAGCAAGTGGGACGGCGGCCAGACCTCGGACCTCTTCGACACGAACAAGGACTCGCTCGCCCGAACCGAGAAGGCGAATCCGGCCGTCGTCGAGATCCACCTTCCGGAGCCGAGGCCGCTCAAGGGCGTGTCGGTCACGACGGGAGGCATGGATGTGGCCCTCACGGTCGTCGTCCAGCCCGCCGCGGGCGCCGCGAAGACCTATACGAAGGAATTCCGGCAGATGCCGCCCGACCCGACGTTCGGGTTGGACTTCGACACGGGCGCGGCGCCGGTCCAGTCGGTCCGAATCGAGATCAAGGACCTCAACGGCGGAGACGGCCACATCCACATTCGGACCATCAAGCTGCGGTAGCCGGTCGGCAGGAGGCGGTCCGGCGTCGACGGGAGAGAGCCGCCGCCTGCCGCTGGCCGCGACTACTTCATCAAGTCCGTCAGGCTCCACGCGTAGATCCGGTCGTTCGCGCGGTCCGAGACGAGGATGCGGCCGAACGGATCGATGACGATCCCGGTCGGGGACTTCAGCCCGTCGGCCTTGAACGAGCGCTGGATGGCGCCCGCCGCGTCGTAGCTCGCGAACCGGCCCTTCCACGAGTCGGTCGCGAAGACGCTGTCCGACGGCCCGGCGGCGAGGTACGGCTCCGTGTAGAAGTCCTTCCAGCCGAACACCGGGAACTGGCGCACGAACGCGCCGTCCCCCTCGAAGACCTGGATGCGGTGGTTGCCGGTGTCCGCGACCCAGAGGCGGCCGGCCGCGTCGGACGCGAGGCCGACGGGCTCGACGAATCGGCCGGGCTCGTTGCCGGCGCCGCCCCAGGTCCCGACGACCTTCCCCTCCGCGTCGAAGCGCACGATCCGCTTGTTCCCGGTGTCCGCGACGTCGAGGAATCCCTTCGCGAAGACGAGGGCGCGCGGACCGAAGAAGCCCGGATCGCTGGCGACCCACGCGCCCTTCCACTGTCCGTCCGGGGTGAACCTCGCCACGCGGTGATTCCAGGTGTCCGCGACGTAGACGAGCCCATCGGGCCCGATCGCGACGCCGCAGGCCTCCTTGAGCTGGCCGTCGCCGTTCCCCTCGGATCCGATCGCGCGCACGAAGCCGCCGTTGCCGTCGAAGACGACGATCCGGCTGTGCTTCGTGTCCGCCACGTAGAGGTTGCCCTGGGCGTCCGTCGCGAGACCCCGCGGCTCCTTGAGCCCTCCCGGTGCGCCCGGCCCGAACACCCTGGCCGCCGGCAGGGCGATCGCCTCGGCGGGGTAGTCCTTGGCCGTGGTGTCCTGCACCGCGATCTGGAGCGGCTCGAGCGTCCCGACTCCGTTCGCGATGTCCTTTCGGACGTAGACGGTCGCGTCCTGAGATCCGATCTGGCTCCAGATCTCGTGGAACAGCCACCACCGGACGAATTCCTTGAAGGTCGGGTGAACGAGGCGCTTGCCGTCCCACTGAGGCTCCGGGAACCACCACGCGCGAATCGGGACGCGCTTCGCGTCGTAGGCCGGAGTGAGCTGCTTCTCGAGCGCCCCCTCGGGGTCCCAGTCGGCGACGATGACCGGCGTGTTCGCCTGCTCGATGCGGGAAGCCCAGTTCACGGCCACGTCGCGCAGGTACCAGGACAGCGGCCAGACTCCCTCGCCGGCGACGGTGACGACCGGCGCGCCCGGCGCCACGCGGCCCTGCGCCCGTGACACGGCGGACAGCGAGCGCACGAGGTCCCGGGACGTCTGCACGTACGCGAGCATCTCGGCGTGGTGCGGCTCTTTCTCGAGGTCGTGAGCGCCGTAGCGGAACGCCGCGAGGTAGGCCGCGGACGCGTTGATCACGAACAGCGCGGCGAACGCCGCCAGCCCGATCCGCGCCCACGCGGTGCGCCGCTCCTGCCAGAGACGGACGACCCCGAGCGCCGCCAGGATCGTGAGCGGCAGCAGCGGATGCACGGTCAGCCACGGGACCTTCTCCCGCGCCCACCCGTAGATCGCCAGAGAGCCGACCGTCCAGTAGGCCACGAAGCGAACGAACGGCGAGAGCCGATGTTCCTCGGGCCCGGCGAGCCGGAAGAGGGCGACGTACGTGGCGATGGCCGCCACGGCGCCGACCCACAGGAGCCCGTGCAGCCGCATCGGCGCGATGAAGCTCCGCGCGACGAGGTAAGCGAGGGCGGCCGGACCGCCGACGAGCACCGTCCGCAGGAAGGGATCGGCCTTCCACTGGACGGGCCGGAACGCGAAGGCCGCCGCGAGCAGGATCGCGGTCTCGTAGTAAGCGAGCTGCGGGAGGTAGTACCACCACGGTCCCGGGATGCGGGCGATCGAGTGCTGGCCCATCCAGTACTTGATCGCCTTCGGGATCGCCAGCCAGTCCGCGGGGTACTTCCCGAATGCCGTGTACATGAGGGCCCAGATGGACAGGAAGACGAGGCCCGCCACGACGAGGGGAACGAGCCGCCGCTGGATCCATCCGGCGGTGTCGCCGATCGCGGCGCGGAGACCGGGCCGCTGTTCGCCGCGCCGGGAGGCGCGCTCGAAGAGCGACCAGACGCCCCACACGACGAAGAGGACGCCGGTCATGTAGGCGTTCTCCTTCGTCACGCCCGCCAGCGCGAACGCCACGGCGGAGGCGGTCAGCCACGCCGCCCGGTCCGTCTCCAGGAACCTCTGGAAGGCGAGGATCGTCGCGAACGTGAAGACGAGCGAGTAGAGGTCCTCGCGGATGAAGCGCGAGAAGTAGACGAGGTGCGGCGCGGCCAGCACCAGCACGGAGTACGCCGCCGCGGCTCGCGCGCCGATCCAGCGCCGCAGGGGCCACGCGAAACCGATGAGGAGGACGCCGAAGACCGCCGGCATGAGCCGAGCGGTCGCGTCGGTCGCGCCGAACAGCTTGTAGACGAGCGCGTTGACGTAATACAGGAACGGCCCGTGGTACGCCGGGTCGTATCGCCAGTCTCCTCCCCGCGAGAGGGACCACGACTGGAACGCGTGGATCGACTCGTCGTGGTGGAACGGGCGGTTGCCGAGGGCCCAGAACCGCGTGATCAAGGCGGCGAGCGCGAGCAGGGAGAGGAGAAGGATCGCGCGCCCCCGCGGCCCGGCGTGCGGGTGCACCGATACTTCCGTCGCGGCGGCGGCGTCTTTCATCAAGGCGTCTTCGGCGTCGTCTTCTGAGCGAGCGGCAGCCGGGCGATCGCGCTGGAGCCCGAGCTGACGACGTAGAGGATACGGTCTTTCGGGTCGATCGCGATGCCGGTCGGGTTCTCGAACCGGCGTCCGGCCTCGTCGACGGCGATCCGCTCCTGGAGCGCGCCGGTCGGATCGAGCACGAGCACCGCGCCGGGACCGGGGTCCGCGGCGTAGATCGTCCCGTCCGGAGCGACCGCGATCTGCGGCTCGACGTTCTCTCCCCAGGCGGGGACCGGGAAGCTGCGCCGGCTCTCGCCGGACGCGGAGAGCACGCGAATGCGCTTGTTCGAGGTGTCCGCGACGTAGATGTCGCCCGAGGGCGACGCGGCGATGCCGACGGGGCTCGAGAATTCGTCGGGGCCCGAGCCCTTCTTGCCGAAGAACTTCGGATCCGTCAGATCCGGAGCGAAGGAGACGACGCGGTGGTTGCCGGTGTCGGTCACCCACACGCGCCCGTCCGGTGCAACGGTGACGCCGCGCGGGCCGTAGAGATCGCCGGCGGTGCCGCGCGGCTTTCCGTCCAGGCCGAACGCCTGCACCCGTCCGTTCCAGGTGTCCGCGATGTAGAGCGCGTCTCCGTGCGCGGCCACGGCGACCGGCTCCCGCAGCCCGTGCTCGCCGGACCCGCGCCCTCCCCAGCCTCCGAGCAGGCCGCCGTTCTTGTCGTAGACGCGGATGTGCGAGTGGCCGAAGTCGGCGACCCAGAGCCGCTGCTCCCGGTCGACCGCCGCGCCGCGCGGCTCCTTGAGGCGGCCGTAGAGCGGCTCGTCGCCGGACGCCTTGTCGGCGATCGCCGGCGGCTCCTCCGGCTCGTCCTGCGGTCCGGCGGAGGGCTCCGCCTCCGGAAGCGTCTCCCGGACCGGCAGCAGCGAATCCTGGGTCGGAACGCCGGCGACGCGATAGATCTTCACGTCCGGGTTCTCGTAGACCGTCTCGAACAGGTCGGGATTCGTCGCGAACTTGCGCAGGCCGGCCGCCGGATACGTCTTGCGCTCGAGCGCGCCGACGTAGACGTAGGCGACGCGGTAGCGCCGGAGCAGCGCCTCGGACCGGGTGGAGTCGGGCGACCCGTACATGCTCTGCACGGCGCTCTTGCGCATCTCGATCTCCGACTGCGGGTTTCCTCGTTGCTGGACGTGGTACTCCCAGCCGAGGACCGTCGGCAGCCCGGTGAGCATCGAGATGCGGCCGAAGTCCTGGTACGAGGGGCCCTGCGCCTCGAGGATCGTGGGGGTGCCGCGCACGTTCTGGCGCAGCCAGATCACCGCCCGGTACTCGCCGGGGCGCTGCTTCTCCAGGTATCGCAGGCCGTCGAGCGACGGCCCGAGATAGGGGGCGAAGTGCCGGCTCACCGCGGCGCGTCCGGCGGTCGCGCTGGTGAAGAGGGCGGCGGCCGCGAGGATCGCCACTCCCGCGCGCGCGGGAAGCGCCCATCGGCCGATCGCTCCGCGGCGCCCGGCGCCGAATACGAGCGCGGCCGTCGCGACGGCGAAGAGGATCCAGGCCTCGAGGTAGAGCTTGAAGAACGTGTTCATCCGGTCGTAGATGTAGAAACGCTGGGCGAAGAGGACGAGGACGAACGCGGACGCGATCAGGGCGCACGCGAAGCGGTCGTCGCGGGAGTCCGGCCGGGCGAAGAACGCGGCGAGGAAGAGGGCGGCGCCGGCGGCGAGAAACGCGTCCGGCCGCCGCAGCGCGAGGAAGCCGAGCGAGACCGCGGCCAGCGCCACGATGGCCCATCGCCCCGCGCGCCCGAGGCCGCGGTCCGCGAGCCGCGACGACGCGGTCGCCAGCCACCATCCGAACGCGAGATAGAAGAAGAGCCCGAAGACGGTGACCTGGTCGAACCCCGAGGCCGACGGCTCGAGGTTCTTCCCGATCCCCGGCGCGAGGCCCGCGCGAACCCAGAGGAGGCGCGCCAGGACGAAGGCGGTTCCGGCGGCGACCGCGAGAGCCGCGACCGCGCGGGCCACGCCCCGAATCGAGAGACGATCCGGCATGAACGCGGCGCAGAGGCCGATCGCGACGAAGAGCCCGCACAGGAGGGGGACGTCCCAGGCGTTCGTCAGGACCTCGGCCGCGGCGATGAAGCCGAGGAGCGCGGCCCCCCGGAGCCGGCGGGGCCAGCGCGCGACCGGGTCGCCGTGGAGCCTCAGCAGGTGCAGCGCGGCGGCGAGGAAGAGCAGAAGGACGGGGATCGCGAACACGTGGGCGTGGAGGTCCGCGAAGACGAGGCTCCAGAACGGGTACTCGTTGATCGTGTCCTTCACCACCCGCGACGTCGCCCAGAAGTAGTCCCAGTCCAGAGCGCGGTGGTTGAGTCGCCACTCGCGCAGCCCCGACAGGTTGCCGAGGAGACCCGTGAGCGCGACGCCCGCGAAACCGGCGCGCTCCGAGCCGCCGAGGCTGCGGACGAGCGAGTACGCGCCCTGGAGCACGGCGCCGCCGAGCAGCCCGAAGGCGAGGTTGAACGTGAAGCGCGTCGAGAGATTCGTGAGGAGCGTCAGGAAGACGACCATCTCCTGGCCGAACGTGTAGTAGCCGAGGGGCGCCCCCGCGAGCCACGGGTCCGAGGTGGGCAGCGAGCGGGCGCGGACCAGGATGTTCAGGATCGAGAAGTCCATCGGTTTCTCGCCCCAGAAGATTTCGGGGTTGAGCGCGCGGATGCCCAGGAAGAGGAGGAATCCGGCCGCGAAGACCGCCTCGCTGCGCAGGAGGGCGCGGCGATTGTCGCCGAGGAAGCGGAGGAAGTCGTGCCGGTTGCGCAAAAAGACGACGGCGGAGAGCGCCGCCATCAGCGCGAGACAGACGGCCGCGGCGAGGCGGCCGTTCGGGAGGTAGCGGTACGTGAGCGCGAGCGTGAGGACGAAGGTGACGATGACGAGGCCGAGGATCCGCGAGAAGCCGAGCCCGCGGTCGGGCAGCAGCGGGAACGCGGCCCAGCACAGCGGCGCGGCGACCGCGCCGACGAGCAGCAGGGCGAGGTACCAGACGAGCGCGGCTCGCACGGAGCCCGTGGTCGGCGGCTCGGTCGACGCCGCCGACTCGGCCGCGGCCCGCCGGTCCGGCCGGACCGGCTCCGACACCCGGCGCAGCGCGCGCGGCCACCTCTCCCAGTCCTGCATCGTGGGCGGCGTCGAGGGCATCGAGGCCAAGAGAAGCCTCTTCGCGGCCGCGGGCGAGAATCGCTTCGTCTTGCGGAAGAGCAGAACGCGGGGATGGTCGTAGACCGTGAACTGCTCCTCGGCCCCGTCGTCGGAGAAGCGCAGCGGCCCGAGCGAGGGATACGACGTGAAGTCGCCCACGCGCTCGAAGCCGAGGCTGCCGTCGAAGAGCGCCCGGTAGTACGCGATCGACATCGGGTACACCGACGGGATGCGCGTCACGTTCATGTAGACGCGGCCGGACGTGACCGCCACCCAGTCGGACTTCGACAGGGCGTCGACGAGCTCCTCGACCTTTCGGGGCGTGTCCGGGTCGAACAGCGCGAGCGACGGGCCCGCGTACTTTCCGACGTCGCCGCCCGGCTCGGGCATCGGGAGGCCGTCGTCCCAGGACTCGTTGCCGAACGCGCTTCCCGGCGGCACGTGCGCGTAGATCCACCGGGTCGCGGCCACGCGCGTGTTCGTGCGCCGGTAGATCGACGAGAAGGCGACGGCCCAGAGGAAGGTGCCGGCCAGGACGGCGTAGGCGACGGCGCGAGCCAGCGGAAGGAACCTCGCGCGGGCGAGCCACGACCAGAAGGCGATGCCGGTCAGCGCCGCGAGCGCGGGATAGGCGGGGTAGAAGTACCGGACGGACTTCACCAGCGTGAGGCCGTGGTACAGGAACAGGAACAGGACGTGCGCCGTCAGAGGAGCGAGCGCCCACGCGCGGCGGCGCACGATCGCCACGACGCTCCAGGCGACGGCGGCGATCGCGGCCAGGCCGAACGGAAGGCCGGCGCCCCACAGCACGAAGTTCTCGACGGGGAAGAGGAGCGTGCGACCGGCCCACTGGAGGGCGGGCGGGAATCCCGCCACCGAGCTGGACAGCCTCGTGAGCTGCTGCAGGTCCTTGAGCCACCTCGGGTCGAGGCGGAACGAGAGCGGACTGGGCCCGAGGAAGACGTGCGGAAGGAAGACACGCACCGAGACGGCCGCGGCGACGAGGACCAGGATCCCCGAGAGGATCATCCGGCGGATCGCCGCCGACCTGCTCCGTGCCTGCGAGTCGCGACTCGCCGGCGCGGCGAACGCGCGCACGAGGAGCGCGACACCCACGGGGAGAAACAGCGCGAGCGCCGTGATCTTGCAGGCGGCGGCGAGCCCCACGGCGAGACCGGTCGCGGCCTCGCCGCCCGTGCCGGAGCGCCCCTGCGCGATGCGGACGCTCCCGAGCAGCGCCGCCGCGGTGAACGTCGTCAGGAACGTGTCGACCGACCAGAAGTGGGAAAGCTGAATTCCCAGCGCGCAGAACGCGGACAGCGCCGCGGCGAACAGCGCGGCGCGGCGGCGCGCGAACCGGCGCGCGATCCGATAGACGAGCCAGACCGTGATGAGGTCAAACACGCCCGACAGCGCGCGCCCCACGCGGAACGCCCCGTCGTAGCCGCTGAGCTTCAGCGGGACGCCGGCCGCCTTGGCCATCAGCATCGGCAGCGTCCCGTAGACGAAGGATCCCTCGCCGCGGTTGTAGGGATCGAGAGTGGATTTCGAGGAGTCGAAATACTGGTGGGCGGACTTCGGCCAGACGAGCTTCTCCTCGACCATGGAGATGAAGCGCTCGTCGGGATGGAGGTGGTGGCCCTCGTCCCAGTTCAGACCCTGGAACCGGAGAATCGCTCCGCACGCCAGCACGGCGAGGAGCAGGACGCGCGCGCGCGCCCGGGACATGGGGGGCTTCGGCAACCGTCAGCTCGCGGAGACGCGCAGGCCCTTGCGGGCGAGGAAGCGGCCGATCTCGTCGCGGCTGCCGTGGATCCACTCGAGCAGGCGCTCGACGCCCTCGTCCGGCGAAACCCGCGGCTTCCAATCGAGCTCGCGCTCCGCGCGCGACACGTTGCAGTAGAAGACCGGCTGGTCGCCGAGCCTCGCCGGCGCGCGGCCGATCTCGATCCGGCGGCCGAGCTTGCGCTCGAGCATCGCCATCAGCTCCGTGAGCGACAGCCGGAACCCGGGTCCGCCGCCGACGTTGTAGGCGCGGCCCGCGACGCGCGCCCGGTTGGCCGCCGCGGCGAGATAGAGCTGGACGAGGTCCTCGACCCAGAGCAGGTCGCGGACCTGGAGGCCGTCGCCGTAGAACGTGATCGGCAGGCCGAAGACGGCCGCGAGCGCGAACCAGGCGACCCAGCCCTGGTCCTCCTCGCCGAACTGCCGGGGGCCGTAGATGCACGACTGCCGCATCGCGACGGTCGGCAGCCCGTAGCTGCGGTGGAAATCGACGACGTACTGGTCCGCGGCGCCCTTCGAGCAGCCGTAGGGCGACTCGAACGAGAGCGGCTCCTCCTCGGACACGCCCTCGGTGCGCTCGGCGAAGTCCCAGCGGCCGTCGCGGATCGTCTCTCCGCTCGTGAGGTGCCCATACACCTTGTTCGTGGACGCGTAGATCAGCAGCGGGGCGCGGTCGGGCGCGTCGGCGTGCCGGCGGCGCAGCTCGTCCAGGAGAAGGAAGGTGCCGAGCGCGTTCACGTCGTAGTCCGCGCGCGGATCCACGATCGACGTGGTCACGGCCACCTGCGCGGCGAGGTGGAGGACGACGTCGAACGGCTCGGCGAGGGCGGCGCGGAGGGCGTCTGCGTCCCGGACGTCGCCCTGGACGAAACGGATCCCCGTCTGCCGCGACTCCAGCCACGCCCGGTTGAAGGCGGAGGCCGCGCGGGAGAAATTGTCGAAGACGACGACGTCGTGGCCGGCCGCGCGCAGCCGGTCCGCCGCGTTCGAGCCGATGAAACCGGCGCCGCCGGTGATCAGGAATCTCATGAGGTGCGCTTCGTCCTCCGGCCGCGAAACCGATTTGCCGCTAAGCTGCTCATTCTACAGGACGATCCGCCCTCCGCCGTGTGACGCTCAACGCCCGCCGCGACGGGTGCAGACGAACGCGATACAGGAGCCGGTCTGCGGAGCCGGCTCGTCGACCCAGCGCCGGTACCGCCCGAACCAGAACGCGTTGTCGGTCAGCGCGGGGAACGGCACCCACCGGCCCGTGAGCCGCTTCGCGACGAGGTGCGGGAGGCTGACGTAGTGCGCGCGGTGGAACGCCTTCGCCGCTCGCGGCGACACGTAGTAGCGCCAGCGCTCGACCGCGAGGCCCACGGCCTCGAAGCGTTTCCGCCAGACCTCCGGCGAGTCGAAGTGGAAGTGCACGGACTTGCGGTTGAACCAGTCCAGGTAGGCACGGTGCATCCCGCCGAGGCCCAGCCGTCGCCAGGCGCGGGCGTCCGTGAGGAGCTCGCTGAAATGCTCGCCGATGACGGTGCAGGCGAAGACTCCTCCGGGCTCGAGGACGCGGGCGATCTCGGCGATCGTCCTGTCGATCTCGGGAATGTGCTCGAAGACGCAGTTGGACACGACCGACTTGAACGACGCGTCGGGAAACGGCATGTCGCCCGAGTCCGCGCCGACGCGGAGCCGGTACACCCCGCGCGAGCGCGCCTCCGCGAGGTCGGCCACCCCCGGATCGAGGCCGACGTCCGCGCCGCCGGGGAAGATCACCGAGCCGAAGTGTCCGTCCCCGCAGCCGACGTCGAGAACGGGCCTCGGAAGCGCGACGTCGGACAGGATCCGCGCCTCGATCGACCGCATGATGACCCGGTGGAAGGGCATCTCGCGCAGGTGCGCGCGGAGGATGCGCTCGGACGGGTCGGCGGTCTCCTTCATGCGGTCACGGGCTCGAGCGGATCGATCTCAATCGGTCACGCGACGCCCGGCGCGATCTGGCGGTACGCCGCCTCGTACGCGTCGAGCGTCGCCTCCTGGCGGAACATCGCGCGGATCTCGGCGGCGGGGCGCCGGTAGCGCGCCGGGTTCTCGAGCACGCGCAGGAGCGCGGCGGCGAGCCCGGCCGCGTCGCCGATCGGCGCGATCTCGCCCATCCCGGTCATGCGCGCCGGGCGGCGCACGCCGGGCAGGTCCGACGCGACGACCGGGACCCCGTGGAGCATCGCCTCCACCTGGACCAGCCCGAACGACTCCGTGGAGTTGATCGACGGCAGGACGAGGACGTCCGAGATCGCGAAGAGGTCCGCGATCTCGCCGGGAGGGACGATTCCCGGCGCGTGGACCCCCGAGCCCGGATCGGCGAGCATCGGCTCGATCCGCTCGAGCACGGTCTCTCCCGGGACGTTCTTCGCGCCCGCGAGAACGAGCGCCGCACCCGGAAAGCGGCGGCGGACGGAGGCGAACGCGTCGAGCAGGACGGGGAGGCCCTTCTCCTCGGCGAAGCGGCCCAGGAAGAGGAGCACGGGAGCCCCGGAGACGCCCAGGCGGGAGCGAATCTCCGCGGCGCCGCGTCCCGTCGGCGGGGGCTCCGCGACCGGGGGAAGGATCCACCGCACCTTGTCGATCCGCTCGGCGAGCGGGCCCGTCGCGCGCGCGTAGTCCTCCGTGTAGGTGACGACGAGGTCCGCGCGGTCCAGCGCGAAGTTCTGCGATGCGCGCGCGAGGACCTCGACCGCGCGCTGCAGGAGCCTCGGCGGCGGCTGCAGGTCGCAGTGGAAGGTGACGAGCATCGGAAGCCGCAGCGTCGCGGCGAGCGCGGCGAACGGCACCGCGTTGACGAGGGGAGCGTGGAGGTGGAGGACATCCGAGCGCGGCAACTCGGCGATCGCCGACGCGAGGATCGCGGGAGAGACGAGCGCCTTGCCGAGGCGCGCGGCGACCGGCGCGCGAACGACGCGCACGCCGTTCTCCTCCGCCCGGCGGGGGAGAGAGGCCTCGTGGCGGTGCGTGAGCACGGACACGGCGTGGCCCCGGTTCGCCAGGCCCTCGGCGAGGTGCTCGACGTAGAGCGTCAGGCCGGAGACGTTCGGCCGGTAGTAGTCCAGCGCCATGAGGATCCTCATTGCGCCGGCGCGACGGCGAAGATCGCGGTGTCGCCCGTGACGACCGGCGCGAGGAACGGAAAGCCCGCGATGGCTTCGGCGCCGGGGTACGTGCGCCGCTCGAGCCCGCCGAGCGCGACGTGCGTGACCTTGTAACGGCGCAGGATCTCGTACGCCATCCGGGGATCGCGCGCCGTGTAGAACGCCTTGATGATCGCGAGGCGATCCTCGATCTCCTTGTCGTTCGCCCGCCACAGTCCCTCGTGGTTTGCCCAGCCGAGAACGGTCGGGATCCCCGTGTGCGAGGAGATCCGCGCGAACTCGGAGTAGGGATCGCCCGACGCCTCGAGGAGCACGGAGCCGAGCGGGGCGTGCGCCATGAGCCACTCGATCGCGGCGGCGTCGCCCCGGTCGCGCCCGGTGAGCGGACCGCGCGCGTCCAGGGAGAACGGCCCCTCGCGCTGACGAAGGCGCGACACCGCGGCGTTGAGCGGCCAGAGGAGCGCGAGGACTCCGGCGCCGGCGAGCACGAGACGCGCCGGCGACCGTCGCGCGCCCAGGCGGTCCCAGGCCCTCACCGCAAAGACCGCGATCCCGATCGCGAGCAGCGGCCACGCCTGGTGGTAGAACTTGAAGATCGTGTTCATTCGCTGCAGGTCGGCCCCGTAGTTGTCCTTCAGGTAGACGACCTCGCAGCCGAGGATCATCCCGAGGCCGAGCAGGATCATGAACGCGGCGAAGACGCCGCCGCCGTCGGGCTCCGCGGCGCGCAGGCTCCTCCAGCCGGCCGCCGCCGCGAGCGCCGCGAGCGGGAGGACGACGAACGCGGCCGGCCTTCCCGAAGCGAGGCCGGCGAGCAGCGAGGCGGCCAGCGCCGACGCCGCGAAGAGGTCTCTGCGGCGTCGCGCGTCCTCCGTGTCGGCCGCCGGGCGCGGCCACAGCGCGACGGCGGCGGCGGCGAACAGGAGGCCCCACACTCCCAGGAATTCGATGAGCCCCGAGAACAGCGTCGCTCGGCCCAGCGAGGACTCGCCCGGCTTGACCGCGCTGTTCTGGAGCTGAAACGACGACGTGTACGGGTAGAAGAGGAACATCGAGAGGAGCACCACGACCGCTCCGAGGAACAGGCCCCACGCCAGCGGCCGGAGCGCGGGGAGCCTTTCGCCGCGGGTCGGGCGCAGCACGGCGCAGAACACGACGAGAATCGCGATCGCGGGAAGGTTCCACAGGCTCGCCGCCCGCGCGGTTCCGGCGATCAGGGCCACGAGGAAGGCCCACAGCGCCGGCCTCATCCTCCAGCCGCCGGGCCCCCTCTCCATCCACCGGTGGGCGACGGCGAACGCCGCGATGAAGTAGGGAAACGCGAGCAGGTGGGGGTGGAGGTCGGCGTGAAAGAAGGTGAAGAAGGGGAACTCGTTGATCGTGTTGCCCGCCGCGATGACGCGCGAGGCGTGGAAGTAGTCGAAGTCGCGGGCGAACGGCGCGTTCCAGGCGTCGAGAGCTCCGGCGAGATTCCCCGCGAACACCGTCCCCGCTCCCGCGCCGAGCCCGGCGCGCAGGTCTCCGCGCGACAGGCGCAGGCCGAGGCACGCGGCCGCGGAGAACGAGAAGCCGGCGAACGAGCCGATCGCGAGGTTGTACGCGACCATCGGAGCGACGTTGGAGACCTTCGCCTGGACGGCGGCCAGCAGGTATCCCCAGTAGTAGTAGTTGATCGTCCGTCCCGACATCCACGGATCCGCCGGGGGCATCCCCGGGAAGCGGGCGAGGGAGTTCAGGAACGCGAGGTCCATGAACTTCTCCTGTCCGTCGATGGCCGGACCGGCCGCTCGGATGAGGAAGAACACCGCGGCCGGGATCCAGAAGAGCGCCGCGCCGAGCTTCTCCGCGTCGCCAAAGACGTTCGCCTTCGCGTCCGGAGAGGTCAGCCGCGGCAGGACGAGCCAGCTCGCGAGCCCGCACGCGAGCAGCACGAGGAGAAGGCCCGGCCGCGTGAACCCCAGGGAGTCGGACGCGAGCGAGAGAGCCCAGCCCCCGTAGGCCACCACGGCCAGGCCGATCGGACGGCAGAGGAGCGCCGCGTCGCGGCGATTCCCGAAGAAGACCCGGAGGATGGGAAGGACGGCCAGACCGACGATCTCGGTCGCCAGGGCCCATGCCAGGAGATCGCGCATCGACTGGCCACAGTGTACCGTTGAAGTCGCGCGGAGAGGACCACTCGGAGTAGGAGGCCAGAACGACCGTGGCGAACGATCGCATTCCGTTTCGAGTCAAGCCGATGCTCGCGACGCTGGTCGCGGAGGCGTTCGACCTGCCGGGCTGGGTGTACGAGGAGAAGTACGACGGCTACCGGATCCTCGCGTACAAGGAGGGGAAACAGGTGCGCCTCCTCTCGCGCAACGACAACGACCGCACGGACACCTTCGCAGGCGTCGCCGAGGCGATCGCGCGCCTCCCGGAGCGCACGCTCCTGCTCGACGGGGAGGTCGTGGTCTTCGACCGCAAGGGAGTGTCCCGTTTTCAGCTGCTCCAGCGCGGCGGCGCGCACGCGTATGCCGTCTTCGACTGCCTCTACCGGGGCGGCCGGGATCTGCGCCGCCTGCAGCTCGAGGCCCGCCGCGCGGAGGTCGCGGCCGCGCTCGAAGCCGGCTCGAAGAGCCTCTTCGTCTCCCGGCGCCTCGCGAAGGACGGGCTCGCCGCCTACCGCGTCGCCCGGCGGCGCGGCTTCGAGGGACTCGTCGCGAAGGACGCGTCGTCCTTCTACGAGGAGCGCCGGAGCATGAAGTGGCTCAAGGTCAAGGTGCACCAGGAGGACGAATTCGTGATCGGCGGGTACACGCCGCCCCGCGGCGCGCGGTCGCACCTCGGCGCGCTTCTGCTCGGCGCCTACGAGGGCCGCGCGCTTCGTTTCGTCGGCAAGGTCGGTACCGGGTTCTCCGAGAAGACGCTCGCCGAGCTGTCTCGCGCGCTGGCGCCGCTCTCTCGCAAGACCGCGCCGTTCGCCAATCCGCCTCGCGAGAAGGGCGCGGTGTGGCTCGAGCCCACGCTCGTCGCGCAGATCGCGTACCAGGAGCTGACCGCGGAGGGCAAGCTCCGCCAGCCCGTGTTCCTCGGGATTCGCGACGACAAGGCGGCGAAGCGAGTGAGAATGCCGGGGAGAGGCTGAGTCTCTCGCCTCGCGACGTCCGCGCGCGCCCGCTGACGAGCGATTCCGCTTCCGGTGAGCGCGGTCACACGATCGCGGGCTGAGCTCGTCCTAAGATTCTCCTCAGATTTCCGGAGCAAAAATCAGGGACCAAGGGGGGCGCACCGCCCCTCGTCTGTCCAAAGGAGCACCATGAAGATAGCCACGGTGTGCCTCGGCCTGTTCCTCGTCGCTGCGCTCCCGGCGGGCCTCCGCGCACAGGTCCCGACGACCAGCGGTGGGACCACCCAGGCTGTGGTCGTCGCGCCTCCCGCTACGCCGTCGGCCTTCACCCTCTACGACCAGAACAACAACGCGAGCGGCACCAACTCGACCTCCCAGGACTTCGAGACCGCGCTCGACGCCTTCGACAACGAGGCGGCCGACGACTTCGTCGTCCCCCCGGGCACCTTCTGGCAGATCACGCAGGCATTCATCCCCGGCACCTACAACGGCGGGGCCGGTCCGGCGCCGGCCGTGAACCTCACGTTCTTCGCCGATTCGGGCGGCGTGCCCGGCAGCACCGTGTGCAGCTACCCGCTGCAGACGCCCGGCGATTCCGCCGGCTCGTTCACCTTCACTCTGGCGACGCCTTGCGCGCTGGGGCCGGGGACGTATTGGATCGACGCGCAGGTGCGAATGGACAACAGCCCGCTCGGGCAGTGGTTCTGGAACACTCGCAACGTGCAGTCGAACGGCGGCGCCGTCTGGCGCAACCCCGGCAACGGCTTCGGCTCCGGCTGCACGGCCTGGTCGTCGTTCGCCACCTGTCTGCCGTCCAACGGTGGGCCGGACTTCCTCTTCTCCCTCTCCGGCACGGTCGGCGGCGTGATCCCGCCCGGACCCCCGGAGTGCGGGGAAGCCACCTTCTTCTTCGAAAACACGACACCCGTCCCGACCGCCGACGTCGCGACGGTGACGTCGACCATCGTCGTGTCGGGCGCCGGCAGCTATCTCTGGGACCTGAACGCGGTCACCTTCCTCCGCCACACGTTCAATGCGGATCTCGACGTGACGCTCACGTCGCCGGCCGGAACCGTCGTCACGCTCACGAGCGACAACGGCGCCGGCAACGACGACGTCTTCAACGGGACGGTCTGGGACGACCAGGCCGACCCGGGCGGCCAGGTGCCTTACACGAACGACGCCGGTCTGGTGACGGACCACCTCTACGTCAACGGGGTCCTGGCGTCGCCGCTCGTCCCGGAGGAGGCGATGGGCGCCTTCATCGGTGAGGATCCGAACGGCACGTGGACGCTCACGATCAGCGACGACCTCGCGGGCGACAACGGCACGCTGGACTCGTGGGGCCTCCAGGTCACGACCCTTCCCCAGCCCCTGCGGCCGGAGCTGGCGTACCTCAACAGCCAGAACACGCCGGTCGCCATCCCCACGGGCCCCGCCGTGGTCACCTCCACGCTCGACATGAGCGGCGGGCTGGGAACCTTCACCTGCGGCGTGACGCTCTCCACGGGGATCACCCACACGTTCGCGGCCGATCTCGACGTGACGCTCATGTCGCCGGCCGGCACGGTCGTGACCATCACGACGGACAACGGCGCCGGGAACGACAACGTGTTCAACGGCACCCAGTGGTACGACAAGGCGAATCCCGGCGGCCAGGTTCCCTACACGTCCAACGACGGCCTGGTCTCCGATCAGACTTACGTGAATCTGACGCCGGTGCCGGCCCTCGTCCCCGAGGAGGCCATGGCGGCGTTCAACGGCGAGGATCCTCGCGGCGTCTGGACGCTCACCGTCTCCGACGACCTGGCGGGGGACGGCGGCTCCATCGACTCGTGGGGGCTCGCCATCACCACCTGCACCTGCGCGGTCGCGGTGCCGGACAACCCGGTCCGCGTCGACGCGCACGCCTCCTCCGGCAGCTCGAACCTGAACGGCGTGCTCGAGGCGGGGGAGACCGTCCAGTTCGAGCCGGCCTGGCACAACTCGTCGTCCCAGCCGTTCATCCTGTTCATCCCGGGCGTCGGGGCGTTCTCGGGTCCGGTTGGGCCGACCTACCAGATCACCGACGCTGGCGCGTCGTACGGCAACGTGCCCGCCGGCGCCTCCGCCAACTGCTTCGACGCGACCGGAGACTGCTACGAGCTCACGCTCACGTCGGCGTCGCGGCCGATGCAGCACTGGGACGCGACGATCGATGAGTCGGTCTTCGAAGTCTCCGGGCCGCAGCACTCGGACGCGACGGCCGGCAGCAAGACGTGGACGCTCCACGTCGGAGAGAGCTTCCCCGACGTGCCGACCAGCAACCTCTTCTACCCGTTCATCGAGAACATCTTCCACCACGGCGTGACGGGCGGTTGCTCGGCGCCCCCGAACTACTGCCCGGGCGACTTCACGCTGCGCAAGCAGATGGCGGTGTTCGTCCTGAAGGCCAAGGAGGGATCGGGATACGTGCCTCCGGCCGCGACGGGAATCTTCACCGACGTGCCCGCCGCGGATCCGTTCGCGCCGTGGATCGAGGAGCTGTACAACCGCGGCGTCGTGGCCGGGTGCGGAGCCGGCCCCGCGTACTGCCCGAACAACCCCGTGCTGCGGCAGCAGATGGCGATCTTCCTCCTGAAGACGCTCCTGACTTCGTCGTACGTCCCCCCTCCCGCCGTCGGGATGTTCGGCGACGTGGCGATCGCCAACCCGTTTGCGCCCTGGATCGAGGACCTGGCCACACGCGGCATCGCGGCGGGGTGCGGCAGCGGCGACTTCTGCCCGACGAACTCGACGACGCGCGGACAGATGGCGCCGTTCCTGGTCAAGACGTTCAAGCTCGTGCTGTACGGACCGTAGGGTCTCGCGTCAGACGGTCCTCTCCGTCCGCGAAGCGGAGGGAGGGCGTTCAAGACGAGGGGGCGGCCTGAAAGGGCCGCCTTCTTCGTGATCCCGCCTGCTATCCTTTCGCCTCCATGTACGAGCCCGGCTACGTCCGCCTGCTCGCCTCCGGCGAGCTCGAGGAGCGCGTCGAGAAGCTCTACGGGCTCCTGCGCGCCTGCACCGTCTGCCCGCGCGACTGCGGCAACGACCGGCTCGCGGGAGTGCTCGCCTCGTGCGCTTCCGGCGCGGACCCCGTCGTCTCGGCGCACACTCCGCACTTCGGCGAGGAGCCCTTTCTCTCCGGGACCCGCGGCGCGGGCAACGTCTTCTTCGGCAACTGCAACCTGCGGTGCGTCTACTGTCAGAACTGGCAGATCAGCCAGAGCTACGCCGCGCAGCTTCCGAACACGGTCACCGTCGAGCGCCTCGCCGGGATGCTGCTCTCGCTCCAGGAGCGCGGTTGCCACAACATCGGGTTCGTGTCTCCGACGCATTACGCGCCGCAGATGGCGAAGGCCGTGCTTCTCGCGGCGCGCGAGGGTCTGACGCTGCCGATCGTCTACAACACGAACTGCTACGACTCGGTCGAGGTGCTGCGCCTTCTCGAGGGCATCGTGGACGTCTACCTGCCCGACCTGAAGTACGCGGACGAGGCCGCGGGCTCGCTGTTCTCCAAGGTGCCCGACTATCCCGCCCATGCGAGAGCGGCGCTCGTCGAGATGTACCGCCAGAAGGGCGCCCGGCTCGAGCTCGACGAGGAGGACGGCCTCTTGAAGAGCGGGCTCCTCGTCCGGCTGCTCGTGCTTCCCAACGGCGCCGCCGGAGTCCGCGACACGCTGACCTGGATCGCCGAGACGCTCTCTCCGCGGATCGCGATTTCCCTCATGGCGCAGTACTACCCGATCCACCGGGCGGCCGGGGACGGGCGATACGCGGCGCTCGACCGCTCGATCACTCCGGCCGAGTGGGACGAGGCGCGCGCGGCGCTCGAGGAGCTCGGCTTCGCGAACGGGTTCGAGCAGGAGCTCGAGACCTCCAACAAGTACTACCGCCCCGATTTCAACGACCGCGAGAGGCCGTTTCGAGACATCCGGCACTTCACGGACGGGGACCTCGCGCCGGGCTCCGCCGCCGCCGAGGACGCCGGCGCCGCGGCTGGTCCCGCCCGCCCGCTCGACACGGCACCGGCCGCCGTGCGACACTGACGCCCGCCGGGAATCGAGGTATCGCGTGCAGGCCGGGGCGTTGGTCCCGGCCTTTTTCTTTCCGCCGGCCGCCGGTGTCGAGGTCGAGCTCCGGTCGGAAGGACCCTACTGCTCCTTGAGCACCTCGCACGCGTTGACGACGGCCGTTTCGAAGCTCTCCGCGATCGTCAGGGTCGCGAAGTTGACCGTCTTGCCGCCCGCCCGCAGCTCGATGCGGTAGTCGCCCGGAGCGGAGAAGAAGTCCCCGGTCTTCACCGTCTCGCGCAGGTCCTCGGGAGGAGTGCCGAGAGCCGGCTTCCACAGGGAGCGCTCCGCGCCGGACGCCGACTTCGCGACGACCTCGGCCCCGGCGGGCATCGGGTTCTCGATGCGCAGCGCGATCGTGAGACGCGAGACGCTGCCGCGCAGCTGCCACTGAGCCTCGCGCGATTCGCCTCCCGGAACGAAGGCCCACACCGTGTCGTACGTCGGCTCGCGTCGCACCGCGTGGGAGACGCCGACGAAGGTCGGCACCAGCGCCCGCACCGCGACGGGATTCCCCTGGATGGTCGCCGGCGAGAAGCGGCTCTTCTGCAGTGCCGCCTGAGCGTACGGCGCGAGCTCCGGGAACCGCGCGCGCACGGAACGGACCGTGCGTACCGCCCCGTCGGAGCCGATCACGGTCTCGTCGACCACCTCGCCGCCGACCCGCGCGGCCAGGAACGAGTCCGGCACCGGTACCGGGACGATCCCGGTGCGGCGAGGCGGAACGAAGTCGGCGCACGGCGGGCGCGAGGCGGAGGAGCCCGTTCCCGCCGGGCCAGGGCCGCTCGCGCAGGCGACGGACACCAGGATCGCGGCGGCGGCGGCGAGGGAGGGGACGCTCGCGCGCGCCGTCACGGCGCGGACGCGGGCGACGTCGACGGAATGTGGAAATCGAAACGGCTCGGGTCGTCGGCGAGCCAGAACTGGCCGCCTCCCGCGCCGTTGCCGTCGACGAGGAAGCGCAGGAGCCACACGCCTTCCTCCCAGTCCTTTCCGATCTGCGCGACGATCGGGATCCGCACCTCCGTCGCCTTCGCGGGGACCTGCACGGGCGGCTGGAAGATCGGCACGTGGCGCTGGCTCGGCGACACCGCCTCGACCTTCATGGTGAGCGTGCGCGGCTCGTCCTTCGCCGGGACGTCCAGGACCGCCTCCGCTCGCAGCGCGGGATCCTTGCCGCGGCGGATCGGGAAGCCGTCGGGCGCCGTCTTCTTCCCGTCGCCGTCGGCGGGGAAGACCGAGAGGTCGCCGAGGACGGGCAGGCCGATGTCGCCGAGTTTGTCTCCCTGGAGGCGGAACCGCACGGCCGCGTTCAGGAACACCTCGACCGGCACGCCGTCGCGCAACGCCGGCTTGAAGCGCCACTCGCCGACCGCGTCGAGCGCGGGCTTCACGAAGTCCTTGTGCGAGGCGGTGATCGCGTGGAGGTCCACGGCGCGGCCGTCGCGGTTCACGCGTCCGAGGATCAGGACGTTTCCCTGCCGCAGCGCCTTGGCGAGGGCCTCGGGATAATCGGGCTTCTTCTGCGCCGTCAGAACCGCTCCGTGGGTCTGGCCGGGGGGCGCGGCGTCGACGCGTCCGGGGACGAGAAGACCGGCCGCGAGCAGTCCCGCCCCGAGGGCTGCCCCGGCGAGAGCCGCCACGGCGCCAGCTCGCTTCGTGCTGTTCATGCGACCGGGTGCGCTCCGGCTTCGGCGCGCGCCGGAGTGGGGCCGGCCGCGGGCGCTGCCGTGGGCGCCAGCGTGGGGTCGAGCGCCCTCCGCGCGTGGTACGAGGAGCGGACGAGCGGACCCGCCTCGACGCGGGCGAACCCCATCGCCTCGCCGGCGGCGCGGATCTCGTCGAACTCCGCGGGCGTGTAGTAGCGCTCGACCGGCAGTCGCTTCTCGTACGGCTGGAGGTACTGGCCGACGGTGGCGACGTCGCACCCGGCGCGTCGAAGGTCGGAGAGCGTCTCGACCAGCTCGTCCATGGACTCGCCGAGACCGACCATCACGCCGGACTTGGTTCGCATCGCGAGCCGGTCGCGGTCGCGCCGCGCCGCGCCGCGCGAGATCAGCTCGAGCGACTGGGCGTAGCGGGCGTCCGGCCGGACCCGCCGATAGAGCCTCGGGACCGTCTCCACGTTGTGGTTCAGGATCTCGGGCGCCTCGTCCAGCACCAGGTCGAGCGCGCTCCAGTTGCCCTGGAAGTCGGGAATGAGCACCTCGACGGTAATCCCTGGAGTGAGCGACCGAAGCGTCCGGATCGTCGCCGCGAAGTGCGCGGCGCCGCCGTCGGGGAGGTCGTCGCGGTTCACCGAGGTGACGACGGCGTGCGAGAGGCCGAGCTCGCGCGCCGCCTCGGCGACCCGCGCGGGCTCTCCCGGGTCGGGCGGAGACCCCGGCGCGCCCTTGCCGACGGCGCAGAACCCGCAGTGGCGCGTGCACACGTCGCCGAGGAGCATGAACGTCGCCGTCCGCTCCCGAGCCCAGCACTCGTGGATGTTCGGGCAGCGCGCCTCCTCGCAGACGGTGACGAGGGAGAGGCGCCGCATCATGCCGCGGACCTGCTCGTATTCGCCGCTGGAGTCGAGACGCACCTTGAGCCACTCCGGCCGCTCGAGGCGACTCGGCCGCGCGGAAGGGGAAAACACGGGCAGGTCGCCGGCGCTGGCGGTCACGAAGGGATTATCTCGCGGCCGAAGACCTCGCCGAAATGGCGCAGCCAGGCCCCGGCGACGTCCGCGAGATCGAGCCGGCGGGAGAGGAGCCTCTCCATGCTCGTCACGCCGCCGTCCACGATCCCGCACGGCACGATCCCTCCGAAGAACGGAAGGGGCTCGTCCGTGACGTTGAGCGCGAAGCCGTGCGTCGTCACCCACCGCGAGAGGTGGACGCCGATCGCCGCGATCTTGTCGTCGCCGACCCAGACGGACGTCACCCGCTCGGGCCGGGTCGAACGCGCTCCGCGGATGCCCCAGTCGGCGAGCGTGCGGATGACCGTCTCCTCGAGGTCGGTGACGTAACGCTTCACGTCGCGGCGGTCGGGCGAGAGATTCAGGACCGGATAGCCGACGAGCTGTCCGGGGCCGTGGTACGTGACCTTGCCGCCGCGGTCGGTCTCGCGCAGCTCGATTCCGAGCTCCCGGCACCGGCCCGGCGGGAGCAGCACGTCCGCCGCGGAGGCGTTGCGGCCCAGCGTGAAGACGGGTTCGTGCTCGAGGAGCAGCAGGGTGTCCTCGCCGCCATCGAGAACGCGCCTTGCGGCCTCGGCCTGGACCGCCATGGCGGCGTCATGGGAGACGCGGCCGAGACGCTCGACGCGAAGGCGATGCGTTCTGGCCATCGACAAGGCTTCCACGTCGCGAGTGTATTCGACGGGGCTCAGTGTCCGATGAGGAGCGTGTCCTGCCCGGTCGGCCGCGTCGCGCCGGGGTAGTACCCCGGCCAGTGCCACTGGACGTGCAGGCCCGCCGACTCGACCAACCGGACGAAGCGCGTCTTGGCGTATGCGACCGCGGCCTCGGGCCTGAGGCGGGATCGCCATCTCACCCCTTCCGAGGAGTCGGCGAACGGGAACGCGCGCCGCGCGCCGTCGCCTCCGGCGCCGCTCGCGTCGAAGAGGAACGCCGTCACGACCGCGGCCTTTCCGGGCCGCAGCGCACGCCGGGTCTCGCGGAGATAGTGGGCCGCCTCGTCCTCGAGCAGGTGGGTGAAGAGAGACTTCGCGAGGACCAGTCCGGCCATGCCGTCGCCGATCGGGAAGCGGTACTCGGCGAGCGAAGCGCCCGCGCGGTTCCCGTACGCCGACGAGATCTTGGCAACATGGAAGTCGGCGCGTCCGTCGGAGCGCCAGCGCTCGCGGCACCACCGGATCGACGGCCCATGGACGTCGAACCCGACGTAGTGCCCCGCGGGCCCCAGCCTCTCGAGGATCGGCGGCACCATCGCGCCGACCCCGCAGCCGGCGTCGAGCACCAGCGAGTCGTGAGAGACCAGTCCGAACTCGTCCAGGTACTCGGCCATCGCCGCCGACGCGGTCTCGAACTCCGACAGCGGTCCGGTGTGGCGGCGCAGCCAGAGGGGCGGAAGGTCCGGCCTGCCGGTTGCGCGGCGCCACGCGCGCTCCATCGGGGAGATCCCTCTCAGGATCGCGGTGCGGCCCGCGCGAAGCACCGAGTCGATCACGGGCGCGAGCCTGAAGCGGGGACCAGTGAAGCGCCGCCGAACACCGCGTAGAGGATCAGGATCGGATCCCAGTACGGCATGCGGTAGCGCCAGACGACTTCGAGCGCGACGTGGAGCGCCATGCTCAGCGCGAGCGCGGCGAGGCTGAAGGCGGCGACGCCGCGCCGCGGCGAGAGCACGAGCCCGACGATCGCAAAGGCGTCGAGAGCCAGGTACAGCGCTCCGGTGGCCGCCACGACCCAGGCGGGCCAGAGCCAGGTGGTCGGATACGGGCGCAGCCAGTGCCGGGCCTTCGCGGCGAAGAGCCGTGCGGCCGCGGAGGGATCCGCGCGCATCCTTTCGAGGGCCAGCCGCGCGAAGCCCGACGACCGCTCGCGCGGCGTCAGGCCGCGGCCCTCCTCCGCCTCGAGCGCGACGAGCCGCTGCCGGGCGTCCATGTCCGCGGCGCGCTGCCACTCCGCGAACTCGCCGCGGCTCCGGATCGCGTAGTAGCGGCGGGTCCACTCCGAGTTGCCGTGGTACAGCGAGTAGCCGCCCGCGTCGCTCGAGACGATCAGCTCGCGGTAGACGGCGGCGTTGCGCGCCACCCAGGGGGACAGCGCGATCGCGAAGCCGAGCAGCGCCGAGCCGGCGATGTGCCCGCGCGCGCGGACCGGCCAGCGGCGGTCGAGCAGGGGAGCGAGGAGAAGCGGCGCGAGGACGAGCCCGCTCGACCGCGTCAGCGCGGCGATGCCGAGCGTCGCGCCCCCGAGGACCGCGAGGTTCGACGACGGGCGGTCCACCGCGGCCAGGAGGAGGAAGGCCGACGCCAGGAGGAGCAGCATGAAGAGCGGCTCGCTCTGGATCTCGGTGGACGCGAAGACGAAGGGAGGGTGCAGCGCGGCGGCGACGCCGGTCGCGAGCGCCACGCCGCGGCGCCGGAAGATGCGGCCCGAGAGCGCCGCGAGCAGGACGGGACACAGCGCGCCGACGACGGCGTTGGCGGCCCGGCCGCACGGGATGCAGGCCGGGTGCCCGAGCGTGGCCGCCGCCAGGAAGACGGGGTAGACCGGAGGGCGAAAGAAGAACCGGAAGTCCGTCGCGTCGGGGTAGTGCCCCGTTTCGACGAGGCTCTTCGCGGCGAAGACGTAGGCGCGCGCGTCGCCGAAGCTCGAGGTCGCCGGTCCCGTCGCGACGACGGCGGTCAGGCGCGCGATGAGCGCCACGGCGAATATCGCGAGGTAGGCGTTTCGTCGGAGCGACGGATCTCTCCCCGCAGCCGATTCCGAAGGGTCCGGCAGCGACGCGGCCCCCCTCACCCCAACCCTCTCCCCCCGCTGACGCGGGTGGAGAGGGGGTTCTTTTTGGGGCGAAGGTCGATCGTGACGGCTCACTCAACCCACCCTCTCTCCCCGCTGACGCGGGTGGAGAGGGGGTTGCTCACGGGTCGCGACGCGT
>Ga0068864_100000754_pt1 | contig 27198 bp, 25 predicted proteins | sample KBSSwiS72_FD_66586 | JGI IMG/M metagenome (GOLD analysis project Ga0068864, IMG submission 66586) | Switchgrass rhizosphere microbial communities from Kellogg Biological Station, Michigan, USA - KBS Switchgrass S7-2 | ecosystem: Host-associated > Plants > Roots > Rhizosphere > Soil ...
ACACGAATTATCACGAAACCCAAATCCCCAAAACTTGATTTGGTGTTGTTTCGTGTGGGTTCGTGGATCTTTAGCTTTGGTTGCGGCTCTGCTGCGCTGCGTTCACTGTGTCTCGGTGGTTTAGTTTGCAAGCAGATCACTACAGAGACACAGAGAACACAGAGCTCAAAGTTTCTCCAGCACGAGTTCAAACAGATCGTATCGAACTGCAAAGCCGTGACGCTCATAAAGCGTGCGGCTTTTTTCGCTTGGCCAGAGAATCACTGCATGGACTGATTGATCCTTGCAGAGAGTAATTGCCTCGTTCAGCAGTCGCGAACCTACACCCTGACCGCGTGAAGATTCTTTGACGAACACGTTTGTGATATAGCCGTGGAGTTCAGGTTCGGAAGTTGGGTTTGGAATCTTCTCTATCAACTGCAACCAGAGTCCGCCAACGATCTCATCTTCTTGTTCGGCTACCCAGCATCGCCAGTTGGGCGTTTGAAGGCGATCAGTCATCCATGTAACGCACCGCTGCACAAATTGGGTTTGGGGCTCGATGTCGTGATAAGTGAGAGAGCGGAAGGCGTATCGGAGCTGTGCGAGTGCCGGAGCGTCGGCCGGATTAGCAGGACGAATGTTCATTTGTTTTGAATCTTGTGGCAGTAGCCCGACCGTGAGGGAGGGCTTGTAGAACAACACCGAGCCCTCCTTGACAGTCGGGCCACTGCCCCGGAATCAAGCCATCAATTTAGCGAGGCGAGCTGCCTCGGACTTGAATCGTGGAGACTGACATTCACTAACGAGTTGGTGATACGACTCCAACAGAGTTTTGGCTTGACTTCGTTTTTCACTAGCGAGTGCCAGCTCGTTTGCTGCGTCAGCCCGAGTGGCTTGTTCCAGCAGCACTTTGATGTAAAGCGGTCCAAGCCAAAGTTGACTCACACGTGAATCGCTTTGACTAACCAGTTGTTCTGCGTCCGAACACAAACGCGCCGCCTCATCCAGTTCGGAACCAAACACGCTACCGGAAACCACACGGTCATCGAAGTCACCTGATTGGGCACGTAGAAATCTGATTTCCGCCAAACAACGCAGTGCTTCAAATCGCGTGTAAATCATACTTGCTGACGCTTCCTCAACATTCTCTAGAGCAATACCCAAGGCATCATCAAAGCGACCTCGCAGTGCACGAACCCACGCGAGATTTGGCTTATGCAGTGACTTTACACGCGCCTCGCCGACCGCTTCGGCCAGAGACAGGCCTTCAGTAAACTGTCGTTCTGCCTCCTCCAGTTTGTCTAAATGGAGATAACACGAGCCGGCGTAGAAGTGTGTCCAAGCTCGCCGCTCGCGCGACTCCAATTTCGCTACAATCACAAACTCCTTTTCCGCCCATTCGAGTCCCTTTTCAAACTCGCCTTTATGAACCGCGTCTTCGCCGTAGAATTCGTAGCCAGCTGCCTGTGCGAAAAGAATGTTATGTCTGAGGCCAAAGTCGAGTGCACGCTGCGCCCAACTGTCAGCTTCGTCATAAAGGCCATAATGCTGATTGGCGCCGGCAGAGTAAGCGTAGATTTGCGAGATCATGGGCGCTGCGAACGAACTTACCTTGTCCCCGTTTGCGGTTGGTTCAACCAGCTCACTCGCACGCAACAACAACCCGCGCGCTTTCTTGTGACGACCGGCAAGATGATGAAATCGTGCTTCGATTGATATCGCATTTGCCGTCTCGAGAGGATTGGCTACCGGATCGAGAACCTTTAGGGCTTCTCTCAAGTATTCCACGCCTCTTTGATCTCCCGTTGTCACAAGCGAGGCCGCTGCTTCGCACTGTAAACGTGCGCGCACCGCAGGCTCCGTAGCAAGTTGAAGAGCCTTTTCAAAGTGTTCACCAGCCGCTACGACCTCGCCGTGTAGCATGTAAGCCTTTCCGATGGCTTCCTCCTGTGCGAGTTGCTCATCGGTTAATCCTAAAGCCTCAGCGCAATCCCGAGCGCGACCATAAGCAGCCACCGCCTCTTCAAACGCAAAAACACGTTCGGCTTCATGAGCCGCCTTTTTCGCATATTTGAGACCACGCTCATGATCCCCAGCTTGAATATAGTGATGGGCTAACTTCTCAACTGCACAGTGTGTAGCCTCCTGGTTTTGTTCCAAACCTTCGGCTGCCAGTCGATGCAGGCGACGACGTCGGATCGGATTGAGTTCTTCATAGAGAACTTCGCGAATTTTGTCATGCGTAAAAGAAAACGAGTCGTTGCCAACAGCGGCGATCAATTGCGCACCGGCAGCTTCATCAAGCGCATCCAGTAGCTTGTCTTCACTTTGCTGAGAGGTAGCTGACAGTTCTTCAAACGTGAAGACTTTTCCGAGGATTGCGCCCACACGCAGAACCTCGTTGCACTCCTGGCTAACTCGATCGAGCCGATTGCCAATCGCTTCCTTCACACTTTGTGGAATCAGCAACTGTTCCAGTTCGCAGCGTTGCCAGCGACCGCTTTCACGCCGCACTGAGCCCTGTTCGATAAGTGCCTTGAGAACTTCCTCGACAAAAAAAGGATTGCCTTCGGTCTCGCGATGTACCGCCGCGGCGAATTCTCCGCTAACGTGTTCGCCGAGTAGGGCATCAAGTTGTGCACCCGTTTCGGTAGCATCAAAGCGGCGGAGAATGATGCGAGTAACCAACCTCTCACGATTCCAATCCACCAGTGACTTGGCTAACGGATGGGCGCGGTCGAGTTCCGTTTCGCGATAGGCGCCAATAATTAGCACGCGCGATTCACGCAGCTGCCGCAGCAGATGCCCGAGCAACCAGAGTGTTCCACGGTCGGCCCAATGCAAGTCGTCAGCATAGAAGAGAAGAGACTGACGCCTGGCAATGTTGGAAAAAACCTGAACGACCGCGTCAAAGAAAAGCAGTCGTTCTTCGTGTGGTGCGAGTTGATTACGTTCTGGAAATGGCCCGAGTCGTGTTTCGATTTCCGGGGCGAGTTTCGCAATCTGGATTGCGTTCTCGCCAAGAATGTCTTTGAGTTTGTCGTCATCCTTTTGTTCGCGTACCCAGCGACGGAATGCTTCCACGAAAGGCAGGTAAGGCGTCGTCGCTTCGTACTCATAGCACCCGCCGCTGAGAACTTGTCCGCCATCCACTGATGCCTGGATCGTGATCTCTCTCGCGAGCCGGGTCTTTCCGGCACCCGGTTCGCCACTTAGGAAAACACCATGACCACGGCCTTCACGAGCGCGTTGCCATAGTTCCCGCGCCTCGGCGAGTTCCGTTGCCCGACCAATCAAGCGTCCACGTGACAGAGCATCCAGGATCGCAACGCTACTCGTTGCAGTCGGATCCTCAGGTTCATCAATGTCGCTGAGCGATTCCAGAAGGGCTGCTCGAGTTTCCTTTGCCGAACTAAACCTTTTATTGGGATCTTTTGCGAGAAGTCGAAGGATCAATGCCTCGAGTTTGCGAGGAAGATCCGTCCGAAGAACTCTGGGCGGAACGACGTGCGCATGCACATGCTGCGAAACAATCGCTAACGGATCGTCGCCGGTGAATGGGACGCGGCCGGTTGTGAGTTCGTACAACAAGACGCCTAGAGCATATAGATCCGTGCGTGCATCGACTGATTGGCCTAATGCTTGTTCCGGAGCCATGTAGGAAGCGGTGCCCACAATCAAACCAGCCCGAGAGATACGTGCTGCGTCAGCAGGCAAGGCGAGACCCAGGTCCGCAAGTTTTACATTGCTGAATTCACTGGAATCGGAAAGTAAAACGTTGTCGGGTTTTAGATCTCGATGGACTATCAAATTCGAGTGAGCATGTTCAAGGGCGTCGCATATCTGTGAGGCGATTGATACAACGCGTTTGAGATCGTGAGGACGTGCCTGTGAAAGCCTTGGACCCGGTACCAACTCCATCACGAGGAACGGTTGGCCACCTGTTTCACCGACATCGTGCACCGCAACTATGTGGGGATGATTGAGAGCGGCAGTAGCGCGAGCTTCACGAAGTAAGCGTTGGCGCCCCTCCTCGCCAGTTGTTGTAGCGGACAGAATCTTTACTGCGACTTGTCGATGAAGTTCGAGATCGGTCGCTCGATAGACGATACCCATACCACCGCGACCCAATTCAGTATCCAGCCGGTAACGATCACGCAGAATTGTTCCAGGCGAGATTGTTAACGAGCTGCGGAGATCCTCCGGCAGGATCTGGGTTTGTTGGGAATCGTTCATTCAAGGAAAGGATAGCAAACCATTGCTGATTGTCGATTGCTGATTGCTGATTTGAAAGGCGCGCCTTCAACTATTCATGGCCGGCGTAAATCAGCAATCAGCAGTGTTCAGAACCGAATCCACGTGCCGACGTTTTCAGTTTTTGCTTTTGCAAAAAGATATTCAGCACAGGCCATGTCTTCGACGGCCAAACCCAATGACTTAAATAACGTAATGTCGTTTTCTGAAGTACGCCCGGGTTTTTCGCCGAGCAGCACTTCTCCAATTTCCGCTAACAGACTCTCAAGCGTAATCAGGCCTTCCTTAACGGCCAACAAATAATCGCCGGATTCGTTCAATGCCGACTCGCGACGATCCACAAAGATCCGCGCCGCAGCCATCGTCGCACCATCGAGCTCACGGGACTGGGGTGAATAAGTGCCGATAGCATTGATGTGAGCACCGCTTGAAACCCATTGCCGCTCAATGACAGGTTGTCGTGCGCTAGTTGCCGTCACAATGAGATCAGCATCTTTCAACGCCAGTTGAGCGGTTACAGCCGGCTCGATTGGAAAATCGAACTGTGTTCGCATTTCTTCAGCCAGTTGTTTTGGATGCTCATGGTTCGGACTGAACACTCGAACGCGTTTGATTGGCCTTACAGTGGACAGGGCGACGAGGTGTGCTCGCGCCTGAATTCCCGAACCGACGATCGCGAGCTCGCTGGCGTTCTCTCGCGACAACAGCCTGGTTGCCACCGCCGAGACTGCAGCTGTTCGAATCTCGGTGATGGCTGATGCGTTCATGATTGCGAGCGGTTCGCCGGTGTCGCCGCTGGAGAGAAGTACACAGCCTTGATGGGCATCCTTTCCGAAAGCAGGGTTGCCATGAAAGAAACACATTGCCTTCAATCCGAACACGCTTTCGGGCCCGCGTCGATATGCCGGCATCATTGCCATCACGCCGAGTGCTTCAGGAGGTCTGACGACCATCCGGAGGGGTTGCATCAAGTCACCTCGAGACAAATCCTTGAGTGTCTCGCTCATAAGCTCGATGCACTCCGTCATAGGAAGCAATAGTTTTATTTCAGTTGATGTAAGAACTAGTAGTCGTTGTGATTCGGGTGTGTTTGTCATGGCGTATTCCGTGAATACCCCAAAAGGTAAGTCTTGTAAACCTACGCGCACCGAATCGTTCACTCGAGTCACAGCCCAGTGAGGGGAGAGACTGGGATGTCTTCCGAAACGGAGAGAATTTGAATGCTGGGTCGCATTGTTCCTTTTGGCACGCTCATTGCCAAAAGGAGGGAGGAAATAAGATCGGTCACGCATTGTGAAATGAGTGGCCTTGTGGGGCCCGGATGTGAAGGGGAGAGCACATCCGGGCCCTAACATTTTGATCTGTCGTACTAATTCTCTAAAGTAAGCGTGCCAAAGCCCGTTGGAACAAATGTATGGAATCGGCTAGATGACACTTTCGAAGCGGAGTACTCGATTCCGAAGACTGGCCCTGATGCTGTTTAGCACAATCGTCGGCCTTCTTATTGCCGAAACGGCTTTGCGAGTGAGCGGTTATTCGTTCCTGGAGTTTTACGTTCCTGACAACTCACGCGGTTACGCCTTGCGTCCTGGAATTTCGGGCTGGTACCACAAGGAAAACGACGCCTATATACAGATCAACAGCGACGGCTTACGCGATCGCGAACATGAAATAAACAAACCGGCTAATACCATTCGAATTGCCATTGTCGGTGACTCTTATGCTGAGGCATTACAGGTCGCTCAGGAAGCGACGTTCTGGTCAATTCTCGAGAAACGCCTGAATGAGTGTTCTCCAAACAAACGAATTGAAGTAATCAATTTCGGCGTCTCCGGGTATGGTACAACGCAAGAGTTGATAACTTTACGACAACAGGTTTGGAAATATTCGCCAGACATTGTCCTTCTCGCCTTCACCACCTACAACGACATCATGGATAACAGTCGTGCCCTAAAAAAGGCGACAGATGTACCTTACTTTGTCTACAAGGATGACCAACTTGTGCTCGATGATTCTTTTCGGAGTTCCGCCGATTTTCGGTGGAGACAATCAGCAATGGGTCGTGCCGGTGGATGGCTACGCGATCACTTCCGGATTGTCCAGGCAATCCTCGAGGGACATCGAGCACTGCGACTCAAACTGGCTTCTTGGCGATCTCATGAGGAGGCGCCAAAGCAAACGCCCGGGACTCAGGATCAGGTACGGGCGGAAGATATAGGCGCGGAAAACTATGTCTACGTCGAGCCAAAAGATAAAGACTGGAACGATGCGTGGCGTGTGACGGAAGACTTGCTAAAACAATTTCACGAAGAGGTTGACGCACATCACTCAAAGCTTCTTGTCGTTACACTGAGTAATGGAATTCAAGTCGTACCGAATCCAAAGACTCGAGCTGACTTTATGCAGCGAGTGGGAGCAAAAGATCTTTTCTATGCTGACGAAAGAGTGAAAGCAGTGGGTGACCGAGAAGGCTTTGAAGTGTTCAATCTTGCCCCGAAACTGCTGAGCTTTGCAGAACAAAACAATGTGCTGCTGCATGGCTTTGGTTCGGACCTCGGTTCCGGACATTGGAATGAGAAGGGACATATGGTCGCAGGTGAAATCCTCAGCAAGAAAATCTGCGACGAGGGCTGGCTCAAATAGCGGCGCGCACTGCTTTCTGCTATAGATAGACTTCGCTTTTCAGTACACAAATCGGAGACAGTGATGGAATTCCACGAGAATGTTCTCGGGTTGATCGGGAACACGCCGCTGGTCAAACTGAATCGTCTGGCAAGAGGCGTAAAAGCAAAAATCTTTGCCAAGATGGAGAACTTGAATCCCGGTTACTCAGTCAAGGATCGTATCGGCGTTGCCATGATCGAGGCGGCTGAGCAAGAGGGAGCCCTCAAGCCAGGCGGAACGGTGATTGAAGCCACCTCAGGTAATACCGGGATCGGTCTGGCACTAGCTGCAGCAGTTAAAGGTTACAAATGCATCTTTGTGATGACCGATAAAGCTTCGGTTGAGAAGTCGAGATATCTGAAAGCGCTAGGTGCCGACGTCGTCATTACACCTGTCTCCGCAAAGCCTGGAACCCCTGATCACTACGTTTCGACCGCACGTCGTATCGCCTCGGAGACTCCAAACTCTTTCTATCCGGATCAGTATTCGAATCCCGCGAATCCGGAGGCGCATTATCGAACAACTGGTCCTGAAGTCTGGCGACAGACCGAAGGTAAAATTACACACTTTGTTTCCGGGCTTGGGACTGGCGGTACGATCTCGGGGACCGGTCGCTACCTAAAAGAGAAGAATCCGGCGATCAGAATCATTGGCGCTGATCCCTACGGCTCAATTTTTAAGACCTACAAGGAAACTGGAAAGCTGGTCGAGGCAACGCCATACCTTGTCGAGGGTATTGGGCAGGAGATTGTGCCGCCAAACGTGCACATCAAGTACGTTGACGAAGTTGTCAACGTCACGGATCGCGAGTCGTTTGATATGTCGCGAATGCTCGGACGAATGGAAGGGATCTTTTGCGGAGGCTCAACCGGAACGAATCTAGCAGCAGCGTTGCGTGTTGCTGAGCAGCTCGACGAAGACGCAATTGTGGTTTTTATTGTTTGTGATACTGGAGAGCACTACCTTACCAAACACCACTCCGATGAGTGGCTAAAAGAAAAACGATTGCTCGAACCGAAACGGATCACCGCTGGACTTATTAGTGGTACGAAGAAGCCACAAGCGCCGAAGTCGCTGATTTCAGTCCTGCCAACAGACACTGTCGGTGATGCGTTGGCGCAGATGGATGAGCTGGGATTGACGCAGATACCTGTGTTGGATGAAGGACGCGCTGTTGGTGCTCTGCGCGAAAATCGAGTTTTGGCAAAAGTTGTTCGCGATAGAGAATTACTGAACACTCCGGTGAGTGAGGTAATGGAATCAAGTTTTCCAATTGTCGATGTCGATGTGAGTTCAACTGAAGTGACCAAGCGTTTACAGACCAGTCCTGCAGTGCTGGTTGAAGAATACGGACGCATCATCGGGATCATCACAAGGCACGATGTACTGGATCTCAAACTGAAGGGGGCTGGTCAGTAGCGAAACAAGTTGCCAAGCATGGCGAAAGAAGAAAAAGTTCTGGCCGCAAATCGCGCCGCGTTTCACAACTATCACATCTCTGATAAGTACGAAGCCGGGATTGCACTTACAGGTACTGAAGTGAAGAGCGCAATGGACGGAAGGGTCCAGTTGAAAGAGGCGTACGTTTCAATTCGTGACGGAGAGGCGTGGTTGTTTAATGCTCACATTTCACCTTATTCTCATGGCAATCGCGAAAATCACGAGCCAATGCGAACGCGAAAGTTGCTGCTTCACAAGCGCGAAATATCCCGACTCGACGAAGCAACTGCAAGACAAGGAATGACCTTAGTCCCGACTCAGGTTTACCTGAAGAATGGCCGCATCAAGATCGAAGTCGGAATAGCGCGTGGCAAGAAGCTCTACGACAAGCGAGAAGCAGAAATGAAGCGAACCGTCGAGCGAGAGACGCGAGCCCAATTGAAGGAACGTAATCGTTAGGACAGATTCTGATAATCCCAAAGCTCAGGAGAAGACACTCACATGCAAGTTGAAGCCAGCCAGGGTCCTTTAGAACAACTTGAAGTTCAAGCAATCGCAGTTGCTGTTTTCAAAGATGAAAAGCCGGAAGAGGGCTTTCTTAAAAAGCTCGACGAGCTATCGCACGGGTTGGTGAAATCGACCATTGACGCTGAAGAGTTTTCCGGCAAAGAAGGTGAGACTGCCTATTTTCATCTCGTAGGAAACGACAAACTAAAAGCACGGCGTCTTTTGTTGGTTGGTGTTGGCGAGCTCAAAGAATACACGACCGCCAGTGTATCTAATATGGCGGGAACGGCGGTGCGTGCGCTGCGCGCAAAAAACGCTAAGTCGATCGCCGTTGTGCCTCGGGTCACAAAGGATACTCAATCCGCAGCTGCCGCTGCTGTTCAAGGTGCTTTCATATCAGTATTCGATCCCGACAAATATCGAACGGTTGATAAGGAACGGAAAACAGTAGAGAAAGTCGTCGTAGTAATCGAAGGCGAGAAGGCCGAAGTGTTGAAGCGTGGAGTTGAAACAGGAAAGATTATTGGCGAATCAATTAACTTCACCAGAGACCTGGCAAATGAGCCAGGTGCATACATGACACCGACAGACATGGCAGAGCGCGCTCGAGACATCGCCAACGAATTCGGCTTGAGTATCGATGTCCTTGATGAAGCTAGAATGGAACAGGAAGGCATGGGTTCCTTGTTGAGCGTGTCGCACGGTTCGGATCAGCCGGCGAAGTTGATCGTGCTGAAATACGTTCCCGCCAATTTCGATGATAGTGAAAAGGAACTACTGTCGTTTGTCGGGAAGGGTGTGACCTTCGATTCGGGGGGAATTTCGCTGAAACCCGGTGAGAACATGGAATTGATGAAATACGACATGACGGGCGGGGCGACAGTAATGGGAGCGATGCGAGCAATTGCTCAGCTCAAGCCGTCAATTCCTGTCCTGGGTATTGCACCATGCACCGAAAACCTACCGTCGGGAAAAGCGACTAAACCAGGCGATGTAGTTCGAGCCATGACCGGCAAGACGATTGAGGTAATCAATACAGATGCTGAAGGACGACTGATACTCGCAGACGCAATAGCTTATGCAAAGAAGCTAGGCGCCACAAAGATTATCGACATGGCCACACTTACGGGCGCCGTTTCCATTGCCTTGGGCGATGTAAATGCAGCGGTTTTGGGAACTGATCAACCGCTTATCGACGAGATTATCTCAGCGGGACACGAGGTAGGTGAAAAGTTCTGGCAGCTACCGTTGGACAAGGAGTATTCCAAACAAATCAAGTCAGACATCGCCGATATCAAAAACGTTGGCGGACGTAAAGCCGGCACTATAACGGCAGCGGCGTTTTTGAAGGAATTCGCTGATGGTGTCGCCTGGGCTCACTTAGATATCGCTGGTACAGCCTGGGGAGACGACGCCAAGCCGTATCGATCAAAAGGTCCCACTGGGATCGCAGTTCGAACCCTCCTGAAGATCGTGGACAGGGCAAGCGAGTCTGCCAATAAGTGATTGGAGTGTACCGAGCGGTAGACAGGGTCTGTCCCCACCTGTTTACAGTTAATTTCTTTGAACTGAGGTTTTGCGCGTGTTTTTAGCGATCGGGCACATGGCACGAAGCTTGTAGCGTCTTCATAGCAATCAGCCAAAGGGCGAGCTTCCTTATTACATGTCCTCGCCCCCTCGATTGCCGCTCGAGGTATTTTCCCGGCCGGCCCTTTGGCACCCCCTCTCTCCAGACTCTCATCAAAAACCTATGGTCATCGGGCTTAAATGCTTGCCACGAGTGGTATACTTTTGGGGCGAGTTGGAACGCTTTTCCTCAGAGACTCGTGATTCCATCGCTGGCTTTTTGGGAGTTTGAAGCACAGTGATCGACTACTACAAACTACTAGGCGTTAAATCAAGTGCTTCTTCAGCCGAGATCAAGTCGGCCTATCGTAAGCTTGCGCGCAAAAGTCACCCCGACTTAAATCCCGATACACGAGCAGCCCGCGAGTTTGCACTCCTCTCCAAGGCTTACCACGTCCTTTCTGATCCTCAGGAACGCGCTTACTACGATCAGCAGTGGCACGCCAACAAAAACCGAAGTTACTCCATTCTCGACTCAAACAATCCGCATGCGAAGCGAGCTAAGAACCTTGCCGTTCAGGCAAAATGGGATCGCTTGGTCGATGAGGTTCTGGAGCGCGATCGACGGGAGAATCGTGAACGTCAGCGAGCAGTGTTTACGACGGTCTCTCTGTTTCTTTCGACTTTCTTCCTGGCCATGATTCGCCCTCAACTTTGGCAGGTCTTCGATCCATTCGGACGTGCAATTGTGCTTACGCTTTTTGTAATAGGCGTCTGGCATTTGACCACTCGGCTGCGCGAGTACCTGGCGCACTACACCTACAAGCCAAAGGCGATTCAAGGATCCATCCGCGACATTGAAGAACCGGAACAGCCGTTTACTCGCTTTTCGGCTTACACGTTTCTCCTGGTTGGTTATGCTCTTTGCGTGGGAATTGGACTTTACATTGGCTGGCATACACGGGATTTTTTTGACGATTTGACCATGTTGATTCGTCCACAGACGGGAGTCCACGGAAGTGTCATAGCCTACACATCCGCAGCACTATTAATTCCAGACTTGGTCTTCTACCCTCCGATCGCCGTTTTGATCATCGATACGGTCCACGGCTTAGCCTCTCGTATTGATTAGTCCTGTTTGGTAACCAAGAAGGGATTTACATGACGGCAAATTCTTGCCTGTCCGCTTTTTGGTCGTGTATAGTTCTGCCTCCCAATAGTAGGTTCGAGCGGGTTTGTTCTAACGAGGAAAGGGAATTCCTTTAACTCGGACAATTTTCGCCTCAAAACTGAACTGCGAACCGCCACCTTCTTCCTTAATTTGTGAGGCCCGCAGGAGTGCGGGTCGGTTTTGAAAGGAGAACGGAGATGGCCAGCACCGTAAGCCAACGCCAATTTTTAGCACTAAAGCTCGACGCTTTGACTGAGTCAGAAGTGCAGGAAGTTTTGGATTACATCGCAATCATGGAGTCTACGCGGCGCTCGCGGACGGTCCCTTCCATCTGGGAAGATGAGGTAGTTGCGGTACTCGCCGATGCCCGTGAGAATCGACGCGCCCAACAGGCCTTTGAATGGGAGGCCGTTCGCCGAAAAGCGGAAAGACGGGCGGTCGCCAAACCAATCACTCAAATCTGAATGGACCTTTTCCTCGCATGAAAATGTTCGCCCTAACCTTGGCAGCTATTTTTCTGCCTCTCGCTCTCCCTTCTCGAAACCTCGGGTTATCAACACAAACTACAACTCAAACTCCTGTTGAAGCTGAGATCCAACGGCAGCATCAACGATTGTCTGCAAGCGACCCTGAAGAGCGACGTGATGCAGTAATGAAACTCGGCGCGATGCGGCGTGCCTCCGCTTCACGTCAGGCGGTTGTTGGGTTAACTGACGCTTCGCCAATCGTACGTGCTGTTGCGACAAAGGCAATTCTGTCGCTGCCCCCGGAAGAGAGTGTTGCTGCTCTGCTGCCCCTCGTTAGCGATAAGGATGAATTTGTGCGGCGAGAAGTCGCTTACGCTCTCGGACTTACTCACAGTCGTCAGGCGACTCAGCCACTCACTAATCTTCTGTTGAATGACAAAGAAGACGGCGTTCGCGCGGCGGCAGCAGTCGCTCTTGGTGATATTGGTGACGAGAGTGCTGTAGTTGCACTTGCAAACGTTCTTTCCCCGGAATCGAGTGCCGGTATCAAAGCTAAGAAGAGAGAGAATAATGTGTTTGTACTTCGTGCCGCAGCGAAGTCGCTCGGACAAACGAGAAGCAAGGCAGGGGTGCCTGCATTAATTGCGGCACTGGCTAATGAAAAACACGTTGATGATGTGCGGCGTGAGGCTGCAAGTGCATTGGGTCAAATAGGCGATCCCGCCGCTGTTCCCGCACTTCGCTCAGCGGCGAATTCCGAGGATCCATACCTTTCACATGTAGCTTATGAATCACTTCGTAAGATCGCGCCCTGAGGCATTGTTTACGTCTACACCACAAATAGAAGCGCCGGTCGCTGCATAGCAACCGGCGCTTCGTCGTTAATGTGAGTGGCTGAGACCGTTTAACTCTCTGATTTTTCGCCTCGCCCCTGACCTTTCTTCGCAGCCTTTGTTGCTTGCGGTATCGGCAGTCCGACTCCACCTGAGAGCGTCTCACTTGAACTTTCAGGTTGATCACCCTTGCTCGCAATTTCGTGAATCAAGGCACCCCCTGAACTCTTCGAGAACACTAAACGGTTGCGACTGTCGTCGACGTCGATGTGAACCAGATCGCCAAGGCCGATTTGTCCCGTAGCGACCAGGTTCGAAAGTGGGTAGACGAGGAATCGTTCGACCGCTCTCTTCAAATGACGAGCACCGTACTTATAGTCGATACCTTCTTTCATCAACATGTCTTTCGCAGTATCTGAGCACTGGAAGACAAACTTAGTCCCGGCGGATTGCATGATCCGATCCTGAACTGCCTGGAGTTCAAGGTCGAGAATCTGTCGAAGGTGATGTTCTTTCAGTGAACGGAACACAACGACTTTATCGATCCTGTTCATGAATTCCGGAGAGAACTTGCGCCGTGCTGCTTCTACGGCTGTACGATAGATTTTCTGATCGACTTCAGTATCGTTTGGTGATTTCGAACCTTTACCTGGCGCGAAACCGATACCGCCTGAGATCAACTCAGACATCTCACGGGCTCCGAGGTTCGAGGTCATAATGATCATCGCCTTTGAGAAGTCGACGCGTCGGTTGTCGCCGAGAGTCAAGGTGGCCTTGTCTAAAATGCCTAATAACAATTGCCACAAACTGTCTGATGCTTTCTCAATCTCGTCAAACAACACCAGCGAAACTTTCATATCGTCGGTATGCATCCGATCGAGATTTTCCTGAGTCAACATCGGAGATGTTTCACGATGTCCAAGATATCCCGGCGGTGAACCGATCAGTTTCGCTATCTCATGTGAGTGTTGAAACTCAGCACAGTCGATCTTCACTATAGCGTTTGGGTCGCCGTACAGTACTTCAGCTGCCGCCTCAATAACTCGTGTTTTGCCCGAACCGGTTGGTCCAAGAAATAACATCGTACCGATCGGCCGGTTTGGCGGGTTCATACCAGCAAGAAAAATCTGATAGAGGCCACTCATCCGTCGGACTGCGCGTTCTTGACCAACAATGCGCGAAGAAAGCCGTTCTTCGAAATCCTGCGCGCGCGGGCTCTTTTGATCTGGATCGAGGAAGACGGTACCCATTTTGTCCATGTCTCTGTTTTTCGTTATGTCCATTTCAGCTAACATCGGCGTTCTCCTTGCCGGAGCTTCGGGCCAATTCCCGAAACGTTGAGCCTCCAAAAACTACTGGCCCAACATTCCACCTAGCAAAGGACGATCCGCACTAGAATTGATGCATTAATAATTGAGGGAGTTTGCTAATCGCGCGATTTCAATCAGCAAGCTCCCGTCGGGATGGATGCTATATATACAACTCGACGTCAATTGTCACCACAAAATATTGGTCAAAATAAAGATCTCAGTTTGGTTGACGAGCCTTGTCATAGGTTGCCTGACGTAAAGTGTCAAAGGGCCGATGACAATTAATTGCAGTGCCGGTGTTTTCAACAAAGTGCGCTGAGAGTTTAGCTACACCTTTTGATACAGGTAACTTACCAAACAAGTATGCTGCCTCAATCCTCTTTTCCAACTGAAAAAGCCAGGCAACCCGATGCACGCGGTACACCAAAAAAGTTGCCTGGCTCTTTGTTTTCTTAGGCGGTGATTAGTCGTAATACTCGAGTCCCAAGTGTGTGATCAGGTCTTCTCCACGCAGATGTCGCAGAGTGTTCTTAAGCTTCATTAGTTGAATAAAGATATCGTGCTCGGGATACAATCCGGGCGCGGTTTGCGGAGACTTGAAGTAAAACGAAAGCCACTCCTGCACACCTTTCATGCCGGCTCTTTGAGCGAGATCCAGGAACAGCGCCAGGTCGAGAACAATCGGCGCCGCCAGAATTGAGTCGCGGCAGAGAAAATCGATCTTAATCTGCATCGGATAACCCAGCCATCCAAAGATATCGATGTTGTCCCAACCTTCTTTGTTGTCACCTCGAGGTGGGTAGTAGTTGATGCGAACTACGTGAGAAAAGTCCTTGTAGAGATCAGGGTATACATCGGGCTGAAGAATATATTCAAGAACAGAAAGCTTAGACTCTTCCTTTGTCTTAAAAGAATCCGGATCGTCGAGTACCTCACCGTCGCGATTACCCAGGATGTTGGTTGAGTACCAGCCATGTAAACCAAGCATGCGGGACTTCAAACCCGGCGCGATGATTGTCTTCATCAACGTCTGTCCGGTCTTGAAGTCTTTGCCGCAGATTGCGAGCTTGTTCTTCTCGGCGAGTGTCATTAACGCCGGCAGATCAACGGTCAGATTCGGCGCGCCATTGGCAAAAGGAATTCCCGACTTCAACGCGGCGTAAGCGTAGATCATCGACGGTGCGATCGCTTTATGATTTTCGCGCATGGCCTTCTCGAACGAATCGAGAGTTTTGTGGACCGCGTGCTGTTTCAAAAAGATCTCGGTCGATGCTGCCCAAATCATTACAACTCGCGAACACTTGTTTTTCTTTTTCCAGTCGGCGATCTCTGCGATCAACTGTTGCGCTAGTTCGAATTTGTTCTTGCCTGTTTTGACGTTGGTTCCACTCAAGCGCTTAACGTAAGTCTGATCGAAAACCGCTTTCATCGGCTTGATTTTTCGGAGGGGTTCCTTGAGTTGGCTCAAAAGCTCCTTCTCGAGCACTCCCGCATTCAAAGCGGCTTCGTAAGCTGACTCCGGAAAAATGTCCCAGGCACCAAAGACCATATCTTTCAAGTCCGCGAGAGGAACGAAGTCCTTAATGAGAGGAACTCGATTGTCAGTTCTTTTTCCAAGTCGAATCGTTCCCATTTGTGTAAGACTGCCGATTGGCTTGGCAAAGCCTTTCTTGACAGCTTCGACTCCGGCGATAAATGTTGTGCTGACCGCGCCGAGTCCTACCAGCAACACGCCAAGTTTTCCTTCAGCAGGTTTGATATCTGTTTTGTTGTTAAGTGCCATTAGCGATTCTCCTTCGGAAATTAAGAGCGGAATCATACCTTCTGTCCCTCCGGGATAACCGCAGGATCTTGCTCAAAATTGGCGACAGATTGCGCTTGGAATGAACTAACCGCGGATGAGAGCTTTTCGAAACTCGCGGGGAGTGGTTCCCGTTGCTAATCGAAATGCCTTGGTGAAGTGGCTCGCGCTCAAGTAACCGACGCGCGCGCCAATCTCTGTGACCGACATTTCAGTTTCGGCCAATAACAGTTGAGCACGGTTCGCTCTCATTACTGCCAGGTAGTTATGTGGCGTGGAGCCTGTGAGTTTTTTGAATAGCCTGGAGAAATGAAACGGTGAAAGATACGAAGCAGCTGCCAAGGCTTTGAGCGACAGTTCCTGGTCGAGCTGCGCGTGCATCAATTCAACTGACCGTCGAATGCGCCGATCAACTAATCCAACTCTCGAAAGCTCGAGTTCGTCTGACCGACGAGTGGTTGAGTACTTGCGCAAGATGTGAACCAGCGTCTGTTCAGCTAGCGCGCGCATCACAATCTCTTTGCCAGGTTTTTCGTCCTTCAATTCACCGACAAAACTAGCGAACAGTTCACTCAGCTTATTGTCACTCATGACTTGCGGCCCGAATGCGACGGTCGATAAGGGTGTACTCAGTCGCATAGCTATGGAATGTTCGATAACCAGAGTCGGTGCGAGGTTGAGGAAGACGCACTCCACAGGCTTTCCCTTCACATCGACGCGGACATTCGGTTCGATAATGAGTGACTGGGTTTCAACCAGACGAGTTCTGTTTTCGTTGATGAGACAATCGAGCGCGCCCGTGAGGACACTTATAACAAGATAGTTTGAAGTGATCTGATTCTGCCAGTGAAACTGTCTAGCTCGTCGGTGGTAGAGCGCAAAGTCTGAGGTGACGAAGAACCTGTTAGTCGCAGCCTGGGGACGAGTCATCTGTAAGACTGTACGCGAATCTTGTTGACACCTTCAATGTTGGATTGTGCACTAATTCGCAGGAGCTGCACTCTGTAGCCGCCTCTAAAACCTGTTCTGCATTGACAATAATGCCTGCCTTTGCTGGACCATCATTCCAGGATCGTTAGTTATCAACGCTGACACTTCCATCGATTGCGCTCGCTGAATCCAGTGCGACCTATCCACCGTCCAGACTACAACCTTTAGTCCAGCACTCTTTGCGGTTGCCACAACACTTTTACTAGCCAGCCGGTGATGTAGCGCGATCTCTTCCGCGCCCACAGTCAAAGCCTGCTCTACGAGACGACGACCCGATGTCACTAGTGGAGCTGTCATCAGGGCGGGCTCAAACAATGCCGCTGTCTTTATCGATGGATCGATTGCTTTCACGACGGCAACGCCCATTAGATCGAAACATTCGACCACAACGCGATCCTTCACCGGACTTTGCTTCAGATGATTGCAACAGATTCTAGCCAGTTGCTCTCTTTGAATCGGATCACTCTTCATTTCGAGATAAAGGATGGCGTTGTTAGATTCAAAGAGTTCGAGAACCTCGTCGAGAGATGGGATTCGTTCACCCGAGAAATCTACAGTTCTCGAACCCCGTGTTTGGTTGAACCACGAACCGACATCGATCCGACGGAGTTCACCGTACGACAACTCAGCCACTTTGTCTGGTCTGCATCCAGTTCGTTTCAAATTGTCGTCGTGGATAACTACCGGAACTTCATCGCGAGTCAATCGCACATCGAATTCAATCCCGTCGGCGCGTGAGTCGAGAGCCCGATGAAAGGCTGCCAGGGTGTTCTCTGGCGCAATCGCTGAAGCTCCACGGTGACCTATGATCAGTGGTTTGGGAGACATGTTCAGGTGGGGGGTAGTGTTTGAAATTAAGCGACAAACTGAAATTTAGCGGACATCCGCTCGCTTGAGCCTGATATCAAAGGTGCCGTAATCAGTCTTCACTCGTGCACTGACTGGAATGTGTCGGTCATCGTCAGTTATCCAAACGATGAACTCACCATCTTCATCCTTTATTAGTTTGTCTTCGCCGAACAGTTGAGGTTCTATCCGAACAACTTTCACCTTTCCCAAAATAGTCTTCATTGACTTCTTCTCGACCACGTGAACCGGAATACGGACGACACGTCCATTTTCGCCAATGAAGATCTCAAACGGTTTTCCCACGTGAAGCGCATGCGTCCGTATGAAATAGACTGCGGACAAAACATCCTGGAGTTGACCAGAAAAGTCGACTACAGCACTTCGAGGTTCAGACGATGGGTTGTTTGGATCTCGCTGACTCCACGACATCTTTCCCGTTGAACGATCGTAAGTCGTTTCTGTCGCCCGAACCCTTTTGCCTTGTTCGTCGAGTATTGTTGTTTTTTGGAGAGTGAAACTGGTTCCTTCGACGGTTGACTCAATCTGTTCGTGGAATTTCAGGTTGAAAAGGCGAGTAAAGAAGCCCTTGCTCTCGACATCTGCTGTGAAGGTCAATGAGTAGGGTTTACCTGCTTTTTTGTCCTCTTCTGAGATCACAGAGCTTCGCGCGGAGCGTAACTTGAACTCGGCGACATTCAATCCGCGAAGCAAAGCTCGATTGAATTCAGCCTCATAGAGGAGTTCCTCAGTCGGTTCAAACGGTCTTGTGTTGGCAGCAATCGGTTGTTGAGCTTCAACAAAATGTAATGAAACGAGAACACAGCAGAGCGTCAAAACACCCCGGCCAATAAACAGACCGACTTTTCGTACCCTGGAAGTCATCTCAAAAAATAACTCTTGGCAAGAAGCAGAACCCACGCGAATGCTAATCCAAGTGCAGCTCGATATTCGCGATAACGCAAATAGAGACTCAAATCAAAACGAATCAAACTGGTGTCTGATTGTCTAAATGGAGTTAATCGGGGAAAGAAAAGAGGAACTGTTTTTTTGTAGGGCTCATACTGCGGCCCAAACAATTCCGCCATGGTCGAGGCTTCGACGTGCATTACCGGGAAATAGATGCCAAGAAACAACACTGCGAACAAGACAGCCAGTTCCCAACGCCCGGACGCTATTGTGAAGCCAAGTCCGAGAAAGAAGCTACCTAAATAAAGCGGATTTCTTGTGAACGCATATGGGCCCGAGGTAGCAAGCTCGGCGTTCTTGCGGATATGTCCCGCTGCCCAGGCCCGTATTCCGAGCCCAATTAACGAAACGCCCGCACCGATCAAGAGTGCTCGTGGTGTCGGCCGGGCAAGAACAATGAAAATCGCCGCACTTAAAAAGCCTAGCGGTACTCTCCAACGTTGAATCCAGGTTCCACCTCGTCTCATGTCTTGTTCGATTGCTTATTTAACCCGCCAGAGGCAGAGCACTCTTTGAAACTCCTTCGTTTGCGCCGATGCGCATCGCCACGGCACGCAAGACGCGCTCGACATCGATGTCCATACAGATCCAATTCGAGCAAGCCCGCCTGTGACAATCCACCCGACAGTTGATGTCCGTACGTTCAACGCAGATATCTTGCGGATTAGGACTCCCATTGCGCCACCATTCTGTCGGACCAAACATTCCGACGATTGGAGCGCCAGCGGCAAGTGCGATGTGTGTTGGGCCAGTATCACCACCAACATAAACCTTCGCAGACTGCGCGAGTGCATAAAACCCTTTGAGAGACACGTTCACAAGGCGAGTCTTGCCACACTGAGAAGCCTGAAGAACCCTTTCGGCGAGTTCCTTTTCTCCGGGTCCATAGGTCACAAGCGGATGCAATCCACAATAACCCCAAAGCGCATCTGCCAGTTTCCCGAACCGTTCGGGGCTCCACAGCTTGGTTGGCCAACCACCGCCCGGATTCAGAATCGCATAGAAGCCGTCCGTGCCTGAGGTAACCTCGATCGATTCATTGCGGGCTGTGTCGGGTATTGAAATGGGAAAGGTGAGTTCGCTTGAACTCTTCGGAATCGGCAAACCCAGTGCCCCGTTAACAAGTTGAAGAGCTTTGAAGATAACGTGGGTGTGCTTTGGGATATGGACCCTCTTGGACAGTAATAGCCCACTGGCCGGTTCTCGTAAGCCCTGACGTGAGTACCCAAAAATACGACGCGCGCCGGAAAGGCGCGCGATTGAGGCGGACTTTAGAAGTCCTTGAAAATCTATTGCTACATCGAAGGCCGAGGCGCGTAACCGACGTAACTGCTGGCGCGGTGCCCGCAGCGTCTCCCCAGACATCAGTCCACGCCTCAGCGCCTTCGTGTCGACTTCGATGAGATGATCCAAGAGTGGGTTGTCTCTCAAAATTTCAGAAGATGATCGTTCGACGACCCAGGAGATTTCAGCGTGCGGTAGGCCCTCTCGGATTGCTGCGAGCGCAGGCAAAGTGTGAACTACATCGCCAATACTGCCGAGTTTGACTATAAGAATGCGCATAACCCGGTCTAGGTTCCCCCAAAGTAAACGAACTTTAGCTTTGCCTCGGAGACTTTGGTTCCACCCTTATACTTCGTTAAGACTCCTTCGAGGACCGGAGTTTGATCATCGAGGTTCGCCGCCGAGAACACTCCGCCTCGCAAAAACTTTCCAGCGAAGCTGTACGAAATATTGGATACGGTCATCGTTGTGAATGTGAATCGTTCCTGACTCACGCTCAGCTGCTTGAAACGAAATGCCTTGCCAGTGTTCAGTTCAATGCCAGCTGCGGGAAGTCTGCGCAGTTTTTTTGAATTCAAATTTATACCGGCGAAATCCAAAAAACCGTCGGGCGCGTTTCCGCTGATCCAAAATGCGCCGTCCGGATCGAATCGTCCCTTCTTTGCCTGTCCCAGTATTGAGCCTGACGCGACGACGAAGATCAGAAATAACAGAGTCGCATTGAAAGACTTGCCGAAGACATTAGTCATCGCTTTCTCCCATCCGAAACAGAATCTCCGATGTCGAATGATCTTTTGGGTCGCCTACGATAGCAACGCGACCGCCGTATGACTTCACGACTTCGCGCTCGGGCACTGTGTCAACAGTATAGTCGGTTCCTTTGGCGTGCACGTCAGGCTTCAATGACAACAATAATTCTTCAACTGTTGGCTCGTCGAAAATAGTGACGTAACTCACGCTTTCGAGTGCCGCAAGCAATTCGGCACGTTCAATGGCAGGAAGTATTGGGCGCCCAGCCCCCTTTTGAATCGCAACCTGGCGGTCGGAATTGACGCCGACGATGAGTACATCGCCGAGTTCTCGAGCCCCCTGCAAATATCTTATATGCCCGACGTGGAGCACATCGAAACAACCGTTTGCCAGAACGATCCGGGAACCTGCCGAACGAGCCAGAACTACGACGCCAATTAGCGCTTCACGACTTAGAACGTTTTGTACTCGAGTCATCAAACTTCGGAATTGACTATTGAGTGTCCGAGTTCCTCAGCAGTTATTGATGCGGTTCCACGTTTCATTACTACCAGTCCGCCAGCGTAATTCGCCAGCCGTGCAGCATCGGAAAACGAAGCGCCAGAAGACAGGCTCAGCGCAAATGTAGCGATGACCGTATCGCCTGCACCCGTTACATCCACTGGTTGCTGTGCACCTACGGCACTAATGTGAAGCGGTTCGGCGTCTCCTTCGAGTAGCAACATTCCGTTGCCTCCGCGAGTCACTAGTAAAGCTTGATAACCGAGACGTGCTTTGAGATCGGCCGCATCGATTGTTAACTGTTGGTCTGAACTGATCGGATGACCGAACAGGTTTTCAACTTCATCTTCATTCGGAGTTGCTGCTGTAAACCCGGTAAAGCTCTTGAGTCGAAAACGTGAGTCCACTAAAACGGGTGCCGAGAGTTTTCTTAGCACCTCAACTGCTGCCTCGTCGACAACGCCATAGTTGTAATCGGAGACGATCACTCCATCGGCTTTAGCGCTTCTTCTTTTTAGTTCTTCAACAACCGCCGAGCGCACTTCGGGATCTGAAAAGGGCGCATCCTCGTAGTCTATTCGAATAACCTGCTGGCGGCTTGAATGAGCCTGGCCCGCCAGAATTCTTAACTTTGTAGTTGTCTGTAACTTGTCGGAGGCTAGCAGGCCATTAGTATCGACGCCGGCGCGCTTAAGCCTTTCACGCAGTTCGGCGCCGGCTTGATCATTTCCGACGACAGAAACTAGCGAGACGTTAGCTCCGAGGCTCGCCAGATTGACCGCACAGTTAGCTGCGCCTCCGGGTACGGTTTCGGTCTGTTCGTGTCGGAGGATGAAAACTGGAGCCTCGCGCGAGACACGACTTATTGATCCGTAAAGAAACTTGTCAGCAATTGCGTCGCCTATAATGACGAGCTTTTGCTGTGAAAAGCTTCTTACGATGTTAGTGAGACGTTCCTGAAGTTCAGTCACAATCGGGCTCCCACCTCGTGATTCAAACTCAAGATCGACTGTACGGCCTCCCAAAGGTTCTCACAAACCAGATCGGGCTCGAGTTTCCACGCTGACCTTTGGTACTCCCACTCTCCTCGACCATACCCACTCAACACAAACGCTGATCGAAGCCCGGCGTTTCGTGCCAGCTCAATATCGCTGTACCGGTCACCAATCATCCAACTCGACTTCAGGTCGATATCGAAGTCTGTCGTTGCCCGGTTAATTAAGCCGGCTTTCGGTTTTCGACAATCACAATCCAGTCGATACGGAGGTTCCCCCACAGTGGGATGGTGAGCGCAGTAATAAATCGCATCGAGTCGTGCCTTCTGCGTCGCGAGTTCGTTGTTCAGTTGATCGTGGACTGTCGTGATGACATCTTCGGAGAAGTAACCACGGGCAACGCCGGCCTGGTTTGTGACAAGGATGGCCAGCCAGTTGTTGTCATTTAACTTCCTGATCGCCTCAGCTGAATAGGGAAACACGTGAAACCGAGCGGGATGGTTTACGTATCCAACTTCTTCGGAGATTGTGCCATCACGATCGATGAATACGGCTGGTTTCTTCATTGGCTGTTATGCGACGGAGTCGCAGAGGCTCCTGGCTGTCTTTACAAAACTACTTCTCTTGAGTAACACCTGGGAGCGCTCGAGAACTTCATCGACTGTGATCGCAGTCATGCACCGATGATCAATTGGACAGTCGCGAAGCATGCAGGGAGCACAGTCGGGAGGATGACGAAGAACCTCGGCCTGTCCGGAAAGTGGCCTGGTCGTCAAAGGATTTGTGGGGCCGAAAATCACAAGTGTTGGGCGACCCAACGCAGCGGCAATATGCGCGGGTCCAGTGTCATTTGTTACCAGGAGATCGACGATTGAGAGAATTGAAGTAAGTTGATCGACGGTTGTCTTTCCAGTTAGGACTACGGGCTTTTGTCGCATGCGGCCCGTGACCTCGGTAGTGACGTCTGCCTCATTCGCTGAACCTACAAGCAAGACCTGTCGCCGTTCTTCCAGTAATTGATCAGCAAGAGCCGCAAAAGATTCGGCCGGCCAGCGCTTCGCCCGACTGTTTATTGAGCCGGGACAAAGTGCGACAACAGCGCGATCCTCTGTGACACCAAAATCGGCGAGGAGTCTAGAAGCCTCCATCCTGCGCGAGGGGGATACTTCAAGAGATGTATCAGGATCCGTTTCGCAGACCTTGCTCGTTCCGTAGAGCAATTGCTCAAGGGCTGTCACCAGGTAGAGGTAATAAAAAACCTCATGTCGAGAAGAGCGCCAATCAGGTAGAGCAACCGGATGAGTGAGCATTGGTTGCCGAGCTTCAGTCGCATAGCCAAGGCGAACCGGTATCCCGGAAAGAAACGGAATCAACGCAGCCTCAAAAGCGTTTTGAAAAAGAATGGCGAGATCGAAGTCGTTCTTTCGCCATTGACGCACCTGTGAAAGCACTGAAAGAACGTTCCTTCTGTCGTAAACCAGCACATCGTCGATGAAGTCCACGTCACTAAATAAACCTTTTGAGTTCGGCCGACCGACCAACGTGATTTCCGCGTCGGGCAAAACTCGTCGTAGTGCGCGCAGGGCGGGAATACTCATGACGGAGTCGCCAACCCAATTCGTGCCGCGAACCACAACTCGCTTTATCTCTTGTGCGTTCAGTTTCGACATCTATGACTACAGCAGATTTCTTAATCCCTCTTCGATTCCAACCTGCGGCTGCCAACCCAGTTCATCTCGCATACGAGTTAAGTCGGAAACGTAATTAAGCGGAACCGGTATGGGGATTCTCGGATCGTCATCGATACTTGGTTCCAATTCGATCAATCGCCCGATAGTTTGAATTATCTTACGCAATTGTGCAGCGTTTGCAGTTCCGCCTCCAAGGTTGTAAAGCCCGAATTTGCGAATCGAATCGATGAATGCCTGGCACGCTCTTGAAAAATCGTCGATATAAAGAATGTCGCGAATGGGATCACAATTGGCAGGCAGTCTGATCGGCCAGCGATGTTTTACTGATTCCACGTAATGCGTGACAAAGCCGTTATCGTTCCCGGAAGTGGGGCGTGCATAGACTGCGGATAACCGAAAGATACAGGCGCGAATACTTTTCTGCGATGAATAGTATTCGACGTATCTTTCGCCGATCAGTTTTGACCATTCAAAGGACGATTGACCAGCGTAACTGGTCGCACAGCTTTCAGGAACCTCCTTCGTATAAAAATTGGCGTGACTTCCGTAGACATCCTTCGTCGATGCATAAATGAAGACGGAGTTTGGCCGCATTCTCTGAATCAAGTTCTTTGTTCCCTCGGCGTTCGTTTGAAAACACAACTCTGCGCTCGCCGGAGACTTATCCATGTGCGCCGCAAGATGGATTACGACGTCATAGTCAGCAACTCGATCGAGATCTCGTGCATTGAGAATGTCTGAGTTTGAGCGGCGGGAGAAATCGTCTGCTGAGAAGAAACGGCGTACGTGTGTTCCTAAGTACCCGCTTCCGCCCGTCACAAGAATCTTCATGTATGAATTAACCGAACTGGGTGTTATCAAATTCAGGAGACGGTTGCGACCTGACCGTGCGCAAGAGCAGTTAAAGTGGCAAGTGACTCAGCGTTGCCAATGGCGATTAGCATATCTCCTGCCCGCAGCATTGCGTCACCGTTTGGGTTAAAGATTATCTCGCCAGTTCCTCGTCTGATGCTTACGATGACAATGTTTAGTTGGGATCGAATCGTGGTCTCGCTAAGTTTCCGGCCAACAAAGCTAGATGTGGGCTCTATCTCCAACTGCTCAAATCCAAGATCGAGTTGATTTGCAGTAATTGAATCGAGAAAGTCTCCGACTGCGGGTTTGGTTAAAGCCATCGCCATTCTGTGTCCACCGATAATCGTTGGGGCCACCACGCGGTTGGCTCCCGCTCGAACCAGTTTTGCTTCAGCTTGCTCCTCGGCCGCACGAGCTACGATATGTATTTCAGGATTCAAAGCACGAGCCGTCAGCACCACATAGACGTTATCGGCATCGTCCGGCAGGCACGCAGCCAGACCACGTGCATGTTCCACTCCCGCGTCATGCAAACTTTCCTCGAGCGTCGCGTCGCGGACGAGCACCGCGATGCCTGAATCTACCAAACGACCGACTTTCTTCGTGTCGTTTTCAATGACAATGAACATTTCATCGCTCGCCTGGAGGCTGCGGATAAGATGCGAGCCGACGCGGCCTGCACCGCAAATAATAAAATGATTTCGAAGCTTGCTCATTTTGCGTGAAAGACGTCGTTGACCAAACGTAGCAACGAGTTCGGATTGGACGATTGACTGAACTGCACTCGTAAGGGAATACAAAACAACCCCAACTCCAACCATCATAAAGAACGTGGCAAAGAGGCGACCGCGGAATGTCTGGGGAGCTAGATCGCCGAATCCCACGGTCGTCACCGTCTGCGCAGTCACGTAAAGGCTATCCAGTATAGACCAGCCTTCCAGCACGTGAAATACAACAGTACCAAGCGCAATCGCAGATACGACTGCCAGAACGCCCAGGCGCAAGCGCGCGCGATTCTTGCGAATGGGACGTGCGTTGGATGTTAGACTCATGCGAAGGTGTCGTTCGCGTTATAGGCGCCAGGATTGCTGAATGCTGATTTCTGATTGCTGATTTGAACGATCGATAGTGATTAGAGTGAAAATCAGTCCGAATGCAAATCAGCCCGAATGCAAATCAGCAATCAGTAATCAGAAATCAGCAATATCATGTGGTTCGCCACGTTAACTAATGAGGTTATACCTGTCAAACACAAGCTCAAGAGAACTGTACGATAGATGTTTCGTAATGATTAGAAGCTGTAGGAGGTTTAGAAAGTAGCATCTAACAGTCAGTACTAGTCCTTCATATGCCGGTACGTTACCCACCGAAGAATCAGATGACTCAAGGGCAGAGCGGTCGTGAGCTTCGAAACAATCGAATGGTCGCCTACGCCGAACCACAACGGAGTTTCGGCCGTCGAGTAATAAGCAGACTATTCAGTGCGCCAATCATTATTCCTGTTGTCTTTCTCAGCGCAATCGTAATCGGAATACTCGTTTACTATTGGACTGTTTTTTCCGGTCGCATCGATAACCTTCTAAAAGGCGAAGTGTTCACTCGGACTGCTGGCATTTACGCAGCACCCAAACAACTTCGCGTTAATGAATCTATCTCCGTAGACGAACTCGTGACCTTTCTCAGACGAGCTGGCTACGTAGAAAAGGGAACTCAAGGCGATGCGGCTCGAGGACGATATGCGCTCAACGGAACTGCGGTCGATGTCGAACCAAGTAATGCATCCTCAGTAGATGGTCAAAGACAGTTCCAACACGTCCGGGTGCAATTTGCGAGGGGTGGCAAGGGCATCGCATCGCTATTAGACCTGGACGGTCGCGGTGCACTTCAAACGACTTGGCTCGAACCCGAACTCATAAGTTCAGTAACCGGTCGTGAGCGAGCGAAGCGAAAAGTAATCGGCTTTAGCGATCTGCCTCCACACCTTGTCTCAGCGATTACAGTTACAGAAGACCGATCGTTCTTTGAACATCACGGGGTCAACTTTCGCGGAATCCTGCGAGCGCTGGTCAGGCGGTACGACAGTGATCCGAATTCGCCTCTTGCGCGGCAAGGTGGTTCGAGCATTACGCAGCAGTTAGTAAAGAATCTGTTGCTTTCGCCTGAACAAACTCCAAAGCGAAAGATTTCGGAAGCCTACATGTCGATCATTCTTGAGACCCGTCTCTCCAAAGAGCAAATCTTCGCTCTGTACTGCAATCAAGTTTACATGGGCCAACAGGCAGGCTTTTCGATCAATGGGTTTGGTGAAGCTGCGAGTGCATA
>Ga0068864_100000758_pt1 | contig 27158 bp, 25 predicted proteins | sample KBSSwiS72_FD_66586 | JGI IMG/M metagenome (GOLD analysis project Ga0068864, IMG submission 66586) | Switchgrass rhizosphere microbial communities from Kellogg Biological Station, Michigan, USA - KBS Switchgrass S7-2 | ecosystem: Host-associated > Plants > Roots > Rhizosphere > Soil ...
TCGGCGCTGCTGCTGTCGGTCTGCAGCATCCGGTTGACGCTTCGACCGCTCGAGGCCTGCACCGCGCGCATCACCGGCGCCAGGTCGTCGCGCAGCGCGTAGTCGTAGGTCACGCCCATGGCGTTGATGCCGGGCCGGAGTTGCGGCGCGTCGGCCACGCTCTCGATCCGCTCGCCGTCGACCCAGACGCGCGGCTTGTAGCGGCGAAGCGATTCCCGGTAGGCGGCGGCGTTCATCGGCATGGCGTGTCTCCGGTCGGCGGCTTTGTCGCGAATTGTCGCCAATCGAACGCACGGCTCGGCCATGGCGGAAAATCGGCCAACGCCGCCCCTCCCCGGAGCCTTCGATGACCCTGCTCTGCGATCCCGCCGACAGCACTCTCCTGATCATCGATACGCAAGCGCGCCTGATGCCGTCGATCCACGACGCGGAGACCGTCATCCGGCGCTGCACCCAGCTCGGCACGGCGGCGCGCGAGCTCGGCATCCACGTCATCGGCACCGAGGAGAACCCCGAGGGGCTGGGGCCGCTGGTACCCGAGATCGCGGCGCTCTGCGACACCACGCTCGCCAAGTTCCACTTCGCGGCCACCGCCGAGGAAGGGTTCCTGTCGCGCATGCCGCGGGGCCGCAACACTTTCGTCGTCGCCGGCTGCGAGGCCCACGTCTGCGTGATGCAGACCGTCGCCGGCCTGATCGACGCCGGCTATTCGGTGAAATGGGTGGCCGATGCGGTCGGCTCGCGCCATCCGCACAACCGGCTGGCGGCCACCGAGCGCGCGCGCAAACTCGGCGCCGATGTCGTGACGACCGAGATGGTGATCTTCGAGTGGCTCGGCACCAGCGAGCATCCGAAGTTCAGGCAGCTGCTGCAACTGGTCCGCTGACGCCACCGGTCATCGTCAGCCGTCGGTCGCGACCACGATCCGCCCGCGCACCCGCCCGGCCATCAGCGCCTCGGCCTTCTCGATCGCGCGCTCCAGCGGCACCTCCTCGGTCATCAGGTCGAGCGCCTTCGGATCGAGGTCGCGGGCCAATCGCTCCCAGGCAGTGCGCCGCAGCGCGATCGGCGCCATCACGCTGTCGATGCCGGCGAGCGTCACGCCGCGCAGGATGAAAGGCATCACCGTGCCCGGAAGGTCGAGGCCCTGGGCCAGGCCGCAGGCGGCGACGACGCCGCCGTAGCGCGTCTGCGCCAGCACGTTGACCAGCGTCTGGCTGCCGACGGCGTCGATGGCCGCGCTCCAGCGCTCCTTCTGCAGCGGCTTGCCGGCCGCCGCGAGCTCGCCCCGGTCGATAATCTCGGCCGCGCCGAGCTGCTGCAGATAGCCGGCCTGCTCGGCCTTGCCGCTGGAGGCGACGACGCGATGGCCGAGGCGCGAAAGCAAGGCGATGGCGACGCTGCCGACGCCGCCGCTCGCGCCGGTCACCAGCACCGAACCGTCGCCGGCGCGGACGCCATGGCGCTCGAGCGCGAGAACGCAGAGCATCGCGGTGTAGCCGGCGGTGCCGATGGCCATGGCCTGGCGGGTGCTGAATGCGGCCGGCAGCTTCACCAGCCAGTCGCCTTTCAGGCTGGCGCGCTCGGCAAGACAGCCCCAGCGGGTCTCGCCCAGCCCCCAGCCGTTGTGCACGAAGCGGTCGCCCGGCTTCCAGTCGCCATGGCTCGACTCGAGCACGGTGCCGGCGCCGTCGATGCCGGCGACCATCGGCCAGGCGCGGACCACCGGGCTGCGGTTGGTGATCGCCAGGCCGTCCTTGTAGTTGAGCGTCGAGTGCGCGACCGCCGCACGGACATCGCCTTCGGGCAGTCCGGCCTCGTCGACCGGGCGGACGGCGGCACGAAACCCGCTTTCGTCCTTCTCGAGCAGCAGGGCCTTGAACATGACGCTTCTCTCCGGTGCTTGCAGTGACGCCGACGACGATAGCCCAGGCCCGTGCAGCCTGCCGAAATGCGAGGTGAAACGAGGCGTTTTCGCGGTTGACTCGGCCGCATCGGCTCGCCTATCCTGCGCGCCGATGCGCCTTTGCCCTGCCTCGCCGCGCCGTCCCGCCCTTTGGCTGGTCCTGGCGGCAGCGATGGCGATGAGCGGCGGCGCGGCCCTCGCCGCGCCCGACGACAGCGAGCCGCTGATGAAGATGCTGGCCGACAAGGGCCTTCTCGCCCCCGCGGCCCCTGCTGCCCCTGCCCCGCCGGCCGCCACCGATGCGGTCGCCACGCCCGCCGCGGCGCCGGCCGACCCGGGCCTGATCCGCCGGGTGCAGGACCGCGCCTCCGACATGGTGGTCTCGGCGATGAACTTCATCGGCGTGCGCTACCGCCGCGGCGGCACGTCGGCCGAAGACGGGTTCGATTGCAGCGGCTTCACCCGTCACGTCTTCGAGATGAGCTTGGGCCTGGTGCTGCCGCGCCGCGCCGACGAACAGGCAGCGATGCCCGGCCTCGTCAGGGTCGAGCGCAACGAGCTGAAGCCCGGCGACCTCGTGTTCTTCAACACCATGCGCCGTACCTTCTCGCACGTCGGCATCTACATCGGCGACAACCGCTTCGTCCACGCGCCGAGCCAGGGCAAGGACGTGCGGACCGACGACATGACCTTCGGTTACTGGGCCAAGCGCTTCACCGGCGCGCGCCGCGCCGAGCTGCCGGCCAGCACCCAGGCCGCCCTCGCCGCCCCGGCCGAGCCGGCCACGCACTGAGCCGGCGCACGGGTCGCCCCCCGGCCGACGCGGCGCCGAGGCAGGGGCACAATCCGCGGATGGCCGAAAGAGTCATTCCCCTCGCCGACCACCGCTACCTCGCGACCGCGCCCGCGATCCCGGCGACCCTCGCCGCGCCCACCGGCCTGGTGCTCGACCGGCTGCAGCGGCCGCTGCACGACCTGCGGATCTCGGTCACCGATCGCTGCAATTTCCGCTGCAGCTACTGCATGCCGAAGGAGGTCTTCGACAAGCAGTACTCGTTCCTGCCGCATTCCTCGCTGCTGAGCTTCGAGGAGATCGCCCGGCTGGCGGCCCTGTTCGTCGCCCACGGCGTGCGCAAGATCCGCCTCACTGGCGGCGAGCCGCTGCTGCGCCGCGATCTCGAGCGGCTGGTGGCGATGCTGGCGGAGCTGCGCACGGTCGAAGGAGAGCCGCTCGACCTGACGCTCACCACCAACGGCTCGATCCTGGCGCGCAAGGCCGAGTCGCTGAAGCAGGCCGGCCTCGGCCGGGTCACGGTCAGCCTCGACGCCCTCGACGACGCCGTCTTCCGGCGCATGAACGACGCCGACTTCCCGGTCGCCGAGGTGCTGGCCGGGATCGACGCCGCCGAGCGCGCCGGACTCGGCCCGCTCAAGATCAACATGGTCGTCAAGCGTGGCACCAACGATCACGAGATCGTGCCGATGGCACGCCATTTCCGCGGCCGCAACGTGGCGCTGCGCTTCATCGAGTACATGGACGTCGGCGCCACCAACGGCTGGCGCATGGACGAAGTGCTGCCCTCGGCCGAGGTGATCGCGCGGATCGGCGAGGCGTTTCCGCTGGAGCGCATGCCGGTCAGCACGGTCGGCGAGACCGCGGAGCGGTGGCGCCATGCCGACTCCGGCGTGGCCGGGGAGCTCGGCACGATCTCGAGCGTCACCAAGGCGTTCTGCCACGACTGCAACCGGGCACGGCTCTCGACCGAAGGCAAGCTCTTCCTCTGCCTGTTCGCGAGCCGCGGCCACGACTTGCGCGCCCTGCTGCGCGGCGGCGCCAGCGACGCCGAGATCGCGGCGGCGATCGGTCTCGTCTGGCAGGGCCGCAACGACCGCTACTCCGAGCTGCGCGGCCGTGCCGAGGCGACCCCGGGCGCCGGCGAACGCCGGGTCGAGATGCACTACATCGGCGGCTGAGCCGGCCGGAAGCGACGATGACGGAAGACGCGGTCGCGATCCGCCGGCTCGCGAGCGCCGACCTTCCGGCCTACAAAGGCCTGCGCGACCAGATGCTGGAGGCGCACCCCGAAGCCTTCACTTCCGACGCGACCGAGGAACGGGCGAAGGAGCCGACCGACTACCTGCACCGCCTCGGCCTCGACCGGCGCGAGCACGGACAGTTCGTGCTCGGCGCCTGGCGCGGCGAGCGCCTGGTCGGCGCGATCGGCTGCGAGCGCGACCGGCGCCGCAAGGCCGGCCATGTCGGCCACATCGTCGGCATGATGGTCCGGCCGGAGGCGCGCAGCTGCGGCATCGGCCGCGGCCTGCTGCAGGGCCTGATCGGCGAGTGCCGGCGGATCGACGGCATGGAGATGCTCACCCTCACCGTCACCGCCGGCAACACCCCGGCGGTGCGCCTCTACGAAAGCAGCGGCTTCACCGTCTACGGCACCCTGCGCCGGGCGATCCGCCTCGACAGCGGCGAATACCACGACAAGCTGCACATGGTGCTGCCGCTCTGAAGCCCTAGACGACCGGCTTTCGCGTCGCCAGCCGCTGCCAGGTCTCGACCACCGAATCGGGGTTGAGCGAGATCGAGACGATGCCTTCGTCGGCGAGCCAGTCGGCGAAGTCGGGATGGTCGCTCGGCCCCTGGCCGCAGATGCCGATGTACTTGCCGGTGCCGCGGCAGGCGGCGATGGCGCGCGAGATCATCGCCTTGACCGCCGGGTCACGCTCGTCGAAGTCCTTGGCCAGGAGCTCGAGGCCCGAGTCGCGGTCGAGACCGAGGGTGAGCTGGGTCAGGTCGTTGGAGCCGATCGACATGCCGTCGAAGTGCTCGAGGAACTGCTCGGCCAGGATGGCATTGCTCGGCACCTCGCACATCATGATGATCTTCAGGCCGTCGCTGCCGCCGGCTGCCGCCCGCTTCAGGCCCCGCTCGGCGAGCATGGCCACCACCTGCTCGGCCTGGCCGAGGGTGCGCACGAATGGCACCATCACCTCGACGTTGTCCAGGCCCATGTCGCGGCGGACACGGACCAGGGCCTCGCATTCCATCGCGAAGGCCTCGCCGAAGGCCTCGCTGACGTAGCGCGAGGCGCCGCGAAAGCCGAGCATCGGGTTCTCTTCCTCCGGCTCGTAGCGCGAGCCGCCGATCAGCTTCCGGTACTCGTTGCTCTTGAAGTCGGAGAGGCGAACGATCACCGGCTTGGGCCAGAAGGCGGCGGCGATCGTGGCGATGCCCTCGGTCAGCTTGTCGACGTAGAAGGCGCGCGGCGAGGCATGGCCCCGGGCGACGCTCTCCACCGCCTTCTTCAGGTCGGCGTCGATGTTCGGATAGTCGAGGATCGCCCTGGGGTGCACGCCGATGTTGTTGTTGATGATGAACTCGAGCCGCGCCAGGCCGACGCCGGAATTCGGCATCTGGGCGAATTCGAACGCGAGCTGCGGGTTGCCGATGTTCATCATCATCTTCACCGGCGAGTACGGCAGCTCCACGCGCTGCACGTCGCTTACCTCGGTCTCGAGCAGGCCGTCGTAGACGTAGCCGGTGTCGCCCTCCGAGCAGGCGACGGTGACCAGCGCATCCTCCTTCAGCGTCTCGGTCGCGTCGCCGCAGCCGACCACCGCCGGGATGCCGAGCTCGCGGGCGATGATCGCCGCGTGACAGGTGCGGCCACCGCGGTTGGTGACGATCGCCGCAGCGCGCTTCATCACCGGCTCCCAGTTCGGGTCGGTCATGTCGGTGACGAGGACGTCTCCGGACTGCACCCGGTCCATGTCGGCGACCGACTCGACCAGCCGGACCGGACCAGTGCCGATCTTCTGGCCGATCGCCCGGCCGGTGGCGAGCACCGTGCCCGTGCCCTTCAGGCTGAAGCGCTGCTCGACCTTGCCTTCGGCCTGGCTCTTCACCGTCTCCGGCCGGGCCTGGAGGATGTAGAGCTTGCCGTCGACGCCGTCCTTACCCCACTCGATGTCCATCGCCCGGCCGTAGTGCTTCTCGATCACCACGGCGTAGCGGGCCAGTTCGGTGACGTCGGCGTCGCTCAGGGAATAGCGGTTGCGCAGTTCGGTGGCGGTGTCCTGGAGGGTCACCAGCTTGCCGTGCTCGCGCTGCTCCGCGGCCGAGGCGAAGCCCATGCGGATCAGCTTGGAGCCGAGGTTGCGGCGGATGATCGCCTGCTTGCCGCGCTGCAGCGCCGGCTTGTGGACGTAGAACTCGTCGGGATTGACGGCACCCTGGACCACGGTCTCGCCGAGGCCGTAGCTCGAGGTGATGAAGACGACGTCGGTGAAGCCGCTCTCGGTGTCGATCGTGAACATCACGCCGGCGGCGCCGACGTCGCTGCGCACCATCCGCTGCACCCCGGCCGAGAGCGCGACGCCACCGTGCGAGTAGCCCTTGTGCACCCGGTAGCTGATGGCCCGGTCGTTGTAGAGGCTGGCGAAGACCTCGCGCATCTTCGCCAGCACCTGGTCGATGCCAGAGACGTTGAGGAAGGTCTCCTGCTGGCCGGCGAACGACGCGTCCGGCATGTCCTCGGCGGTGGCCGAGGAGCGCACCGCGAAGGTGGCGCCGGGGCTGTCGGCGGCCAGGCGCTCGTATTCGCTGCGGATCGCCGCCTCGAGGGCGGGCGGGAACGCCTGCTGCTCGATCCAGCCGCGGATTTCCGTGCCTGCCTCGGCCAGGGCGCGGACGTCGTCGGTGTCGAGGCGAGCGAGGCGCTCGGCGATCCGCCTGGCCAGCGCCCCTTCGGCCAGGAACTGGCGGAAGGCATGCGCCGTGGTCGCGAAGCCGCCGGGGACGCGGACCCCGGACTGGCTCAGCTGGCTGATCATTTCGCCGAGGGATGCGTTCTTGCCGCCGACCGCCTCGACATCGGTCATTCTCAGGTGTTCGAAGCGGGCGACGAGGGAGGACGCCAGGTGGGTGGATGACATGGGAACACTCGAAGGTCGTGAAGAACCGGTGCTTGCGGCCCTGGGGCGCGTAGGGCGAAGCAGGGCCATCGACCGCTTGTCGCGCGCTGCGACCCGGCGACGGCGGGTCGCGGGGGAGCGCTGCAGGGGCGGGAGGCGATTCGCATGAGCGAGGGATGCCAGGGGTCGAGGCCCGCCGATTCTACGGTCCGGCCTCCCTGGCTCCGTGTCGGCGGCGACGCCGCGGCACGGTGTCATGATCGCTGACATGAGCGATGCCCCCCTGCCCCTGACTGCGGCCGCCCCCGCCGAGGCCGCGTCCAGCCCGCGCTACACGGTGTTCTTCGTCTCCGACGGCACCGGCATCACCGCCGAGACCTTCGGCAACTCGATCCTGTCGCAGTTCGCGATCAAGCCGCGCCACGTCCGCCGCCCGTTCATCGACTCGACCGACAAGGCGCACCAGGTGGTGCGCGAGATCAACCACACGGCCGAGGTCGAAGGCCGACGCCCCGTCGTCTTCGTCACCCTCGTCAACCCGGAAATCCTGGCGGTCGTGAAGGAACGCTCGCACGGCCTGGTGATGGACATGTTCAACACCTTCATCGAGCCGCTCGAGGCCGAGTTCGGCATCACCTCGAACCACCGGATCGGCCGCTTTTCCGACGTCTCCGAGAGCCAGGAGTACACCGACCGGATCGAGGCGATCAACTTCGCCCTCGCCCACGACGACGGCCAGTCGACCAAGAGCCTCGCGCAGGCGGACGTGATCCTGGTCGGCGTGAGCCGCAGCGGCAAGACGCCGACCTCGCTCTACCTGGCGATGCAGCACGGCGTCAAGGCAGCGAACTACCCGCTGATCCCTGAGGACTTCGAGCGCGGCCGGATCCCGTCCTCGCTCGCGGCGTTCAAGGCCAAGTGCTTCGGCCTGACGATCGATCCCGACCGGCTGGCGCGGATTCGCAATGAGCGGCGGCCGAACAGCAAGTACGCGTCGATCGAGAACTGCCGCTGGGAAGTCAAGGCCGGCGAGACCATGATGAAGAAGGAAGGCATCGCCTGGCTGTCGTCGACCCACAAGTCGATCGAGGAGATCGCGACCACGATCTTGCGCGACCTCCGCCCCGATCGCCTGATGTACTGAGTTCGAGGAAGAGGCAAGGCATGGAGCAGGTCCCGCCCGGCACGCCCGCCGGACCGGCGTTCGAGTCGGCCAGGCAGCTGTTCTTCGAAGGCATGGCCGCCCTGAAGGCCGGGCGGCTCGAGGAGGCCGAGCGCGCCTTTGTCGCTTCGCTCGAGGCGGTGCCCGGGCGGGTCTCGACCCTGCTCAACCTCGGCAGCACGCGCCTCAGGATGCACCGGCCGGTGGAGGCGATCGCCGCCGCCGACGCCGTGCTCGCTGCCGAGCCTGGCGACGTCGATGCCCTCGGCATCCGCGCCATCGCCCTGGCGCGCATGGGGCTGCAGGAGCAGGCGCTCGCCGCCTACGACCGCGTGGTCGCGGCCGAACCGCGACTGGCCGCGATGTGGAGCCAGCGTGGCAGCCTGCTGCGCGAGATGGGCCGGCTCGACGAGGCGAAGGCTTCCTACGCCGAGGCGCGGGCGCGGGGCGACGACTCGGCGCTCACCGACTACTTCCTCGCCGGCGTCGCCGGCGGCACGCCGCCGCCGGCCGCACCGCCGGACTACGTCGAGGGCCTGTTCGACGACTACGCGGCCGAGTTCGACGCCCATCTCGTCGGCGTCCTCGCCTACAAGGGACACACGCTGCTCGCCGAGCACCTGCCCGAGCCGGAGCGACGCTTCGCCTCGACGCTCGACCTCGGTTGCGGCACCGGCCTCTGCGGCCCCTTACTCAAGCCGCGGACCAACCGCCTCACCGGCGTCGACCTGGCCGGCGGCATGCTCGATCGGGCGCGCGCGCTCGGCGTCTACGACCGGCTCGAACGGGCCGAGGCGGTGGCCTGGCTCGAGGCCAACGCCGAAACCTTCGACCTGATCGTCTCTGCCGACGTGCTCGTCTACATCGGCGACCTCGATCGCCTGTTCGCCGCGGCGCGGCGCGCGCTCGCGCGCGGCGGCCTGTTCGCCTTCAGCATCGAGCTCGCGACGAACGGTGACGACGGCCCGCCGTTCGCCCTGCAGCCCAGCCTGCGCTACACCCATTCCGCCCGCTACATCCGCGAGCTCGCCGCGCGTCACGGCTTCGCCGTCGTCCGCTCGGTACAGGTGGCGATGCGCGAAGACCGGCGCGAACCGGTCGACGGCATCTACTTCTACCTGACCTCCGCCTGAGCGCCGGCCGTGTCGCCGCCGGTCCGGAGGATGTAACTGCCAGCCTGTTCATCGGCCGGGCTTCACGGCATCATCCGCCCCGTCGAATGAAGGGAGGCGGGCCTTGATGCTCGTTCGCGAGTTGTTGCCTGTCGGCCGAATCGGACGCAGCGGTTTCTGGCTGCGCCATGTCCTGATCCTGCCGGTGGCTCTGTTCCTGTGCATTAGTGCCGAGCAGATCGTCGGCCGACCGTTCGGCCTGGCCGCCAGCCTGGCGACCACCCTGTTCCTCGTTTCCACCTGGGGTCGTCGCCTGCACGACCGCGGCCGCTCGGCCCTCTGGCTGCTGCTCGCGGCGCTGCCGGTGCTGGGCGCCCTCTTCCTCGTGATCGAGTGCGGCTTCCTGGACTCCCGCCCGGCCGCGGAGCGCTTCGGCACGGCGCCGGGCTATCGCACCGACTACGTCACCGTCTGAGCCCGGCCTCCGCGGAGAAATCGCCTTGAGCAATCATCACATCGTCAACGACATCACCCAGCTCAATCCGGTGCGAGTGATGGCGATCGTCGCGCCGAACTCGGTGGAAGACGTGCAGGAGGCGCTGCGCCGCACCACCGGTCCGGTGTCGATCGGCGGCGGCCGCTTCAGCATGGGCGGCCAGACCGCGAGCCCCGGCAGCCTGCATTTCGACATGCGCACCCTGAATCGCATCGTCTGGTTCTCATCCGAGGACAAGGTGATCCGGGTCCAGGCCGGCGTGCGCTGGTGCGACATCCAGCGCTTCGTCGATCCGCACGGGCTGGCGGTGAAGATCATGCAGACCTACGCCAACTTCACCGTCGGCGGCGCGCTCAGCGTCAACTGCCACGGCCGCTACGTCGGCCTCGGGCCGCTGGTGCTCTCGGTGCGCAGCCTGAAGCTCGCCCTGCACGACGGCAGCGTGGTCGAGGCCAGCCGCAGCCAGCACTCCGACCTCTTCTTCGGCGCGATCGGCGGCTACGGCGCGTTCGGCGTGGTCGTCGAGGTCGAGCTCGACCTGGCCGAGAACAAGCGGGTGAAGCGGACCCACGCGGTGATGCCGCTCGCCGAATACCGTGACCATTTCCGCAACACCGTGCGCAACAATCCGAAAGCGGTGTTTCACAACGCCGACCTCTACGCGCCGCACTACAAGTCGGTGCGCTCGGTCACCTGGGTCGAAACCGAGGACCGGGCGACGACGCCGACCCGGCTGCAGCCGCCGGCACGCTCCTATCCGCTGCACCAGTACTTCCTCTGGGCGATCTCGGAAACGCCGTTCGGCAAGGAGCGGCGCGAGAAGCTGATCGACCCGCTGCTCTATCTCGGCAAGAAGGTGCACTGGCGCAACTACGAGGCCGGCTACGACGTCGCCGAGCTCGAGCCGCCGAGCCGCCTGCAGCGCACCTACGTGCTGCAGGAATACTTCGTGCCGGTGGAGGAGCTCGAGAACTTCGTGCCGCGGATGCAGGAGATCCTGCGCCGGCACCGGGTCAACGCGCTCAACATCTCGATCCGCCATGCGATGCCCGACACCGAGACCATGCTCGGCTGGGCGCCGCGCGAGACCTTCGCCTTCGTCCTCTATCACAAGCAGCGCACGCGCGAGAACGCGAAGAGCCGGGTCGGCGTCTGGACCCGCGAGCTGATCGACGCCGCGCTCGCGGTCGGCGGCACCTACTACCTGCCGTATCAACCGCACGCGACCCTCGAGCAGTTCCATCGCGCCTATCCGCGCGCCCGCGAGTTCTTCGCGCTGAAGTGGGAGGTCGATCCGAACTTCCGCTTCACCAACGTGCTCTGGGACAAGTACTACCGCGCCTGGCTCGACCGCTCCCGGCCCGAGGCCGCGGTCGAGCATCCGAGCGAGTTCCACCGGATCTTCGCCGACATCGGCCTGTCGGACGCTTTCTACCGGTTCCTGCAGACCGTCTTTCGCACGGTTCCCGAAGACCGCCTCCATCACCTCATCCACGACGCCTGCATCCGGCATCGCGACGAGGAGGCCGTCTACCGCTACGTGCAGCAGGAGCTCAAGGGCATCAAGCCCTTCCTTTCCGACCTGCGCTACACCGTGCCGTCGCTGTTCAGGCAGAAGCAGGAGATGGTGGCGCAGACCCTGGCCGTGCTCGGCTCGCGCCAGCGCTTCGACGGCTATGTCGAGATCGGCTCGAAGGCGAGGTACTTCGCCAGCCTGGCGAAGAAGCTCGATCTCGCCGGTCCCTGCCATTTCGTCGACGAGCGCCCGCCGGGCTTCTCGGCAGCCGACATCCTCGAGCGCGGCGGCGTCGCCAAGCAGGGCGTGCACGTGCCGCTGCAGGACTACGAGCCGATCGCGGCGATCGCCGACGACAGTGTCGACCTGGTGACCTGCTACGTCGGCCTGCACCACATGACGGCCGAGCGGCTGAAGCCCTTCCTCGCCTCGGTGGCGCGGATCCTTCGCCCGGGCGGGGTGTTCATCGTCCGCGATCACGACGTCGGCTCGGACGACCTGCGGGCGCTGGTCTCGCTCGCGCACACCGTGTTCAACGCCGGCCTCGGCGAAACCTGGGAGACCAACCGCGCCGAGCTCCGCTTCTTCGAGTCCGCAGACACCTGGGCGCAGCGCCTCCACGACGCCGGCTTCGACGACCACGGCCATCGCCTGCTCCAGGAGAACGACCCGACGCAGAACGCGCTGTTCTGCTTCGAGAAGCGCGGCGCGGCCGTCAGCGCGGCGGCGAGCCGCGATCCGGCCGTGTCTGCATGAGTCCGTTCCGGCGGCGACGCTGGTCTTCGGGGCTGCTCGCAGCCCTGGTCTGCGCGGCCGGAACGCCCCGGGCTGCCGAGCCGCCTGCGGCCCCCGTCATCCGCACCGCGGCGCTGACACCGCCCGAGGATCGGCGCCCGCCGGATCAGACCTTCCTCACCTTTCCCGAGTGGTACCTGGTGCACAGCCCGGCCGAATACGCCCGCTACCTGTCGCGCAGCGAACGGCCGAGCTGCTTTCCCCTGTTCGCCCACATCGGCCAGTTCTGGCAAGGCTATGCCGCGGTCAACCGTGAAGTCGCCCCATTTCCGTTCAACGGCGGCTACCATCTGATGGTGATGGTCATCGGCAGCAGCACGACCGTCGAGTACGGCCTGAAAGGCGTCTACGAGCACACCGTCGGCCGGCTTGCCGAGGCGACGGTCAGCAGCGACTCGTCCGTTCCCGAGGAGCGCCTCTACGCCGACTACGCCCAGGCCTACGTCGACTTCATCCGGCTCGAGCCCTGGTACAAGTTCGACTTCCTCGCGCCGCTGGCGCGGCTGTGGTCAGAGCTGCCGCTTTCGGGCGCGAACCTGATCCGGCGCTGGGAGCGGCGCTTCGCGCTCACCACGGAGCTTCTCGTCAAGGAAGGCTATGCGCGGCTGATCAAGCTCGGCACCCAGTCGGTGTACGACGCGCCCAAGCCGACGACCGCGGTGGTGCTGGACAAGAGCCCGGACCCCGACATCGCGAACTACCCCGACTACGCCGCCCGGCCGACGGGCGGCCCCGACGTGCTGGCGTCGCTGCCGCGCTACGAGCCCTTCGCCGCCTACAGCCGCTGGCTCGCGGGCCAGGGAATCGACTTCCGCGAGATCGCCGGCAACGACGGCGAGATCGTCGTCAGCCTGCTCGTGCCGAGCGGCTGGATGGGCTCGGCACCGGCCCGGACTTTGTTCGAACAGCCCATCCTCACCCGTCCCGGGCAGAAACGCGTCGTGCTCGCGATCCGCGTTCCGCAGCTGGCGGCGCTGCTGCGCTCGTTCGGCGAGAAGCGCGGCGGCGTGGTCGTCGAGCACATCTACGACTTCTGATGCGCATCCTGATCCGCCTGCTGGTTGCCCTGCTGGCACTGCTGCTGCTGGCCGCGATCTGCGTCGCCAGCTGGCTGGGCTATGCCACCCTGAAGCGCAGTCAGCGCGAGCGCATGACGATCGAATCGCTGGCTCCGCCGGGCGGACGCTGGGTCGATGTCGGCGACAGCCGCCTGTTCGTCCAGGAATGGGGCCCGCCGGAGGGACCGGTGCTACTGCTGGCCCACGGCACCGGGGCCTGGAGCGGGACCTGGTTCGACCTTCCCGCGACGCTTGCCGCGGCCGGCTGGCGGGTGGTCGCGGTCGACCTGCCGCCCTTCGGCCTCAGCGCCTCGAACGGCCGCCCGGGCGAGCTCGACTATTCGCGCCCGGCGCAGGCCTTTCGTCTGCTGAATCTCATCGGCCAGCTCGGCGGTCCGGGCGAGGTCACGCTGGTCGGGCATTCGATCGGCGCCGCGCCGGCGCTCGAGGCGGCGATGCGCAGCCCCTCGCGTCTGCGCCGGCTGGTGCTGGTGGCGCCCGCCCTGCGCCTCGGCCCGACCGGCGAGGCGCCGGCCTGCACCCCGGTCCCCGGCTGGGCGACGCTGCTGCTCGGCCGGCGCGACGTGCGCTCGGTCCTGATCTCCGGCACCGCGAGCTATCCGGCGTTCACCGACGAGCTGCTCGGCAGGTTCGTCCACCGCAAGGAGGCGGTGACGCCCGAGCGGGTGGCCGCCTATCAGCTGCCGATGCGTCGGTTCTCGTACAGCGCCGACATCGGCGACTGGGCGTACGCCTTCGCCGCCGCGGGCTGCGAATCCTCGGCCAGCCTCGATCCGCTGCGGATCGCGGCCTGGTCGCAAAAGCAGCCGCCGCCGGTGGTCCTGATCTGGGGCACGGCCGATACCATCACGCCGATCGCCCAGGCGCGGTCGCTGCTGCGCTGGATGCCGGAAGCGAAACTCGTGGAGCTGGCCGACGTCGGTCACATTCCGCACATCGAGGACCCGTCGAAGTTCGCGACCGCGCTGCTCGGCGCGGTCGGACCTGCCGAGCCGCCGGTTCGAGCCTCCAACGCGGCGTCGAAGACCGCGCCTCGCAAAGACCGTCGACCATGACCCTGAACCGCGCTCCGGCCCGCTGGATCCTCGCCCTGCTGCTCGGCGTGTGTAGCGCCGCCGTCGCCCAGACGGCCTGGCCGGAGCGGCCGATCACGATGATCGTTCCCTTCCCGCCCGGCGGCGTCGCCGACACCGTCGCCCGGCCGGTGGCCGAGGCGCTGGGGCGCGAGCTGAAGCAATCGGTGGTGGTGGAGAACAAGGCGGGCGCCGGCGGCGCCCTCGGCATCGGCGTGGCGGCGCGCGCCCCGGCCGACGGCTACACGGTGCTGCTCAGCCTCTCGTCGATCTCGATCCTGCCGGAGGCCGACGCCCTCCTCAACCGCAAACCGGCGTACACGCTCGACCAGTTCAAGCCGATCGCCCGCTTCACCGCCGACCCGACGGTGCTGGTGGTGCGTGCCGATTCGCCCTGGCACACGCTGCAGGAGTTCGTCGCCGACATGAAGAAGCAGCCGGGGCGCTTCAACTACGGCAGCTCGGGCAACTACGGAACGATGCACGTGCCGATGGAGATGCTCAAGTCCTCGGCCGGCTTTCGCATGACCCACATCCCCTACACCGGCGCGGGCCCGGCGATCGTCGCCCTGCTCGCCGGCCAGATCGACGCCATCGCCAGCGGCCCCTCGACCGTGGTGCAGCAGATCCAGGCCGGCAAGCTCCGCGCCCTGGCGCACTGGGGCGAGCAGCCGCTCGCCGCCCTGCCCGGCGTGCCCAGCCTCGCGCAGAGCGGCTACCCGGTGCGCTTCGCGCAGTGGTCGGCGCTGTTCGTGCCGAGCAAGACGCCCGACGAGGTGGTGCAGCGCTTGCGCGCTGCCGCCGCGCGGGCTGCCGCCGACCCGACCGTGCGCCAGGTGGTCAACAAGGCGGGCAGCCCGATCGAGTATCTCGACGCGCCCGAGTTCCAGACCTACTGGGACGCCGACGCGGCGGTGATGACCCAGGCGGTGCGCCGGATCGGCAAGCTCGAGTGAGGACGCCGGCTACGGTCGGCGGCGCGTCGATTCGTAGAGGCAGATCGCGGCGGCCGCACCGACGTTGAGCGACTCCTCGCCGCCCGGCTGCGGAATGCGCAGCACCCGGACGCAGCGCTGCTGCACGGCGGCGCTGGCGCCGGCGCCCTCGTTGCCGAACACCCAGGCGCAGGGCCAGTCGAGCCGCGCCTCGGCGATGCTTTCCTCGGCATGCGAGCTGGTACCGAGCAGCGGCAGGGTCAGGACATCGAGCGCATCGACCTGCTGGTTTTCGATCAGCCCCAGGGCGAAATGCGCCCCCATGCCGGCGCGCAGCACCTTGGACGACCAGAGGGACGCCGTGCCCTCGAGGGCGATCACCTGGCCGAAGCCGAAGGCCGCGGCGCTGCGCAGGATCGAGCCGACGTTGCCGGCATCTTGGACCCGGTCGAGGACGACGCTCGGCGCCTCGCCGCGGATTGCCGGCGGCGCCGGCAGCGGCACGACGAAGGCCACCGGCGCCGGCGTGTCGAGCGAGCTGAGCTCGGCCATCGCCGCGTCGGCGACGACGACCGTCGCGGCGGCCGCCTCCGCCAGCGACAGGTAGCTGCCCTGTTGCCAGGCGCTCTCGCTGACGAGCGCGTGCAGCGCCGGCGTCCCGCCGCGCGTCGCCCAGGCCTGGCAGAGATGCTCGCCTTCGAGCAGGAGCTGGCCGAGCTTGCGGTACTCGCCCGGATGCCGCCCGAGCTTGCGCAGCCGCAGCAGCAGGGGGTTGTCGCGCGAGGTGACGTAGGTGAGCTTGCGGCTGGCCACCGGGCCGCCCTCAGAACAGCCGGTCCAGGACCTCGCGCACCGGCGCGAAGCTGCGCCGGTGATGCCTGCAGGCGCCGTGCTCGCGCAGCGCCGCCAGATGCTCGGGCGTCGAGTAGCCCTTGTGGCCGTCGAAGCCGTACTCCGGATGCTCCTCGTGCAGGGCGGTGAGCAGCCGGTCGCGGTGAACCTTGGCGATGATCGAGGCGGCCGAGATCGCGCGCACCCGGGCGTCGCCGCCGACCACTGTGCGCACCGGCATCGCCAGCTCGGGGCGCTGGTTGCCGTCGACCAGGACGATGCTCGGCTGCTGCGCCAACCCCTCGACCGCGCGCCGCATCGCCAGCAACGCGGCGCGCAGGATGTTGAACCGGTCGATCTCCTCGACGCTCGCCTCGGCGATGCTGCAGCAGATGGCGCGGCGCCGGATCTCGCGGTCGAGCCGCTCGCGCTCCTCGGGCTGGAGCAGCTTGGAGTCGTTCAGGCCGCGGATCGTCCCCTTCTCGGCAAGGATCACCGCCGCCGCCACCACCGGCCCGGCGAGCGGGCCGCGGCCGACCTCGTCGACGCCGGCCATCGGCCCGCTGACATCGACGATCAGGCGGAGCTTGTCGGCGCGGAAGAAGGTCTTGGCGTGCATGCCCGGATCATGCCCTCAGGACGGCCTCGATCGCATCGGTGGCGAGCCGGGCGGTGTCGCGGCGCAGCTCGCGATGCACCGCCTCGAAGCGGACCCTGAGGGCTTCGCACGCGGCCGGATCGTCGAGCCACTTGAAGGTGGCGGCGGCGATCTTCTCCGGGCTGGCGTCGCGCTGCAGCAGTTCCGGCACGGCGAAGTCGCGCAGCAGGATGTTGGGGAGCGAGATCCAGGGCTGGTAGTGCATGCGCTTGCCCATCTGCCAGGAGATGGCGTGCATCGCGTAGACGACGACGAGCGGCTTCTTGAAGAGCGCCGCCTCGAGCGTGGCGGTGCCGCTGGCAACGAGGGCGACGTCGCAGGCGGCGAGCGCCTGGTGGGCACGGCCGTCGATCAGATCGATCGCCACCTCGGGCGCGTACTGCCGGCGGATCGGCTCGATCACGTGGCGCAGCCCGGTGACCACCGGCACGACGAAGCGGGTGCCGGGCCGGGCCTTGGCGATCTCGCGGGCGGCGCCGAAGAGACGCGGCGCCACGTACTGGATCTCCGAGCGGCGGCTGCCCGGCAGCACCGCGATCAGGGTCTCGTCGTCGCCGACCTTGAGCGCCGCGCGCGCCTCGGCCCTCGGCGGTTCCACCGGGATCTCGTTGGCGATCGGGTGGCCGACGTAGACCGCGTTGACCCCGTGCTTCTCGTAGATCTCGGGCTCGAACGGGAAGATGCAGAGCACCAGGTCGGCTGCCTTCTTGATCTTCTCGACCCGCTTGCCGCGCCAGGCCCAGATCGAGGGGCTGACGAAATGCACCGTCTTCACGCCGGCGGCGCGTAGCTTGACCTCGAGGTCGAGGTTGAAGTCGGGCGCGTCGACGCCGATGAAGGCGTCGGGCTTGTCCTTCATCAGCCGCTCGGTGAGCTGGTTGCGGATGCCGAGGATCTCGCGGAAGTGGCCGAGCACCTCGACGTAGCCGCGCACCGCGAGCTTGTCATGCGGCCACCAGGCCTGAAAGCCCCGCTCGGCCATCCTTGGGCCGCCGATGCCCTCGGCCACCAGGGCGGGCCAACGGGCGCGCAAGCCGTCGAGCAGCAGGCCGGCGAGCACGTCGCCCGACGCCTCGCCCGCGACCATCGCGAACCGCGGAGATTCAGGATTCATCGTGGCGCGAAAGGAAGGGTCAGCGCGCGATGCCCCGGGTCGACGCGGCGAGGAACGACGTCATCAGCTCCACGTCGGCCGCGGCCTCGGGCTGGCTCTCGGCGAGCGCGGCGATCCGGGCGCGCGCCTCCTCGAAGGTCAGGCCCTCGCGGTAGAGGAGCTTGTGCATCTGCTTGACCGCGGCGATGCGCTCGGCGCTGAAGCCGCGCCGGCGCAGGCCCTCGGCGTTGAAGCCGCGCACCGCCAGCGGGTTGCCGTCGACCATCATGTAGGGCGGCACGTCTTTCGAGACGTGGCTGGCGAAGGCGCACATCGCGTGCGCGCCGAACTTGACGAACTGGTGCAGGCCGCTCTGCCCGCCGACGATCGCCCAGTCGCCGAGGTGCACGTGGCCGGCCAGGCCGGCGAAGCTGGCGATGATGGTCTGGCTGCCGACGCGGCAGTCGTGGGCGATGTGCACGTAGGCCATGATCCAGTTGTCGTCGCCGATACAGGTCTTGCCCTCGTCCTGGATCGTGCCGATGTGGATCGAGCAGAACTCGCGGATCGTGTTGCGGTCGCCGATCACCAGGCCGGTCGGCTCGCCGGCGTACTTCTTGTCCTGCGGCGGCGTGCCGATCGAGCACGACTGGTGGATCCGGTTGTCGCGGCCGATCGTCGTGTGGCCTTCGATCAGGGTATGCGGGCCGACCGTCGTACCGGCGCCGATGCGCACGTGCTTGCGGACGATGGCGTAGGCATCGACCGAGACCGTGTCGTCCAGCTGGGCCCCGGCCTCGACGATAGCCGTCGGGTGGATCGTCGCCATCAGGCCGCGTTCCCTCAGTCGATGCGGCGCACGGTGCAGATCAGCTGCGCTTCCACGGCGAGCTCGCCGTCGACCGTGGCCCGGGCGCTGAACTTGAACACGCCGGCCTTCATGCGGTCGAGGGTGACGTCGAGGACGAGCTGGTCGCCCGGCTCGACCGGCCGCTTGAAGCGGGCGGCGTCGATGCCGGCGAAGTAGTAGATCTGGTTGTCGTCGGGCGAGGCGCCGACCGCGTCGAACGAGAGCAGCGCCGCGGCCTGGGCCAGCGCCTCGATCATCATCACCCCGGGCATGACCGGGCGGCGCGGGAAATGGCCGAGGAAGTACGGCTCGTTCGCCGAAACGTTCTTCACCGCCTTGATCCGCTTGCCGTGCTCTAGCTCCAGCACCCGGTCCACCATCAGGAACGGATAGCGATGCGGCAATTGCTTGAGGATCTGGTGGATGTCCAGCTTCATGACTGCTTCTTCTCCAGCGCCCGCACCCGTTCGCGCAAGGCGTGCAGATTGCGCAGCGTGGCTGCGTTCTTCTCCCAAGAGGCATTGTCGTCGAACGGGAACAGGCCGCTGTAGACGCCGGCCTTGGCGATCGAGCGCGTCACTTGGGTCGCGCCGGTGATGACCACGCGGTCGGCGATGCTCACGTGGCCGTTGATGCCGACCCCGCCGCCGATCATGCAGTGAGCGCCGATCGTGGCGCTGCCGGCGATGCCGACGCAGCCGGCGATCGCGGTGTGCGCGCCGATGCGCACGTTGTGGCCGATCTGCACCAGGTTGTCGATCTTGACACCGTCGTCGATCACGGTGTCGCCGGCGGCGCCGCGGTCGATGCAGGAGTTGGCGCCGATCTCGACGTCGTCGCCGATCCGCACCCGGCCGAGCTGCTCGATCTTCTCCCAGCGCCCGCCGGCGGGCGCGAAGCCGAAGCCGTCGGCGCCGATGACCGCGCCCGACTGGACGAAGCAGCGCTCGCCAAGCGTCGTCTCGAACATCAGGGTCGCGCGCGGCGCGAGCCGGGTGCCGGCGCCGAGCCGGCAGTCGCGGCCTACGAAGGCATGGGCGCCGATGGTGACGCCGCTGCCGAGCGACGCCCCCGCCTCGACCACGGCGAAGGCGCCGATCGAGGCATCGGTCGCGACCTCGGCAGCGGGATCGACCACCGCCGAGGGATGGACCCCGGGCGCGGGCCGAGGCCGCGTGCGCTCGGCCCACCACTGGGTCAGGCGGGCGAAATAGAGGTAGGGATCGGGCGTGACGATCGCCGCGCCGCGCGCCAGCGCGGCATCCCTGAACGCCGGCGCGACGATGACGCAACCGGCGCGCGAGCTCGCGAGCTGCTTCTCGTAGAGCGGATTGGCGAGGAAGGAGATCGTCGACGACGTCGCCGACTCGAGCGGCCCGACCGCATCGATGCGGGTCGCCGGATCGCCGGTCAGCTCGCCGCCGAGACGTCCTGCGATCTCGCCGAGCGTGGCACTCGCCTGCATCCGGTCACTTGCCGCCCGTGGCGTTGAGCGCCTTGATCACCTTGTCGGTGATGTCGACCTTGGGACTCCAGAACACCGCTTCCTGGAGGATCAGGTCGTACTTCTCGGTCTCGAAGATCTGCTTGATCACCCGGTTGGTGCGCTCGACAACCGCCCCCAGCTCTTCGTTCTTGCGCTGGCTCAGGTCTTCCTGGAACTCGCGGCGCTTGCGCTGCAGCTCGCGGTCCTGGTCGACCAGCTCGCGCTGGCGCCGCACCCGCTCGGTCTCGGCGAGCGTGGGCGAGTCCTTGTCGAGCCGGTCGCTGGCGGCCTTGAGGCGGGTCGCCAGGTCGTTGAGGTCCTTCTCGCGCTTGGAGAACTCGGCCTCGAGCTTGGCCTGCGCCGCCTTGGCCGGAAGCGCGTCGCGCAGCACCCGATCGCTGTTGACGTAGCCGATCTTCAACTCCTGGGCCGAGACACCTGCCGCCGTGCCGGCCAGCAACGCCGCCGCGACGAGCATTTTCAGAGTGCGGAGGTTCATCATCAGAAGGCAGTCCCGATCTGAAACTGAAGGCGCTGAATTCTATCGTTCGGCTGCTTGCGCACCGGGTAGCCGTAGCTGAGCTTGAGCGGGCCCACCGGGGAAATCCAGCTGACACCCGCGCCGAGCGAGGCGCGCAGGCTCTCGAACGTGATCTTCTCGGTCTCGCCCCAGACGTTGCCGGCGTCGCCGTACAGGAAGATGCGCAGGGTGCGGTCGGCATTGGCGCCCGGCACCGGCAGGTAGAGCTCGTTGTTGATGTTGAAGCGCCGGCTGCCCCCGATGTAGGCGCCGATCACGTCGACCTGGCCGAGCGAGCCCTGGTCGAAGCCGCGCACCGTGCCCAGGCCGCCGCCGAAGAAGTTCTTGAAGATCGGGTAGGGCCGGCCGCCCAGGCCCTTGCCGTAGCCGATCTCGGCGTTGACCCCGAAGGTGAGCGAGCGCGACAGCGGGATGTATTGCTGGCCCTGCACGTTGAGCCGCAGGTACTTGGCGTCGCCGAGCGGCGCCCAGTCGGCGTTGAGGCGGGCGTAGCGGCCTGCCGTCGGCACCAGGGCGCTGTCGCGGCTGTCGCGCGACCAGCCGAGCGTCAGCGGCACCGAGGAGCTGGTCTCGCCGAACTCGGCCTGATAGTTGGCGTAGCTGAGCGGCAGGTTGCTGCCGCGGATCTCGGTGCGCTCGGCGCCGATGCCGAGGAACACCGTGTCGTACTCGCTGAACGGAACGCCGAAGCGAATCGAGGCGCCCGGGGTGACGAGCTTGTATTCCTCGCCCTGGCTGTTGATCGGCTGGGTGGTGCGGTAGTAGATGTCGAGCGAGCGCGAGATGCCGTCGATCGTGAAGTAGGGATCGATCGTGCTGATGACCAGCGTCTTGTAGTGCTTGCTGGTGTTGATCTCCAGGCCCAGGTAGTTGCCCGAGCCGAAGATGTTCTCCTGCTTGATCGAGGCCGTGAGCGAGAGCTTGTCGGCCGACGAATAGCCTGCGCCGACGGAAATCGCGCCGGTGGCCTTTTCCTTCACCGTGATCGTCAGGTCGACCTGGTCCGGCGTGCCCGGAACCTCGTTGCTCTCGATGTTGACTTCGCTGAAGTAGCCGAGCCGGTCGACCCGGTCGCGCGAGAGCTTGATCTTGCGGCCGTCGTACCAGGCCGACTCGAGCTGGCGGAACTCGCGCCGGATCACCTCGTCGCGGGTACGGGTGTTGCCGGCGACGTTGATCCGCCGCACGTACACCCGGCGCTGCGGCTCGGCGACCAGGTTGACCACCACCTGGCCGTTGGCGCGGTCGATGTCGGGCCGGGCGTCGACCTTGGCGAAGGCGTAGCCGAAGGTGCCGAAGCGGTCGACGAAGGCGCGGGTCGTCTCGGCGACGGCTTCGCCGCGGTAGGCTTCCCCGGGCTTGATCGTGACCAGGGCCTTGAACTCGTCCTCGCGGCCGAAGTACTCGCCTTCCAGCTTCACCGCCGTCACCGTGTAGGGCTGGCCTTCCTTGACATTGATGGTGATCGAGATGCTCTGCTTGTCGCCCGAGATCGCCACCTGGGTGGACTCGATCTCGAACTCGAGGTAGCCGCGGTTCAGGTAGTAGGCGCGCAGGGTCTCGAGGTCGGCATTGAGCTTGGCGCGCGAGTAGCGGTCGTTCTTCAGGTAGAAATTAAGCCAGCTGCTGTCGTTCAGCTCGAGCAGCCCTTTCAGGGTGCCTTCCGAGAAGACCTTGTTGCCGACGATCCGGATCTCGTTGATCTTCGACGGCGACCCCTCGGACACGGTGAAGGTGACGTTGACCCGGTTGCGCTCCTGCGGCGTCACCGTGGTCACGATCTCCGCACCGTAGAGGCTTCGGGTCAGGTACTGGCGCTTGAGCTCCTGCTCGGCACGGTCGGCCAGCGCCTTGTCGAAAGGCAGGCCCTCGCCGATGCCGAAGTCCTTCAGCGACTTGATGAGAGCGTCCTTCTCGAACTCCTTCATGCCGACGAAGTCGATGCTGGCGATGACCGCGCGCTCGTCGACGATCACCACCGCGACGCCGTTGTCGATGTCGATCCGCACGTCCTTGAAGAGGCCGGTGGCGAACAGCGCGCGCAGCGCCGCCGCGCCCTTCTCGTCGTTGTAGGTGTCGCCGATGCGAAACGGCAGCGCCGCGAACACGGTGCCCGCATCGGTGCGCTGCAGGCCTTCGACGCGGATGTCCTTGATCACGAACGGCTCGACCGCCCAGGCCGAACCGAACTTCAGGGCGAGGGCGACGGCGAGAGAGAGGGGAGCGAGGCGGAGCAGGCGCGAACAGCCGGACGGGCGTGCAGGAAGGGGCATGCGATCGGTCATTGGAGGCCCAGCAGGCGGGCCATGTCGTTGTAGAGAGCCAGGGACATCATCATCAGCATGATGGCAACCCCGCCTCGCTGCAGCCTCTCGAGCCACAACTCGGAGACCTGACGTCCCGTCACGGCCTCGAAAAGATAATACATCAGGTGCCCGCCGTCGAGGACCGGCAGCGGCAGCAGGTTGAGCACGCCCAGGCTCACGCTCACCACCGCGAGAAAGCCGAGAAAGTACGACAGGCCGAGGCGCGCCGACTGGCCCGCGTAGTCGGCGATCGTGACCGGTCCGCTCAGGTTCTTGAGCGAGGCCTCGCCGATCAGCATCTTGCCGAGCATGCGCACCGTCAGTGCCGACATCTGCCAGGTCTGGGTCGCGGCGACGCCGATGCCCTCGAGGGCGCCGTAGCGGACCGACACCAGCTCGGCGCGCTTGCCGGGAACGACGTCGAGCCGGCCGATCCGGTTGCCGCCGTCGAGCTGCACCACCGCCGCCGTGACCACCAGGTCCAGGCGCCGGCCGCCGCGCTCGATGCGCCACTGCATCGGCACCGCCGTGCCGCTCTTGCCGCTGTCGCGCGTGGCCTCGTAGATCTGCGACGAATCGACGATGCTGTGGCCGTCGATCGACAGCACCCGGTCGCCGGCGCGCAGGCCCGAGGCCGCGCCGGCCTTGCCCGGGACGACGTCGGCGAGCACCGGCTCGCTGTACGCGCCGCCGAGGCCGACGCGTTGCATCAGCTTGGCGTCGACCTCGCTCGTCGAGAGCGTGGCCAGGTCGAGGGAAACGCGGCGCGAGCCGCGTCCGTCGCTGTCGCTCAGGCGCAGCTCGATGCTCCTGCCGTCCATCACCGCCTGCATCACCTGCCAGCGAAGGTCGGTGAGCGAGCGGATGTCCTGCCATTCGTTGCCGTCGCTCGAGACCGAGCGGACCCAGTCGCCGGCGCGCAGGCCGGCGCGTTCGGCGATGCTGGCCGCCACGGGGGGGCCGAGCACCGCCTTCGGCTCTTCGACCCCGACCCAGGACTGCACCGAATAGAGCGCGACCGCGAGCAGCAGGTTGGCCACGGGCCCGGCGATGACGATCGCCGAACGCTTCCACAGCGATTTGCGGTTGAAGGCACGGTGGCGCTCGTCGGGCGCGACCGGGCCTTCGCGCTCGTCGAGCATGCGCACATAGCCGCCCAGCGGCAGGGCGCAGACCACGAACTCGGTGCCGTCCGGCCGCGGCTGGCGCCGCCAGAGCACCCGGCCGAAGCCGATCGAGAAGCGCAGCACCTTGACGCCGCAGGCCACGGCGACCCGATAGTGGCCGTATTCGTGGACGACGATCAGCACCCCGAGCGTGAACAGGAAGGCGAGGATGGTCGTGATCGGCGTCATGCGGGAATCCAGGGGCTAGTCGACGATGCTGCTCAGGAACAGGACCGCGTGCCGCCGGGCCTCGGCGTCGAGGGCGAGGAGCGCCTCGAGCGAATCGGCGGCACCCGCCTCGGGGATCACGGCCGCCATCGTCCGGGCGTTGACCTTGTGAATCCGGTCGAAGCGGATGGTTCCGGAAAGAAAGGCCGCCACCGCCACCTCGTTGGCGGCGTTGAGCACGGCGCCGGTGCCCGGCGGGCCGCGCAGCGCCTCGTAGGCCAGGCCGAGCGCCGGGTAGAGGGCGTGGTCGGCCGGCTCGAAGGTGAGCGAGGCGACCGAGCGCCAGTCGAGCGCCTCGGTGCCCGAGGCGATCCGCTCGGGCCAGGCCAGGCCGTAGGCGATCGGCACCCGCATGTCGGCGGTGCCGAGCTGGGCGAGCACCGACTGGTCGCGGCAGACCACCATCGAGTGGATGATGCTCTGCGGATGGATCACGACCTGGATCCGGTCGGGCGCGAGGTCGAACAGGAAGTGCGCCTCGATCACCTCGAGCGCCTTGTTCATCATCGTCGCCGAATCGACCGAGATCTTGCGCCCCATCACCCAGTTCGGATGGGCACAGGCCTGGTCGGGCGTGACCTCGCCCAGCGTCGCCGGCAAGCGGCCGCGGAACGGGCCGCCCGACGCGGTGAGGACGATGTGGTCGATGCGCTCGTTCCAGCAGGCGCGGTCGTCCGGCAGGCACTGGAAGATCGCCGAGTGCTCGCTGTCGATCGGCAGCAGGGTCGCGCCGCCTTCCCGAACTGCGCGCATGAAGAGCTCGCCGCCGACGACCAGCGCCTCCTTGTTGGCGAGCAGCAGGCGCTTGCCGGCCCGCGCTGCGGCCAGGCACGGCGCGAGCCCCGCCGCGCCGACGATGGCTGCCATCACCGTGTCGACGCCCTCGTGACCGGCCAGATCGCAGAGCGCTTCCGCGCCGTGGCGCACCTGCGACTTCACGCCCGCCTCGGCCAGGCGTCGTCCGAGCGTGGCCGCGCCGTCGGCCGTCGCGACCACCACCTGCTTCGGCTTGAACCGCAGGCAAAGCGCGAACAGCTCCTCGAGCCGATGCTGCGCCGTCAGGCCGACGACCTCGAAGCGCTCCGGATGGCGCGAAATCACGTCGAGCGTGGCCATGCCGACCGAGCCGGTGGCACCGAGGATGCAGACGCGCTGCGGCCGGGAGGACGAGGCGGCGTTCATGACGGCGGCGCGAGCGCGAGCACGATCGGGAAGACCGGCAGCAGGGCATCGATGCGATCGAGGATGCCGCCGTGCCCGGGCAAGAGGCCGCTGCTGTCCTTGGCGCCGGCGCTGCGCTTGACCAGCGATTCGAACAGGTCGCCGACCACGCTCATCGCCACCAGGAAGATGACCACGAACGCCAGGCCGATGGTCGTGACGCGCTCGTTGATGAGGGTGTAGAAGCTGTCGTAGTAGGCCCGGCCCGAGCCGTCGAACATCAGCCAGGCGATGGCCACGCCCAGCGTACCGACCATGCCGCTCCAGACGCCGGCCCAGCTCTTGCCCGGGCTGATCGACGGCGCGAGCTTCCTGCGGCCGAAGGCGCGGCCGCCGAAATAGGCGAACACGTCGGCCGTCCAGACGAGCATGAAGATCGAGAGGATGTAGTTCAGGCCGCCGGCACGGGCATTGACCATGGCGAGCCAGCAGACCCAGAGGGCGACGACGCCGAGGCCGAGTCGGACCGGGCTCGGCACCCGCGGCCAGCCGGCGACGCCGGCGCGCAGCACCGAGACGCCACCCAGCACCCAGAGCGCCGTCGCGACCCACCAGACGGCGCGAGGCGCGCCCTTGGTCCAGCCGACGAGGTAGGCAAGGAGGCAGGCGACGGCGAGGCCGATGCCGAGGACGATCGCGCTTCGGCCGGCCCCATTGAGGCGGGCCCATTCCCAGCCAGCGGCGGCGAACGCGACCCCGGTCAGCACGGCGAACGGCCATGCCGGCTTGACCAGCAGCGCCGGCAGCAGGAAGGCCAGCAGCACCAACGCGGTGAGGATGCGCTGCTTCAGCACGCGTCAGTTTCCCGCTGCGGCGAGCGCGGGGCGGCTCGACACCGTGCCGAAGCGGCGCTCGCGGCCGGCGTACTCGGCCAGCGCCGCGTCGAGCTCGGCGGTGCCGAACTCGGGCCACAGGCAGTCGGTGAAGACAAGCTCGGAGTAGGCGGCCTGCCAGAGCAGGAAATTGCTGATGCGGACCTCGCCGCCGGTGCGGATGAACAGATCCGGATCGGGCGCGTAGCTGAGCGCCATGTAGGCGTTGAGCCGGGCCTCGTCGAGCTCCTCGGGCCGCACGCCGGCGGCCATCGCCTGGCGGCAGGCCTGGACGATGTCCCAGCGGCCGCCGTAGTTGAAGGCGACCGAGAGCGTGATCCGGGTGTTGTTGCGGGTGCTGTCCTCGGCCTGCTGCCAGGCGGCGCGCAGCTTGTCGGACACCTGCGAGCGATCGCCGACGATCTTGATGCGCACGCCGTCGCCGGCGAGCTTGGCCAAATACTTCGACACTGCCACCAGCACCAGCCCCATCAAGCCCGAGACTTCCTCGGTCGGCCGCTTCCAGTTCTCGGAGGAGAAGGCGAACACGGTGAGGTATTCGACGCCGCGGTCGGCGCAGGCCAGGACGGTGCGCACCAGCGCATCGACGCCCTGCTTGTGGCCGAAGAAGCGCGGCATGTAGCGACTCTTGGCCCAGCGGCCGTTGCCGTCCATGACGATCGCCACGTGGCGCGGCACGGGACGGGGGAGCTGACTGCGGTCGTTCACCGGTGCGCCTCGCGAGTCGTGCTCGGCAGGGACGAAGGGTCCATCAGACGGCCAGGATCTCGGCTTCCTTGGCCGAGGTCAGGCGGTCGACCTCGGCGATCGTCCGGTCGGTGAGCCGCTGCAACTCGTCGAGCGAGCGGCGCTCCTCGTCCTCGGTGATCTCCTTGTCCTTGGTCAGGCGCTTGGCATGGTCGTTGGCATCGCGCCGGAGATTGCGGATCGCGATCTTCGCCTCCTCCG
>Ga0068864_100000762_pt1 | contig 27087 bp, 24 predicted proteins | sample KBSSwiS72_FD_66586 | JGI IMG/M metagenome (GOLD analysis project Ga0068864, IMG submission 66586) | Switchgrass rhizosphere microbial communities from Kellogg Biological Station, Michigan, USA - KBS Switchgrass S7-2 | ecosystem: Host-associated > Plants > Roots > Rhizosphere > Soil ...
TATAAGTTTATCGCGTCCATGGACGCTCCGAAGGCCGCTGCACCGGCGGTTACGCCGCCAATCACGCAGGCTTCCGCACCCGCTCAGCCGGCTACGCAACCGCCGAAACCCTAGCCATAACTCCAGGCGCGGCGATTTCGCCGAGAATATGGTCGAGGACGAGACGGCCTTGCGCCGTGAGCGCAATGTGCGTGCCGTTGCGCGCCAAGTGACCCGTACCCACGAGCCGATCCACGCGGCGCCAATCAACAAGCTCGGTCAGGCCGAACCGCTGTGCGATCGCGGCGGGATCTATGCCCTCTCGTAGACGCAGGCCCATCACCAGCGCTTCGTCGGCAGCTTGCGAGGCTGGAAGTACGGCTTCTTCGGCAATGCCGTGGCCGTTGCGCCGCAGGGCCGAGATAAAGTTCTCCGGTTTCTTGTGGCGAACTGTGCGCATCCCGAGGCGGCGCCCGTGGGCGCCCGGACCGATCCCTGCGTAGTCGCCGTAGCGCCAGTAGGTCAGGTTGTGCCTGCTTTCCTGGCCGGGACGCGCATGATTACTGATTTCATAGGCAGGCATTCCGCCCGCCGACGTCATGGCGTCAGTCAGCTCGAACAGAGCCGCCGCCACCTCTCCATCGATCGGCTCGAAGTCGCGTTTTGCCACCATCGTCGCGAAACGCGTGCCGGGCTCGATCGTGAGCTGGTAGAGCGAAAGATGCGAGGTCCCGAGACTGAGCGCCTGGGCCAGCGTCGCAGACCAGCTCTCCTCGCTGTCGCCGGGAAGAGCGTAGATGAGGTCGAAACTGACGCGTCGGAATTTGCGTTGCGCGATCTCGAGTGCTCGCCAGCCTTCGCCAGCGCTATGGGCACGTCCCAAAAAGCTAAGCGCCGCATCGTTGAAGCTTTGAAGTCCGAGGGATAACCTATTTACGCCTGCGCATGACAAGTCGGCGAAGCGCGCCGCTTCGACCGAATTCGGATTGGCTTCGAGCGTGATCTCGAGGTTGGGAGCCGGGGTCCAATGCGTCGCTGCAGCGGTGATAATGGCTTCGACCGTCGCCGGCTCCATCAGCGACGGCGTGCCGCCGCCGAAGAAGATCGACGCCAGCTTGCGACCGGGCAACAGCCGCGCCTCATGGCCAAGATCGGTCAGCAGCGCCTCGCCCCAATCCTCCTGGTCAATAGTTTCGCGCACATGGCTGTTGAAGTCGCAGTACGGGCATTTGCTGACGCAGAATGGCCAGTGGACGTAAAGCGCCAGCGAGCCGTCGGATTTGCGCAAGTTGACGAGGTTTGCGTCCCTTTGCGTGCATGCGCGAAGGCGGGCGCCCGGCGATGCATCGGTGAGGGTGGAAGAAAAGGCCACGATCGGCCTTTAGCGCAGCAGGCAAGCTCTAGGACAGACGCCTAGCGCAAAGCTTCGACCAACTTTCGGAACGCATCGGCGCGGTGGCTGATCTGGTGCTTCAGTTCGGGATCGAGTTCACCGAACGTCCGGTCGTAATTTACCGGTACGAACATGGGATCGTAGGCGAAGCCTCGCTCACCTCGCGGCGGCCAGACGAGCGTTCCGTCGACGCGACCGTCGAACGTCTCTGTCTGACCGTCGTTGGGCCAGGCGATTGCCAGTGCGCAAACGAAATGGGCCGCGGGTGCCGCATCGGGCTCGGTCGCCTCGGTCTCACGCCAGACCCGCTCCATCGCGCGCATCCAGTCGCGATTGCCCTCATCATCCTCGGCCCATCGTGCCGAGAAGATCCCGGGCCGGCCATGGAGTGCATCGACGCACAAACCGCTGTCGTCGGCGAGAGCGGGGAAGCCCGAAAGATCGGCGGCCTCGCGCGCCTTGAGGTCTGCATTGTCAGCGAACGTGTTTCCGATCTCCTCGGGTTCCGGGAGGCCCAGTTCCTCGGCGCCGACGCAAGAAATGCCGAGGGGCTCGATCAGCGCCGCAATTTCGCGAAGCTTGCCGGGATTGTGAGTGGCAATGACCAGCCTGTCGCCGAGCGGCCTCATCGTCCGGTCGCCTTCAGCTGCGCCTGGAAGATCTCCGAACATCCGATACGGGCGAGCCGGAGCAGCCGGAGCAGGCCTTCTTCGTCATAGCATTCGCCCTCCGCGGTCACCTGGGCCTCGACGATCGAACCATCGGCAGTAAGCACGAAATTGCCGTCGCATCCGGCTTGGCTGTCCTCGTCATAGTCGAGATCGAGGACCGGCGTGCCTTGATGAATGCCGCAGCTGACCGCCGCGACCTGTGTTCGGATGGGATCGGCCGAAATGGACTTGGCTGCCAGCAGTTTGTCGATGGCGATGCGAAGAGCGACCCAGCTGCCGGAGATCGACGCCGTCCGCGTCCCACCGTCAGCCTGGATGACGTCGCAATCGACGATGATCTGCCGCTCTCCGAGCCTCGGCAAATCGACGACAGCGCGCAGGCTGCGCCCGATCAGCCGCTGAATTTCCTGCGTACGACCCGACTGCTTGCCCTTGGCTGCCTCGCGATTTCCGCGTGTGTGGGTCGCACGCGGCAGCATTCCGTATTCGGCAGTGACCCAGCCCTGCGCCTTGCCGCGGAGAAAGGGCGGGACCTTCTCTTCGACACTCGCGGTACAGAGCACACGGGTATCGCCGAAGCTGACGAGGCACGAACCCTCGGCATGGCGGGTAAAGCCTGGCTCGAACCTGAGTTCGCGCATTTGGTCGGCGGCGCGTCCGGATGGGCGCATTCGGGCAATCTCCTGATCCTGGTGCGCGCGCTCCCTAGACCGGCGAAGGCAGCAATCCTAGATGTAGCGTCATGGCGCAGCCGATCGGCGAACTTACGGACCGGATGCGGGATATCTTCGGGCTCGTCGTCGAGTCCTACCTCGAGCGTGGGCTGCCCATCGGATCGAAAGCCCTGGCCGGGAGCATCAGCCTGTCGCCAGCCTCGATCCGAGGCGTGATGCAGGAGCTCGAGGAGCGGGGACTGCTAACGCATCCACATACTTCCGCAGGCCGCATTCCAACGGAAAGCGGCCTCCGGCTGTTCGTCGACGGCATCATGCAGGCCGCGGCGCCTGATCCCATCGAGCGGCGCGAGATCGAGCGACAGATCGTTCGGGACCAGCCAATCGAGGATGCGCTCGCTGCGGCTTCGGCGGCTCTGTCGGGCCTTAGTCAGGCCGCAGGCGTGGTTCTCTCCCCGAAGCGCGAGATGAGACTGAGGCAATTGAGCTTCGTCCAGCTTAATTCCACGCGTGCTCTCGCAGTTCTCGTCGGAGCCGATGGAAGTGTGGAAAATCGCATCGTCTCGCTCGACGCGGGTACGAGCGCTGCCGCGCTGACGGAAGTCAGCAATTTTATCAACGCGCGCCTGGCGGGGCTTACGCTGGCGGAAGCGGAAGCGAGACTTCGCGCCGAAATCCTTGAGCGCAAGGAAGCAATCGACGCCGCCGCTGCCGAGCTGGTTGCGTCGGGACTTGCGGCCTGGAGCCAGGATCATGCCCGCCGGCCCGTGCTGATCGTGCGCGGGCAGGCAAACCTCATCGATGCAACCGCCGCGGACGACCTGGACCGGGTCCGCCGTTTGCTCGACGAGCTCGAGGAAGCGCAGGAGATCGCGCACCTGCTCGAGAGCGCTCGAGATGCGCCGGGCTGCCGGATCTTCATTGGATCGGAAAATCGGATGTTCGCCCTCAGCGGCTCGTCGGTTATCGCCGCCCCCTATCGCGGGAGCCAGGGTGAGGTGGTCGGCGTTGTCGGGGTGATTGGTCCTACGCGGTTGAACTATGCCCGTGTGGTGCCCATGGTAGATTTCACAGCGAAAGCACTAACGAGATTAATGGCATGACCGAAGCCACGAAAGACGAAGACGAACTGCATGCGCAGGCGGAGGAGATCCGCAAGGAAACGGCTCAAGGCGCCCCCGAGGTCGCGGAGCACGATCATGTCGCCGACCTCGAGAGGCAGCTCGAGGAGGCGAAGTCCAAGGCGCTCTATGCAGCAGCCGAGGCGCAGAATGTCCGCCGCCGCCTGGAGCAGGAGCTGCAGCAGGCGACGAGCTACGCCGCGGCGGGTTTTGCGCGCGACATGCTCGCGATCAAGGATCACCTGGACCGGGCCCTTGCCGCCGTCAGCGAGGATTTGCGCGCCGACAAGACCGCCGCACAGTTCCTTGCCGGCATCGAATCAACCGGGCGTGAACTTGAGGCCGTGTTCCAGCGCAATGGCGTCTCCCGCATCAAATCGATCGGCGAGTCGCTCGATCCGCATCGCCACCAGGCGATGATGGAAATTCCGAGCGACCAGGAACCCGGCACCATCGTCGAGGAAATGCAGCCTGGTTACGTCATGAAGGACCGGCTTCTTCGTCCGGCACTTGTCGGGGTCGCCAAGAAGCCGGACTAATGCACTTCCCGGTGGTGTGCCTCGCTCTTCGTTGCGAGGCTGAAGCGCGGCTCCGGTTTCGCCGATCCGAATAGGAGCGCGGCAGCATGACGGCCGACCTCCGGCCCGTGCTTGAAACCGTGTCCGGACCCGCCGCCGAGAAGCAGTACGTTCGGCCAATCGGGGTGCATGTCGATCAGGAAGTCGCCATTCGAGCTGTTCTCGTACTGGCAAACCTCGGCGCCGATCAGCGGAGCGCCGGCGAGTAGCGGAAAACGTCGGTCGCGAAAGGCGATGATTTCGGCGAGCGCGGCTTCGGTCGGGCGGCGATCCTGAGTGTCTGGATCGACCGAGGCGCCGTGCTGATCGTGAGCGAATTTCACTCCGCGCGTTTCAAGATCGGGAAAGCCGTAAAAGATGTCGCCGCCGTTGAAGTCCGCCCAACCGGGCATCGCGCCCGGAAGGAAGCGGCGGTCCCCCGCGGGCGTGGCGAAATAGAAGACCTCCTGACGCGTGGGCTCGATTCGCGGCCCGATCACCTTCGGGAAGAGCTTTGGAAGCCAGGGGCCTGCAGCGAACACGAAGCGATCGGCTCTGATGCGCTCACCAGAAGAGAGCAGGACCTCATGCAATTGATCCCCGACGGGTCGCGGCGGTTGCACGAAACCCTTCTGATATGCACCCCCCGCGTTCACGAATCGCTCGACCAGCGTCAGCACAGAACGGCGGGCCATCAATGCACCGAACGCGGGTTCGTACAGGCCGACGGTAATCCCATCGAAATCGATCATCGGGAACCGGCGCGTCATCTCCGCCCGCGTCAGGACTTCGGTAGCGAGCCCCAGCTCCCGGTGGGCAGCAATGCTTTCGTGGACGTAGGGCTCATCTGTCGGAAAGAAGAAAAGGATGCCGCACGCAACGAGGATGGGCAGGCCAGAAACAGCACTGAGCGCCTTCCACTGCGGAAGCGAATCCTTGGCCATCCTGGTATAAATCGCATCCCTACCGTAAGCGGCACGGGTGAGGCGGGATTCGCCGCCGGAGGATGCGCGGCTGTGAGCGGGTCCCCAGGCATCGATCAGCGTGACCCGGTGCCCCTGCTGCTGCAGGTGGTGCGCGGTCCACGCGCCGAACACGCCCGCTCCGACGATCGCGACATGTTCTCCCATCCTGCTCATCATCGGCTTCGCCATTAGCTCAGAAACGGCAGCGCCGCCCGCTCCGATGAGGAGCGAGCGGCGCGTTAGAGGCGGAACCGCCATTGCGCTCCGTCAGCCGCGTTCAGGAGCGGCGGCAGGTGGCGGTGGAGGCGGCGGCGGCGGCGCTTGGCAGGTAGCAGTGGCCTCGATCACCGACCCGTCCGCGCAAGTTTGCGTCGCCGGTGGCGGCGGTGGGGGCGGTGGCATGGGCGGGAGTGGAGCAGCGTGCCCGTCTTCGAACTTATAGCGAACGGTCAAACCGATCGTCCTTGGTTGGCCGACATTGTAAGCCAGCCGGGCGCGGCCACCACGCTCGCGATCAAAGGACAGCTTCGGATTCTCGTCGAACAGATTGTTGACGTAGGCGACCAGTTCCAGGCCGGAATCAAAGGCGAGACCGGCCGAAAGATTGAACAGGCTGTAGCTCGGTAATTCGAGATCGATCACCGTGGCTGCGGTGGCTGGTTGTCCGTTGAATGGCAGCCCGTGGACGAACGTGCGCGGGTTATTCTCCTGGTCCCCTGGCTGCGTATACCTTCCGCTCACATGCTGGAACGATGCATTGACGTACCAATCCGAGTTGCTGTTGAAACGGTTGGTATAGGTGGCAGCAGCGGCCATCTGGAACTTGGGAACGCTTGGGAGACGATTGCCTTCGCGAATTCCCGTTGCGGTCGCCAGTTCGGGATTCGCGATGGTTGAGTCGAATTCCGCACTGACGTAGCTGCCGGTCAGCGAGAGGTCCAAGCCCGGTATGGGGTGCGCGGTTAGTTCAGCCTCGAGACCCGTCGTGTGCGCTTTGGGAACGTTGAACACGAGGCGCGAGGAGCAGCCGCCCGCATCGACCGTGACCTGAAGGTCCTTGATGCTGGTGTGGAAAACCGCTGCGTTGAAGGTAAAGCCGCGGCGCGAATATTTAACGCCACCCTCATAATTCCACAGTGTCTCGTCGTCGTAGAACTTGGTCGCGAATGGGCCGTAAAGGTCCCGGTCGTGAGCACTGCAAATCGGCAGGTTCAGCGGGTCGTTGATACCGCCGAGCCGAAAACCCTTCGCGGCCTGGATGTTGACGCTCAGGTTACGATTGGGCTCCCACGTTCCAATGACGCGCGGGCTAAAGCCGTTGGACTTTGTCGTGTCCCCAATCGATGTAAATTGCGGCGAGAAGAAACCGCCATTGATGAAATCGCGGGTTTCCTTGAAGTCATACCAGCGCCCGCCAGCGGTCAGCTTGAATTGATCGAACCGATAACTGCCCTCGCCGAACAGGGCTTTCTGCTTGATCACGTACGGCAGGTCGGCGTTGTAAGGAGAGTCGAGGTCGGGAAAACCGTTTGCCGAGGCTGCGGACGTTCCGGCGCCAATCGCTGCGTCTAAGAAGGAAGCGTAGCCGGGGGTTGGCAGTCGTTGATGATACTCGCGATCGACGTGAGAATAGAAGCCGCCAAGGACCCACTGTAGCGGTCCCGTCCCTGTCGAGGAGACGCGTGCTTCCTGTGTCCATTGCTTGAGTTTCGTCGTGTCCCGAAGGTTGGACGGCAGATTTACGCCAGCGGGAGGAAAGCCGATATCGACGGATACGGAACCGGTCAGCGCCGACGCATCGCGGCTAACCAGAATATCGCGGTGGATATAGCTCGTGATTGAGGTGAATTCAGCTGGTCCGAAATCGTAGCTCGCTGTGAGGTCGCCGATCGTTGTCTTGTCGCTGAATTTCTCGCGCAGGAGGAGGTATTGCTCGCGATCCTCGGGGATATGGGCTGGAACCGTGAATCGGTTCGAATAGAGGTTGTAGACCTCTTCCCGGTTGAAGCCGTTGGCTTCCGCCTTCTGATAAACGATGCGCGGAGTGATCTTTAGCTCCGGAACGGGCTGCCAAAGAATTGAGAGTCGCCCACCAACGCGCGAACCATCGTTCACATGCTTGCCGCCCGCGGGGCCTCTGGCGTCGATGAAGCCACCGAAGTGGGTACCATAGCCGACCGCGCGAATGGCGGCCGTGGACCCCAGCGGAACGTTCACTGCGCCTTTCAGATGATATCCGAGGTCTCCGCCTTCGAGAACGTTGACGTTTGCTTCCGCCAGACCTTCGGTTCGATCCAGTCGGGGTTGGTTGGTGATGTAGCGAATCGTGCCCCCGACCGAGCCCGCACCAAACAACGTGCCCTGCGGTCCGCGCAATGTTTCCACGCGGTTGAGGTCGAAGAGATCCAAGTCCGGAGTGAAGAGCGATAGCGAGATTACCGATTCGTCGAGATAAATGCCGACCTGCTCCTTCACGCCCGGCTGATCACGGATGATCTGGCCGGCGGAAACACCGCGTACCGAGACCTGACTTTGTCCCGGCCCAAGGTTCTGAACGGTAAGGCCCGCGACGTTCCGGCTGATAGCCTCAAGCGATTGCGCATTGGCGCGCTGGATGTCCTGCTGCGTCTGTGCATTGACCGAGAATGGAACGTCCTGGACCGTGGACGCTCGCTTGGTCGCGGTCACGATGATCGCGCCTTGCTCTTCTAGCGGAGTGGGAGCCGCCGTTGCCGGCGGGTTCGCCCTCTGGGCAGCTTGTTCCTGACTGGTTTGAGCAGCAGCTGGCATGGCAGCGGCGAGAATGGACGTGCCAACGAGCAAGGCGGCGGTCGAGCGCATGTTTTCCCCCTGACGCTTTTTATTGCCGAGCTTACTTTATGCCTGAAACCCCCGCTGGCACGGAAGGGAGGGACAACTTTCGCGTCGACTGTGTTGCAACACCGTTACAGGCGCGAAATGTTCCTATCGAAAGTTTAGGAGCTCGCGCGGAGGTAAAATCGGCACCCGAACACCGCGATCCGCGAGGAAGCGATGGCGGACGATTTCCGCCTGCTGCTCGAGGCCGTAGAGGTTGAACGGCTTTCCTGGTTTCAGTTCATACCGATAGTGACAGAAGGGGTGGCGCATCAGTGGCAGGTAGAAGCGGCCGCCTTTCTGCGCTTGCCAGACATGCGTCATCTCGTGAATCCAGAAGGCCTGCAGGTTTAGCGGCTCGTTCGAAAAATCTTCCGACCAGCCGCCACCGTCCGGGTGGAACCAGATGTCGCCGGTTGGCGCCATCGCAGACCGACGCGGCTGGAATGGCCACCACTTGCCCCTGAACATCCGAACCCTTGAATAATCGATCGCGTCTTCGAAGATCGAACGGGCGAGCGCGACTTCGCCAGAAGTGAGTGAACGGCATTCCATCGGCAATTTCGTAGCCTGACGCGGTACTACCCGCTACTTGCAGCGCAACAAGTGCATCGCTAGGGCTTCGACAAAAGCAAAACGGAGGAAATTTTCCATGAGCGAGACTGCCGATCGGGTGAAGAAGATCGTCGTCGAACATCTCGGCGTCGAAGCCGACAAGGTGACTGAGGACGCGAGCTTCATCGACGATCTCGGTGCAGACAGCCTCGACATTGTCGAGCTGGTGATGGCGTTCGAGGAAGAATTCGGGGTCGAGATCCCGGACGATGCCGCCGAGAAAATCACGACGGTTCGTGACGCGATCGACTACATCGATCAGAACAAGGGCTGATCGGGTCCGCTGACCTGCCGCCACAGCGCCGATAGGCGGCACGAACGGCTTCCCGAACCGATCGGGAGGCCGTTTGTTTTTGAAGGACTGACGGAGTGGAGAATATGCGCCGTGTCGTCGTGACGGGTCTCGGTCTGGTGACGCCGCTGGGCGGCGACGTCGAGACGAGCTGGAAGAACATCATTGCATCGAAGAGCGGCGCAGGGCCGATCACAAAGTTCGATGCGAGCGACCAGAAGTGCCGCATCGCCTGCGAGGTAAAGCCGGCGGACCATGAATATGGTTTCGACCCCGGCAAACGGGTTGATCACAAGATTCAGCGCCAGGTGGATCCGTTCATCGTCTTTGGCCTCGACGCGGCCGGCCAGGCCGTCGAAGACGCCGGACTTGCCGACATGGATGAAGAGACAAGGCTGCGCGCCGGTGTATCCATCGGTTCGGGCATTGGCGGCTTGCCGGGAATCGAGAGCGAAAGCCTTGTGCTCCACGAGAAAGGCCCGGGTCGCGTCAGCCCGCACTTCGTCCATGGACGTCTGATCAACCTCATCTCGGGCCAGGTCTCTATCAAATATGGCCTGATGGGACCCAATCACGCGGTCGTGACGGCCTGCTCGACCGGGGCCCACTCGATCGGCGATGCGGCACGCATGATAGCGATGGACGATGCCGACATCATGCTCGCGGGAGGTGCCGAGGCCACGATCTGCCCGATCGGCATAGCCGGATTCGCTCAGGCACGAGCGCTTAGCACCCGGTTCAACGAACAGCCGGAGAAGGCCAGCCGACCGTACGACAAAGACCGCGACGGCTTCGTCATGGGCGAGGGGTCCGGCGTCGTCGTGCTCGAGGAATATGAACATGCGAAGGCGCGTGGCGCGAAGATCTACGCCGAAGTTATCGGGTACGGTCTGTCCGGCGATGCTTACCACGTCACTGCACCGCATCCGGAGGGTTCGGGTGGCTATCGCTCGATGCAGATGGCGCTCAGGAAATCCGGGCTACAGCCGTCGGACATCGATTACATCAACGCCCATGGTACCTCGACGCCGCTCGGCGACGAGCTCGAGCTGGGTGCAGTTCGTCGCCTCTTCGGCAACGCCATTGCCAATGTGTCGATGAGCTCGACCAAATCCGCGATCGGCCACCTTCTTGGAGGCGCGGGAGCGGTCGAAAGCATCTTCTGCATTCTTGCACTGCGCGACCAGATCGTCCCGCCAACGCTCAACCTCGATAATCCAAGCGAAAGCTGCGAGGGCGTCGACCTCGTGCCGCACAAGGCGAAGGAGCGGCCCGTGCGCGCGGTCCTGAACAACAGCTTCGGCTTCGGGGGAACCAACGCCTCGCTGATCATGAAGGCCGTGTGAGGCGGCTCCTGATCGTCGCGGCGGTGCTGGTCGCTGCCGCGCTGATTGCCCTTTATTCCTTGTGGTGGGGTCCCGGTTCCAAGCCGGGGCCCCATAAGGTCATGATCCAGGAAGGGTCGAGCCTCGGTTCCGTTGCTCGCCAACTCGAGAAGGCAGGCGTGATCCCCGGCACCGCCCGCAGCTACTACGTGATGGCGCGCATCTTTGGCTCGCACGATCCGATCCAGGCCGGCGAGTTCGAGATTCCGAAGGGCGCGGGCGGGTCGGCGATCCTGGATCTTCTTCAGCATGGTCGTCCGGTGCAGCGACTGATCACCGTCACCGAGGGCATGCCGGCGATTGTCGTCGAGGAGAAAGTGGCGGCCAACGACTATCTTGCAGGATCGACTCCCACCATTGCCGAGGGCTCGGTGTTGCCGGACAGCTATGGATATCAGCGCGGAGAGACCCGCGCTGCCCTTGTCGGGCGGATGCAGGGAGCAATGCAGAAGGCAATCGCCGAGCTCTGGCCGAAGCGAAGCACCGATTGTCCGATCGCAATGCCGGAACAGGCAGTCACGCTTGCTTCCATCGTCGAGAAGGAGACGGGCAAGGCAAGCGAACGCCCCATGATCGCGGGAGTTTATTGCAACCGTCTGAGAATCGGCATGAAGCTCGATGCCGACCCGACCGTTATCTATCCTGTGACCAAAGGGAAACCATTGGGGCGCCGGATCCTGAAGTCCGAGCTCAACGCGCAGAACGGTTACAACACCTATCGCCGACCTGGCCTTCCGGACGGTCCGATCGCAAATCCGGGGCGCGCGAGCATCGAAGCGGTGCTCCATCCCGCGCAGACAAAGGCGCTCTACTTCGTTGCTGACGGCACGGGAGGACACGTATTCGCCGACTCGCTGGCCGAGCACCAGGCGAACGTGGCGAAATGGTATGCGATCCGGCGCCAGCGGGGACAGATGTGAGTAACCGCGGCATTGGCCGCGGCCGGATGTTCCTCGGCGGTCTCATCCTTTTTGCTGCCGTAATCGCTTGGGCGACGACGCTTATGATGAGCCCGCACGGTCAATCCGGCGCGCCGGGTGCCGAGCATGTGCGCACGACTGTGGTCATCTTCGTCCGGAACAGCGCCGTCGGGACGCTCGTGATGTGCGCGCTCGCGGGATGGTTGTTATTTCCGGTGAGACGGCCGCGGGCGCCGCGACGAGACTGGGCGATCCTCGGCATCATCGCGCTGATGGTGCTGACCAGTCTCTACCAGTTGATGTGGCTGCGGTCGGTCGTTCAGTGATCTAGGGCGTTACTTCGAAGATAACCGACGCGGCGATCCTTTCCGGCATAACCCCACGCCCAGCCGAGGCTATCGTCGAGCATTGCGAATTCGTCGCCGGCCTGGAGATGCCCGATCGCTTCAGCATCGTCGGAGGGCGAATTCTTCAGGGCCGTGGTCGTCTTGATCGAACGGTCCGCGGGCTCTGCGTAATGCGAAGCGATCACGCGTCCGGCGAGCGCGACATCGGCGAGATCCTTCCGAAAGGCGTTGAATGCGGGATCCGGCAGCTCGGACGGGCCCGAAAGGCAGAATTGGTCAGCGGTGAGCGTAGGCCGGTGCTTGGCCGATGATCGGCCGGTGGGCCGCGGAGCCGCCGTCGCTCTCGCGGAGGTTGCGCTTGAAACCTTCAAGGAAATCTGCCCCGTTGCTGGTGCGAACCACGAAAACGTTTCTACGGTCGTCCTGGTCCCGTTCGCGACGGAGATAGCCGAGCGCGCCAAGCGTATTCAAGGCGCGTGTCACAACCGGCTTGGATACTCCAAGGACGCGGGCGAGGCCGCGCACCGTATGAGGTCCCGGCGTCAGGTAAACCAGCATCAGAAGTGCCATCTGCCGGTTTGTGAGGTCGGGCTCGCCCGAACGGACATAGGCGATGAGGGCCTTCATCCAGCCGGTAAGCGAAACCTCGCTCATAGCTGCCAAACTCCATGCGTGCCGCGTAGCTTGGCAGGTAAACCGGTAAAGCCGCGAATTGTTGCAGTGCCGTGACCGTAAAAAACGTTATTCTCCGGCCAATTGCAGTTTCATCGATGTAAGTAGCGGTGCTGAAGCAGCGCGAAAATCGCACGCAATCCCAGTGCTTCTCCACCTTTTGGACGACCCGGCTTTGCATTTTCCCGCCACGCAAATGTGTCGAGATGGGCCCACGCCGTCGATTCCGGCACGAATTTCTTAAGGAACATGGCGGCAGTGATGCATCCGGCCATTGGGCTGCTCGAGGCGTTGGCGAAATCGGCGACGTCACTCTTCAGCATCTCGTCATAGGGTTCCCAGAGCGGCATTCGCCACAAGGGATCGTCGACTTCGTACCAGGCTTCCGCGGCGCTTGCGGCAAGACGATCGTCGCTTGCGAAGAAGGCCGGAAGGTCAGGACCCAGCGCAATGCGGGCAGCGCCGGTCAGCGTCGCAAAATCGACGATCAGTTCGGGCATGCTCTCCGCGGCCCTCGTCAGGGCATCGGCGAGAATCAGGCGTCCTTCGGCGTCCGTATTGTCGATCTCGACGAACGAGCCCTTGCGCGACTTGATGATGTCGCCCGGACGATAGGCCGCCGACGATACGGCATTCTCGACCGCCGGTACGAGCAAGTGCAGCCGAACGGGCAGTCGCTCGACGATGACGAGGCGGGCAAGAGCGATCGCGTGCGCTGCGCCACCCATGTCCTTTTTCATCAGCCGCATTCCGCCGGCGGTCTTGAGATCAAGCCCGCCGCTGTCGAAGCAAACGCCCTTGCCGACGATTGCCACGCGCGGGTCGTCAGGCTTGCCCCATTCGAGCTCAATGAGGCGTGGCGCGCGAGCCTCGGTGGCAGCGGCACCGACGGCAGCAATGAGCGGATAGCCGTCGGCGAGATCCTTGCCGCTCGTCACTCGCGCCTGCGCGCCCGCATCGGTCGCGAGCTGGCGCACTTCCTGCTCGAGCTCGGCTGGGCCGAGGTCCGCCGCCGGCGTGTTCACGAGGTCGCGAACGAACGCGGTTGCTTCGGCGAGCCGGACAGAATGCTCAATGTTCGCGGCGTCTGCCGTAATGAGCACGCGCGGACCTCGATCGGCCTCATCCTTCTTTGACTGATACTTGTCGAACCGGTGCTGCCCCAGCAGCCACCCGAGCGAAGCCTTGCGAGGCTCGCCTTCGGCAAGCTTGTAGGTACCTTCGGGCAGGCTTTCGGCGAGTTTTGAGAGGCACCAGGGCGAGAGGCCGCTGGCGTCCTTGACACTGCTGACGACTTCGAACTCGCCTCCGCGCGGCAGGAGGGCGAAGGCGAACGTCGTCTTCCCGTCGAAGCGCTGGGCCTCGAGGAGGGCCCGATCCTCCGCGGGCCGCTTCTTCATCCAGCTTTCGAAGCGTTTCTTGTCGACGAGGTGAATGAGACGGGCCTTCTGGCCGCGGTCGGCCACGAGGAGCGCAGCGAAATCGGTCATCGTCGGGCTCTACGGCGGCATCGGAGCCACCGCAATCGCCAGCGGATCTGACAAATTCATTGCCATCCGCAGCGCTGACTTCCTGGAAATAATGAAAGGCCGGTCTTGGTCGCCGGCAGGATTTGAACCGCAAACGAGGGCACGACCACTCACCGACCGGGGGGCCTCTAGAGAGGAAGCCCCATGAGAACGATCAAGCTTGCTGCGGCACTTTTGCCGATCATGGTCAGCTCACCGGCGATGGCAGCCACCGTTTCGGATGCAACCGGAGATTTCCTGCCGAGCTTCGTCGGCACCGCGAGCGGTGACCTCGATGTGACGAGTTTTTCCATCAGCCTCGATTCCGGCGCAACGTCGTTTTCATTGGGCGCTGTCCTTGCGGGCGACATCAATCCGGCGCTCGCAGGCTTTTACGTCATCGGCGTGGATACCGGCACGGGCGTGAACGCGCCATTCGGTGCGATCGGCCAGCCAAACGTCAGGTTCAACCAAGTCATCGTCGTCCAGAAGAACGGCACTGCAATGCTTGGCGCGAACACGCTCACGACCCTGCTATCGGGAAACCAGTTCATTGTTTCGATACCCGTGGCCCTTCTGCCCTCCACGGGAGCGACGCCGGCAAATTACGGGTTCAATATCTGGCCGCGCTTTGGAGCAACCGTGACGGGAAACAGCCAAATTTCCGACTTCGCTCCCAACAACCAGCTGTTGAGTGCAAACGGGCTGGTGGCGGTGCCGGAGCCGGCGACTTGGATGCTGATGCTCATCGGCTTCGGCCTCGTAGGAGGAGCAATGAGGTACCGGCGCGATCGTACCCGGCCGGTGGCGCAGGTCGCCTAGGGAGCTAGGCGGGGACGCCGAAGAGGTCGTGCTCGTCGGCGTCTTCGACCCGTACCGGAACGATATCTCCGGGCTTGAGGCCCCTGGCGTCGCGCAGATGGACTTCGCCGTCGATCTCGGGCGCGTCGGCCTTGGAGCGGCCGGTGGCGCCGCCGGTGTCGTCATCGACCGCGTCGATGAGCACGTCGACCATCGTGCCGACCTTGGCAGCCAGCTTCTGGGCCGAGATCCGGGCGGAAAGCGCCATGACGGCCTCGTAGCGCTCCTGCTTGATGTCGTCGGGCACCTGATCGTTCATCGACGTTGCAGGCGCCCCGTCGACGGCTTCGAACTTGAAGGCGCCGACACGGTCGAGCTGCGCTTCCTCGAGCCATGCAAGGAGGTAGGCGAGATCCTCGTCCGTCTCCCCGGGAAAACCGACGACAAAGGATGATCGAACTGCGAGGTCGGGAACCTGCTCGCGCCAGGACCGGATCCGCTGGAGCACCTTGGCGTCGTTGGCCGGGCGGCGCATCGCGCGGAGCACGCTCGGGCTCGCGTGCTGAAAGGGGATGTCGAGGTAGGGAAGAACAAGGCCCTCGGCCATCAGCGGGATGACATTGTCGACGTGCGGGTAGGGGTAGACGTAGTGGAGACGCACCCAGGCGCCGAGCCTGCCAAGCTCGCGCGCGAGGTCGTTCATGTGGGCGCGGACCTCCTCGCCCTTCCAAGGGCGCGGTTGATGACGGATGTCGACGCCATATGCCGAGGTGTCCTGGCTGATGACGAGAAGTTCTTTCGTGCCCGCCGCGACGAGCTTTTCCGCCTCCCGGAGGATTGCGTCTGGGCGGCGGCTGACGAGGTCGCCGCGCAGGTGCGGGATGATGCAGAACGCGCAGCGGTGATTGCACCCCTCGGAAATCTTCAGATAGCTGTAGTGGCGCGGCGTGAGCTTCAGGCCGGCCTCGGGCACCAGGTCAATGAATGGCGAAGGGATCGGAGGAGCCGCTTCGTGGACGGCCTTGACCACTTCCTCGTATTGCTGCGGGCCGGTAACCGCGAGCACGCCCGGGAAGCGCTCGCGGATGACGTCCGCTTCCTTGCCCATGCAGCCCGTAACGACAACTCGGCCATTCTCGGCAATGGCTTCCCCGATCGCCTCGAGGCTCTCTTCCTTGGCGGAATCGAGAAAGCCGCAGGTATTGACCAGCACGACGTCGGCGCCGGCATAGTCGGGCGACATGTCGTACCCGTCGGCGCGCAGCTTGGTCATGATGCGCTCGCTGTCGACCAGTGCCTTGGGACAGCCGAGCGAGACCAGCCCGACGCGCGGGGGCTTGGGGAGAGTTGTGACGTTCATCGGAAGGCGCGGGCCAATATAGGGATTTTGGGGCGAAAACTAGGCCATTGGCTGAACGCCTTGTTCATCGGTCGAAAGCGGCGCTAAGGGCGCCTGCCCAGCACGAGGAGTGATGAATGCGTATCGCGATGATCGGCACCGGCTACGTCGGGCTCGTTTCCGGAGCCTGTTTCGCCGACTTCGGACATCGCGTCTGCTGCGTCGACAAGGATGCATCCAAGATCGACGGCCTCAACGCCGGCATCATGCCGATCTGGGAGCCGGGGCTCGAAGCCTTGGTCAAGGCAAATGCCGAGCGAGGGCGGCTGGCCTTCACTACCGATCTCACCGAGGGAGTGAAGGACGCGGAAGCCGTCTTCATCGCGGTCGGGACGCCGGCGCGGCGTGGCGACGGGCATGCCGACCTCACTTTCGTCTTCGAAGCCGTTCGAGAACTCGCCAAAGTCATCAAGCCCGGCACCGTCGTTGTGACCAAGTCGACGGTTCCGGTCGGCACCGGCGACCGGATCGAACAGATCCTGCGGGAGGAAGGCGTCGAGCAGGTGTCGGTGGCTTCCAACCCGGAATTCCTGCGCGAGGGCGCCGCCATCGCCGATTTCAAGCATCCCGACCGGATCGTCGTGGGTGCTGAGAACGACCATGCCCAGGATGTCCTGCGCGAAATTTACCGGCCGCTGTTCCTCAACCGTGCGCCGATCCTGATCACCGGGCGTAGAACGGCCGAACTGACCAAATATGCGGCGAACGCGTTCCTTGCAGTGAAGATCAGCTTCATCAACGAGATCGCCAACCTCTGCGAGGCGGTCGATGCCGACGTCCAGGACGTTGCTCGAGGCATTGGTCTCGACAATCGGATTGGCGCCAAATTCCTTCACGCGGGGCCCGGCTACGGTGGAAGCTGCTTCCCGAAGGATACGCTTGCCTTGTTGAAGACCGCAGACGCGGCCGGCGTCGACCAGCGCATCGTTCGAACCACGGTGCAGGTGAACGAAGACCGCAAGGAGCACATGGCGGAGCGCGTGGTCCGCGCACTCGGCGGCAACGTGTCTGGCAAGCGCGTCGGAGTCCTCGGCCTCGCCTTCAAGCCCAATACAGACGACATGCGTGACGCGCCGTCGATCCCGATCATCAAGGCATTGGTCGAACAGGGAGCGGAGGTTTCCGCGTTCGATCCGGTCGCGCGGCACCAGGCCGAGCAAGTGCTATCGGGCATCGAGTTCGTCGATGATGCTTATGCAGCGGCCGAGGGCGCAGACGTGCTTGTGATTGTCACCGAATGGGACGAGTTTCGCGCGCTCGATCTCGACCGCATCGCGGCATCACTCACGGGCAAGATCCTCGTCGACCTGCGGAACGTCTACGATCGATCGGAAGCGGAAGAGGCGGGCCTCACTTATTATGGCGTGGGCCGCGGACGGAGCGATATCGCTTCAGCCTAGCGAAACTCATCTGGTTCGGGCCTGCGCTCTACCCTCCCGAAATGAAGATGCTGGAGCAACTCGCCCCGCATTCCACCCTGCCGGTGAGGGGCAGGAGCGAGGTCGTCCTACAGGCGTGCCGTGAAACCCGGATAGCGGGCCACGGCGCAGGAAACTGGGGACGTACAGTTCAGGGTTGTTCGGAACGTCAGGGCGATGCTCATTGCCCCGGGAGTCCGATTATCAGCATCTCCTCCACGGCGGAGTCGCGCTGGGGCCGACGATCGAAGAGTATGCGACCACCACTCTTGCGCTCGATTTGAAGTTCGTACGCCCGGGCGAGTTCTTCGTGCGCCTGACGCGCGGCCGCGCTGTGGGCGGTCTCCGCGAGGCTTCGCTCAACCTGCTGACGAAGAAATAGATAATTAAGGTCCATCGCGAGTCTCTCCTGGGGGAAGGGACTGGCGCTCAATACGGTGACGCAACGTGAACTGCAGATGAGTGCCGGGCCCGCTGTCGATACTTAGAGGCCGCGGTGGGCCGGGCGGTTCAACAAGGGTGCCGTCTCGCGCATCATCAGCAATATTGGCAGCACTCCAAGGGCAACGAGCGCTATCATGACACCAGGCGCTGTTGCCCATCCCGTTCTTTCGACGACCAGTTGCGCGCCGTAGGGCGTCAGGCCTCCGAACACTGCGGTCGCCATGGTCGCGCCGAGAGCGAGGCCCGTGATGCGCCCTTCGCCCGGGAATTGCTCGGCTGTCGCCACTGCGCCGACGGCACTCACTGCACCGGCCAGCATCGCCAGTATGACTGCGCCGGCAAGCGCTTCGGAGCGGGAGTTGCTCGCCATCAGCGAGAACATCGTTGCCGGAAGCGCTGCACTGCTGACGCAGAGCCCGATCAATACGGGCTTGCGCCCCACTCGGTCGCTCAAAGCGCCAATCAGCGGCGTGACAAGGATCACCGCAACGGCCGCCGCGGTAGACAGCCACAGGGCCTCGCCTTCGCTGAGTCTTCCGACGGACGTGAGAAATGCCGGTACGTAGGTGATGCCGACATAATAAGTTATCGAGCCGAGCGCGGAGATCGAGAACGACCGCGCGATGCCCGCCCGATGGTTTGCCAGCGCGTGGCGGAAAGGAAGCGTGGGAACGGTGCCTTCATCCTGCTGGCGACGGAACTCGGGGCTTTCGTGCATGGTAGATCGCGCGATCCACACTGAGGCAGCAAGCGCCGCGCCCACGAAGAAGGGAATGCGCCATCCCCAGCGGTCCAGCTCTTGCGAACTTATCGAGCTAACCGTCAGCGCGGAAATGCCGACGGCCAGCAGGCCTCCCACTTCGCTGGCTGCGGAGGCGGACGACGTCAGCAGGCCGCGTCGCTGCTGGGGCGCGCCTTCGAGCAGGTAGGCGACAACGCCTGTATATTCACCGCCGACCGAGAACCCCATGACGCAGCGCAGGAACAGCAGAAACCAGCCGGCGGCGGGGCCTGCAACTGCCCTCGTCGGCAGCAGCGCAGTCGCGAGCATCGCAGCTGTCATGAGCGCGACTGACAGAAGCATCATGTGCCGCCGGCCTCTGCGGTCGCCGATATGGCCGAAGAATACAGCGCCAAGCGGCCGCATGAGGTAGGCAATCGCAAAGCCGCCGAGCGTAAGCAGCAAGGAACCGCTCCCACCGCCATAGAACACGCGCGACAAAGTGGTTGCGAAGTACAGATAGAGCGTGAAGTCGTACCACTCGACGATGGTCGAAAATGCGGCCACCGCGAGAGAATGCGGCGGAAGTACGTGTTGCCTTAAGTCGACAGAAGCTTCCACGCTCATGCTGGCAGACTGCCAGACGGCAGAGGCGGTGTCGCGGTCGTAGTTGCTCTCTTACGGTTAGTCGCGAGTTCGCGGCGCGATTTCGTCGAGGTGCAGCAGCATATCGGCGGGGTCGTCATAGACCCGAAGCGCCCCGGCGCGCTCCAGCTCTTCCGCGCCGTAACCTCCCGAAAGAAGCCCGATTCCTAGCGCTCCGCACCTCGCGGCAGCGATCATGTCCCAGATGCTGTCGCCGATCACGTACGAGCCCTGCGTGGTCGTTCCGAGCCGCCGTGCTGCCTCGACGAACAGGTCCGGATCGGGTTTCGCATAATTGACCTGATCCCGAGTGACGACGATCGACTGTCCAGCTTCGATGCCGAGGCTCCGCAGGTTTGCGCTCGCGGTCTCCATTCGGCCGCTGGTGGCGATCGCCCACGGCAATTCTAGGCGCTGGAGGGTTTGGAGCAGCTCGACGGCGCCTGGCAGCGGCACGATCTCGCCGGACAGTTCCACAAAAAGCTCCGCATGGCGCGCACGGAGGCGTTCGATGGTCGAGTCGTCGATCGGCCGGCCAAGCTCGCGAAGGAGCTGATGGGTGAAGAGGCCGCCGCTCATTCCGATCTTGCGGTGAATGCGCCAGACCGAGAGCTCTATGCCCTCCTCGCGTAGCGCCAGGTGCCAGGCGCGGACATGATTGTAGACGCTGTCGACGAGGGTGCCGTCGAGATCGAAGAGGAAGGCGACAGGCGAGGCCATAGCCTGCCTTAGCGAAGCCCGGCGGCCGAAGTCACTTAAACCGGCTTGCGAAGGCAAAATTCAACCGAATGTAAACCATATCGAAGCTACTCCGCGAGAAGCGAGGATGCCCGTGGGAAGCATTGGACGACTGCTAAGAAGCGGGGGCAGTTCAGCCCAGGAAGAAACACGCCCGCAGTCGACCCGCGCCGAAGGACTTCTCGCCGAGTTCGAGAGCAGCGAAAAAGGATGGTTCTGGGAAACCGACCGCGAGGGGGCGCTTTGCTATATCAGTGACAGCGTGGCCAACGCGGTGGGCAGGGAACCGGGCGATCTGCTCGAACGCCCGTTCACCGACCTTATCTCTACCGAGACCGCCGACGGCAGCGCGACATCCGAGCGGACGCTTGGTTTCTATCTTTCCTCCCACGTCGCATTCCAGGATCTGATCGTTCGCGCCAAGACCAAGAATGAGATCTGGTGGTCGATCTCGGGGCGTCCGGTTCACGACGAAATCGGCCGGTTCTTCGGCTTTCGCGGCTTTGCGTCGGACCTTACCAAGATGCGCCAGTCTGAGGTCGAGCTCGATCGTCTCGCGCGCCAGGACGCGCTGACGGGCCTTGCCAACCGGCAGGCACTGCGCCGAGCGCTCGACGATGCCTTGGTGAGCGCGGTTCGCCGCAAGCATCGCTGTTCCATGTTCCTCCTCGACCTCGACCGTTTCAAGGCCGTCAATGACACGCTCGGCCACCCAGCCGGTGACACGCTGCTGCGTTTGGTGGCGCTGAGGCTTCGCGAGGTGATCGGTGACGCCGGCCAAGTCGGGCGGCTCGGCGGAGATGAGTTCGAGGTCGTTCTGCCCTCCACATCCGACAAGAGGGAGTTATCGAGACTGGCTCAAGGCATCATCGAGAGTCTGTCGCGGCCGTACACCATCAACGGCACCGCGGTCTCGATCGGCGCATCGGTCGGCATCGTCACGTCAGATTACGACGATCGCACTTCAGACGACCTGATGCGCGATGCCGACTTGGCGCTCTACGCGGCGAAGGCCGCCGGGAAGGGCTGCTTCCGATTTTTCGCAGCGGAGATGCACGAGGCTGCAAGGCAGCGGCAGCTGATGGAGTCCGATCTGCGCGTCGCGCTCGAGAAGGACCAGCTGCGTGTCGTGTATCAACCCAGCGTCGACGCCCTGAGCGAAGAGGTCACCGGCTTCGAAGCGCTGATCCGCTGGCAACATCCCGAACGCGGCCCGGTCAGCCCAGCCGAGTTCATCCCACTTGCCGAGGAGATCGGGCTGATAAACGAAATCGGCGAGTGGGTGCTGCGCACTGCCTGCGCGGAGGCCGCGAAGTGGCCGACGAACATTACGGTCGCGGTCAATCTCTCGCCCGTGCAGTTCAAGTCCCCGGCGCTTCCGACGATGGTCCGGATGGTTCTGAGCGAAACCGACCTTCCCGCAAAGCGGCTGGAACTCGAGATCACCGAAGGCGTGTTCCTGAGCAACGACAGCCATGTCGACGAGATGATCACCAGCCTCAAGGCGATTGGCCTGAAGCTCGCGCTCGACGACTTCGGCACGGGCTATTCGTCGCTGAGTTATCTGCTTCGGGTACCGTTCGACAAGATCAAGGTTGACCAAAGCTTCGTTCGCGGAGCCTCCGACCCCGAAAGCCGGAACGCGGCACTGATCCGGGCGATGGTCGGTCTTGCTTCCGACCTCAAGATGCAGACGACTGCGGAGGGCGTAGAAACGCAGGAGGAGCTGATGCTCGTGCGCAGCCTCGGCTGTTCGCTCGTGCAGGGATACTATTTCGGCAAGCCCATGCCAGCCGAGGAAGCCCTGGAGCTTGCTGCAAAGGGTTCTGCAAGCCGTCCCGAGGCCAACCTCCCGACGCGGGAACCGCGCCTTCGCATCATCCGCGCCGCGCTCTTGCACTACGAGGGTCAAGTCCGCGGCGCGCGGTTACGCAACATCTCCAGCGGGGGAGCCCTTGTGGAATGCCGCGAGCCTATTGACGTCGGCGCGCAGATCCGGCTCGATTTCGCCGCCGGCGGCCTCCACGAAGCCGAGGTTCGGTGGACGCAGGGAACCCAGTTCGGCGTTCAGTTCAAGGAGAGGTTCGATCTCAAGCTCCTCCAGCCGGCCAAGCCGGGTGCAAAGAGCCCGGCGGTCATGGCGCCGACCTATTTGAGTGTAAACGAGGGCTCAGACGGCAAATAAAAGATGGTTCGAGACGGGGCACAACGGCCCGGCGTCGGCAAATCCGCCGCCGGGCCGCGCAACCCGCTCTCACTTGGGCGTGGAGGCGAGCGCGGCTGAACGATAGCTGTTCGCTAGGTCTCCAAGGGTAATCCAGGTTAATGTGAGGGTCGGACGGGCGCAGAGGCGGGGCGGCCCGAAGCTAACGACCGTAATAATGGATTGACTTAATTGATGTCCGTCACGCCCGAACCCGGGTGCTTGTGGGGACGCTTGCGACGATTGCGGTACCTGGCGACAGATTGAAGATGCCGAGCCGGCCGCCAATTTCACGCAACCGCGTCCGCATGCTCGCGATCCCGACTCCCGCGGACCCACCGTCTAACATTGCCCGGGCGATACCAACGCCGTCGTCGGCGATCACCAGGTGCGTCGCGGAAGGACCTACGCGAAGCAGCAGCCGGGCACGACTTGGCCGGGCATGCCGGTGGATGTTGGAGAGCGCTTCCTGAGCGACCCGGTACAGCGCAGTTTCGGCGCCCAACGGGATCAGGCGCGCATCGCCCTCTATCTCGAAGGAAGTCTGGATCTGGGTCCTGCGGCCAAAGCCCTCCACGACCGACTTGATAGCCTCCGGGAGCCGATGCTCCTGAAGGGCCGGGGGATGGGCGAGGTAGGAAATCGAGCGGATCTCGCGCTGCGTATCGCCGACGAGCTGCTGCAGTTCTGCAACGACGCCGAGAACTTCGCGATTTTGGGAGCAGCGCTTCAGATGGCCCAGCAACAGATCGATCGCAACGAGCGACTGTGACGTGGAATCGTGAAGCTCGCGCGCCATGCGCTGTCGCTCGGTCGCCTGTCCCTCGACGAATGAGTGCGCGACAGCGTCCTTCGCGAGTCGAAGCTGGAGGATCTCGGTTAGGTCGAAACGGGTGACCGAAATCAGGCGTTCTTTGCCGACCGCGATACGGTGGATGCAAATCTGGAAATCGCGCCCGTCCCAGCGCTCCTGTCCGTTGTAGATCAGCTGCCAGAAATTCCGCTTGCCTGAACAAATATCGTCAATCGCCGCGATCGCCTCGACGGCAGGATGATATCCCTCCGCGGCCTTCTCGGCGCAGAAGTCGCGATAATTCCCGCCCGCGAGCACTTCCAAATAACCGTGCTCGATGACTGTCTTGTTCCACGCCCGGTTGGCGACGAGGATCGTACCCTGCTCGTCAAGCAGGGCGATCTGTTCGGGAAGATCGTCGATCAGTTCCTGCATGGTGGCAGCGGCGAGCGCAGCCGGGGAAAGGACCAAAGCCTCTGGAGACGTGGGACGGAATAGCTCTGCAGGGGGCAAAAGCCCCTCGTCAATCACTGAAATGAACTCAGTCTGCAGCCCCATTTCGCACCCCCCGGTGCAACCTCCACAAGCCAACGCAAACAGGGAAGTTCCCGAGCAGTATAATACTTACATAGGTTTACGACAAACGCTCGTATTCCCTTAGGGATTAGGCCGCACTTGACGAACGTCGGGCCAGGCGGTCGGCAAGCTCTACCTGGGAGACGAAATCCCGCATCATTGCAGTGACTTCTGTGTCGGGCCCGAGACGGATCGGTGCTGAATTGCCGGGCCAGCTCGCCCAGGCGTGGCCGTCCTCGCGGCTGAAGATAATTCCGCTGGAATGCTCTTCGGGAACGGAGACTCGCGATAAACGGGCGAAAGCGCTGCGGACAAATTCAACGCAGCCGATAATCAGCGCGCAATAGAACAGAAAGAGGGTCATTCCTGCGAGTTCGCCGCCTCCGTCCATCACGTGACCTGGGCCCGAGTAAAGCCAGATCGAGACAGCGCCAGCCGACACTGCGGCGAATATCGCTGCCTTCCAACCCAGCAACACTGCGGAGGCCAGAACGAAGATGAATAGAGGAGTGCAGCATTCGCCGATTGCGTCCGGGCAATTCATTGACTGTCGGATGAGAAAGGCAACCGGCAAGGCGGCGAGGATCCACAGGATCGTCCATTTGCCTGACAGCGGCGGCGCGACGAACCAACTGCGGAGCAATGCGGCACGTGTCATCGGACTTTCCCTCGTTCGGCATCGAAGGCCAGCCGCTCTGCTTACCACGGGCCTGGCAAATTATGACAGATTGGTGAAATTGCGCAGCGGGACTTCCCTTGCTTGTTGCGGCGAATTTTACTGAGCTGAGAGAGGCCCAATGCGCCTAGGGCCGATCATGAAGACGAGCAGCACCATGTCTGCGCGCAGCGGTTTTGACGACACCCCCGCTCATGCGGTTCCGAGCAAGATCATGTTTCGGTGGCCTGCCCGAATCCTAGAGGGAGTAGTGAGCTGAAAGTGGAACCCGCCCTCGTTCGCAAGATTGCGATGGGAAGGCGGGCCCCACGCGTGCCCCAACTCGCACCATTATTCTGGTTCCACGCGGTGCGCTCCGAAATCTGCCGTGGGCCGCATCGGTCCGGCATCGGGGAAAATACCGAGATCAACTTTTCCCCTTCGTGCGCTGGCCGCAACGCCGCGATGCGGCGCCACGCGCAGGGGTCGAACAAAGGCCGGCCTGGAGCTGATCCATCGAGACTCGATGGAATGCCACCCATTAGGCGGGAAGCGATGCGGACCGACCGGGGGGCGATGGCATCACGATGGGAAACATTGAAAACCCGCGATGGCGCCGCCAGCCAATCGCCGGCCGATCGCTCCGGAAGCGGCAGGGAGGCGCGCCGCCGCGGCCGAACTGCCCGAAATGCGGCGATGGCTGGATCGCGATCATCCGGTCGAAGCGGGGGGTCGCCATCGGCGCGACTGCCGGCGCGTCGCGCAGGCGCCAGAGCTCAGGCGTCGATAGCTTCTTCGTCGATTGCCGCGGCGCTCCGCTGGATGAAGTCGAAGCGCTTCGAAGGGTCTCGGCCCATCAACTCCTCGACCAGGTCCTTCACCGGCTGGCGGTCCTCATAGGCGCTTGGCAACGTTACCTTGAGCATGGACCTCGTCTTCGGATCCATCGTCGTTTCTTTGAGCTGATTCGGGTTCATCTCCCCGAGGCCCTTGAAGCGACTGACCTCGACCTTCTTTCCCTTGAATTCCGTCGCTTCGAGCTCGGCGCGGTGAGCGTCGTCGCGAGCGTAGAGGGTCTTGGCCCCGGCCGTCAGGCGGTAGAGCGGAGGCTGGGCGAGGAAGAGATGGCCGCGGCGCACAAGCTCCGGCATCTCCTGAAAAAAGAAGGTCATCAGCAGAGTTGCGATATGAGCGCCGTCGACGTCGGCGTCGGTCATGATGACGATGCGTTCGTAACGAAGCGCTTCCTCGCTCCATTTGTCGCGCGCGCCGCAGCCCAGCGCGAGCAGGAGGTCGCCGATCTCGCTGTTGGCGCGGATCTTGTCGGCGGATGCGGATGCAACGTTGAGGATTTTGCCGCGGATCGGAAGGATCGCCTGAGTCTTGCGGTCGCGCGCCTGCTTCGCAGAGCCGCCGGCGCTGTCGCCCTCTACGATGAAGAGCTCGGTGCCTTCGGGGTCGTCGGACGAGCAGTCGGTTAGCTTGCCGGGCAGGCGGAGCTTGCGCGCGGAGGTCGCCGTCTTGCGCTGGACTTCGCGCTCGGCCCGCCGGCGGAGCCGTTCCTCCATGCGCTCGATGATCGAGCCCAGGAGCGCTCGGCCGCGGTCCATGTTGTCGGCGAGATAGTGGTCGAAATGGTCCCGGACGGCGGCTTCGACGAAGCGGGCGGCCTCAAGAGAGGTCAAGCGGTCCTTGGTCTGGCTTTGAAAGTGCGGATTCCGGATGAAGACCGAGAGCATTAGCTCGACGCCGTTGAAGACGTCGTCGGCGGTTATGTCCTTCGCTTTCTTGTTGCCGACCAGCTCGCCGAACGTGCGAATGCCCTTCGTGAGGGCGGCGCGGAGGCCCGCTTCATGTGTGCCGCCGTCGGGGGTGGGGATGGTGTTGCAGTAATAGCTTTCGCTGCCATCGGAATAGAGCGGCCAGGCGACCGCCCACTCGGCGCTGCCCTGGGACTGTCCGGACGGATCGGCCGGGAAGTCCTGGCGGCCGGTAAAAGGCTGGTTGGTGACCGCCGGGCGGTCGCCGAGCTGCTCGGCGAGATTGTCGGCAAGGCCGCCCGGAAAATGGAATACGGCCTGCTCGGGAACCTTGTCTGAGGCAAGGGAGGGATCGCAGCGCCAGCGGATTTCGACGCCGGCGAAAAGATAAGCCTTGGAACGAGCAAGCTTGTACAGGCGCTCAGGGTTGAAGGTGGCATTCTCGCCGAAGATCTCGGGATCGGGAGTGAAGGCGACGGAAGTGCCGCGGCGGTTGGGGGCGGCGCCGACCTCCTCCAGCTTCGAAGTAGCAATGCCGCGCGCAAAGCCTTGTCGATAAAGCTTCTTGTCGCGCGCGACTTCGACGATGGTCTCGGTCGACAAAGCGTTGACGACGCTGACGCCGACGCCGTGGAGGCCGCCCGAAGTCGAGTAGGCCTTGCCCTCGAACTTACCCCCCGAGTGAAGCGTGGTCATGATGACCTCGAGCGCCGACTTGCCGGGATATTTGGGGTGCGGGTCGACCGGGATTCCGCGGCCATTGTCGACCACCGAAAGCCGGTTTCCAAGGCCAAGCGTGACCTCGATGCGGCTGGCGTGGCCGGCGACGGCCTCGTCCATGCTATTGTCGATGACCTCGGCGGCGAGGTGATGGAGGGCGCGGTCGTCAGTGCCGCCGATGTACATGCCGGGACGCCGGCGCACGGGCTCAAGGCCTTCGAGAACCTCGATCGCGGAAGCGTCGTAGCTGTCAGGCGTG
>Ga0068864_100000763_pt1 | contig 27075 bp, 25 predicted proteins | sample KBSSwiS72_FD_66586 | JGI IMG/M metagenome (GOLD analysis project Ga0068864, IMG submission 66586) | Switchgrass rhizosphere microbial communities from Kellogg Biological Station, Michigan, USA - KBS Switchgrass S7-2 | ecosystem: Host-associated > Plants > Roots > Rhizosphere > Soil ...
TTCTTTACGGATGAGTGATTCCGCCTTGCGCAGTATTTCGCGCTCCTGAGGGTACGTTGCACGGTGAATGGCGTCATCCACCGGGAACCACTCCACGCGATCCACTTCATGATCGTGTTTGCCCATGTCCCCTCCTGTGAAGCGCGATAAATAGAAGGTGACGACTTTGAAGATTCGAGTTGGCGGATCTTCCCATTTTGCAATGTACGAGTATTTGATCGTGTCGATGCGGCGGAGAATGTCGCATGACAATCCGGTTTCTTCAAGAGCTTCTCGCGTCGCTGCGCGTTCGGGCGTTTCGCCGCGTTCGATAAGACCTTTGGGCAGCGACCAGGCCGCGCGATCCCTGGGCTGGATGAGCGCGACCTCTGCCACGTCACCCTGCTTTCGAAAAACCACGCATCCGGCCGATATCTCTCGCCTGGTCATGGGTACAGAATATTACAAAGATCGGCCTGCAACGCTGCTGTACGTCTGTACAGGGAAAGATGTCATACAGAGTCTGCTGCAGGGTCCGTCGCAGACCGCTCCTGCAGATGTACGCAGCCGTTCCTTTGGCTCCGCCGCAACGCAGGCTTGTGATCGCGAGTCTTCGCGGGTTACATTAATCTGCTCATGAAATTTGTCAATTTCATACTTCGGAACACCCTGAGAAACAAGCGGCGAACGGTCCTGACGATACTCAGTATCAGCATGTCGCTTTTCCTGATTTCCACGCTTCGGACGCTGCTGGATACTCTCGAAAATCCTCCGGTGACGCCGGAATCCGCCAAGCGTGTGGTAATTCGTCACGCTACCGGGCTCGCCAATACGATGCCGATCAAGTATCGGGACGAAATCGCACGACTTCCGGGAGTGGAGTCCGTCAATTCCAGTCAGTGGTTCGGCGGAGTCTATAAGGATCCGGCCAATTTTTTCGCACAGTTTGCCGTCGATGCCGACCGATTTTTTGAAGTCTACAGTGACGTTCATACCCAGACCCCGGAGCAGAAAGCCGATTTCATCAAGGACCGCACCGGAGCACTGGCCGGCGTGACACTTGCAAAACGATTTGGATGGAAAGTGGGGGACCGCATCACGCTGGAAGGTGCGATATTCCCCGTAAACCCGGAAATGACCATCGACGGTCTCGTGAGTGATGGCGGCAGCGAAAGCAACTTCTACTTTCATCTTGACTACCTGAATGAGCTGTTCCGTCCGAATGGCGCAGCATGGAACCAGGTGGGAACCTTCATCGTCAAGGCAAAGAATGCAGAAGATCTCCCGGCGATTTCAGAAAACATCGATGCCATGTATGAAAGCAGCACGGCGCCCACAAAAACGGAATCGGAGGCGGCGTTTATTCTGGGCTTTGTATCCATGTTGGGCAATGTTCGGCTTCTGGTGATGAGCATCTCCACCGTGGTGTTGTTTACCGTCATTCTGGTTGCCGCGAATACCATGGCGATGTCCATACGAGAACGAACCGGTGAAATCGCCATCCTGAAGACGCTCGGATTCGCACCGGGGCTCATCCTCAACATGATGGTCACCGAGTCCATGATGATTGCGCTGGCCGGAGGACTTCTTGGTTCTCTAGGCGCACGGTACCTTTATCGCACCCTCAATCTGGATTCCATCAGTGCGGGCTTTGTTCAGCAGCTTGATGTCCGCTGGAATACGGTCCTGCTCTCGGCCGGCATTGCGCTTGCCGTTGCCATGTTCAGCACGCTCATTCCGGCTTACAACGCGTCGCGGCTTCCGATTTCGGTTGCGGTCCGGAGGCGTGGCGAATGATTCCGGTTCGATACAATCTGCGCAGCATTATTGTCCGCCGTGTCGGAACACTGATGACGGTGCTTGGAGTCGGCTTGACCGTGGCCGTGTTCGTTTCCATTCTTGCGATGGTTCACGGCCTTCAGAACACGTTTGTGGATTCCGGTGAGCCCCTCAATCTGATGATCATCCGGCAAGGTTCACAGTCGGAGACCAACAGTTTTTTCAATCGCGACATCAAAGGCATCATTGAAACGAAGGATGGTGTGCAGTCGGTTGCCGGCGAAATTGTCGTGGTGATCAATCGCACGCGCGTCACGGGAGATACTTCCAACGTTATGGTTCGAGGAGTGGATCCGAAGACATCGCTGGAGCTTCGGCCAACAATCAGAATTGCCGAGGGCCGGATGTTCAAGCCCGGTTTGCGCGAACTGGTCGTGAGCCGTTCGGTATCGCTCCGGTTCAGGGACGCCAAAATTGGAGATACGCTGAAGATTGGACGATCGACCTGGAATGTCGTGGGCATACTGGATGCATCGAAATCCGCGCAGGACTCTGAAATATGGGGAAACTACAACGAAATCGCTCAGGAATTTGAACGGCCCATTTACAGCTCGTTGCTCGTTCGAGTCCGCGACCAGGCAGCAGTCCAGACCGTCAAGGACGACATTGCACAGGATCGCCGGGTAAAACTCGATGTCTTCAGCGAGAAGGAATACTATGCCTCGCAGACCTCGTCGGCGCTCCCGATCCAGGTTCTCGGATATCTGGTTGCGATCATCATGGCGATCGGCTCGTGTTTTGCGGTGATGAACACCATGTATGCGGCGACCGCCTATCGCACGCGGGAGATTGCGACGCTGCGGGTACTGGGCTATCGTCGTTTCAGTATTCTCGTCTCGTTCGTTTTCGAATCCGTGCTGCTGGCCGTCTGCGGTGGAATTGTCGGCTGTCTCATGGCCCTTCCCGTCAACGGGATCACGACGGGCACGACGAACTTCTCGTCGTTTTCCGAAGTCGTGTTTCAATTTCAGATCACGCCCGGCCTGATGCTTCAGGGCATTATTTTCGCGGCGGTGATGGGTGGTATCGGGGGATTTCTGCCGGGTGTTCGTGCGTCCGTCACTCCGATCGTCCGCGCTTTGCGGACAGAAGTGTAGACGGAAGTATAGAAAGGTATAGCGTCGAAATCGTATGGATGAAATCTCAACGGAGCTCAGCAAGCTTCGCATCGATAAGTCTCAACGCGGCGAAACGAAGGAGCCTGGTGGCAGGGGAAAATGGGTCGCTCTGTTTCTCGTCGTTCTGCTCATTGGCGGCAGTATTGGTGCGTACGCCTATTTGAATCGGAAGCAGGCCGTCGTGGTGGATGTCATCCACCCGCGTCTGGAGCAGTCCGGGGATTCGGCGGTGCTGGTTTCGAGCGGTTACGTCGTTGCGCACCACAAGATTCAGGTGGGTTCGAAGATTTCCGGACGCGTCGCCTGGATTGGTGTCGAGAAAGGCGACCAGGTGAAGAAGGACCAGCTGGTGGTGAGACTGGAAGACCGCGAATATCGAGCACAGTACGACCAGGCAACGGCGTCGTATGACTCCGCGGTTGCGCGCCTTGCAGAACTGGAACGCGGCTCGCGTCCGGAAGAAATTGATCGAGCCAAAGCGGATATGGAGGGCGCGGAAGCGCAGCTTCGCGCCGATGAAGCCAATTTCAAACGTGTCGACGCCATGGTGAAGGCGGGCATCAGTGCGCCGCAGGTTTTGGACGATGCCAGGGGACGATACGATTCCTCACGCGCCGCGCTGGCATCCGCGACCAAGACGTACGAGTTATCGCGACTGGGTCCCAGGAAGGAGCAGATCGACACCGCACGGTCGGAAGTGGCTCGCGCCAAGGCGGCCGCCGACTATGCCAGGACCATTCTCGATGCGACCGAGATTCGCGTGCCGACCGCTGGTACGATTCTCGAACGCAATGTCGAGCAGGGTGAAATGGTAACGACGTCGTTTGTGGGTGCGGAGGGCGCCAAGGGATTTGTCGTGACGCTGGCAGACCTGAATGACATTCAGGTGGAACTCGACATCAATCAGAATGACTTCAACCGCGTCACCCCAAATCAGCCGTGTACGGCCGTGTCCGATGCTTATCCGGATCGCGTCTACAAATGCCGTGTCACGGAAATCGCTCCAGAGGCGAACCGGCAGAAAGCAACTGTCCAGGTGAAAGTGAAGTTCCTCGAACCGGACAAGTACGTCAAGCCGGAGATGAACGCGCGCGTGACGTTTTTAAGTACTCAGCCGGAGTCGAATGGAACGCAAAAATCCGGATCTGCCGCGGACACGCCGAAACTCTATGTCGTTCCGAAAAATACGATTCAGGATCGTGCCGGGGACAAAGTCATATTCGTTCTCGTCGACGGGACGGTGCAGTCGAAGCCGGTGAAGGTGGCACGGGAAGTCGGATCCGACGCCTATGTGTCTGAGGGCCTCTCGGGCGGCGAATCGATCATCAGTGGCGAAATTCTTAAGCAATTGAAGGTGGGCGATCACGTGGAAGTGCGTAAATGACGGGTGTGGATATACAAGATGTGACGAAAAAGTTTCGCAAGGAGACGACGGAAGTCGTGGCTCTTCGAGAGACTTCGATGACGATCCCCGCTGGCACGTTTGTGTGTTTGATGGGGCCGTCGGGATCGGGGAAGTCGACTCTGTTGAATCTGATCGCTGGAATCGACCGTCCGTCCAGCGGTCAGATCATGGTCGACGAGCGCGATATTTCCAGGCTGTCGGAAGGCGCTCTGGCCTCGTGGCGGAATCAGACCATTGGCTTCATCTTCCAGACATTTAATTTAATTCCGGTACTGACTGCGTTTGAAAACGTCGAACTTCCTTTGCTGCTCACAAAGTTGTCGAAATCCGAGCGTCGCAGCCATGTGGAGACGGCGCTAAAGCTGGTGGGACTGGCCGACCGCATGACACACTATCCCCGGCAGCTGTCCGGCGGACAGGAGCAGCGTGTTGCCATTGCACGCGCCATCGTGACGGATCCGGCACTGATTCTGGCTGACGAGCCGACGGGAGACCTCGATGCGCAATCTGCCGATGAAGTACTGGCAATACTTGAAAAGCTGAACAGGGAATTCAAAAAGACCGTGGTCATGGTGACTCACGATCCGCGCGCGGCACGACATGCGCATGTGATCCGTCATCTGGATAAAGGTGTTCTTCTTCCGGAAGGAGTAACCGTATGACAAAACTCATTGTTTCACTGGGCATCTGCCTGGCCATGCCGGGATTCGCAGTTGGCCAGGCCGCAGACAAAAAGCTGGCCGTTGTGAATGGCGAAACGATTACGGAAAAGCAGGTTCAGACCGAAGCGGCCGCCGACCTGGACCGGTTGGAAGCAAAACGGCTCCAATTCGAAACCGGTTTGGCGCGCGACAAACAATCGGTCATGGAGAACCAGCTGAATCAGATGATCGAGGACCGCCTGCTGACTGCCGAAGCGAAGAAACAGGGGACAACGACCGATAAGCTGGTTGAAGAGCAAGTCGACAAGAAGATCGCCGCACCTGCCGACGAAGCCATTCTGAAGTTTTACAACGACAACAAAGCGCGCATTAATGGAAGCTTTGCCGACACGGCACGGGATATTCGCGATTATCTGATGGATCGCGAACACGAGAGATTGTTCGGGGCTTACGTCGAGAGTCTGAAGAAGGACTACAAGGTCACGTCGTACCTTGAACCTGTTCGTACGACCGTTGCCACCGCTGGATATCCATCAAAAGGACCAGCCGATGCGGCAGTGACGATTGTGGAGTTTTCCGATTTTGAGTGTCCTTACTGCGGCGGGTTCTATCCGACACTGAAGGAAATCGAGAAGAACTACAAAGACAAGATTCGGATCGTTTATCGCCAGTTTCCACTCACCAGCATTCACCCGCATGCATTGAAAGCTGCCGAAGCATCGATGTGCGCCAATGACCAGGGCCAGTTCTGGCAAATGCACGACGCGATGTTTACGGATCAGTCAAAGCTTGAAGTTTCCGATCTGAAGGAAAAGGCCGCGAAACTCTCGCTGAACACTGGCACATTCAATACGTGTCTGGATTCGAATAAATACTCGACGATCATCAAGAACGAAATCCTTGAAGGTGCCAAGGTTGGAGTGAACGGAACCCCGTCGATGTTTATCAACGGCCGGTTTTTGTCCGGCGATCAACCCTACGACGATATCGCCAAAATGATCGATGACGAACTGAACCGCGCCGCGAAGAAATAAACTCCGTCCCGACGGGAGAGAGGTACCACGATTTTCATCTCGCCCGCATTCCACACACGTGGTCTGCCAGTCAACCGAGGTGATTCCACGATTATTCGATGTGTACTGCGTTCCGACTCCGGTGGGGCTGAAGATTTCCTTGCATCACCTGTTGCAGATAAAATGAATCCGGCTTCAGGACCGGACAACGCCCTTCACTTCAAGGGACACCATGGAACACACAAAGACATCAAACTCATTCGCGTTAAGAGGGCTGGGCGCTTTCTTTTTAACCTTTGTCCTGACCCTGGCGGCGTCATCGTTGTTCGCCCAGCAAACGACGCGTCCGTCGGATGTTCTGGGAATGGTCCTTGTCGGTCATCACGTATCCGACCTGGAGCGGTCTATAAAATTCTTCGAGGCCATCGACTTCAAAGTGGTGGAAGGTCCCGGCGACTGGACCGTGGACAAAGAACTCAACAAGCTGGGGAACACACCCGGTGCGGAATCGCGGACAGCGACGATGAGAGTTCAAAGTTCCGTGTCGGATGTTCCCTTCACACTGGTGTTGCGCCAATACCGTGGCATCCAACGTCAGGACTGGAGTGGCCTCAGTTCCTGGAATCTGTTAGCCAGCCATATTGATCTGACGATGGACGGCAGCGTTAGTCCGCTGCTCGACAAGCTCGAAGCCCTGAACATGCTGAAGATGCCGGAAGTGCAGGGACTTCCCAATCCGCGCAAGCAGGATGGATTCCGCCGGTTTGCTTTTATCCAGGATCCTGATGGTTTGGTTTTGGAATATTTCGGCAAACCCATTCCGCAGCCCGGCGCACCTCCCGCCGCGCCGACAGTTTCCAACTCCACTGCCACATCCGCAAACATCGACCGCTTTGGCAAACAATCCGGCTTCAATCACTATGCAACGAACATCATCGATCCCCGAAAGGCGACGGACTTTTATTCGAAGGTGCTTGGCGGCGACTACCCGCCCGTCGATGCGAAACCCAGCGCAGCGCAGGTCATGCTGAACGGCTGGTTCCCGCAAGCGACGACGAGCAACAACCTGCGCATCGAACTCGGATTGTTTTCAGTGAATGAAGGCAGGACTCCTCCGCCGATCAAGTTTCAGGACATCAACGCCAACTATGTCGGCTTCCAGGTCAACAACATTGAATCGGTCTACGCAAGAGCCAAATCGAACAGCGCGATCACTGTGTCGGACGGCGGCATAATTGATTTCCACAAAGGGCGGGCCGCGATGATTCGCGACTCCGATGTCGGCGGCTACATCATGCTTTGGCAGCCCGCTCGATAAACAACTTCATCCAAAGACGGCATAAACCGTAGTCCCCACGCGCGGCTAAGCGATTTTCAATGTTATTGAATAATCTCATCAAACAGCGTGAAGATCGCTTCGGCGCCCTCAACATTGAAGCGCCAAGACCCGCAGAAGTGACTCAGAAATCCAGCTTCGAAAATTAGGCGGCTGCGCTTTTCGGGGAAGAGGTTCCCTCTCCTTCCGTGTCATGGATACTTCTTCGGATCCATCGCTAACTCCTGTCCCGCAGGGGACGCGATTTTAGCGGCTGCGGAAACACGTCCACGTCTCGTGATGCCGCTTCTCCGGGCCAATTGAGAATCCTCATGCGGATGTCCTCTTGAAGTTGGGGACGACCGCCCGGAGTTGTACCGTCGAAAGAGAAATCCCCGTTATTCGGTTGCCTTCGAGTCAGAGTGTGAACAAAATGTCTACGCCATTCCGAAATCGAGGACAACATGCAAAAAAGAAAACTGAAATGGATTCTCTTTCCAATCACTGGTTTGCTGCTCACGACATGGATTGCCGTCTCTCTGCAGCAAAACCGCAAGATCGATGATGCGGCACTCAGAAATGCCGGCAGTAAGAGCAACATTAACGAATGGCTCACCTACGGCCTGAACCAGCAGGAGCAGCGCTACAGCCTGCTGAAGCAGATCGATGACACGAATGTCGGCCGGCTCGGCCTGGAGTGGACGTACGAAATTGGGATGGGCGGTGGCAATCAGGAAGCGACGCCGCTGGTTTCCAATGGCGTCCTGTACAGCATCACCAACTGGAGCATCACGTTCGCCGTCGATGCGCGCACCGGCAAAGAGATCTGGCGATACGATCCCAAGGTCGATCGTGCCATTCAGCCCAAGGTGTGTTGCGGCATCGTCAATCGTGGCCTCGGTATCTACGAAGGCAGGATCCTCGTCCCGGTTCTTGATGGCCGCTTGGTCGCACTCGATATCAATACGGGAAAGGAAAGCTGGAGCGTTCAGACCACTCCTCTCGGTGAGGACTATTCGGTGACAATGGCTCCGCGCATTGCGAAGGGCAAGGTCATCATCGGCAACGCGGGATCCGAATATCCGGTGCGCGGTTATGTGACCGCATACGACATTGCAACCGGGAAACAGGCATGGCGCTTCTACACCGTACCGGGTGATCCCAAAAAGGGTTTCGAGAGCAAAGCCATGGAAGCGGCCGCGAAGACCTGGAGCGGCGAGTGGTACAAGTACGGCGGCGGCGGCACGGTATGGGATGGCATGGCGTACGATCCCGACTTGAATCTTGTCTATTTTGGTACGGGCAATGGTGGCCCGTGGCCGTCCGACTTCCGCCAATCCAAGGGACTCGACAACCTTTATGTATGTTCGGTAGTCGCACTCAATGCCGACACTGGCGAGTACAAGTGGCACTATCAATTCGTTCCCGAAGATTCATGGGACTTCGATAGCGTTCAGCAGTTGACGCTCGCCGATCTCAAGATCAACAACCAGACTCGCAAGGTCATCATGCAGGCGAACAAGAACGGATTCTTTTACGTTCTCGATCGCACGAATGGAAAGATCATTTCGGCTGCTCCTTTCGCTCAGGTGAACTGGGCCAGCGCAATCGATTTGAAAACCGGCCGGCCAATGATTCGTCCCGAAGCCCACTACACGAAGGAATCATCGGTTCAGATTTTCCCGGGACCTGGCGGTGCACACAATTGGGCGCCCATGGCGTTCAATCCGACCACAAACCTGATGTACATTCCGATTTCCGCAAACAGCAGCTCGTCCTATCGTCTGCCGGACGCGTACACCTACACCGCAGGTCGCACGAACATGGGAGTGACATTTGGCGGTGGATTTGGCCCGCCGCCGGCGGCCGGTGCGCGCGGTGCCGCGCCCGCACCGGGTGCGGCGACGGGAGGTATAGCCGAACCGGGCGCAGCGGCCGGAGCGGGATTTGTAATTCCCGCAGCGCCCGCAGCCACAGGGGCGGTGTTGCCGAGCGTCGGTCCCGTCGATAAGGATGGAAAGTTCTATACCGGTAATTGGCTGGTTGCGATCGACCCATCGACTCAAAAAGAAAAATGGCGAGTTCAAGGTGGTGGAAGTATTGGCGGTGGAGCATTGACCACTGCCGGCAATCTGGTCTTCCAGGTTCAGAATAACGGACACCTGCTGGCCTATCGCGCGGATACCGGCGAGAAGCTGCTGGATGTGGCGACAAACCAAACGGGCAATATGGGACCGCCCATTACTTTCATGATCGATAACAAGCAGTACGTGGCAGTCGCCGGTGGCGCGGGCCCTCGTGGAGGTGGTTTTGGTGGGGCACCTGGACCTGGTGCGCCAGGCGCCGGAGCGCGCGGGCCCGCTGCGGGCGCACCTCCGTTGCCGGCAGCTCCAGTTGCCGGTAGTCCGGCGGCCCCTCCGGTATATCCGCGTCTCTATGCGTATGTGCTCGACGGCAAGGCTGTAAATCCAACACCGACACCGCCAGCAGCTCCAGCAGGAGGCTTTCCGGCAGGATTCGGTCCGCCACCGGGAGCCGGTGGTCCCGGTGGTGCGGGCGTTCCTGCCCCTCCGACCACTCCGGCCGAGGGTCGAGGCGGTCGCGGCCAGTAGACAGCAAAATCGGGGCGCCGGGAACGGATACTTGAAGGGTCATTGAACCAACACCCGGCGCTCGCACCACGCCGCCTGACCCGGAGCGTTGATCGATCGGCGACTCCCGAGCCGGGCGCCAATCCTTTTCGCACGCTGCGTTTCCTACAATCCTTCTACCAGGATGAACTGCGATGTCGCGGATGCATGGCGAAGCTGGATCGCTTCGGCATACTGTTCGCAGTTGTACCATTCGCGCGCTCGAGCCATCGAGGGAAACTCCAGAATGACGATGCGTTCGGGAGCCCACGTGCCATCGAGAGTTTCGACGGGACCGCCACGCACCAGATACTTTCCGCCATATGCCGCAATCGACGGCGGCGCCTTCCTCTTGTATTCCTCAAACTTCGCAGCGTCGTGAACTTTGATTTCGATGATTACGTAAGCGGGCATGGTTGCTCCTTGAATCCGGCGACCGATTCGATGACGGAAGCGGCTTCCATCAGTGCGGCCTCGGCCAGCGGCGGACCCGACAGTTGAATGCCCAACGGCAGACCATTGGCGGCCAGACCAAAGGGAACAGTCATGGTCGGAAAATCAGCCAGGCTCCATGGACCGTTCATGACGGCGTTGCCGGTCGCGCCAATCCCAACAGGTGCAGGTCCAGGAGCTGCCGGAGTCAGCAGTACGTCGAAGGTTTCAAACAGCCGTGTCATCTCGCGTTGGAAGTGCCGCCGAAGTCGCCGCGCGTGGAGATAGTCCGCTGAGGAGACGAGCATCCCAGTCTCAATTAATTCTCGAAGTTTTGGGCCGTAAGCAGTGGGATGCGCAGGGAATAGATTTTCGTGAATAGCCGCAACGTCAGCGCGCAGGATGGTACGAAGGATGGGCTGGCACAGATCAAATGCGGAAGGCAATTTCGCTTCGTCTACGTGGAATCCCGCCGTCGCGGCGAGCATGCGGAGGAAGTCATCCTGAAGGGTTTGCGCTTCCGGGGTTGCGTTGTCATAAAAAAAATCCCGAATCACCCCGATGCGGAACGGACGCTTTGGATCGGCTTTCTCGATTGGAGACTGCGCAATGGCATTCAATTGAAGCGCGACGTCGGCCACCGATCGACCAAAAATTCCGGCATGATCCAGCGGCCAGGAGAGCGGGAATACGTTCTTCATGCTGACGCGCGACTGCGTGGGCATCAGCGAGACAACTCCGTTATATGCAGCGGGCCGGCCGACAGAGCCGACGGTCTGGCTGCCGATTGCACCTGCGCACATGCGGGCGGCGACTGCGGCGGCCGATCCGCTGCTGGAGCCACCGGGGGTGTGCTCGAGGTTCCATGGGTTTCGGGTTGGACCCGGGTCGAGAAAGACAAACACCGTGGTGACAGTCTTGCCGAGGATGATAGCGCCGGCTTGCTTCAGCCTGGTCACGACGTCGGCGTCGGATTCGGGGACGAAGTTTTGAAACGGGGCCGCGCCTATGGTCGTGCGCATTCCTTTGGTGTAGAAAATGTCTTTGACGCCGAGGGGAACGCCGTGAAGCGGGCCGCGAAAACGATTTGCGGACGCGTCGGAGTCGCAGCGTTTGGCTTCGGCAAGTACGGCGTCGCGGTCGACGGTAACGAAAGCCTGAACGCGGGGCTCGATGCGATCCACTCGGGCGAGGAGAGCACGGGTGTATTCTTCGCTGGACATCTGTCCGCTACGAATGCGGGATGCGGCATCCACCAGGGAAAGGTCTTCAAGGTTTAAATTCGTCATACTTCAGTACCAGGAATATCGCTTGGGAACCACCCCGGCGCTCCGCGCCACCCCTCCTGACTCAGGAGGGGAGTTTCGCCTCACAGTTTCAATTCACGGCTCATCCTGAAGCTCGACCGGGGTGGCTCGCATCTTCAAGATTCAAATTCTTCATTCAAATAGAGTGGATGTGCCCTCCTTAGTAAGGAGGGCAGCATGATCGAGACGTAGTCGAGATCTTACGAGGGGTGGTTCCGAAGCCGCCAACCCTCAGGACTATCGCTTGGGAACCACCCCGGAGCTTCGCGCCACCCCTCCTGACTCGGGGGAGTTTCGCCTCACAGTTTCAATTCACGGCTCATCCTGAAGCTCGACGGCTGGCAACATGGCCAGCTGCGTTGTTTTCCGAATTTCTTTGGTCGAGACGAAGCCACCAACTCTCAGGACTATCGATTGCCGGCGCTCCGCGCCACCCTTCCGTTTCGTTTCATAATTTAATTCACGGCTCATCCTGAAGTTCCACCGGGGTGGCTCGCAACATGGCCAGCTGCTCCGCCATCAGTTCGATTTCCGGCTGAATTTCAGTGGCGCGTTGTTTTCCGAACTTCTTTTCGGCCTGATCCATGAGGTCGCGTTTAACTTCGCCTGGGTCTTTTTTCAACATCGTGATCTGAATCTTACATTTTTCTGTGTGCGCATATCACGTATCCTTACGAAATGAAGGATTTCGCGACACGCGCGATCAGTACGGCTTCGACGCTCGGTGCCCGATATGCCGATGTGAGGATCATCGTCAGTCGCAACCAGTCCATTGCTGTGAAGAACGGCAAGGTCGAAGCACTCAACGATTTCGAATCCATTGGCTTCGGCGTGCGCGTACTTGTCGGCGACGCGTGGGGATTTGCTGCCAGCGCCGAGGTCTCCGCGCCGGAAGTCGACCGCGTGACCGCTCTTGCCGTGGAAACCGCGCGCGCCAGCGCCATGGTTCCGGGAAAACCCGTGAACCTTGGCCTGCCCGTGACGAGCACCGGTCGATTTGTGACGCATGTTCAGATCGATCCTTTTTCCGTTTCCCTCGAATCCAAACTCGCATTGCTGCTCGATGCCGATTCAAGAATTCGGAAAAATCCGGGAGTGAAAGTTTCCGAAGGCAGCGTACTCGCCATTCGCCGTGACAAGATTTTTGCGAACAGCGAAGGCGCCTACGTGGAGCAAACGATTTTTGAGACAGGCGGTTCCATCAGTGCCACGGCCGTCCAGGGCAATGAAATTCAGGTGCGGTCTTATCCGCACTCTTTCCGGCAGCAGGGAACCGGCGGTTGGGAATACATCACCGACGCGGATTTTCCCGGCAATGCCGAACGGATTGCGACAGAGGCCGTTCAACTTCTCACCGCGGATACCTGCCCGGCCATGGACACGACGCTGATTCTCGGCAGCTCCCAGCTGGCGCTTCAGATTCATGAATCGTGCGGTCACCCGGCAGAACTCGATCGCGTCTATGGAACCGAGGCCGCCTTTGCAGGCCGCAGTTTTCTGACGACCGAGAAACTAAAAGGGTTTCGATATGGATCGGACATTGTCAATCTCACGGCTGACAGCGTCAGCGCCACAGGCCTTGGAACATTTGGATGGGACGACGAAGGGATCCCCGCATCGCGAACGCCTCTGGTGCGCGATGGGATGTTTGCGGGCTATCTGATGTCGAGGGAAACCGCATCGACTCTCGGAATGCAAAGCAATGGCTGCATGCGCGCTGACGGCTGGAATCGGATTCCCTTGATACGCATGACCAACGTTTCACTTGAACCTGGTACCTGGGAACTTGACGACATGATCGCCGATACCGACGATGGCATTTTCATGGAGACGAACCGGTCGTGGAGCATCGACGACATGCGGTACAACTTCCAGTTCGGAACCGAAATCGGCTATGAAATCCGGAAAGGAAAACGCGGACGCCTGCTGAAGAATTGCACGTATTCCGGCATCACTCCGGAGTTCTGGAATTCATGCGACGCCATTGCGAATGGAAAGCACTGGAAACTCTGGGGCACGCCCAACTGCGGCAAAGGCGAGCCGATGCAGACCATGGGTACCGGTCATGGCGCGGCGCCCGGCCGATTCCGCAACGTTCGGGTGGGAGTGTTTCGATGAACTTTCGCGAGATCGCGGATACGGTGCTCGCGGCGTCCACGTCGGACGAAACCGAAGTGGTCTGCATTCGTCAGGACGAGAGTTTGACGCGATTTGCGAATAATCACATCCATCAGAACGTCACGGAAACCAACTACGAAATCTCTATTCGCTGTGTTGCGGGAACGCGCGTCGGGACGGCGGTATCGAACGATCCCCGCGTCGAAAGCCTTCGCTCGCTGGTTCGCCGTGCCGGCGAACTTGCAAATTTACAGCCCGAAAATCCGGAGTTTAAGGGATTGCCGGGGCCGGCCCAAACGGAATCAAAGACGCACGCCTATGATGCGGGCACCGCAGCGTGCTCGCCGTCACATCGTGCAATCGGAGTGGGTGTGGCCTGCCGAAAGGCGTCGGCGCTCGGATACACAGCGGCTGGATCCATGACCACCGGAGCCATGACCATCAGCGTGGCGAATTCAAAAGGTGTATTTGTGGAGTTCGAGTCCACAATTGCCGACGCCTCCACCGTCATTATGAATGGAAGTGCTTCCGGCTGGTCCCATGCTTCCGGCTGGAAACTTGATGCGGTGGACTGGGAGCAGCTTTCGGACGAAGCGTTGGAGAAAGTTCGAATCGGTCAAAAGACAGTCGACGTTGAGCCGGCGGAAATGACGGTCATACTTGATCCGTTTGCGACGTCCGATCTGCTGGGCATGCTCGCATACGACGGAATGAGCGGCCTGGCCTATCAGGAAGAACGGTCGTGGATGAACGGCAGGTCCGGCCAGAAACTCATGTCGCCGGAAGTGACCATCTTCGATGATGGAAACGATCTTAGGGGAATACCGTTGCCGTTCGACTTTGAAGGTCAGCCGAAACGTCGCGTTGCCCTGGTCGAGAGTGGCGTTTGCGGCAATCCGGTATATGACACGCATACGGCGAGCCGAAAGCCCGGCCTGAAATCGACCGGTCATGCCATGCCTCCATCCGCCGGTGGAGCAACCGGCCCCTTGCCCTTGAACCTGTTTCTGAATCCCGGCACGTCTAAGGTGGAGGAGATGATTCGTTCCACGAAGCGCGGTTTGTACATTACCCGGTTCTGGTACACCCGTCCGGTTCATCCGCGCGACGTTGTGGTGACAGGAATGACGCGGGATGGTACGTTTCTGGTTCAGGACGGAGAGATCGTGGGGGCAACGAAATCGATGCGCTTCACGCAATCGTACCTGGAAGCACTCGCGGGAGTGGCGGCGATTGGAAGTCATCTTCGAGTTCAGAAGTCCGGAGGGACAACCATCAGTGTTCCGGCGATCAAGCTGGATCGCTTCCGATTCACGAGCGTAACGCGCTAACAGCGGAAATCAACCAATGACGATGCTTGCCCAAATCCTTGTTCTTGTTGCTGGCGCGGTCACAGCCGGACAGGGAAACGTCCTCCGTCTCACGATTCCAAACGACACTGGCATTTCCAACGTTTCGATTCTGTGGCAGAACAAGACGATTCCGTATGTGCGCGTCGACAACGAATGGGTGGCCATCATTGGCGTGGATCTCGATGTTAAAGCGGGTTCCTATCCGACGACAATTCGTGTCACCAAAAAAGGCGCTGGCGGTGATGTGGTCGAAAGACGTCCGCTGACAATTCTTGTCAAGGCAGTGAAGTATCCAACCACGCAGTTGACGGTTGCCGATCAATACGTGGATCTGAGCAAGGAGAATGCTGACCGTGCTCTGCGCGAACAAAAAGAACTGGAAGCGATCCACGGTACCATTTCAAAGGAGATGTACTGGACGGAACCTTTTCTTGTTCCGATTGCCGGAGAAACCGGAGCCAACTTCGGGCATCGCCGCGTGTTTAACGGACAGGCCCGTGCGCCGCACGCCGGAGCCGATCTCCATGCGGCAACAGGCACTCCCATCCATGCCACAAACCGCGGACGCGTGGTGTTGGCCAAAGATTTGTTTTTTACCGGAAACACGGTGATTGTGGACCACGGACTCGGAATCTATTCGCTGTACGCGCACCTGTCGCGCATTGATGTGGACGTGGGGGCCATGGTGGACCGAAATCAGGTGCTCGGACTTTCAGGAGCGACAGGCCGCGTGACGGGACCTCATCTTCACTGGGGAATCAAGGTTCAGAACGCGCGAGTCGATCCTTTCTCATTGATCAATCTGGGAAAACCATAAAACATGTTCGATTTTTTAAAACGGACCTCGGGAACGCAAGTGGACAAGCTCATCAAGCGTCTCACCGAAACCGCAGGCGAGGACGGCCCGCGCATTGAAGCTGCGGAGAAACTCGCCGAACTCGACACGCCGGAAGCGACTTACGCACTTCTGAAACGATTTACGATATCGAGCAAAGTCATCAGCTCGGATGTCGAAGAGAAGCACATGATCGTGCGCATGCTGGTCGACAAGGGCGAAGCCGCGGTCGAGCCCATTCTCAAATTCATGAAGACCCATCATCAGGTGGAGTGGCCTGTTCGGGCATTGATGAAGATTCTGCCGCAGGAAAAGTGGGCTCCGCGACTGGTCGATATTCTGGAGAATGTGGCCCAGAATCCATTCACATCGCCGGAACATCGAACAAGTTTGATCAAAGCCATGCACGGTCACATCACTCCGGAGATTGCGGCAACGCTGCGCAAATCGCTTGAAGACGATGACGATGACGTGGCCATCGCCGCGATCCAGGCCATTGCCGAGCTGGGTGAAGGAGTTCGCGAACCGCTGCTGGAACTTTTCATTCGTGCGGAGAATCGCCCGCGAATCCGGATCGCCATCGGAGAACTCTGTGCGGATCGGGAGTGGCCGGTGAAAGGGTATCGTCCCAGTATCGAGGCCGCCCTGCCTGAAGGATTCCATATCACGGCCAAAGGATTGATCCGCCGAAAGGGCGTTCCCGCATGAAACGGCCCATGCCCTGGGCGATGTTTTGCCTGGCGATCTGGATGACGGGTACGGTGTTCGTGGCTGTTGTTGCAACTCAGAACTTTTTCACAATAGACCGGCTCATCGCAGCATCTCCGAACGAATCCTTCCACGTCGCAGTCAAAACGCTGGATTCAGTGGAAACACCGGGCCATCCCGTGGCCCGGGACATGCTGCGCTATCTTTCGTCGGAGCTGAACCGGTTGTATTTCCAGTACTGGAACCTGGCGCAATTGATCGTCGGATTGCTGACGCTTTGGTTTGTGACCAAGATTCGCGGGGTGGATCGGGCGAAGTGGTGCATTGTCGCAATGTTGGGGATTTCGCTGTTCGTGATGGCGGTGCTGACACCGCCAATCGTGAATATCGGACGAGCTCTCGACTTTGTGCCGAGGGAGTCGCCTCCGCTGGAAGTGGTGACGCGGCTCCGCACATTCGGGCTTCTGCACGCGACATATACGGTGTCGACACTCATTACTCTTATCCTCGGTGTGCTCTCCGTCATTTGGATTCAAAAACCTGAATAGGAAGTCCACTTCCGTTGGGAGCGGTGGTCCGCGCCAGCGGGCCGGATGAGGGGCATCGCACACATCGTTTATGGTGCCGGTTGTTAACCTTTCCTGACCGTCCCCGTAATAATCGATGAGGTGGCAAACACAATGATTCTTCGACATTTTCGGCAGGCCGGCTTCCTGTTCCTGTTTCTCGCAGCGTCGAGAGCGAACGCGCAGGCCCCGGCCACACCAAATAAACTGAACAGCATTCCGGGGCAGAACGTGCCGCCTCCCGTGATTCAGGGTCTCAACAGCGACGCGCGAGAAGTTCGTGAACAGCTGAATCAACTATTCCAGCAGTACCCTCCCTCTCTTCGAATGGTGCTGCAGCTGGATCCGACGTTGTTAAGCAATGCGAATTACATTGCACTCTATCCGTCGCTCTCGACATTTCTCTCCCAACATCCGGAGGTAGCACATAATCCGGCCTACTTTGTGGGCACGCGCAATGGGTTCAATGGCTTCAATGACTTCAACCAGAATCAGGACTCGTTGAGTTACAGGATCGGGCAGATTGTCGAGCCGCTGGCCGTTGCTTCCGTATTTATCGTCCTGATCAGCGTTCTCGGCTGGATTATCCGGGCCATCATGAATCACCGCCGCTGGCTGCGGGTCTCAAAGCTGCAGACCGATATGCAGAACAAACTGCTGGAGCGATTTACTTCGAATGAAGAAATGCTGGCGTTCATCCAGACTTCGGCAGGCCAGCGTTTCCTGGAGTCGGCAAGTATGGCTGCCGAATCGGGGCCGCGCGTATTGAGTGCGCCGGTGGGACGAATGCTTTGGTCCATTCAACTCGGTATCGTGATTCTTGTCGCGGGTATCGGTCTGGAAATTGTGAGTTATAAACTTTCGAACTATGAAGACGTCGTGACGGGTTTCCAGGTTATGGGTGGAATTATCATCGCATTGGGAATTGGGTTTATACTCTCGGCGTTTGGCGCCTTCCTGCTTTCACGGCGCCTGGGATTAACAGACCCGTCGCCAACACCGTCCTTCAAATGATCATGCGCGATATCACTTTATCGGAACTCGTAGTACTCAGGCCTCGAACTGAAGATTCAGACGATACGCTTCAAATGGATCAGGAAAGCTTCGGAGCATTCTATGAACGCACGGCACGACCGGTCTGGGCATATTTATGGAGGCGTACGGGCGATCGACATCTTGCAGACGATCTGTTGCAGGAAGCGTACTACCGGTTTCTGCGCGCACGCGTTTCCCATGAGAATGAAACGCATCGCAGGAATTACCTGTTTCGTATCGCGGCGAATCTGGTCAATGATAATCATCGCAGGCAGCCGGCACCGCTGGAGCTGCCGGACGAGGGTACGCCCGGACATCCGGTTACGGAAGTCAGCATGGGATTGCAAAGCCAGCGGCGGACGGATCTGAACCGCGCACTGCTCCACATGAGTCCACGCCAGAAGGACGCGTTGTGGCTGGCATACGCAGAAGGGTCCTCGCATCAGGAAATCGCCGATACACTGGGACTCAAGGTTGGAAGTGTCAAGCTGCTCTTGTTCCGGGCGAGGCGAAAACTGGTCAAGCTGATGGGTGGCCCAATGGTTGTGGTAAAGGGGAAGTCATGAGTCGCGTGGAATGTAAGTACGAATCGGAAATTCTGGATGCCGTGGCTTCCGGACGATGGCCGGATCGGCTGGATGCAGAACTGCGAAAGCACGCATCTTCGTGCAGCATTTGTTCGGAAGTGGCCATGGTCTCGGCGATTTATCGTGACGAGTGTGCATTGGCGATGGACCAGGTTCGCGTACCTTCGGCGGGTCTTGTGTGGTGGAAGTCGGAACTGCGCGCGCGTCGTGAAGCCGTGCGAGTGGCATCGCGGCCGATCAAACTGGTGACGGGTATCGCGGGGACGTGTTCGATCGCAGTATTGGCGCTGGCGATTCTGACATTATCGAAACAACTCGATATGGCCGCGATATCGGCGTTCGTGGTTGCACAGCCGATAGTGCTGTGGCTGGTTCTGGCCGTAATTCTCGCACTGACCCCGGTCGCGCTCTACTTCGTTTATTCGGACGAGTAACAGGTTGCTGCTACAATCCCTCCCATGAAAAATCGGATTGGGATTCCTGCGTTCTTACTGTTACTGAAAGCAACCCTGGCGCTCGTCGTCGCGCTGCCTTTGACGTACGCGCAATCTGCGCTTCCAGCAGCCACCCCGATTCCAACCGTTACCGGCCCGCTTCCGGTCACGGCGAGTTCCTACCCGTTCATGGCCGCGAATCGAACTCTTGGTGCGCCGGACCTTCCCAAACTTGGATACGTTGAGGAAGAGTACATCGTCAGCGGCAATGCCAATGTGTACGACTGGCAGGCGGATGGCTCGTTGAAAGTTCTCGCATCAGATGGGATTTACGGGACTCGGATTCTGGTCCGACGTCCAGTCAGTCCGGGGCGATTCAGTGGAAACGTTGTTGTTGAAATCATGAACAACGCGCGGCGATACGACTGGGCCATGATGTGGGGATACATGCACGATGGACTCATCGAGCGCGGCGACGCTTGGATCGGTGTCACCATGCCAGGCGGCATTGCTGGGCTGACAAAGTTCAATCCGACGCGGTATGCCGGCCTGGTCTTCAAGAATCCCACGCCGGCTGCGCCGTGTCCGGGTGGTGCTGCAAGTACGATCTCGGATTCCGAAGAAGGACTGCGATGGGACATGCTGAGCCAGGTGGGAGCCTTGCTGAAAAGCAGTGTCCCCTCCAGACCACTGGCGTCGCTGCGAATTCAGAACGTCTACATGACGACCCAGAATGTCGACATGGTGACATTCATGAACGCAATTCACCGGCACGCGAGTCTCGAAAATGGGAAGCCGATCTATGACGGGTATCTGATGAAGAGTCCGCTAGGTCCCGCCAGGATCAATCGTTGCGCAGCGGCTCCGGGCAAGAACGATCCGCGATCCATTATTCGAAACGTCGGCGTTCCGGTGATTGGCGTGGCCGCACAGGGAGAAGTCCTGGCGACATCGGTGTTCCGGCGGCCCGACAGCGACGCGATTGGAGACCGGTACCGGCTGTACGAAATCGCAGGTGCCAGTCATATCGACAAGAGCCCGTATCACTCCCTGGCTGTTTTTGCCGATCAGGCCGCGACGGGAGGCAATGTTCTTGGAACTCCGGAGTGGCCGTTTGCCGCGAAATGCGATCCGGATATTCCACTCACCGAATTGCCATTGATGACGTTTGTGTTCGATGCCGCGTTCGTGAATCTGGACCAGTGGGTGCGCAAGGGAACTGCACCGCCGCACGCGCCATTTATCGAATTGAAGAATGCGGGGGCGTCGGATGCGAGTGTGGTGCTCGACGAGTACGGGCACGGGAAGGGAGGCGTTCGGAGTCCCTATGTGGACGTTCCGGTCGCGACGTATTTTACAAACACCAATGGTCCCGGGACGTGTGCGGAGCTGGGACACAAAACGGCTTTTGATGCCTCGCGCTTTACATCGCTCTATGGAACTCCGGCGAAATACGCCGCCAAGATTGCCCAATCCGTGGACGCGCTCGTCCGGCAACACTGGCTCACAGCCTCTGACGGAAAGAAGATCAAGGCCGAAGCCGCCGCCTACCATCCCTAAAATGGGTGTCAGGCACCTTGTTCCCCATTTCTTTGAAATGGGGAACAAGGTGCCTGACACCCATTCACTTGCGCACGTAAACGATCTTCATCGTTCCGCCGCCGCAGGAGCCGACGACTTTGTCCTCGGGTTTAACTTCCTCGGTTTTGACAATGGACAGCTCATAACTCTTCACACCGTTCGCTTCGATCTTTGCCGCAATCTCCATTTTGAGTTCATTGCAATCCTTTGCGGCATAGACAGGCAGGGTCCCCAGGCCAAGCAGCATCGCTGCAGACAGAAGTTGTCGTTTCATATTCCTCCTATGGGGACCCTTATAACAGGCGGATGCATCGATCGCGGAATTAATTGGTTCACCGGCACGCTACGGCAGGGACTAATGCGGCGTCATACGCTATACCGTCACACGATATATTTGTGCCAGGTCGGAAATCGAACTGTTAACGAAACGTTCCGGTCGACGTATTTATAGCTGGGAACAACAACTGGATTCGTTCCGTACTGGTTTTATGAGAGGGGTTCTTCTGATGAATGCCGTTCGAATGCTGATTTTGGCACTTTTTCTTCAAAGTGGGCTGCCTGCCGGTACCGCTTCGCTCGAAGGTGTAGTCGTAAAGGCGGGCACCAACGATCCGATCCCCGGTGCCGATCTCGAATTGACAATGCAGACGGCGGGCCCAGTGGCCCCGACCGGTCCAGTGCAGCCGAACATGCTGGCCCAGTATTCCAATCCGAACCCTCCATACACGGCAACTTCGGGAGCGGACGGAAAGTTCAGCTTCCGGAACATTGCCGGGGGAAACTACAAACTGGTTGCTGCGCGAATTGGTGGAAGTTTTACTCCCGTGGAATTTGGTCAGCGCGGACCATTGGGTCGCGGAGTGGTATTCCCGATTGCGAATGGAGAACAGAAGAAGAACGTCCGCCTGGAAATGGCGCCTGTGGGTTTGATTACGGGACGTATCCTGGATGTCGACAACAGGCCGGTTGGACATGCGGCAGTGATGGCGTTTGCGCCCTTCTACAGGAACGGCGAGCGCATCGTGACCATGCTGCAGCTTGTCCACTCCGACGATCATGGCGAATACCGGCTTTTCTCGCTCACTCCGGGCCGGTATTACGTCGCAGCTCGGCTGGAAGACTTGACGCGCCGCTCCGTACCTCTCGGCTTCTATCCCCCCGGAAGAATGCTGGCGTCGGACCGCGTCGAGTCTCCAGTCGTTATCAAACGAACCCTGCCAACCGGCGAGATCGTCGAAGAGACGTACCAGATTGTGTATTTTGGCGGCGGAACGAATCCGGATCTCGCATCCGCTGTCGATGTGGGAGCGGGTGCCTCCGTGTCTGGTGTGGACATTTTTCTGAGTGCAGGGAAGATCCCGTCGCGCCATATTCGAGGAACTGTCGTGGTTGGTGCCAGTACCGCATTTCCCGGCGGTACGCGCGTTGTTGCCGTACCGCAGAAATATGCATCGGATATGCTGCTTCCCGTTGGGTTGATGGATTCCAAAGGCGCCTTCGATCTGGCGGGCGCTGTTCCTGGAAAGTACTATCTGACGGTCGTGGTGCCGGCAGATCCCAACGTTCGGACCACTCCACCGCCGCAGCCGCAGTTCGGTATCTTACCGATCGAAGTCGGCGAGGGGCATCTGGAGGGAATTTCCATCTCGGCCACACCGGGATTTCCGGTTTCGGGAAAGATCACGCTGGAGAATCGGTCGGATTCGGATCCGGATCTTGCAAAACTTCACGTGGAACTCACGCCGGATCCATGGATTCAAGGCATCCCGACCTTGAATTGGAATCCCACTTTCTCTTCAAATGGCGAGTTCATTTTCCGGACGGTGCAGCAGGGAGATTTCTTCCCTGTGGTGACCGGCATACCTGCCAATAGCTACACCAAATCCATTCGAATCGGAACAAAGGATCTGATGTTGACACCTCTCCATGTGGACGGTCCGGTTGAAGGAAAAATCGAAATTGTCGTTGGAACCGACGCTGCGACGCTTGGCGGACGAGTACTCGATGAACGGTCCGAGCCTTCCGTGAATGTGAAAGTCGCGCTCGTCCCGGATGCGCCGCTTCGCCGTCGATGGGATCTCTACAAAAGTACAACAACGGATCAATCCGGAAATTTCAGCATCCGGATGGTAGCGCCTGGCGACTACAAGGTCTTTGCGTGGGAAGAGGCCGACGACAATATCTGGACGATGTCCGATTTTCTCCGTGAAGACGAAGCACGTGGCAGGTCGATCCACATTGGATCTTCCGCAAACGAGAAAATGGATATCGCTGTCATTCCTGCAAAGAGGAGGTAACGAAGTACGATGAAGCGCTTATTGCCTCTGGTTTGGGTTGCACTGTCTCTTCAAACCGCAATCGCACAGGTCACACCCGGTGTACCGCTTCAGGGGATCGTCACGCAGATGGGATCGGACGAGGTGGTGTGGGGCGCGACTGTAGAGTTGCGCAAGGAAGGCGGCAATACGGCGTTATATGGCGCGGTGACCGGGGTCGATGGGAAGTTTGCTTTCCCATCCGTCCCCGCCGCGCGGTATCAGCTGGTTGCGACCAGTCCGGGATTCGTGCCTGCCGAATACGGCCAAAAGCGAATGAAGGGCGCCGGCCTCCCTTTGATTGTTTCTGGACAGGCTATGACTAATCTACGTCTTGAAATGGTGCCGACGGGTGCGATTTCGGGCCGCGTCACCGATCCGTATGGACAGCCCATCGCGATCGCGGACGTGTTTGTCCTGAAGTCGTCGTATCAGGAAGGTCGACGCATCCTGACCCAGTTTCTCTCCGCCAAGACCGATGAGCGTGGGGAGTTCCGAGTGTTCTGGCTCACGCCGGGAACCTACTACTTGAATGTCGTCGTTCCCGACGGCACGAATCAGGCGGACCTGATCATCAACTCAGACAACATCAATCCTGCAACGTCGATCATCGGGGTACGTACCATCCTCCGCGACGTTCTGAGTCGGCCCATCGGAACCGGCGCCGCTGAGAACGAAGCGCACGTTCCGGTTTACTATCCCTCGACGACAAATCCTCAACAGGCGCGCCCCATTGAAGTTCGTGCCGGTGAAGATATTCGTGGGATCTATATCACCGCTGGTGTGGTGCGAACATTTCACGTGAGGGGTGTCGTCAGCAACTTTGTCGCCGGCGCCGGTATGCAGGGACAAACACGATTAATACCAACAGATCCAGCCTGGCCGCCGATGCAGACGCCGCTGGATTCGAATACGGGAAAGTTCGATTATGGCCGCGTCGTTCCGGGTTCCTACATTCTTTATGTGCAGGTTCGTCCGCCGGGTGCGACTTCACCCGCGGATGCGTTATGGGCCACAATGCCACTGGAAGTCCGCGAACAGGACGTCGACAATCTCACACTGGTTCCCCGCGCGGGAATCAATCTGACAGGCAAAGTTGTATTAGATGGCCAGCCGGCAGGCACACTGGCGAGTCTCGTGGGCGGCTTATTCCTGGGAATGCGGCCGGATCCGCTCGTGACGCAGCAGGCGCCTTCGCCCTCGACGCGTGTTTCCCCCGATGGCACGTTCGTCTTAGCCGGTGCTATAGCAGGAAACTACAGGATCTATGCACCTCCACTTTTGAGTCCGAACAATCCGGCGCTCCTCGGTGGGCTTCCGCCGTCTCCTCCCGGACTGGAGAACAGTTATGTGAAGTCGATTCGGGTTGGAGGCGCGGATGTTCTCGACAGCGGAGTTCGTCTGATTCCTATCGAAGGACTCTCGATGGAGATTGTTCTTGGAACCAATGCAGGGAGTCTGGAAGGCCGGGTGACCCGTGATGGGAATCCGGCTGCGGACGTGACCGTCGGTATGCTGCCGAACACGTTCAGCGCGAGAGGCTATCGCACGGACATGCACCGGACGATTCTCACAGACGCTTCCGGGCATTTTCAACTCCGCGGTCTGCCTCCCGGCGACTACAAGGTCTTTGCCTGGGAAGACGCCGATAAAGACGCCATCATGGATCTGGATTTCGTTCGCGGGTACGAGGAAAAGGGGACTCGCATCGAAATCGCCGATGGCGAGAAGAAGATCATCGAGTTAAATGTGATCCCATCCCGACTGCCTTAATCCGGAATGGAAACATTTGTCATTTGTCGTTATTCATTTGTCATTCGAGGGAAGTGAAGAGAGCTTCCCCGTCCAGGAAGGAAAAACAACAAATGATTACTGAGAAATGACGAATACCCATTTCTTCCAAAATCTTCGTCCGGTGTCAACCCGCTGGAACAGTCTTTCGTCTACACCCACGTGAAAGAGGCCGTTCCTTCAGTAATGATCGCCGTTCAAATGGACTCGCCCGACACACGCCCGGAAGCCGAAATATCGGATTTCGATGCGGTCGTGCGTCACCATTGGCCGAGGATCTTCCGTTTCGTGCTGGCTTCCATACGCGATCGAGATGCCGCGGAAACTCTGACGCAGGATTGTTTCCTGCGGGCATACCAGGGGCGCCACCGGTTTCGAGGCGACGCCAGCGTCAGAACCTGGCTCATGCAGATTGCCATCAATCTGGTGCGCGATTTTGCGAGAAACCGCCGGATACGATTCTGGCAAAGAGTGAAGGAGATGGCTGTGGATTGCGGGTCGTTGAAGGATGGTATTGCCGGCTGTGGCGTTTCACCGGAGGCCCAGGCCGTGGCGAAGGAACAGATCGAAGCCGTTTGGCGCGCCACTGGGAATCTTTCGGAACGGCAGCGAACCGTATTTCTGCTGCGATTTGTGGAGGATATGGATTTGATCGAGATTGCAAATGTCATGGGAGTCACCGAAGGTGCTGTGAAGGTGCATCTGTTCCGTGCGGTCCACACGGTTCGCGAGCGAATTGGAGGAATGAGATGAAACATCTATCGCCGGAACAGCTTTCCCGCGTTGTGGCAGGAATCCCAATTCCCGAAGACGACCACCTTCGAAATTGTTCGGACTGCGCCCGGGAAGTGGAACATGCCCAGAATGTGTTAATGGCCTTTCGCAGCTCGGTCCGGGAGTGGAGTGACAAGCTGGATCATTCCGAGTTTCCCGTTCACGAAGTAGTCGCTTCTCGTGCACATTCGGTCCGCGCTCCTCGAGCACCGATGGCGTGGGTCCTGGCGGCGGCAGCGCTCGCTGCAGCGGTGGCGATTCCCATCTATCAGGATTCGCGAGACAGGGAATTGAGAGCCCAGGCGGAGCGGGATGCGCAACTTCTGGACGACGTGAATGCACAGTTATCTCGAAGCGGACCGTTGGCCATGGATCCATTGATGCAATTGATGGCTGCTCCTGTGGGCGGGCCGCCAAAAGAATCATCGAAAGCGCCTGGCAGTGAGCCGGCGACAATGCAGGACAAGGGAGGAATTCAATGAAACGTTTGGTAATGGCGATTGGTGTGTGGTTGTTGGTATCGGGAATTCCCGCCTGGGGGCAGTCTGTTTCTGCTGTAACAACCAGGACGCAGGCGGACGCTGCGACAGCCAAAGCACAAGCCGACGCCGCAGCGACCAAGGCACAAGTCGACGCCACGGCAGCCAGGTTGCGGGAGGTCGAAAGAGCGGCCGCGAGGCAGGAAATTATTCCAAACTTGTCTGTGGAACTGCAGAATTCGCTGAGTAATTTGCAGACTCCCTTCGCGCAGGTGACATCCCGAGGAGGCTATAACGTCGTACTCAATACGTCCCGCACGAAAGATCCGCTGTCGGCGCTTCAAGTGGCTCCCGGAACATGGTGGAACAATGCGGATACGGCGACCCGGTTGAACCTGACGAAGGACCAGCAGAAGAAAATGGACGACATCTTTCAGCAGTTCCGCCTGACACTGATTGACCTGAATGCAGCGCTCTCCAAGGAAGAATTGATCATGGATCCCCTGATTGCGGCCGAGCGACTCGACGAAGTCAAGATTCTCGCGCAGATCGATCGCATTGCGCAGGCTCGAGCGGAATTGGAGAAAGCAAATTCCCGAATGCTTCTTGCGATTCGCCAATCGTTGACAATGGAGCAGTGGACAAAGATCCAGGCTTCGCCCGGCACTTTCCGGGTTGGAGCGCCGCGCCGCTGAAGCCGTTCGAAGCTAGAGCCGGCTTGACGCGCCTCGAAGCAGTGTTTCGAGCTCTTCGGTGTGAAACGTTCGTCCTCGCGCCTGGTCCGGCTCCACTCGCCCGGC
>Ga0068864_100000768_pt1 | contig 26958 bp, 26 predicted proteins | sample KBSSwiS72_FD_66586 | JGI IMG/M metagenome (GOLD analysis project Ga0068864, IMG submission 66586) | Switchgrass rhizosphere microbial communities from Kellogg Biological Station, Michigan, USA - KBS Switchgrass S7-2 | ecosystem: Host-associated > Plants > Roots > Rhizosphere > Soil ...
CGCAAGATCTCCTGCGCCGTGGTGCGGCGATGGACTTCGAGGTTGGCCGGGTTCTCGAACTGTTGCGGCATCCAGCTGTTCGGAGTCTGGTCGATGAGCTCACCGGCCCGAGCAATGGCTGCCTTCATGCCGCCCTCTTTCGGCGTGAGATCGAACTGCGCCCCATAAGCGAGCATTAGCCGACGGCGCTCGACACTCATGCTTTCCGGCATGACGAGGATCAGCCGGTACCCCTTCACTGCGGCGACCATTGCCAGGCCAATGCCGGTGTTGCCCGAGGTTGGTTCGATGATTGTGCCGCCAGGCTTCAGCTTGCCCGAGCGCTCTGCATCCTCGACCATCTCGTAAGCGATACGGTCCTTGATGGAAGCGCCGGGATTGGCGCGTTCCTGCTTGATCCAGACTTCTGCCTGGTCACCGAACAGGCGATTGATACGAACATGGGGGGTGTTGCCGATGGTCTCGAGGATATTGGCGGCCTTCATGCCTTAGCGCTCCTCTGGTTGTGGGCGATGCAAATCGTCGCGCGAACAGCCTTTTGCAAGCCGCCCGTTACACTCCGCTTGCGACCACGTCAGCCTCTTCTGGCGCAGGCTCGGGCAATTCGAAGGTCCGTGCGTTTCTGAGCTCAGGGAACAGTCCGGCCCATGCGATGGTCACGACAATGGCAGCAATGCCGCCCGCGGCCGTCGCCACGATCGGTCCAAGCAGGGCCGCCGCGAAGCCGCTCCGAGTTTCACCAAGCTCGTTGGACGCAGATATCGCGAGCGTCGAAACGGCGGCGACGCGGCCCCGCATCTCGTCGGGCGTGTGCAATTGTATCAGCGACTGACGAATGTAGACCGAAAACATGTCGGCTGCGCCGAGCACTGCCAGCATTGCCAGCGATAGGGGAAACCATCGGGAAATCCCGAATACCGCGGTTGCCGCTCCAAACACGACCACCGCCGTCAGCATCTTGACGCCGACGTCGGTCTTGAGCGGCCGGACCGAGAAGAAGATGGCCGTGAGAGTCGCACCGACGGCGGGCGCCGCACGAAGCGGTCCAAGGCCGTTCGGGCCGACCTGCAGGATATCCCGAGCATAGACCGGCAGCATTGCCGTCACGCCGCCGAGCAGCACGGCGAAAAGATCGAGCGTGATAGCGCCAAGAACCAGCCGATTGCGCCTGACATAGGAAAGACCGTTGACCATCTGCTGCCAGGGGCTTCCCGGTCTAAGCGGCGTTCTCGCAATTGGCGGAATGGTGAAAAGACAGGCAATCGAGAATGCGAACAACAGGGCGCTCAGTCCGTACGGAAGGTGCGGAGTGACGTCATAGAGGATGCCGCCGAGTGCCGGCCCGACGATTGCGCCTGTCTGCCATGCCGCCGAGCTCAGGGCGATCGCATTCGGCAATATCTCGCGTGGGACAAGGTTCGGCGCCAATGCTCCGAGCGCCGGGCCGGCAAAGGCGCGGGCCACCCCAAGCACCGCTGCAACACCGAACAGGATCGGCAGGCTGATGAAGCCCCTCCACGTTGAGACGAAGAGCGTCAGCGCGCACAGGAATTCGAGGAAAACGACCGCCCGCGCGATATAGCGACGGTCGAGCCTGTCGGCGGTCCAGCCACTGATCGGCGTCAACACGAACAGGGGAACGAACTGCACGAGTCCGATCAGGCCGAGACGAAATGCAGCCTCGCGGATGCTCATCGACTGCCTAGCGATGTCGTAAACCTGCCAGCCGATGACGATGACCATCGCCATCTGGGCAATCGTGGTCGCGAGACGGGCGAACCAGAAGTAGCGATATCCGGCAATTCGAAGCGGTTCGGGAAGCAGGCTCACCGCCTGCCGCCTAGCTTCAGCTCACGCACGCGGCAACTGGCGGGCGCGATTGCTTTCGTCCAAGGTCGAAGCGCGTAATCAACCAGGGCATCGTCAAGCCCTGGACCAGGATTGAGAAGGCGACGGCGACGAAGGCGGTCAGAATGATCGCGTCTCGCTCCGGAACGGTCGCCGGAACCGTCAGCGCGAGCGCGAGCGCGAGCGCCCCACGAAGTCCGCCCCAAAACAGCGTGTGTTGGAACGTCGCAGGCAGCCGCCAACGTGACTTCGCGAACAAGGCCGAAAGCGGGTAAATCGAAAGCGCGCGGCCAGCGAGCATCAGCAGGATTGCGATGGCTGCAGCCGTGGAGCCCAGTCGGTGGAGCGGCTGGTTCGCGATGCTCATCCCGATCAGGATGAAGACGAAGCTGTTTGCAAGGAACGCGAAATATTCCCACGCCCAACGCACGCGCTCTCGTCCCTGTGTCGACAGAGCGCCGCCGATGCTTCCAGTCATCAAGCCGGCGCAAAGCGCGCTGATGATCCCGGAAGTGTGTGCCCGCTCCGCCAGAAGGAACGAGCCGTAGGCCGCGATCGTCGTGAGCGCGATTTCGACCAGCGGGTCCTCAGTCCGTCCCACGATCAGCAGGATTGCGCCACTGGCGGCGATACCGATGATCACTCCGCCGCCAAGCGTCCAAACGAAGGCCGGGACGATGCTGGAGACACCGGGGGAGGCTCCGAGCGCGATTGCGGAGAGGACGGCAAATCCCACCGCCGCGACGCCGTCATTGAGCAGGCTCTCTGACTCAACAACCATCGAGACCCGTGGCGGGCACCCAAGATCCCGGAACGAAGCGATGACCGATACGGGGTCGGTCGCAGCAATAAGCACTCCAAAAACCGCTGCACCAATCCAGCTCCAGCCGACAAGCCAATGCATTCCCCCCGCGACGACCGCCGTTGCAATTCCAACGCCGACGAACGCGAGGGTTAAGGTCAGCGGCAGCTCGGCTCTGAATCGGCGCCAGTCGAGCTGGAGCGCAGCCTCGAAAACGAGCGGCGGCAGCAGGATGTTGAAGATGAGGTCGCGGGAAAGCGGCAACACCGGGGCGTTCGGCAGGAAGGCAATGAGAAAGCCAGCAACGACCAGGCCCACGATGTATGGGAATCCGAGCCGCCGTGTCAGCATTGCGATCAGGCACGCGACCAGCAGCAAAACTCCGAGTGGGGCAAGCACGACGCCATTCATGGCCCTGGCCATAACAAGCGATCAGGCCAAAGTCTGCCCTGCAGCAACGCCCCTCTCAGGCCCGGCGAAAATCCGGATGCGTGCCGCTCCTGCGCCAATAATCCTCCAGTCCGACGTGCGTCAGCAGCTGCGCAAATCGGGGATCTGCCCAGACTGTACGCATCGGCGGCTGGAAGAGGGCGCTCGTCTGCCGGTCCTCGTCTCCCGCCGGCGGCGCAACGGCTTGCCATGGTCCACGCCCGAAATAATAGCCGTCAAGAATGGCGAAAACGTCATCGTGAGCCCTCAGCGCAGCACAGGCATGAACCATCGGGAAGATCACCGAAGGATGACCCCGCAGATAAAGGAGGTTCCTGTCCCGCGCCGCGCCGCTGTCGCGATCACCTGCAAGAGCCGCGATCGTCCCTTCCATGCATTGAGCGAGTTTGGGGTCGATGTCTGGCGGCCGTTCGGTCGGATCTTTGAGCAGTTGAAGCGCTTCGGCCGTCCGGCCGCTATACGCGAGATAGGCAAGACGCGTTCGCCAGATGTAGGAATTGTGCGGCCAGTGCTCGACCGCCTGGCGAATGGCATCGTCGGCGCCGGCAAGGTCACCGGCCGCCCACAAGCTCAGGATCACCTTTCGATCAGCACCGGCGATGAGGAAGTTCTTGCGATCAAAGCGCGCCGACACTTTTGCTGCTTCGGACCAGCGCCCTACGCTTCCCAGAAGGTCAGCGAGGAGGAACAAGAGGAGCGGCATTCTCGGCTGCTTCTTCAGCGCCTCGCGGTCTTCGCGCTCTGCAACGAGCCAGTTGCGATAGGCAGGCTGCAACATGCGGAGCGCGCCGATAGCCCTCGCTTCACGGGAATCCAGTTCAAGCGCCCGCTTGGCTGCCGAACGGCTTCGCGCGTCCAGTCCTGCCCGCTCCGAGACCGGCGCCGCTTTCTTTCGAGCAGCGTATGCCATGGCGAGCGCGCCCCAGCCGGTCGCGGAACCCGGAGCGAGGTTCACAGCGTCACGAAGCAACGCGATCGCCTGATCTAGGGAAGCTGGATCATTGAGCTCGAAGGCATCGTTGGTCTGGAGCTCGTCCATGCCTTTCTGGAGGTAGAGCTGAGCCTCGGGCGAAATCTCTCGAGATGGCCAGAATTTCCAACCCGCGACACCGGCCGCGCCGGCGACTGCGACCGCGCCGAAACCGATCAACGCACCGCGGCGGCCGGTTGCGCGGCCCACTGACGCTCTTAACAGTCCAGCCTCACCGCCCGCGGTCAAAGTGTCGACGCTCCGAAGGACCTGCGACCATCCCGGATGCCTCGCGGCGCCGTGCCATCGAGTGAGGTCAGCGCACTGGATCTGGTCGAATGGCATGGGCAGGCGAACGTCGTCAGTGCGGACCTGGACGAGCTTTTGTGCCTCGCGCGCGCGATTGGCTTCCGATCTCACCCACTCCGATGGAGCAGACGACTTCGACCATAGCACGACTACAGCCGCGGCAGCTTCGAGCTCCGTTGCAATGACATCCGAATAGGCGCGGTGGGCGGGGAGTTCCCGATCGAACCAGACTGACCAGCCGCACTTGCGAAGTGCGCTTGCCAGGCGCTGTGCCAACGCCACGTCCGCTCTGGCATAGGACAGGAACACGTCGGCCAACAGCGCACCCTCCTTCCAGCTCTTGTATCGCTTGCGGCGGGCTACGGCGAGGCTACACCGTCAGGCGATGGCGAAACCCAAGTCCCGATACGTATGCCAAGCCTGTGGCTCTGTCTCCTCACGCTGGCAGGGGCAATGCCCTGACTGCGCCGAGTGGAACACGCTGCTCCAGGAGAGTGCGGAGGTTTCGAGCATCTTCGCGGCGAAGCATAACCTGCAGGGCGGAGGCCGGCTCATCCAGCTGGTCGGGCTTGAGACGCCTGCGGCGCTTCCCGAGCGTCTGCCGAGCGGGCTGGACGAGTTCGATCGCGCGATCGGTGGCGGAATCGTGCCGGCCTCGGCGATGCTGGTCGGCGGCGATCCGGGTATCGGCAAGTCGACCCTGCTGCTGCAGGTCGCTGCGCGCCTCGCTGGCAACGGCAACAAGGTCGTCTATGTCTCCGGCGAGGAATCTGCCGAACAGGTGCGTCTTCGTGCCGTTCGTCTTGGCCTCGGCCGCGCGCCTGTTCGTCTCGCTGCGGCCACTTCGGTTCGCGACATTTTGACGACGGTAAGCGAGGGCGAGCCGCCGGCCTTGCTCATCGTCGATTCGATCCAGACGATGCACAGCGACCTGATCGAGGGTGCGCCCGGTACAGTCAGCCAGGTCAGGGCTTCGGCGCAGGAGCTGGTGCGGTTCGCCAAGGAACGTGGCTCGGCATTGGTGCTCGTCGGCCATGTCACCAAGGACGGTACGATCGCTGGCCCACGCGTTCTCGAGCACATGGTCGATACCGTGCTGAGCTTCGAGGGAGAGCGCAGTCACCAGTACCGGATCCTGCGCGCAATGAAGAACCGCTTCGGCGGCACCGACGAAATCGGTGTGTTCGCGATGGAGGGGCAGGGCCTTACGGAGGTGCCCAACCCATCGGCACTATTCCTGACAAATCGCGGCGAGCCGGTCAGCGGCACAAGCGTCTTTCCCGCGATCGAGGGCTCGCGGCCCGTGCTTGTGGAGATCCAGGCCCTGACGGTACGGCTCGCGACGGGCGCGACGCCGCGCCGCGCGGCAGTCGGATGGGACAGCGGACGGCTGGCCATGATCCTCGCCGTTTTGGAAGCAAGGTGCGGTTTCAGTTTCGCAACGGCGGAAGTCTATCTGAATGTCGCCGGGGGCTACAGGCTTAGCGATCCGGCCGCGGATCTTGCAGTGGCAGCAGCTCTCGTATCTGCACTTTCCGAAAGGCCGATACCGAGCGAGTCAGTGGTGCTCGGCGAAATCGCCCTGTCGGGAGAAATACGCCCGGTCGCGCATGCAGGATTGAGGCTCAAGGAAGCAGCCAAGCTTGGCTTTGAAGCCGCTTGGGTGCCGAGAGGCGTCAGCGGAGCCGAAGGGCTAAGGCTCGCGGAATTCGCGAACCTCCGACAGGTCGTGGACCAGATCCTCGGTCGCTAGCGCGTCAGGCCCGCATCGAGACCGACCGTATCGCGCACCACGTAAAGCGGACGCTGCTTGGTCTCGGTCAGGATGCGGCCGACATATTCGCCCAGCACTCCCAACGAGATCAACTGCACCCCGCCGAGGAAGAGCACCGACACCATGATCGACGCGTAGCCAGGGACCGGGTTACCGAAGATCATCGTCTCGAATGCGAGGAAGCCAGCATAAGCAAGCGCCAAAACCGCGATCAGCGCCCCGACATAGCTCCAAATTCTGAGCGGGACTGTGGATGCCGATGTGATGCCATCGAGTGCGAGCGTCCACAGCTTCCAGTAGTTGAATTTGGTCGTTCCGGTCTCGCGCTCCGTTCGCTCGTACTCGACGGAAGCCTGGCGGAACCCTGCCCAGGCAAACAGCCCCTTCATGAAGCGGTTGCGCTCGGGCATGCTCCGGATCACGTCGACGACCTTGCGGTCCATCAGGCGGAAGTCGCCGACATTTTCCGGGATTTTTTCGTGCGAGACCGCATTGTGCGCTCGGTAATAGAGGCTGGCAGTCAGCCGCTTGGCGAATGAGTCCGTGGCGCGGCATCGCCGAACGCCGAAGACCATCTCAAATCCGTCACGCCACTTTGCGACCATTGCCGGCAGGACCTCGGGCGGATCCTGCATGTCGACGTCCATCGGGATCACTGCGTCACCGCGGGCGTGATCAAGTCCGGCGCTCAAGGCCGCTTCTTTGCCGAAATTGCGCGAAAGCGAGAGCGCCCGGACGCGTGGATCACGGTGGTTCGCGGCGATGATTGCAGCAAGTGTCGAGTCGGTGCTGCCGTCATCGACAAAGAGGATTTCCCAACCCTCGTCCTTCGCAATGCCGTCGAGGATAGCGCCGACCCGATCCACGAACTCGAGGATCGCCTCCTCTTCGTTCTTGACCGGAACGACAACAGAGAGAAGCGGCGCGACCACCCCTCGCTTGACGAGCTGCGCACGCAGGTCGCCGACTGACGGCGGCGATGCGACGGCGAGTTTCTTGCGCTGAGCTGCCACTGGTCCCTCTCCCTATGGCCGGCGAAGCTAGGGCGGAATGGTTTACGAGACCTTTACTTATCCCGTCCCACAAGGCCGCGAACGGGAGGACTTGTAGGCATATGGAACGCGCCGTCTTCGATCGCATGGCCGAGCTCGACCAGCATCATTGGTGGTTCCTGGCGCGGCGGCGCATTCTTGAAACACTCATCGACCGCATCGTTCAGCTGCCGAAGAAGGCACGCATTCTCGAAGTCGGCTGCGGAACGGGCCACAACCTGTCCATGCTGAAAAGATTCGGCAAGGTCGAAGCAAGCGAGCTCGATCCTTCAGCGCGCGCGCTCGCGAGCAAGCGACTGCGCGGGCAGGTCAAGGAGGCGAAGCTACCGGACCTGTCGATGTTCGAACGGGATGCGTACGACCTCGTCGCCCTTCTGGATGTACTGGAGCATGTGCCGGACGATCTTGGATCGCTGCGCGCCATCCTGAAGCGGCTAAAGCCCGGCGGCGCACTATTGCTGACCGTGCCTGCCAACCCCTGGATGTGGAGCGCCCACGATGTCGCCCATCATCACTTCCGCCGCTACACAAGAAAACAGCTGGAAGAGCTCTTCTCAAAGGCTGGGTTGGAGGTGCAGCTCCTCAGCTACTTCAACACTTTGCTGTATCCGCTGGTCGCCGCGGCGCGGATCATCGGCAAGATGACGCGCAAGGACACTGCTGACGACCAATTGCCGGGGGACGTGGTGAACGGCGTGCTGGGCAGGATCTTCGGCCTTGAGGCCGGCATGATTGGTCGCGTGTCCATGCCGTTCGGCGTCAGCCTCCTCGCGATTGTTCGCCGGCCCGGTTAGCCCCGCAACGGCACGCATCGCTTTAAGTTGCGGATCGTTGGGAGGCGAAGCATGAGCCTCCGCAAGTGAACCGCGAAACCCTCTCCCGTCATCACCATTATCACGAAAGTCAGGATGGTTTGCCGGTGCCGCAGCGGTACTGGTCCGCTCTGGCAATCTGGCTCGCGCTCGCGATGGCCGTGCTCGACGGCGCAATTGCCAATGTCGCACTGCCGACGATCGCTCGCGAACTCGGTGCATCGCCCGCGACATCGGTCTGGATCATCAACGCCTATCAGCTAACGATCACGGTTCTGCTGCTGCCGCTCGCAGCGCTTGGCGACCGCATCGGCTACAAGTGCATCTACCTCCCTGGCCTCGCCCTGTTCACGATCGGCTCACTCGGCTGCGCCCTCGGGGGCACGCTGACACTTTTAATTGCGGCCCGTGTTTTCCAGGGAATCGGTGCTGCTTGCATCATGAGTATGAGTGCAGCGCTGGTGCGGGCGACCTATCCGGCGAACATGCTGGGACGGGGCATCGGCTACAATGCGATGGTGCTGTCAATGTCCGCCGCGATTGGACCGACGCTCGCGGCGCTGATCCTCAGTGTCGCGTCCTGGCCGTGGCTGTTCCTTATCAACCTGCCCATCGGCCTGGCCGCGCTGGCGGTCGGCCGTCAGGCGCTTCCCGATCCCCCAGGACATGGCGAACGCTTCGATTGGCTGTCGGCGCTCCTGAGTGCGGCCATGATGGGCTGCATCGTCTTTGGCGCGGAGTTGCTCGCGCGCGAAGGATCGAGAAGCGGGCTCGGGCTGGTCGTCTCGGGGGTCCTTGCAGGCGCGGCTCTGGTCTGGCGAGAGAGTGGCGAACGTCATCCGCTTGTGCCGCTCGACCTCCTGCGGATCCCGATCTTCACGCTCTCAATCAGCGCGTCAGTGGTTTCGTTCGCGGCCCAGATGCTTGCATACGTGGCCATCCCGTTCCTCCTTCAGACGGTGCTCGGCCGCAGCGTGTTCGCAACAGGTCTGCTGATGACCCCCTGGCCAATCGCCATCGGCATCGCAGCGCCAGTTGCCGGCCGGCTCGCCGACCGGATCCCGGCGGGGCTTCTTGGCGGCATCGGCCTGAGCATTTTCGCGCTCGGCCTGTTCTACCTCTCGCGCCTCGGCCATTCCCCGAGCAATTTCGACATCGCATGGCGAATGGCTGTCTGCGGGCTCGGCTTCGGCTTCTTCCAGTCACCCAACAACAGGACGATCGTGAGTGCGGCACCCAAGCCACGGTCGGGGGCTGCGGGCGGCATGCTCGCGACGGCGCGCCTTCTCGGACAGACGGCGGGCGCAGTAACGGTCGGAGCCGCCTTTCACCTCTCCGGTGTCGCCGTCGCTCCCAGCCTGCTGCTCGCCGCCGCGATAGCTGCACTGGTCGCGGCCGGATTAAGCCTGCTCCGGCTGCGCACCGCGCCGCCGGGCCGGGTGGCGGTGTACAAGCCGATCCTCGACTAGCGGGGCTTTCTTCGGCTGTTGGCCTCCGCTAGCGGCGGGGCGTGACCGCGCTCGACGTCTTCGTCTTCCTCCTACTGATCGGCGGCGCCGCCGTGGGCTTCGTGCGCGGGTTCGTGCATGAGGTCATTTCGCTGTTCGCATGGGTAGTTGCGATTGCGATGCTCAAATTGTTCCACACCCAGCTGTGGACCGGTCTCATCAACAGCTTCCACTGGAACTCCGCGACCGCAGCGGTCCTCGCCTTCGCGATTCTCTTCATTCCGAGCTTCCTCGTCGTGAAGCTGCTGGCGCGTTCGATTGGCGGAAAGACCCGCCGGCACGCCATGCTGGGCCCCTTCGATCGCGTGCTCGGCGGCGGTTTCGGCGCTTTGAAGGGCCTGCTCGGCGCGACGCTCTTCTTCCTGCTCGCAAACCTCGCCACCGACATGGTCTATGGACCGCAGGCCGACCGGCCACAGTGGATGACGAAGTCGCGGACCTATCCGCTGCTCAATGCGAGCGGGCGCGGGATTGTCGACTGGGTACAGGCGCGCAAGCTCAGACCCAAGCGCGTGGGAGAGGGCGATTGATCCGGCTCCACGACACGCTGGCGCGCGAAAAGCGCCTCTTCGTGCCGCTGAACAAAGAGCGGATCACGATGTATGTGTGCGGTCCAACCGTCTATGGACGTGCGCATATCGGCAATGCGCGGCCGGCGGTGGTCTTCGACATGCTCGCGCGCCTCATTCGCCACGAGTTCGGCGAAGGCAGCCTCGTCTATGCGCGCAACGTCACGGACGTCGACGACAAGATCATTGCTGCTGCCGAGGCCGAGGGCGCCGCCCCTTCCGTCATTACTGAACGGTACGAGCGCCACTATCTCGATGACATGGGCGCGCTCGGGGTCCAGCCGCCCAACATTGCGCCGCATGCGACGCAGGAAATCGGCGCGATGATTGCGATGATCGAGCGGCTGATCGAGAATGGAAACGCCTACGAGGGGCAAGGGCATGTGCTCTTCTCGGTCCCGAGCGATCGCGACTATGGCGTGCTCAGTAAGCGCGATCGTGAATCGATGATCGCGGGAGCGCGCGTCGAAGTGGCGCCATACAAGCGCGACCCAGCTGACTTCGTGCTGTGGAAACCGAGCATCGAGGGGATGATCGGCTGGGACTCGCCATGGGGCAGGGGGCGGCCGGGCTGGCACATCGAATGCTCTGCCATGATCAGGGCGCACCTGGGGGAAACGATCGACATTCATGGTGGCGGTCTCGACCTCATTTTCCCCCATCACGAGAACGAGATCGCACAAAGCCGCTGCGCGCATGGCGGGCTGCCGCTGGCTCGTTTTTGGGTTCACAACGGCTTTGTCGATATGGGCTCGGAGAAGATGTCGAAGAGCCTCGGCAACATCGTCACGCCTGCGGAACTTCTCGCCCAGGGTCATCGCGGAGAAACGCTGCGCCTGGCGCTGCTTTCGGCGCATTACCGGCAACCTCTGCCCTGGACCGACTCCCTCCTGGTGCAGGCGAAGGCCACGCTCGACGGGCTCTACCGCAAGGTTGGCGAGGCTGGCCAGGGAGAGGTCGATGCCGGCGTTCTTGACGCCCTGCGCGATGACTTGAACACCCCGCTGGCGCTGTCCCGTTTGTCTGCGCTCGAGGGCGGAGCATTAAAAGCGAGCGCCGCGATCCTGGGCCTCCTTGGTAGCACGACGTCCGACTGGTTTCAGGGTGAGGGCGATACATCGGCGATCGAGTTGCGGATTGCAGAGCGTACGGAGGCTAAGAAGAACCGCGATTTCGCGATGGCCGATCGCATCCGCGACGAGCTCAGGGCGGCCGGTATCATCTTGGAAGACGGACCTGCTGGCACCACTTGGCGCAGGGAATGAGCTCGCCCCTTTATACAACCGAGATCCTTCGGCTCGCAGCCTCGCTCAGCGAACCGCATGAGCTGGAGCGGGAGGACGGCCGCGCCGAGCTACGATCGCCGACCTGCGGAAGCACAATCAGCCTTGCAGTGCAGCTGGACGAGGGGCGCCGCATCGAGCGCTTGTCCATGCAGGTGCATGCCTGCGCCTTCGGTCAGGCTTCCGCCGCGCTGGTCGAGCGGCACAGCCGAGGGCGTACCCACGACGAAGTTTCTGACGCCCTGCTCATGCTGAGCCGCTGGCTTGCTGGCGATCACGAAGGTGAAGCCATGTGGCCGGGAATGGCAGCGCTTAAACCGGCGCAGGATCGGCGCGCTCGTCACGGCGCCATCCTCCTACCGTTTCGCGCGTTGCTGGCCGCGATCGAGTCCGCAAGATGACGACACCGGCCGAAACCGCGCAGGCGACCACGGCCATCCTCGAAAGCGGCGCCATCATGCTCGGCGCTGCACTGGTGTTCGTAACTCTTTTTCGCCGCCTGAAGCTCGGCGCCACCCTCGGTTACATCGTTGCCGGAGCTCTCATCGGTCCGCAGTTGCTGGGCCTCATTAACGATCCCGAGCAACTCACCAGCGTTACCGAGATCGGAATCGCGCTTCTTCTCTTCATTGTCGGGCTCGAGCTTCAGCCCAGTCGACTGTGGCGCCTGCGGCGGGAGATCTTCGGTCTTGGCCTCTTGCAGGTCGTTCTGTGCGGCCTTGCAATCAGCGCCTTGATCTACTTCGCGCTCCGGACTTCGCCCGAGGCAGCGCTCGCCATCGGGCTTCCACTCGGCTTGTCCTCCACGGCGCAGGTGCTGCCGATGCTGCGCGCGGACAATGAACTCAATACGCCGCAGGGCGAGCGCACATTTTCCATCCTCCTGTTCCAGGATCTCGCGATCGTTCCGATGATCACGATCATCGCGGCAATGTCGCGCACGCCCCCCGATCCGACTGCGCCCGTCGGCTGGAGACTCGCGGTCTATACGGTCGTCGCGGTAATCGCCCTCGTCCTGGTCGGCAGGATCGTGCTTAATCCACTGTTCCGCCTCGTTGGGCGCCTTGGCGAGCGCGAGTTGTTCGTCGTCGCTGGCCTCTTCACGGTTGTCGGCGCTGCCGCGGCCATGCACACGCTGCACCTGTCGGTCCCGCTCGGAGCATTCGTCGCCGGCGTAATGCTTGCTGAGTCGCCCTACCGGCACGAGCTCGAGACCGACGTCGAGCCCTTCCGCTCGATCCTGCTGGGTCTGTTCTTCCTGTCAGTCGGCATGCTGCTCGATCTTCATCTCGTGGCGCAGCGTCCATTGTTCGTGCTTGGGCTCGCAGCGGGCGTCATTCTAACCAAGGCGCTGATCATCGCGCTGATCGACCGCTGCTTCGGCCACCGCTGGATCAACAGCATTCGCCTCGGCCTTTTGCTCAGTCAGGCCGGCGAGTTCGGATTCGTGCTTTTTGCCCAGGCGACGGCCGCCCAGCTGATCACGCCGGCGGCAGCGTCGCTGTTCGGTGCAATCGTGACACTTTCGATGGCAACCACGCCTTTCCTGATGCGATTCATCGACTGGACCGAGCGCCGGGAAGTCCGTCGTGAAGACCTCGACGGACCCGAACTTTCACCAGAGACGAGCGCAATCGTCGTCGGCTACGGGCGTTTTGGCCAGACGGTCGCCCAAATGATGATGGCGAAGCGGATCGGGGTCACGCTGATCGACAAGAAGCCCGCGCAGATCGAGCTTTCGGGCGAGTTTGGCACCAAGGTCTATTATGGCGACGGCCTTCGCCTCGATCTGCTGAGGGCAGCGGGCGCCGAGACTGCAAGGGTGATCGCATTTTGTAACGACAATCGCGAAGGAGAGCTGACCTCAGCGGCACTGGCCGCGGTGCTGGAAGCATTTCCGCAGGCCGCAGTCATGGTTCGCGCATTCGACCGTCTCCACTTGATCGAGCTCGACCGTCTTGATCTGGCTTTCGCCGAACGCGAGATGTTCGAGAGCGCGATTGCAATGGGACGTGCGGCGCTCAAAGCCAATGGCATCGACCGTCAGGAAATCGACCGTGTCGAACGCGAGTATCGAATGCGCGACTGTGAGCGGCTTGAGCGGCAGGCGGAAACCGGCGACTTGAGGGCAGGGTGGGACCGGGCCTTCACGCCCGAACGCAGCCTGCCCGACGACGCAGCTGAAACGGCGGCTAGCTCTCGCGGCTAAGGTAGTGTTCGAGTGCCTGGACGATCGAATCGACGACGTCCCGGTGTGCGCCGTCGCCACTTATCACGTGGATGTGCGCTTCCTGGTACGAGGCTCGCCGTTGTTCCGAGAGCTTTTCGAGCACCTCCTTGGGATCGCCGTTGCGAAGCTGGGCACGGGTGTCGCGTCTCGAGGTGCGCTCCGCCAGGACGTCTATCGGAGCGTCCAGCCACACCGTGATCGCCCGCTCGTTCAGAAGCTTGCGGGTCCTTGGGTCGACATAAGCGCCACCGCCGGTCGCAATGACGCGAATGTCGCCCTCGACCAGTCGGGCGACGAGGCGGCGCTCGCCATCTCGAAAGTCGCTTTCGCCGTAACGCTCGAAGACTTCGGCCGCGGGATAGCCGGCTGCGCCCTCGATCTCGGCATCACTATCGACAAAAGGCAAGCCGAGGCGCTTGGCCAGGCGGCGCCCGACCGTCGATTTGCCTACCCCCATTAACCCGACCAGCACTACAGGCCGGTCGAGGCGCTTGCCCAATTCCATTGCCAAAAGGGCTATACAGCGCCTTCCCCGGTGGGCAAAAGCCGCGTCCATGTCGAGATTGATTGTTCTCATCGTCGTCGTCGTGCTGATCGTCGGCGGCATTTATTTCCTGTCTACGCTGCCGAAGAAGCAGCCGACCCACACAATTGAGGTAGCGGTGCCGCAAGGGGGCAATGCACACTAAGCTGCTTTTGGCTGGTTCCGCTGCGATCGTCCTGGCACTGCCGGCGATCGCCCAGCAGGTCGCGCCCGCGCAACAGCCGCCTGCCTCCGGTCCCGCGACCGGAGTGCCGACGCCAGCGCCGGCAGTTGCGCCGTCGGCAAGTTCCGCGGTCACCTCGCCCGAAGGGGGCGCGGATGAGAGCGCTGTTGAGGAGGTGTCGGGCCTCAGCCTCGAGCCGCCGGCGCCGCCTGTCGAATATCCAGGCTGGGCGAGGCGGGATCCCTGGACGGTAGGTGCCCTCAATCCCGAAGATGCCGGATTGACGAGTGACGCCTGGGGCGGCGCGAACGGGCCATTCCTTTCCGTGCTCATGCGACGCATGCACACGCCGCTCGCGTCACGTTGGGCGCATATCGCGCTTCGTGACGCGTTGCTCGCGAAGCTTCGTGCTCCCGTCAACTTGAACCCCGTCGACTGGGTCGCCGAACGCGCCTGGCTGCTGCTTCGGATGGGGGAGGCCGACGCCGCGCGGATGCTCGTTGCCAGCGTCGATGCCGACCGGTTCACGCCGAAGATGGTGCAGGTGGCGGTCCAGAGCGCGCTTGCAAACGCGGATCCACCGGCGCTCTGCCCGCTTGAAGACGGCATCAAGAAATATGATCCCGCCGTGCTCCGGCTGGTCCAGGCGATGTGCGCCTCGATGGCCGGTGAGCCGGAGACGGCCGCGGCTATGATCGATCAGGCGCGGCGTTTTGGACGTATCGGCGGGGTCGACCTTGCTCTCACCGAGAAGGTCGTCGGCGCCGGTGCCAACGGCCGCAGCGCGACGATCGAGTGGGATCCAGTCGATACCCTGACCGCCTGGCGCTTCGGCCTGGCAACCGGCACCGGAGCTGCGCCACCGGATCGTCTGTTGAACGCGTCCTCGCTTCAACTTCGGGCATTCCAGGCACGGGCACCATTGCTTACTGCAGAACAACGGCTGCCGTCGGCGATGGTCGCGGCGGGCCTCGGTGTCTTCTCGTCGCAGAACCTGGTCGACCTCTATTCGACCATCTACGATTCGACCGATCCAAGCGATCTTCCGGACACGGATGCATGGCAACTTCGACAAGCTTTCGTCGGCAAGGACGCCGACACTCGACTTGGTGCGATCCGAAAGTTGCTGGGGACGGGTAAAGACGGCCCGCCGAAGGAAGCCGCGCGTGCGCTTGTCGCGCGGGCGGCAACGCTCGTGACGCCCGATGCCAAGCTCGGGAAGGATGCCCCTGATCTGATCGCCGCCATGCTGGCTGGCGGCTATGATCAGGCTGCGGCGCGCTGGATCCCTGTCGTGAGCAGCATGGAAGATGCGGACAATGATCGCTGCTGGGCAATGCTGGCTCTTGCTGCGCCGAACGTTGCCAACGTTCCGACCGGCAGAATCAATGGTTTCATCCGGCGAGATGACAGTCGCGACCGGGTTCGCAGCGCGCTGCTCGTGGCAGGTCTTGCTGGTCTTGGGCGGATCAGCACCGATACTGCCAACACGCTGAACCGGCGCTATGGCCTCAGCCTCGGTCATGTCACTAGCTGGACCAGGATGATCGACGCCGCCGCAGCCCGCGGGCAGGGAGGGACGATCCTTGTACTGGCGGGTACGGGTTTCCAGACCCCGTATTTCGACCGCGTGCCCCCATCGCACCTGTATCACGCCATCACGGCGCTCAGCCGCACGGGCCAGGAGTTCACGGCTCGGATGGTCGCCGCCGAGGCATTGTCACGGACGTGACGACCGACGACCGGGCACTGGTCGATCGATTTCTCGACATGATGGCTGCGGAGGCGGGTTCCTCCCCGCATACGCTCAGCGCCTATCGAAACGACCTGGAGCGTGCAGCAGAAAGCATGAGCTCGCTCGGCTCAGCATCGGCAAACGATCTATCCCGGCTCGGTACTGAATGGGCCGATCTTGCTCCCTCGACCGTGGCGCGCCGTTCCGCTGCACTTCGCCGCTTCTTCAGCTTCCTCGTGGATGACGGATTGAGGAAGGATGATCCTTCCGAGGCACTTCCTCGTCCACGCTTTGAACGACCGCTGCCGCGCATCCTCGAGACCGGCGATGTCAGCCGAATGTTCGAGGCTGCAGAAGAGCGCGCCGCGAGCAGCGAGCCCGTTGCCGTTCGCAACCTTGCCCTCCTGGAGTTGCTCTACGGCTCCGGATTGCGGGCAACCGAGCTCGTCAGCCTCCCGCGGACCGCCGTTCGCCCGGGGCAGCCGTTCCTGATGGTCCGCGGCAAGGGCTCGAAGGAACGGCTCGTGCCGGTTTCGTCGCGCGCTCATGACGCAGTCGCGAGATGGCTTGAGATCGCTCCCGGCGGCACATTGTGGCTCTTCCCGAGCGGTAAGGCCCATCTCAGCCGGGTGCGCTTGTTCCAGATCATTCGCGCAATGGCGGCCGATGCAGGGATCGCGCCGGAACGCGTCAGCCCGCATGTGCTCCGACACGCGTTCGCGACGCACCTGCTTTCAGGTGGTGCTGACCTTCGCGTGTTGCAGTCGCTGTTGGGACATTCGGACATCGCGACAACCCAGATCTACACTCATGTCGATAGCGCCCGGCTCGTTGAGCTGGTCAACGCGCGGCACCCGTTGGCAACGCGCAGTCGTTGACCAGACACACACCTTCCGCCTAGCAGCCGCGGCTGGATGCAAACCTATCTGGATTTTGAAAAGCCGATCGCCGAGCTGGAGACCCGCGTCTCCGAGCTTCGTGACACGGCGAGTAGCTCGGACATCGACATCGACGCCGAGGTAGGCCGCCTTGAAACCAAGGCTAATAAGCTGCTGCGCGATACGTACGCCAAGCTGACGCCGTGGCAGAAGGCGCAGGTGGCGCGACATCCGGATCGGCCGCATTTCATGGACTATGTCGCGGGCATCACGAGCGATTTCCTGCCGCTCGCAGGCGATCGATCATTTGCCGATGACCCGGCGATCATCGGCGGCCTGGCGCGAATCGACGGGCGCAGGGTGATGCTGCTGGGACACGAGAAGGGCGACGATACAGCGTCGCGCCTCAAGCACAATTTCGGCATGGCCAAACCCGAGGGCTACCGGAAGGCGATCCGGCTGATGCGGCTGGCCGACCAGTTCGGCATCCCGGTCGTTACTCTCGTCGATACCCCTGGCGCTTTTCCAGGCGTCCAGGCGGAGGAACGTGGACAGGCGGAGGCGATTGCCCGGTCGACCGAGGAATGTCTCGCGCTGGGCGTTCCGATGGTTGCGGTCATCGTCGGTGAAGGCGGATCTGGGGGAGCTGTCGCGATCGCCAGCGCGAACCGCGTGCTGATGTTCGAGCATGCCGTCTATTCGGTCATTTCCCCCGAGGGCTGTGCCTCGATCCTGTGGCGGACAGCTGACAAGGCTGCAGACGCGGCTGAAGCAATGAAGATCACGGCGGCTGACCTCCAGGCGCTCGGCGTGATCGACCGGATCGTGAACGAGCCGCTTGGCGGGGCGCACCGCGACCCCGAAGCCGCGATCGGAGCGCTGAAGGGGGCTATCGTCGAGGAACTGGATGGATTCAGCAACCTCGGCCCGGACGAACTGCGGGCGCAGCGCCGGGCCAAGTTCCTCGCCATCGGCTGATTGCCTGCAAGCAGCAGGAACCCGCACCAGTCATTCTCCGTTCAAAATTTCCGCGCTTAGTTCGCGAGCGAACGAGGGAATGGTGACGGTCATGCGTAACAGGATCCTTCTTCTGGCAGCTGCCGCGATTGCCGTCGCGCCTGCGGCGGCACAGCAGCTGCGGTATCTCAGTCCGCAGGATGTGGCCGAGGCGCAGCGGGAGCACTCTGCACTCGTTCGGGAACTTGGCGGAGCCGAAAGCGGACCGCGAGCCGCCTATGTGGAAAGTGTCGGCCGACGGGTCGGAGCCTATTCCGGACTGGCAAATCCAGGTCAGGCATTGCACTTCACGACGCTCAACTCAGCTGTCGAGAACGCTTTTTCGGTGCCCGGAGGCTATGTCTACGTCACTCGCCAGCTGATGGGTTTGATGGACGACGAGTCCCAGCTCGCGTTCGCTCTGGGTCACGAGGTGGGGCACATTGCAGCCAACCATGCCCACATCCGCGAACAATATGCGCAGCGGAACACTGGCGGCATCTTTGGTCAGATCATCGGTGTGATTTTCGGACAGGGTGCATCTGAGATCATACAGGCACGTTCGAAGCTCGATCTCCTGAGCTTCTCGCGTGAGCAGGAATATCAAGCGGACACCCTTGGCATCCGATATCTCGTTGATGCCGGTTACGACCCTGCGGGCGCTTCCGGAATCCTCGCAGCGCTCAGTCGCGCCAGCGCGCTCGAATATCGAGTTCAGGGAAGGACGAACCGGCAGACACCGGAGTGGGCAAGCACACACCCGCTGAGCGAAAACCGCATGCAGCGCGCGCTCGCAGAAGCACGCGCGACGGGTCGGCTGGGATCGGGAATTCGTAACCGCAACCAGTTCCTGAGCCAGGTGGAGGGCGTCTACGTCGACGATGATCCTAGCCAGGGCGTGATCGAAGGTCCGACCTTTACGCACCCGGACCTTCGCATCCAGTTCACCGTGCCTCAGGGCTACCTGATGATGAACGGCACCGACGCGGTGACGATCTCGGGTTCGGCCGGGAAGGCGCAGTTCAGCGGCGGACAATACAATGGGAGGCTCGAGGACGCAGTACTGCTAGCCTTTCGCCAGCTGAGCCGCGGTCAATCGAATTTCCCGGTTCCGCCGCCCCAACGTACGACCATTAACGGCATGGCCGCGGCCATTACGACGGCGCGCGTTAACACGAGCTCCGGGACGCTCGACGCCAGCGTGGCCGCCTACCAGTGGGACGCGCAGCGAATTTTTTATTTCGTTATGGTGACGCCCGGCGGTTACGGAGTTGGGCCCTTCGTCCCGATGATCAATTCGCTGCGCCGGATCACACCGGCAGAAGCTGCCGCGATTCGCCCGCGAGTCATTCATGTGGAGACGGTGAGACCGGGTGACACTGTGCAGTCGCTTGCGAGCCGGATGGCCTATCGCGACTTCAAGCTTGAACGGTTTTTGTCCCTTAATGCCCTGGCTGCCAACAGCGCGCTGACGCCAGGACAAAGGGTCAAGCTGATCGTCTACGGAACGCGACGCGCATGACCCTCGAGGCCTAGTTCGGCATGTAGTTGTTTGCCGCGCCTCCTATCTTACCCCACATGCCGCCGACGCCGCCGCCCATCGAGTTGAGGCCGGCCATCATCGCGATGACGATAAGCGCTGCAATCAGTCCATATTCGATTGCGGTAGCTCCACGCTGGTCGGCGCCGAGCATGCGCAATTTGCTTCGGATAGCGATCACGCCACCCTCCTCTGATCCACGTCCACGCGTGGTGTTTACGACGTCCAGGGTTAACAACTCTTCCGAGCAGTAGAGTTAACGCGCTCTCAGGCCTTCTTGGGAGTCCATGCTGCGAAATGAAGGATTTCGAAGGATTCCAGCGTTCGTGAACCGTCCCCAGCGTCGGTGAAGGCTCGGACTGCGCTTTCCCTTGCCGCTCTGCCGAGGAATGCGGGCCGCGCGGTAAGGATATTCGTTCCAGCCATGGCGCGAAGGTCGCGAATGAGCCGGTTAAAAGAGCGGTAGGATACCGACACGCGATCTACGTCCACGACGGGATGGATGAAGCCGGCTTCCGCAATCAGCGGCGCCAGCGCCGATGGCTCAATTCTTGGATGGACGTGGGGGGCCGCGGCGCCGGAAGCTGCGTCGGCGGCGCGCATTGCGTTCCGGAGTTGCGGCAAGGTGTCTCCGCCGGATAACGCGCCGAGGAATAGAGCATCGCCCGGCATAGCGTGGCGGAACAGTCGCAAGGCAATACGAAGATCGTTTACCGCATCGAGTGTTCCGATCGAAAGGATAAGGTCGTAGGCCGCTTCGGAGGGTTCCCACTGATCCTCGATAACCGTATCGCCGGCTGCTGCATCCGCAAACAAGCGTCCAGGATCGCGGACGTCGACGCGATCGGCATAGGGGCGAAGGCGCTCGGGCCATGAGGGGTCGGGAGCTCCAACGAGCAAGGCATGGTTGAACCGTCGCTGCACGAGCTCCAGGCGATCCACGCAGTCCTGGAAGGCGCGTTCAAGGAGGAACAATTCCGGACCGATGCGCGCCGCGCGGTCGCGCCGAAGAGCGCGCGCGTCCATGTCGAAAAGAGCAGGCACGGGGCGCTTGTGCGCTGGCATCGTCCAAGCGGCAAGGAGCGATCAAAGCTTTGCCAAAGCCTTCGCCCGGACCCTAAAACGCCCCGGTGCACCCCGCGGCCAGTTCATTTGCCCAGCACACATGGTGAAACCTTCGCGGTTGATGCGTTGAGCTCCATGCCTAAGTATCCGCGTGAAAGGATATTTCGTGCCGCTCGTTGAGATTTATACCAAGACTTTTTGCCCCTATTGCTGGAGGGCGAAGTCGCTGCTTCAGGCCAAGGGCGTGTCGTTCCAGGAAATCTCCGTCGATTTCGGCGGTGCAGAAAAGGAAAAGATGGTGCAGCGGGCAAGTGGTCGTACGACCGTTCCCCAGATTTTCATCGGAGAGCGGCACATTGGCGGCTGCGACGACCTCATCGCCCTGGAGCGCGATGGGAAGCTCGACGCGCTGTTCTGCGGCTGAGCCGTGACGCGCATCGCAATCTTCCAGTCGACCACCGGGATCGATCCGGAATCCAACGCGCGAACGCTGGCAAATGCGATCGAGCGAGCGGCTGCTGGCGGCGCGGAAATCCTGTTCACGCCTGAAATGTCGGGTGTGCTTGATCGCGACGCGGAGCGGGCCGCAAGAGTGTTGCGACCGCAGGAAGAGGACCGGGTCCTTGGCGTCCTGAGGGAATCCGCGGCGCGATACCGCATCTGGATCCATGTCGGCTCCCTCGCTGTGCTGGTCGAGGACGGCAAGGTCGCCAACCGCGGCTTCGTCATCGACCGCGAAGGCGAGGTTCGCGCGACCTACGACAAGATCCATCTGTTCGACGTCGACTTGCCCACAGGTGAAAGCTGGCGGGAATCCAACGTCTATTCCGCTGGCAGGGGCGTCGTGCTGGTGAACGGCACGCCCGTTGGGAAGCTCGGCCTTACAATATGTTACGACCTGCGTTTTCCCGGGCTCTTCGCCCGGTTGGCAGAGGCCGATGCGGACGTGATCGCGGTCCCTGCGGCGTTCACGGTTCCGACCGGCAAGGCGCACTGGCACGTGCTGCTCCGCGCACGCGCTATCGAAGCGGGCTTGTTTGTTGTGGCGGCTGCACAGGTCGGTCACCACGAAGATGGCCGCAATACCTTCGGCCACAGCCTCGTGGTCGATCCTTGGGGTGAAGTCATCCTCGACATGGGAGAGGAACCGGGTGTCGGGTTTGCGGATATCGACCTCAAGCGCATCTCCGAGGTGCGCTCGAGGATACCGGCACTTAACCACCGCCGGCCTATACCGGACGCAGTAACTCTATGATCGTGTTCGATCTCCAATGCCGCGACGGCGGCGAGAAATTTGAAGCCTGGTTCCGATCGAACGCTGATTTCGAGGAGCAGCGCGCGGCTGGCCTTATCGAATGCCCGCTGTGCCAATCGGTGAATGTCGGGAAAGCTCCGATGGCGCCGCGAGTGCCGCGCAAGGGCATGGACGATGCGCTGGCAAAGCTGGCGTCGATGCAAGCCGAGCTTCTCAAGAATTCACGTTGGGTCGGTTCTGACTTTGCGGATACCGCGCGCGCAATGCACAGCGGCGAAATCGAGCGTGAGTCCGTGCATGGAAGTGCAACACTGGAACAGGCAAAGTCTCTGTTCGATGAGGGCGTGCCGGTCGCGCCCCTTCCTCTGCCTGTGACTCCTCCAAACCAGGTGAATTGATTGGAGCGGCTGCTGCCCCTATTCGTGAGCGCAGCGACCCCGTAGCTCAGCAGGATAGAGCATCAGATTCCTAATCTGAGGGCCACAGGTTCGAATCCTGTCGGGGTCGCCAAGGAACCGAGGGCTCGAGACTATGGCGACGCAGGAAACGGCCCGAAATCGCGCGGGGATGGCCAACCGCCTGTTCTTGGATCATCCACGATCGCTCGGCATGAGCTGGGCGGGGCACGGCGTCGGAGCGGTGGCGATCGGCGTTCGCCTGGTGGGGGCCGGTCTTGCCTGCCTTGTCCATGCAGTGGTTCCGGGCGTCTTCACCCAGACCGCCGGTAAGACGATCGATGGCATGTACCACCACATGGTAAAGCGCAAAGCCGGCGCGAAGAACCCGGAGAACTGGCCTGACTACGAGATCTGACCGCGTTCCGGTCGCGATTGTCGGAGGAGGGGCTTCGGGCACGATCCTCGCCGCCCAGTTGGCGAAACGGGGTATTCGCTCAATGCTCATCGATGGCAGCGGCCGGATGGGGCGCGGCGTGGCCTATTCCACGACCGAGCCCGCTCACCTTCTCAACGTCCGGGCGGAAGGCATGAGCGCCTGGGCTGGAGATCCGGACCATTTTGCGCGGGCGTTCGAGGCCGAAGGCGGTCACAGTCAGGGCTTTGCGCAGCGCCGCTTCTTCGCGAAATATCTCGGCCGGATTCTGGACGAGGCGATCGAAGGCGGTTGCACGAAACCCGTTGAGGCCACGGTGGTGAGGAGCGAGCGCGACGGCGGCGGCTGGCGCCTCGATTTCGACAATGGCGGAACGGTTGAAGCCCAGGCGCTTGTTCTTGCCATCGGCAACCAGGAGCCGGATGTCCTCAAGCCATTGAATGGGATCGGCCGACGGTTGATCGGCAATCCGTGGGGTGATGATGCGCGTGCTGCGGTCGACGACCTTGCACAAAACGGCGGAACTGCGCTGTTGGTCGGCACCGGCCTCACCATGGTCGATCTCGTGCTGTCGCTCGATGCAGCTGGCCATCGTGGACCTATTTTCGCTCTCTCGCGTCGCGGCCTTGCTCCGCGCTCTCATGCGGAAATCGAACCGGCGCCTGTCGAACTCGATCAGGTTCCCGCCGGAAGCGTTCGCATGATTTGGCGCTGGTTGAAGCAACGCGGGACGGAGGTCGGCTGGCGCGCTGCAGTCGATAGTCTGCGCCCGCACAGTCACATGCTCTGGCAGGGCCTTGATGCCGACGAGCAGCGCCGCTTCCTTCGGCATGTGCGGCCCTGGTGGGACGTCCACCGCCATCGGATCGCTCCCGAGGTTGGCGCGACCGTTGCTCGGCTGGTGGCGGAAGGCCGGCTCCAGATTGTCGCGGGAAGAATAGTTTCGGCGAAGGAAACTGCGGATGCATTGGACATCCAGTATCAGCGCCGCGGGTCGACCACCGTTCAAGGCTTGAGCGCTTCATACGCGTTCAACTGCACCGGACCGTTGCACTCGATCACGCACACAAAAGACTCGTTGCTGCGCAGCCTCCTCGATGCCGGCGAGGTCAAGCCCGATCATCTGGGCATAGGCGTTGAGGTCAGCGGAACCTGCCGCGCGGGCGAGCATCTATGGGCAATGGGGCCGCTCACGAAGGGGCGCTATTGGGAGATCATTGCAGTGCCTGATATTCGCGAGCAGGCGGCACAAGTGGCCGACGATATTCAGCGGGAGCTCGGCGCATGAACCCGCCGTTCGAACATGGCGAACCGGAAGACGGTGATCTGGTCGACAACGAATCCGAAGCCGAGGTGCCGGAGGGCGTCAAAGAGGCAATCCGAACACTGATACGCTGGGCCGGAGACGATCCTGAGCGAGAGGGCCTTCTCGACACGCCTCGCCGCGTCGCCTGCGCGTGGCGGGAATATGCTCGCGGCTATGAGGAAGACCCCGCACGTCACCTTAGCCGGACGTTCGAGGAAGTCGGTGGCTACGACGAGATCGTCCTCCTGAAAGACATTCCCTTCCAGTCCCACTGCGAGCATCACATGGCCCCGATCATCGGCAAGGCGGCGATCGCATATCTGCCCCGCGACAAGGTCGTGGGCATCAGCAAGCTGGCCCGCGTCTTGCACGGCTTCGCGCGCCGCCTTCAGGTGCAGGAGCGGCTGACGGCTCAGGTGGCGGACACCATCTGGGAGCATCTTCAGCCGAAAGCTGTTGCAGTCGTTATCGAGGCGACACACGCCTGCATGACCGCGCGCGGCGTATCCACTCCGGGCGTGATGATGACGACCAGCCGGATGATGGGGACGTTCCGCGAAGATGAGCGAAGCCGCCGCGAAGTGCTCGCGCTGATGGGCTACTGATAGCAAGCGGGGCAGCTCCGCTGGCCTGAGAACTGCCCCGCGCCCACCCCCATGCGATCGGGGTGGTGCTTATCATTCCGCCGGTGTCAGGTGTGCGACGGCGTTTCCATGCCGTGCTTCAGCTGGCTCATCTGGTCGTGGCCGGACTTCACCGACTGGTAGCAGCGCTCGATGAGGTCGTGGGTCTCGCCGTGCAGATCGCCGCTCTGGAGCGCCGCCTGCCATTTCTCCTTGAGATAGTCCTCGCCGCGCTCGACTTCGTTGATGATGGATTTCTCATCACGGCCGGTAACCGCTGCCTTAAGGTCCTCGAAGCGCTGGTGCGCCTTGCCCAGGAAAGACCCGTCATCTTCCGCATTCCCGCCGAGCCGGCGAACTTCGGCGCGGAGTTGCTGAACCACTTCCTGCCGCTCGCTTGCACGCTGCCGGAAGATTTCGCGAAATCGCTCGTTGTCGATGTTCTTGGCGCTGTCCTCGTAGCCGGTGACGCTGTCGATCGTGGTCGCGATAAGCGTGTTGAGCGCGCTGATTGCCTCGGAATGCTCGGCCATTGTGTTACTCCACTATGAAGGGTTTCAGGTTCGGGCAAAGAACGCTCAAGTTTGCGGAGCGATGCGGGCGGTCAGAAAATTTGCAGCAATAAGCACAAATTGATGTCAGTTTGCCGCTGACATTGACGTTCAACGCGGGGGCGAGTCGATGGTGCTGACACGAAGAGCATTGCTCGAGGAAATTGGTAGAGCGGGGGGGCTTGGCGCTGCCTACCTGGCGATGGAAACGCTGGGTCTAGCGATCCCGACGCGCGCGGGCGCAGAGAACTTCGGACTTGCGCCATCCAGCGGAAACGGCCGGTCGGTTGTCATTCTTGGCGCCGGCATCGCAGGGCTAGTTTCGGCCTATGAGCTGACGCGCGCCGGCTATCGGGTCACTGTGCTCGAAGCGCGTGACCGGGTCGGTGGCCGCGCTTGGTCAATCCGCAACGGCACTCGCATCGTCCAGACCGGCCGTCCCGACCAAGTCGCCGCATTCGATAAGGGCCTCTATTTCAACGCGGGCCCTGCCCGAATACCGTCAACTCACCGTGTGATCCTTGGCTATGCGCGCAAGTTCGGGGTGGGGTTCGAAACGTTCGTCAACGTCAATCGGAATGCCGGCTGGGACTTCAGCGGTAAGGTCCACCCGGAACGGCGCATGGTTGAGGACATGCGCGGACAGCTTGCCGAGCTGCTGGCCAAGGCGATCGACCGCAAGGCACTCGATGGCATGGTGTCCGCTGACGAGCTCTCCGCGGTGCGCCGGTTCCTCGTTCCGTACGGCTCGCTCGACCCAAAGGGGAATTACGCGCCTTCCGGGTCCTCGGGCTGGTCGGTCGACGGCGGCGGCTACACGCAAGCACCGGTTCCGCTGCCGCCGCTGGGTTTCAAGGACATCGCCCCGTCGCCAGCAGTGACCTTACCATATCTGTTTGAGCACATCTGGGACATGCAATCGACCATGCTCCAGCCGGTTGGCGGCATGGACCGCATTGCTCACGCCATTTACGAGAAGGTGAAGCCGCTTGTGCGGCTGCGCGCTTCGGTGACTGCCATTCGCCGATCGGGCAACGGCGTGCGCATTGAGCATGGACCCGGCGGCGCGGTGACCGAAGCCGACTATTGCGTCTCTACGCTGGGCGCGAACCTGCTTGCGAAGATTTCAAATGATTTTTCACCAGCCAAGAAGGCGGCGCTCAAAACGGTCAACTACTTACCGAGCGTGAAAGTGGCCTTCGAAGCGCCCCGTTTCTGGGAAAGTGACGACAATATCTTCGGAGGCCTCGCGTGGACCGACCGGGCGAATGAAAATGTCATCTATCCCTCTAACGGGTTCGGGTCGCCAAAGGGCGTGCTTGTGGCCGCTTACGTTGCTGGCTGGACGAACCAGGATAACCCCCAAAAGTTTGCCGGTTACGCGAATGAGGAACGCTTGCGCGTGAGCCGCGAGTCCGTGGAAGCTCTTCACCCCGGACGCTCGAAGCTGCTTTCGAAAGGTGTGTCCGTCGGTTGGGGCCTGGTACCCTACTCCGAAGGCGTCGGCGCCATTTGGCAGGGCGGACCCGGAGGCAACGGAGCCCGTCCCCCCGAGTATGCTGAACTGCTAAAACCCGAAGGCCCGATCGTCTTTGCGGGCGAACATCTAAGTTACCAGGGGCTTTGGCAGGAGGGAGCTGCGCTCTCTGCCCACGAAGCGCTCAAAACTCTCGCCGCGATGGTGAAGGAGAGGCCGGTCAGAACCTCAGCCTGACCATCGCGAGACACAATTGCCGTCCGGCTAGGCACCGACGCCTGGCAAGTGGGTCGCGACCTTCGCCCATGGCAGGTCGAACCACCAGACGAAGAGCGGCAGCGCGACAGTCACGGCACCCATCGAGAAGCCCAGCATCGTTGCCGGATG
>Ga0068864_100000769_pt1 | contig 26927 bp, 25 predicted proteins | sample KBSSwiS72_FD_66586 | JGI IMG/M metagenome (GOLD analysis project Ga0068864, IMG submission 66586) | Switchgrass rhizosphere microbial communities from Kellogg Biological Station, Michigan, USA - KBS Switchgrass S7-2 | ecosystem: Host-associated > Plants > Roots > Rhizosphere > Soil ...
CTGGCGACCTCGTCCATCTGTCGTCGCACGCCCGCCTTGTCTCCCTGCATCGCCATCCATTGCAGGCGGAGGAGCGGATCCGCGACCGCCGCGGCCCGATGACTGGAGGTAGCTCCCACCGCATTGTATTCGAGGCTGTGCACTCGGTGGAGCAACACATTGTTGACTTCGGCCTGTCGGTCCGGCGCGATGTAGCTCTTCACCTGTCCCTGCATTCTTGCTTCCAGGCCTATCAGGCTGTCTTTAGGCGCGCCGACCGACGCATAGGCCAGCAGCTCGAGCCAGGTCTCTCTCAGGGCGGGCGTGACCGCGATCGGCGTACCGTCCGGCGCCTGCGCCTCGACGGTGCTCGCACCACGTCCCAGCAGCGATGCGGCCTGGTTTGGGCGCCCGGTCAGAACGGCCGCGCCGGCCAGCGACACGGCGGAGGTGGGACTGGCGCGTGATACGTCGCTGAGGAGGCTGTCGGCGAGAGCCCGGGCAGCTTCGAACCGGCCGAGCTTGAGCAGTACCCGCGCTTGGCCGAGTTCGAACCGGGTGCGTTGATCCGCATCTGCGGCGACCGAGCGCCCGTCTCGGTAGAGCAACAGCGCCGAGCGCACGGGAGGACGGTCGTCCCGCAACTCCCCGAGGCTTTCGAGCGCCCGCGCATGCGCTTCGATGGCGTCGGGATGGGTGGGGAACGCGGCGAGCCAGGCCTCAGTGATCGAGCGCAGCTGGTCCCGGTTTCGCACCACGGCCGCGGCGATCGAAGTGGGGAACGCCTCGGGCTTCATCGTGACGACGTCCCCGATAGGATAGGGGATAAAGGCCAACGTGTCTCCCGCGAGCGAAGGGAACGCACCGAAGCGCATCGTGTCCCGCTCGACGGCGAAGCCGGTCCGAAAGGTGTTGTTCTCGGTAAAGAACACTCGGCTCAGCCGCTCGAAAGCCACTCCCTTGAAAGCGCGGTAAGACGAGGGAAGCATGGTAAGCGCGCGAGTATAGGAGTTGATCGCACCCTGGTAACTGGAGCGGAAACTCCATCCCGAGGGACTCTTCGGGTTCCGGATTACAGTGGGATCGTTCGCCTGACAATCGCCGAGGCCAAACCAGGCCTTGAAGTCCAGCGAGTCGCGCGCGACCATGGCCCGGTACTTCTCACACGACTCGGCGAATCGTCCTTCGGCGAACGCGACCATCGCCTGACCCCAGGCCCGATCTGGAGGCCCGAGCCGGTCGGAAATCCCCAGCGCACTGAGCAGTAGAGGACGCCAGTCCTCCACCGGCTTGCCGGACCAGGAGAGCACCTGGGCCAGCCACAACTCGGCCAAGGCGTACTGCGCGTCGAGCCCAAGGGCCGAGCGGAAGCCCTGCTCGGCGCCGGGGAGATCCCATCCGGCGAGTGCCAGGTGCCCAGCGTCGAAGGCTCTCCAGGCCGCGACCGAACGGGTACCCATCGCCCCGCCGGATGCGCCCTGAACCCGAGGAGCTTCAATCAGCAGCGAATCGGCCAGGAGGTTGAAACGGGTTTCGGCGTCGCTGAGGTCTCCGGCAATCTGGCTCTGCCGTTCCCGGATGACGGCGCCATTGCCGCTCACGTCGTAGAGCGCGGCACGAACGTGGATCGTATCGCGGAAGCTCCAGACTTCGCCGGTGAGGAGCCGCCCGGCGCCGCGCTCCCGTGCGAGAGCCAGGCCCTCAGACAGCGACAGCGGGCCCGGCTGTCTCCGCCTCCGGTCGGCCACCCAGAGCGGATCCACGATTCGCAGGTCTTCCCAGCGGCTCAGCGCGGCGTGGAGAAGCGTTTCGCATTGGTCGCCGGTGAGCAACTGCGGCGCGGCATCGCCCCGGTGGCTGAACGGAATGACGAGGTAGAGCCCCTCGTCCAGCGCCGGGCCTGGAGCGGGCCCCGTCCGGGTGAGAATCAATCCCGCGACGACCAGGGCCAGGACAACGACGATCGCCGTGAGCAGCTTGCGCGTAGCGGGGCGGGATGCCTCACGGCTGGGCTGGATCGCGGCGAGTGCATCGGAGAACTGACCCGCCGTCGAGTAGCGATCCGCCGGCAGCTTGGCCAGCGCTTTGAAGACAATGTCCTCGAGGCCGGCAGGAAGCGATGGCCGCTTCGTCTCGAACCGCGGCGGCGGATCGACCAGATGTCCGGCCGTAACTCCGAGCAACGGACCGATGAAGGGTGGCTCACCGGCCAGCATCTCATAAAGCACGCAGCCGAGGCTGTAGATATCGCTTCGGCCATCGAGGCGCGCATTCCCGGTGACCTGTTCCGGGCTCATGTAGTCCGGCGTCCCTTGGGCTTCACCCGGCAACGCCCGCTCGGCCCAGCCAACCGCACTGATCGCGCGCGCGATGCCGAAGTCGGCCACGACGGCGTGGGCACCCTGGAACAGGATGTTTTCGGGCTTGATGTCTCGATGGACGACGTCGTGGCTGTGGGCATACGTGAGCGCCTCAGCCACTTCGCGGGTGATACGGATCGCTTCGTCTACCGGTAGCGCACCCTCGCGTCTGAGCCGGGCGCCCAGATTCTCCCCGGGCACATAGGGCATGACATAGTACAGGATGCCGTCGGCTTCACCCGAGTCGTGCAACGGAAGAATGCCGGGATGGGACAACCGCGCGGCGATTTGAATCTCCCGCAGGAACTGCTCGGCCTGCTCCCCTTCCGCCAGATCGCCCCGGAAGACTTTGACCGCCACCAGCCGGTCATGGCGCAGGTCGCGCGCAAGATAGACGGTCGCCATACCGCCGCGACCAATCTCCCGCTCGATGACGTAGCGGTCTGAAAGCAGTTGTGGTGGTTGGGAAACGACTTCGCCCAGGAGTCCCTCGCCCGAACTTACTGAAGAACGATAGTCCCGGTGGCCCGAAATGAGCCAGCAGCAGGAAATTAGCTGATCAGAAACCGAACGCTTCTAATATGCCCCGAGTCCTGTTACCGCCTCGCCCAGGATGAGGGAATGCATGTCATGGGTTCCCTCATAAGTATAGACCGATTCGAGATTAGCGAGATGTCGCATCGAATGGTACTCGATCAGGATTCCGTTGGCGCCGAGCAGGCGGCGCGCCTCCCGGGCACACTCACAGGCCATGTTCACATTGTTACGCTTGGCCAGTGAGACCTGCTGAGGAGTAACGGTTCCCGCATCCTTGAGCCGGCCCAACTGCAATACCAATAATTGGGCCTTGGTGATTTCCGTCAGCATGTCCGCCAGTCGGACCTGCTGAATCTGGGTCTGGCCGATGGGCCGGTCGAACATGATCCGTTGTCGGGCGTAGCTCAGCGCCTCATCGTAGCAGGCCATCGCGGCGCCTACCGCACCCCAGGCGATCCCGTAGCGCGCCTGAGTAAGGCACGACAACGGGCTCTTGAGACCGCCCGACTTGGGAAGCAGCGCGTCCTTTGGAAGGTGAACGTCCTCCAGGATCAGTTCGCTCGTGTCGGAGGCGCGAAGCGAGAGCTTCCCCTTCTGGTCTCGAGCGCTGAACCCCTTGGTGTCGGTCGGGACGACGAACCCGCGAATCGACTTGGGATCGCGCAGTTCTCCAGTCTTTGCCCAGACTACGGCGACGCTCGCTTGCGAACCGTTGGTGATCCACATCTTGGAGCCGTTCAGCACCCAGCCGTCTTTGGTTTCCTTTGCGGTGGTGATCATCCCCGCGGGGTTGGAACCGAAGTCGGGCTCGGTGAGGCCGAAACAGCCGATGGCCTGGCCGTGGGCCAACGCCGGAAGCCAGCGCTTCTTCTGCTCCTCGGTGCCGAAGGCGAAGATGGGATACATCACCAGCGCGCCCTGCACCGAGGCAAAGGACCGGATTCCGCTGTCGCCCCGCTCCAGCTCCTGCATGATGAGCCCGTAGGCAACGTTGTTGAGTCCGGCGCAACCGAACTCCTCCGGCAGATTCGCGCCGAGAAGTCCAAGCTCGGCCATGCCGGGGATCAGCTCCTTGGGGAATCGTCCAGCGATGTAGGCCTCGCCGATGACGGGCATGACCGCGCTGTCCACCCAGGAGCGGACAGTGTCCCGCACGGCGCGTTCCTCTTCGGATAACGACCCGTCGAGCTGGTAGAAATCGACGCCGGTAAAGCCGGTGGCCATGCCTGCCTCTGGAATGAGTGCCGGGACGGCTAATAAAGCTCGGTGGGAGGTCCGGCGGAAGCGGTTAAAGCCTTACAGCGCGAGGATGGATGCCCAACTCGCGCGCCCAGCGGCGAAATCCCTTGCCATGGTCAACCGGCTGGCCGTTCTCGGCCTGCCACTGGTGAATCATCTCGTGCAGCAGGGTATGCTCCGCCTCGCGCCAACCGTCCCGCCGAACGTGACGCCGGCTCAGGCTGATTTCGACCGCGGCGCCGGTTCGCCGATCGAGCCGCACCTCGCCCAGCCGGCGCTTCATGCGACGAGAGATTCGAATCGGAATCGGACTCAGGGCGCCTGCGAAATGCTCCTGGTTGAGCCTCGCATGCATCTCGGAGAAGTAGGTGACCAGCGGCTGGTCTCCCTGCGCCGTGGCTTCCCTGCCCCGGGTGCGGGCCACGGTCGGAGCGTGATCCTCCACCGGGAACGCGAGGAATTCATGCCGCGCCGCGAGGCGCGCCTCCCTCCGCACCCCCGGCGCGAGGAAACGGATGATGGCCGAGAGCACGAAATCCGGCGCGTGAGCATAGCCCTCGTGGATCCGGAGCTCCCGTCCCGGAAACCATGACACCATGACGGCGCGGTTCCGGTGGGTGACGACGCGGGGAACCGGCGGCAGGCCCATGGCCAGGAGCCTCTCGCGAAGCCCCTGGTCAGTGGGAGGCGTACGGTCAAAGTCGAGGCAGAGCTGCACGATTCCTCGTGAAGGCAGAAATGGTTCCCTGGCGGAACTGGGCGACGCCTGGCTCCCAGAGATGATGCTCGATCTGGATGCGGGAGCCATCGATCCGAATCAGATTGAAGACCGAAGGCCTGCGGCCCCGGGTGCGGTCGGTCGGAGTGCTGGCGGTGCTCGCGACGAGCGAACCATCGATTTGGGTCGCTGCTTCCTCGTGGTCATGGCCTGAAAGAGCCAGTTCCACTCCCAAAGCGATCAGGCGCTTCTGGGCCGTACGCCAGCGCGCCAGGCCCATCCGGCGAGAGATCTTCCCACCGACGATGTTGTGGTGCACCACGGCGACTCGAATCGCATCGGCCGGCGCGCCGGCGAAGAGGTTCCGGACCCGATTCACCTCGCTCTCGGGCAGGTGGCCGATCGTGGTCATGTCGTTGGGGTTCCAGGTGAGCGAGCCGAAAGCTATTCCGTGGCTGCTCAGCAGTGCGGCAATCACCGCACCCGGAATCTTCAGTGCCGGGGTGAGGTCATCTCCGAAATAGCGCCGATACTTGGCGTACTTGGCACGCTGGCCAAAGATCCCGAACGGACTCGCCCACCATTGCACGTCATGATTGCCCGGCATCACCAGCAAAGGAGCAATCGGTTGCAACTCCCGGAGCAACAGGTGAGCTGCCATGAATTCGCCATGGCGGGCTCGCTGTGTCAGGTCTCCCGAAACGACGATGGCCGATGGAGCGAGCTCCGTGAGATACGCCGGCAGCCGCTCGAGCTGATTCAGATCCGCGTGCGCGCCGAAGTGCAGGTCCGAGACGTGCGCGAGGACGGTTTCCGTCACCAGATCACCCGCACCCGATAGGTCAGAGTGGCTTTCCCCGCGGCCGGCACCTGGACGCGGAAGCGGGTACGGGTGGAGGAGAGCTTCTCAGGCTTGACGCTGCTGGACACTACCGACCACTCGCCTCCACGAACCTCGATGATGTCCACCGAAGCAGACTTGTCAGCCGCGTTGGTGACGGTCACCCGATAATCGGCAGTCGCGACCGTGCGCCAGGACCCACCGGTGCTGTCCCGCTTCGTGGTGTAGTTGGTCTGCACCCGCTTGGCCTTGAGGTCGAACGCCTCACCTGCACCGAGGCGGAGATCCTCGCCCGCCGGGGTATGGTCCATCGCCGCTTCGCCCACTAGCTGCAGACGGCCACCACTGTCCGGCTCGAAGAGTCGCGCCACGCCACCCGGCAGCGGCCGGTCGCCGAAGTCAGTCTTACGAGGGCGCTGGAGCACGTAGGTGACCTGTACCGGGACATCCTCCTCGTCTCCGTATTGAGGGAGACCGCCCCAATACGGGATGTTCCCCGTGACCTCGTAACCTTTGGTGTACGACACACTCGCCGGTTCGAACAGGGCCGTCGAGCTGGTGATTCCGGGCAGCAAAGTGACTTTGCCCGGCAAGGTGTAGAGATGGAACTCGCCGACTTTCTGCTCGGTCGCGTAGGCCAATTCCTCTCGCGCGGCCATCGGAGCGGCGGCCATCGGCCGACGCTTGGCAAACTGATCGGTCGCCGCGGCCACGCTTCCCGCCAGCAGCTGCACTTCGACGTCGCGGAGACTGAGAGTTCCGGCACCAATCACTGCCATCCCCGTTACCCGCGCGGTTCCACTTCCAAGGAGAACCTGGTAGCTCGCCTGCCACGAGGCGCCGCCGGTGAAGAAGCCGAGGGGAAGCGCCTTGCGAGACTGGCTGCTCTTGAGGCCGAGGGTCACGACCGGATCCACGACCACCAGTTCCTCGGGGAAGAGCGGGACTCCCGGCGGACTGAAGGCGACGGTCCCGTCCGCCATCCGGTAGCGCTCGGGATCAACCCCGAGCACGGTCGCGCTCACGGTGTCCTTGCCGCTCCGGAACAGCAGCTTCCGGCCGATCGAGCGGCGCAGAACGCTCTGATAGTCCGTCCCACCGTCGTAACTGGCGGCGAGAATCGTAATCAGGGAGTCGGTGGAAAAGATGGAAGACGGATCCACCTGTCCCAGCGAGACCTTCTGACTCGACTCTCCCTTGGGGATATCCGCTGTCACCGAGCGCCGGACCAGAACTCGGCCGTCGTTGTAGATAGTGATGCTCTGTGCGGTAAGCGGTGAGAAGTGAGCGGTGAGCGGGATTACCAACCCAGTTGCGACAGCGCGGAACAACGAGCCGGCGAGCATCCGAACCCTCATCATTTCATTTCTCCTTGGCCTTGGGCCGTTCCGCAAACACTTCGAGCGCCACGCGCTGCACGATCCGCCGAGTCACGATGTAGGTGACGAGGATGGCGATGATGGCGTAGATCCTGGCCAGCGGGAGCTCCGGCATGCGGAAGGCAATGTAGAGTCCGACCAGCAGAGTAGCAGCGAGGGAGATGCGACTGGCGAGCCGGTTTGCACGGCGCAGGTTGTCCGCGGTGCACGCAGGACAGAGATCACCCCATTGAATGCCTGTGACCCGGTTGCCGCAACTGGCGCAAGGGACCTCAGGCCACCCGCTTGGCGACAGCATCGCCGAACTCCTGGGTGGACGCGGTGCCGCCCAGGTCCCGGGTGCGGACCTTGTCTTCGACGATGACCTTCTCGATGGCTTCGCGGATGCGGGAGGCGGCCTTGATCTCTCCCAGGTGATCCAGCATCATCGCTGAGGCGAGCATCTGCGCGGCCGGGTTGGCAATCCCCTTCCCTGCGATATCGGGCGCGCTGCCGTGCACCGCCTCGAAAATTGAAGCATGAGTCCCGATGTTGGCTCCCGGCGCCAGACCGAGTCCACCCACCAGTCCCGACACCTCGTCGCTCAGAATGTCGCCGAACATATTGGTGGTGACCATTACGTCGAACTGTTCCGGCTTGAGGACCAGCTGCATGGCGCAGTTGTCCACAATGATATCGTTGGACTGGACCCGCCCTTCGTATTCCTTCTGAATCCGCTTGCCCACCTCGAGGAACAGGCCGCTCACCATCTTGAGGATGTTGGCCTTGTGAACGATGGTGACCTTCTTGCGGCTGTGGCGGAGCGCGTACTCGAAGGCGTAGCGGATGATCCGCTCGCAACCGGCACGGGTCACGATCGCGGTGGACTCGGCCACCGCCCGCGGATCTCCACCGATCGCGATGAAATGCTCTACTCCCACGTACAGGCCTTCGAGGTTTTCCCGAATCAGCACGATATCCACGTTGCTGAAGCGCCCGCCGGGGACGAAGGAACGCGCGGGACGGATATTGGCGAACAGCTCGAATTCCTTCCGCAGGGCAACGTTCACCGACCGGAAGCCGGTGCCCACCGGGGTGGTGAGCGGTCCCTTCAACGCCAGCTTGCGATGCCGAATGCTCTCGATGGTGGCATCGGGCAGTGGCGTGCCGGTGGCATCCACCGCGGCCACGCCCGCCAGTTGGTCGTCCCACTCGAACGAGATCCCGGTGGCCTTGAGTACCTTCACCGTCTCCGAGGTGATCTCGGGGCCGATGCCGTCGCCGGGAATCAACGTCGCGTAATAGGTCACTGCGACAACTCCACGGGGAACGCCGCCTCCATGGCATTGACCAGCGCCTGCGCGGGGGTCGTGCCGCTGGCGTAGGTGACCGTCCGCCAAAGCACGCTGCCGAGCCGCACATCGGCCAGCACCAGCGAGGCATCGACCCGGTGTCCTACGGAATCGGTGGTGAAACTGATCGCGGCGGGGATGAAGGCGTAGCGGCCCCCGCCCCCAGCCACGGCGACGAGGTTGCGGAGTGAGCTACGCAATGGGTCGGGCACATCGCGCAGGTCCGGAGCGCGCATGATCCCCTGCCCCATGTGGTCCGGGTCGGGCGCCACACCAACCGCCCGGTGGGCAATGCGACGGAGTTCCGGGGGGAAGACCCACTTGGGCTCGGGGGCCCGAGCCAGAAGCTGCTGGCTGATGATCGAATCAGCCCAGTCGAGGGCGCGAAGGTGGTCATTGAATGGCGGCTGACTCATCAGCTCATCGTCGCCCACCAGAATCGTGAGCGGGATGACCGCCACTGTCTGGCCGGCGAGGGGCGCCGTAGCGAGTGGGATGATCGGCTCCGGCTTCTTGTCCTTGGGAGTCGCCTCTTCCGCTTCGTTTCTACCGCCACAGGCCAGTCCGGCGGCAAGCAGCAATAGGACCAGGCGACCGCTTCGCATGGAGTGCTTTTCGATGGAGGGGTTTGGCACGGGACAAAGCTAAAAGGGAAGATAGGGGAAAGGGAGACGGAAGACGGGAGACGGGAGACGGGGAACAAGACATGAGCGGCAGTCGACTGCCGTCGCTCAACTCCCGTCTCCCGTCTTCCGTCTCCCGTCTTACTCCAACGACAACCCCCCGTCCACCACCAGCGTCTGCCCCGTGATATGCCTGGCCTCTTCGGAACAGAGAAAGGTGATGACGTGGGCCACGTCCTCTGGTTCCGCGACCCGGCCCAGGACGGAGCTCTTCTGGGCTCGCTCGATGACCTCCTTGGGCAGCATGCGCATCCGCTCGGTACGGATGAAGCCTGGAGCGATGGCATTGACGTTCACATTGGCGGGGCCCAGCTCGACGGCGGCTGCGCGGGTCAGGCCGAGCAGAGCGGCCTTGCTGGCCGCGTAATTGCTCACCCCGAAACCGGGCCGTTCCGCCTGGTGGGCACTTACGCTGACGATCTTCCCGTAGTGCTGGCCCCGGAAAATCGGCGCCACCGACCGGATGCAGTTGAAGGCGCCGGTAACGTTCGTATCGAGCACTTGCCTCCAGGCGTCCTCGCTCAGCCGCCAGAGCGCCCCGTCCATCGCGATGCCCGCATTGTTGACCAGGAAGTGCACAGTACCGAAGCGGGCTTTCACGTCGCTGATGAAACGGTCAACCGCGAAACGGTCGCGGACATCGCACCGCGCTGCATAAACACTCCCGCCCATCGTGGTGCACGCCGTTTCGGTGAGCAGCGCCTGTTCGGTGACGTCACGGCCAGGCAGATCGACGAAACAGAAACCCACGTGGCAACCAAGCCGGGCAAACTCCATCGCGATGCAACGCCCCAGCCCGGTGGCTCCGCCCGTCACCACGGCGACTTTGCCGCGGAAACCGCCGGTGATCGGCTGGAGCTGTGCCTGCTCCAGGAGGGTGGGCGAGGTTTCACCACCCTCGGCTTCCCACATGGGACCCCGACCGAAGCTTTCGAAGGAAGCGGGCATAGGCCGGGCAAGGTACGGGTGGGAATGGGGGAGGGCAAGGATTTTGGGTGGAGTGTGTACAGTGCGTAGGAATGGAAATGGGGAGTAGGGTGTAGGGAGTGAGGCGTAGTCACCCGATCTCGTCTCCTCGCCCTACTCCCTAGTCCCCACTCCTACTCCCTACTCCCCACTACCCACCACCCACCACCGACTACCTGACACCCAACCCAGCCTCCCCTACATTGGCTTCATGCGGATCATTGTTTGGAGTCTCATCGCCCTCACTGGTGCCGTCGCGTGGGGGATGCTCGCGCTGCATCGCGGCGAAACCATCAGTGCGGCGTGGCTGGTACTCGCCGCCCTCGGCACCTACCTCGTGGGTTACCGCTTCTACAGCCGGTTCCTCGCGGAAAAGATCTTCGAGCTCGACGACCGGCGGGCCACACCGGCCGAACGGCTCGACAACGGGCGGGACTACTGTCCGACCTCGCGGTGGGTGCTCTTTGGACACCATTTCGCGGCCATCGCCGGCGCGGGCCCATTGGTGGGGCCGGTGCTGGCAGCGCAGTTCGGCTATCTGCCCGGCACCATCTGGATAGTGTTTGGAGTCGTGTTTGCCGGCGCGGTTCAGGATTTCGTGATCCTGTTCGGCTCCATGCGCCGCGATGGCAAATCGCTCGGCCAGATGGCGAAGGAAGAGATCGGACCAGTGACCGGCATTGCGGCGATGATCGCGGTGCTCTCCATCATGATCATCCTCCTCGCCGTCCTCGCGCTGATCGTGGTGAATGCGCTCAAGGGAAGTCCCTGGGGCGTCTTTACTATCGCTGCCACGATCCCGATCGCGTTCCTGATGGGATTCTGGATGAAGGTGTGGCGTCCTGGAAGAACGATGGAGGCAACGGCGATCGGCATCGTACTGCTGTTCGCCGCACTGCTGGGCGGGCGTTATGTCGCGGAGAGCCCCTCGCTCGCGCCGCTCTTTACCTACTCCGGCCCGGCGCTGGCCTACGCCGTGATCGGCTACGGATTCCTCGCGAGCGTGCTGCCGGTGTGGATGTTGCTCCTCCCTCGCGACTACCTCTCGACCTTCATGAAGATCGGCGTGATCCTGCTGATGGCCGTGGGCATCCTGCTCGTGCTGCCGCCACTCAAGCTTCCAGCGTTCACTCGTTTCATAGACGGCACTGGACCAGTCTTCGCCGGGAAGCTCTTCCCCTTCGCGTTCATCACTATTGCCTGCGGTGCCATCAGCGGGTTCCACGCCCTGGTCTCGAGCGGCACGACACCCAAGATGCTCCGCCGGGAGAGCGATGCCCGGCTCATCGGGTACGGCGGCATGCTGATGGAGTCATTCGTGGCGGTCATGGCGATGACGGCCGCTGCGGTGCTCGATCCCGGCCTCTACTTCGCCATCAATGCTCCGCTCGCGACCCTGGGAGGCACGCCCGAATCGGCCGCTGAAGTCATTCGAACCTGGGGATTCACGGTCACCCCGGAGCAGATCACCGGTCTCGCCGCGTCGGTCGGCGAAGCCACCCTGCTGGGACGCGTCGGCGGCGCTCCCTCACTCGCCGTTGGCATGGCCCAGATCTTCAGCCATGCTTTTGGCCAGGGGCTGATCGCATTGTGGTACCACTTCGCGATCATGTTCGAGGCGCTCTTCATTCTTACCGTGCTGGATGCCGGGAGCCGGGTCGGGCGCTTCATGCTGCAGGAGCTGGCGGGCCACGTCTGGGAGCCACTCGGCCGCACCTCCTGGTATCCGAGCAACATCTTTGCTTCGGCGCTGGTAGTGGGAGGCTGGGGATACTTCCTGGTGCAGGGCGTCCTCGATCCGCTGGGAGGGATCAATTCGCTCTGGCCGCTGTTCGGCATCAGTAATCAGCTGCTCGCCGCCGTTGCCCTTTGCGTCGGTACCACCCTGATCATCAAGCGCGGCAAAGCGCGCTACGCCTGGGTGACGATCGTCCCGCTGATGTGGCTCCTCGCCGTCACACTCACCGCAGGATGGCAGAAGATCTTTTCCCCGGATCCCCGGCTGGGATTTCTGTCCCATGCGGCTACCCTCATTGCCCAGGTTGCGGGAGGGTCGCTCGAGCCCGCGCGGGGAGCCCGACTCATCTTCAACGACCGGCTCGACGCGCTGATGGTGGTCATCTTTGTCTCGGTGGTGCTGCTGGTCGTGGTGTCGTCGGCCTGGGAATGGCTGCAGATCCTGCGGAAACGCAAACCCGCTGTCGTGCGGGAATCGCCTTTCGTCGAGACTGCTTATGCCAACTGAGACGGCGTTGAACCGCTTTGCGCGGGCTATTCGACGGATCCTGGGGATGCCGGACTACGAGGAGTACTTGAGGCACCTCCAACGCAGCGATGCATCCGACCCGGTTCCATCGGAGCGCGAATTCTTCGAGTCGTACCTGCGGGCCCGTTACGGCCGCACTCCTTCCCGCTGCTGCTGACCACTCCAGCTTCGAGCCTGCCATGAAACGGGTGCTGAACTATTTCCTGAACGGCCTGATCCTCTCCGCTCCGGTTGCACTGACGCTCTACGTCTGCTGGCGCCTGTTCACGGCCATTGACGGGTGGCTCCGACTCCCGGTCCCCGGGGCGGGCTTCATCCTGACGGTTGCCCTGATCACCTTGATCGGATTCATCGCCTCGAACTTCCTCGCCCAACGTGCCCTCGCGCTGATCGAGCATCTGCTCAACCGGGTCCCGGGAGTCCGTCTACTCTACACCGGCATCAAGGATGTGCTCGGCGCGTTCGTGGGGGAGAAGAAGCGATTCAATCAGCCGGTCCTGATCACCCTGGATCGCGAAGCCGGGATCAAGGCCATCGGCTTTCTCACTCAGGATTCCCTGGATGAGCTGGGCATTCGGGACCATGTGAGTGTGTATCTGCCCCAGTCGTACAATTTCGCCGGACAGACACTGGTGTTGCCGAGCGACCGGATCACCCGGATCGAGACTCCTAGCTCGAGGGTGATGGCGTTCATCGTGTCGGGAGGGGTGGCGGAGGTTGGCGAGTAGGCGGTATGTGCGAGTGCAGAAATTGTGAATGCGGAGAGTGCAGATTGGCGCACCTCCAAGAGCGCCGTCAGCCCGAGGTCTGAGCGGATTGGGTTCCAGGGGCGGAGTATCGCCCCGTGGTCAACTGGGCTAGTGCCATTGAGAGCCGATTCTCCAACCCTGAGGTGCTCTCCCGGACCAGCTCCCGGGTATCGGAGTACATCCCAGGAGAGTGGTTAGTGCTCTCAAGGATGTACGAAAGCCCGTTAACGATTTGCAGGGCGTTCCGGATCTGCTCCTCTGGCCCTTCGCCCGGGACTCGCGACATTGTCACTCTCTTCCTCCGTACGTGAACCACGCCGTTCGGCCGACTAGTTGGCCGGGCGACCTCTCAGCCGCCCGTCCCATTGTCCTCACCGCGAAGACCGTAGTGCAAGCCGCCTCTAGTTGATCGCCAGCGGCATGTCACCGCTCACGATCACGAACTCCGCGCGGCGATTCCGCGCCCACGCCGCCTCATCGCTGCCGGAATCGACCGGGTCCTTCTCACCATTGGACATCTGGTCCAGCCGGGCAACGTCGATCCCCTTCTCAGTGAGATACTGCTTGACCGCGGTGGCCCGGCGTTCACCAAGCGCCTCGTTGTACTGATCCGATCCGCGTTCGTCACAGGCACCGGTGATCCGAAGTCGCACCGCGGGGTTGGCATTGAGAATCGCCACCTTGCGGTCGAGGACGGCCTGGCCATCCGTTTGGATCTGGGCCTGGGCGACATCAAAGTAGACCATCACGCCCAACTCCTGGCGGAGCTCGGCGTCCTTCTCGACCGCTTCGCGGGCCGCGGCCTCAGTCGCCAGGCGCACCTGTTCGACCGAGTCTGCACGAGCTTTCTCGGCGAGTGCCAGCTGCTGCCGGGCCTGCTCGATTGAGTCGGCGGTGGCACGGGCCACGGCGTCGAGCGAATCCTGCATATGGCGCTGGAGTGCGATTTCGGCTTCGGTCGGCTGAGGAGCCGGCGTCTCAGGCGGGGGAGAGCTGTGGCATGCTGCCGCCAGAACGACGGCCGCGATGGGGATTAGGAATGCGATCCTGCGCATGATGACTCCTGTGCCTCGTAGGGGGCCAGCTGCCCATCCCCTGTCCCCGCGTGGTCCCATTGCCGCGGGGGAGGCCCGGTACGACCGATTCGTCCGGTGTTGAGCGATTGTCAAGCGACCGGGCGGCGCCCTGAAATGAAGTGCCATACGAGCGATGCAACGGCGACGAGCAGAAGTATGTGAAGCATTCCTCCGGCCACGTGGAAAACGCTGAAGCCGAGGAACCACGCCACAACCAGAATGACCGCTAAGACGCCAAACATGATATGCTCCTTCAGGTGAGTGGCGAGCTGGACAGTCCCGGGACCGCCCCGACGCGCATCTATGTACTGCACCGGCCGCAAGCGGCCAGAGAGATTTCACCCCTGCTCATGAACCTTATCCCGTGGGCCCGCGGAGCGGCATCGCTCGTTGGACTGGATTCTGCTAGCTCGTAAGGACTACGCCCACCAACGAGCCGTCAGAGGGCCCGGCGATACCGTCTACGGCGGTGGGATCGTAATCGTCCGCGTCAGTGAATTCGTGAGCCCGCCGCCGTCAGTCACCCGGCACGTCTCCTGATAGGTATTTCCCCCGCCAGTCAACCACTTGCGGGTGATGACTGCCCCGGTTTTCTCCGGCCGGCTCCCCACCGATGCTTTCCACCCGTACGCCACGATACCGTGGTCGTCGGTCGACGAGCTGGCGTCGAGGACGCACTTCCCGGGTGAGCAGCTTACCGTGTATCGGGCGACCGGCGGCTGGTTCGTGGTGCTTCCGACCACCACCGGCTTCGTGATGCTGTTGGTGGCCCCTCTGCTATCGGTGACCGTCAGGGTCACGCTGATAGTCTGGGGTCCGCTGTACTGAAAGCCAAAAAACTTCGCCGTCCCTATCGTCTGGCCGTTCTGTGTCCACCGCCAGTCGAGGACGCCACGATCGTCCGTGGAACTGGAGCCGTCGAAGCCGCAAAAGAGCAAGACGTTGCAGGAGTAAGTGAAATTCGCGACCGGCGGCTGATTGGGTGGTGCGGGGGTGACCGGCGTCAGAAGCACGGCGCTGCGAGCTCCCGTCTGGAGATTGCTCGCCCACCCGGTGATCTGCTGTGCGTCATTGATGTCGTAGGCCGCCATGATCCTCCAGGTTCCCGGAACCAGCAAGAGATCGTCGACCGCTGCCAGGAAACCCAGGTTATCGGTGTAGATGACCCCTCGACGGATTCCACCCGTCCCGGCGATCGCGGTTCCTACGACGTCGCCCCACTGATTGATGCCATTGCCCTGATTCTGCTCGCCGGCTCCGCCGAGAATCTTCCACCCGGTCCCGTCCGTGAAGCGCACCACGCGTTCGGTGTTACCGGAGGCGCTACCGGCGCTGCCGGCCACTTGACCGCTGGCGTTGATTGCATTGCCGAACGAGTTGGCCAAGCCAGCCGGGGCGCCGAGGCTCTGAAGGCCGCCGGCGATCGACCAGCGAAATGCCGTCAGCCCGAGATACCCGGTGATGACACCGGAGGCGTTCAGATCCAGGGCGCGGGCATTTTGCCCGACGCTCCCCAATCCCAGATCGACCATTCCGGTGGCGTTGGAATAGATGAACGAGCTCATGCTGAGGAAGGAGTTGGGATCCGAGGTTCCGGCGATCTGCCCGGCGCCATTGACGCCGTTGGCAAAACTCTCGGCCTGCCCGGGAAGCACCCCGAGATCGGTCACGGATGTGACAGTTCCCGCCGGTACCGCAACCCGCCAGCGCACCGCGTGAATCGCCGAGCCGCTGGAATTCAGCTTAGCTTCGCCGACCACGGTGATGACGCCCGCGACGCGATCCGAGAGGTCCCGCGCTACGCCATAAGGTTGGCTGGTCGACGTCGGGAGAACGATGACCCCGGTTTGAGGGGTGGAGAGTATGGGCTGAGCGGGGCCATTGCGGAACGTCCACCCTACCACATCTCCGGATTGGTTGACGCGCAAGCCCGTAATAGCATCGATCGACGTGACGGTGTAGACCGGCACTCCGGCGGGAGGCGTGGCCAGGAAGGAGGTTGAAGAAGACGCTCCGTTGATGGATGCGGCATCGGTTCCGTCGTCACATCCCCACATCGCCAACAAGAGAACACCAATTCCGACCGCTCTGGGCCACACCCGCGTATCTGACACAGACCCTCCACTGCATGAAATGAAACGATCGTTCCCGTTCACTCCGGGCCCCGGTCGCGTATGTCGATGATCTCGCCAATCCACGTAGGAGCGGACAGGCCTGCCCCGCCGAGCTGGACCCAAGCGCCCTCGAGCTCTTCTACTGCCCGAGCGAGACGGCGTTCGAGGCTGTCGGCCAGGATGCGGAGGTCCTGAGAGAACCAGGGCTGGAGGAGATTGATCGGGAGGCTCGCGACCTTGTCGGCGAGCAGTCGGAGGCCGAGCAGCATCTGCAGCGCGTTGCGACAATGATCCGCGGCCGAAGAAATCCGCTCCCGCAGCGCCACTTCTCCGGTCTGGTCGTCTGCGGGTTTCGCGGAATCGCGAGTCTCAGTGGTAGTCTGATCATGCACGGCTTAACGCACGCTTCTGGGCACCGGCGATGATCAGCGCCACGCCTACTACCATGGCCAGACCGCCGGCCCAGGGGGGGATCGATTGCTGCTCGTCCGCGGTGATCTTGACGTCTCCAACCTTGAGCACCTCGCGCCGGGTGGCGATGCTTCCCCCGCGAAGCAGCAGAAAGGCGCCGAGACCGAGGATCAGGATACCGGCCAGGATGAGCTGACGCATGGACGTTCCTTTGTATGCGTGATCAACGCGGACACCCGAATCTCACCGCAACTGCTCGACCGACCATCCCGGCACACCACCATCAATGATCCGGCGGCCCAAGCTGGAGCATCGCGCGCTCGCCTCCTGCTCGGTCCGGTAGCGTTCAGCGAGGCTGAACGGCCGCCTCCGGCCGTGGCGGTGTATCTCGAGTTCCACGGTCCAGCGTCTGGACTCGTAGAGTTGATAGGGCCGGACCAGGATATTGAAGCCCTTGTACCTAATCGTTGTCATGCTACCTCACCCTTCGCGCCCCGGGTCACACCGACGAGACGGTCAAGGGCCCGGTTAGAGTAATGGTTACCGGCGTCCCGGCAGCGACCACTACGTCGCGGCTCGCGGTCTGGATCGCGACCACAGTGCCTCCCGCCGCCCCTACGACACCGCCGATAATGGCGCCCTTGGTGTTGCCGCCGATCACCCGGCCCGCGACCGCGCCGATGGCGGTCCCGACCGCGACCTTCTCGATTTCACCAGCTGTGACACCACGACCCTTGAGGGTATGAGATAGAGAAGTGACCTCGGCTGCGATCGGATAGTCCTGACCTCGGACCGTCACTCCGGTCACCTGGATGGTGAGGGTGCCATCCGCCTGGCCCTTATTCCGAGCCGGTGTGATTTCGGTGATCGTCAGCTCCACCGTAGAGCCCGCGGGGATCACTACCCGGCCAGCAGCGTCCAGGACGTCGGCGTCTATCGTCGTCGTCACGGTTTCGCCGGCCTTGGTGCTTCGCGAGGTGATCGTCCGGCCCATCGTCGCATCGATTGTGGCTCCGGTGGCGAGGGTGCGGGTCCTGGCCGTGGGCGCGGATGTGCTTCTGGTGCTGTCGCTGACGGCGACCTCCGGATTGCCCTTGCCACAGGCCAAGAGTCCCAGTACGGCGAGTCCTACGAACATCGATCGGGTCATCATATACTCCGCTTCTCAAGTGACGGCGTGTTTGCGCCGGTACGGCTCATCGCAAGGACAGGTGCCGAGCGGCGCTGGTTGGGGCAGACTCGACTCCAGTACCTGCGGCGTGGCGCCCCCCCGCATCGGCTTGATCTTCCGGGCCTCGAAGATGTCCTTTTCGGGTCTCCGCCCCCCCGAGTCGGTAGCCCGGTGCCCTTACCACCAGGCGATCGCTCCTCTCAGGGTGCGCCAGGAACTCGGGAACTGTGTCGGTAAACCAGAGCACGGCCTTCTCTACTAAGGGCCGCTCCTGCGCCGGGATCACCGCCTGAATCGGCGCCTTCCAGTCTCGCGCATCGCGTACCCGGTCGAAGGCGGCCGCCAACTCCTCCAGTCGATAGCCGGTCAGACGCTTCGGATCGTACGCCACGGATGCCGTCATTCGTTCCCTCGCGCGACAAGTGGGCCTTTGGCTGCAACAATTACAACTCTACCCCGATTGCCGGGGCGAACGTATCGCTCGATGGAGTGAATTAAGAGCGAGGGACCTGACGGCTGAACCAAGCCGAGCAGGCCCCTCGGGTTTCTTCGCTTCGCTCCACCCCGGAACCAGCAACCACCCGGCTGGTTCGCGCCACTTCTCGGGGTGTCCCGGACGCCGCCCACCGAAAGAGGAGGGAGGAGGGCAAACCGTCAGGCCAGCCCTCCCGAATACAGCGTGGATTATTAATGTCACTGGGCCGCGCGGAGAGGACAATCAATCAAAGGATTGGAACTTGATGGAGTCGAGCGGGACGACTGGGACCAGACTTGGCCCCGGTCCGTGCGGCGGGCGCGGAATCTTGGCGTGATCAACTGCGAGCTGCGAAAAGGCAACGATCTCCAGGCGGCGGTTGCCTGGGAGCTCCGGCGACCGTCTGACGCCCGGCGGCTCCTTCGGCCGTCCCCGGACTCCGTGCCGCTTGAGCTGACCAAATAGCGACCGAGTCAGTTCCGCTGGCAGCGCCTGAATCCCCTGAACCACCGAGCGGACGGTCTGGAGAAACTGCTCGAACGAGGCACCCGCCATGATGAATCCGGAGACTCCGGCCCGGAGGAAGCTCACCACATCGTTCTGTGGCGCCTCCAGGCCCATGATGATCACCCGCGACTTCGGTACGGCACGATGCAACGCTCCGGCCAGCGCAAGTCGGTCTTCGCCCACCTGCCGGAGATTCAGGAGCACTATATCGGGTCTGGTCGCGCGCAGCTGCCGCAGGGTCTCCGTCATGTCCGCGGAAGGGCCGAGGACGTGGAAATCCGGCTGAGCCCGGATCCGCGACGCGATCTCTTCGCGCGCCCGCGGAATGCCGTTCACCAGAACCAACGAGATACGCTTCTTCGCCTGAGCCACGCTAACCGACCTCGGAAACCAGGAATCATGGGAAATGGCGCTCCCCTGCAGATGTTTACGTCGGGGGACGCCGGTCGAGAAGCACCTGTATCGGAATGTGATGAAGCGGGAGGGGCACAACAATCGCTCATGCGGACCAGTTGGGAACTCGCTCGAAAGAGCGGGTCCTCCGAGAGGAATTACGAATACGAGGTTTTCGACCCTCCTCTAGAGTGCGAGAAAGCCGCTACCTCGAGCCGGCTGTGCAGCGCCAGCTTTTCCAGGACATTGTGCACGTGGCTCTTGACCGTGTGAACGGCGATATGCAGCCGAGTCGAGATCTCCTTGTTGCTCAGGCCCTCACCGAGGAGATCAATGACCTGACGTTCCCGGGTGGTCAGGCGGACCGCCTCCAGGAGCTGGGCCTTGCTCCCACCGGCCACATTCCTGGCGATCTGTGAGAAGAGCGAGTTGGTCAGGGCCGGGGGCAATACCTCGGCGCCGCGGGCCACAGCGCGTATAGTGCCAAAAAAATCCTCGAAGGAGGCGTCCTTCATGATGAAGCCGGACGCTCCAGCCCGTACGTAGTTAGCGACGTCCTCTTGCAGCGGCAGGAGACCCATGACGATTACCCGGGCCGCGGGCACCTCGCCGTGAACCGTCGCGGTCAGGCTCAGGCTGTCGTGGTCCTGCAGCCCGAAATCCAGCAGGACAACGTCCGGCTTGGATTCGCGCACTTTCTCCAAAGCCTCGTCGACATCGGCAGATGCCGCGAGGACCTTGAATCCCGGCTGGTTATGGATCAGTGCTGCGATCCCCTCGCGAAGGAGCCGGTTGTCCTCAATGAGCACGAGCGAAATGGGAGCCGAAACCGGACCGGTTGCGGCTTCCCCAGCTTTCCTCGCCTTGAGCTTGAGTCCCTTCGTCACGGGGTGACCGTTTGGGGCCGCGGGGATAATACGGAGGGAAAGCGCCGCCAGACAAACGGCAGGCGACTGGGGGAAGGTATCGGCCACAACAAAATCATCGAGCGGGGATTCGCGACCATGGTACGCCCCTCCCGTATGCCGATGCTACTTCCCTGTAGCTATTCCTACGCATTAAGGGTATCCTCCAGCGCTACATACTGCAAGACTCGATCCTAGAGCCACGCGGTTTCGCCCGAAAGCGCATCATGGTACGGCTCCGCATTCACCAAATCATGCAGGCTCGCCACATCTCCGCCTACGCCCTCAGCAAAGGCACCAATCTCAGCTATCCCAGCGCTTACAGGCTCTCCCGGGCCGGCGGGGTCTTCGGCCGAATGCACGCCGAAACGCTGGATGCCCTGTGTGGGTTCTTCCACCTCCAGCCAGGCCGGCTCATCGAGTGGGTTCCCAAGGGACGAGGCTGACGGCCAATGCCGTGAGGAGCCTTGGTCCAAGCGGGCTCAATGGTGAGTTAGTCCCCTTCCTCCTGGCAACGATCGATCGCTGAGCCGAACCTCGGCCTCACAGGCAGGAATTCAGGACGCGGGACGAAAACGGCGAGGAGGATGCCATGCCCACCCACAAGCGGAAGCGCCGCACCAGCCGAGTTGGGAACCCGCTCCACGCCGTAGTCCCCCAGCGAGAGTGGCTGCGTGTCGCCCTCGCAAGCATCAGCGATGCGTTCATCACCACGGATGCCAAAGGCCGCGTCAACTTCCTGAACCCGGAGGCGCAGTCGCTGACCGGTTGGACCCAGGAGGACGCTGAAGGCCTTCCCCTCGAGCACGTATTCAACATCATCAACGAGGCAACTCGCCAGGCGGTCGAGAATCCCGCCAGTCGTGCCTTGCGTGAAGGCCAGGTGGTCGGCCTGGCGAATCACACCTTGCTGATCGCCAAAGACGGCACGGAACGACCCATCGACCACAGTGCGACGCCGATGCGTACTACGAAAGGCGAAGTCACCGGGGTTGTGTTGGTGTTCCGGGACAGCACCCACCGCAGGCGGCGCGAGCGGATGGTGCTGGACGCCCTCACCTATGCCGAGAACATCATCGCGACACTGCGAGAACCGTTCATCGTGCTCGATGAAAACCTGCAGGTCAGGACGGCGAATCGGGCCTTCTACCAGACCTTCCACGTCTTACCGGAAGAGACGGAGAACCAATACCTCTACAAGCTGGGCAATCATCAGTGGGATATCCCCGCGTTACGCGAGTTGCTCCAAGCGGTGATGCGCAACGACCATCCCATTCACGACTATGAGGTTGAGCATGATTTCCCGGCTATCGGGCGACGAATCATGCGGCTCAACGCCAGCCCGGTCCAGCGGAGCGGACATGATTCGAATCTGATCCTGCTCGCGATTGAGGACATCACCGAACGCCGGCAGATGGCCACCGCCGTCGCAGTTTCCGAGACTCGCTATCGGCGACTCTTTGAGACCGCCCAGGATGCTATCCTCATCGTGGACGCCGTCACCGGAAGAATTCAGGACGCCAATCCGTTCATCGAACAGACGCTGGGCTACCGGCAGGACGAGCTGGTTGGCAAGGAACTGTGGGAGATTGGCTTCTTCCAGGATATGGAAGCGAGCCGAATGGCATTCAAAGAACTGCAACAGAAAGGCTATATCCGCTACGATCACCTGCCGCTCGCAACCAAGAGCGGGAAGCGGGTAGAGGTCGAATTCGTCAGCAACGTTTACCAGGTCGATCACCAGCAAGTCGCTCAGTGCAACATTCGGGACATAACCGAGCGCACTCGCCTTGAGCACCAGGCGCATGAGCAGGCGCAGGCGTTAGCCGACCTGAACCGTCGGAAGGACGAGTTCCTGGCAATGCTTTCGCACGAACTGCGCAACCCCCTTGCTCCGATCCTGAACGCGGTACACCTGCTGCGTCATAAGGAAGGTGAAGACCCGATCCGCCGACAGGCCCGCACCATTATCGAGCGTCAAGCAGGTCAATTGGCGCGTCTCGTGGATGACCTCCTGGAGGTTTCCCGCATTGCCACCGGCAAGATTCGGCTCAACGAGGAACGGCTGGAGCTGCGGCGTATTGTGGAGCTTGCCGTGGAGACGGTTCAGCCCCTGATCGAGCGTCGCGAGCATGACCTGTCCGTTTCGCTCCCCGCCGAACCGATCTGGGTATACGCCGATGCCGCGCGACTGGAACAGGTAGTGGTGAACCTGCTGAACAACGCCGCCAAATACACCGACCCTCGTGGGCACATCTGGCTCAGTCTCCAGCAGGAGGGCGATGACGCCGTGCTCCGGGTGCGGGATTCGGGCATCGGCATGGCGCCCGAAACGTTGCCGTACATCTTCGATCTCTTCACCCAGGCCCCCAGGTCGATGGATCGGGCCCAGGGCGGATTGGGCATTGGGCTCACGCTGACCCGCCGACTTCTCGAGATGCACCGAGGGCGGGTAGAGGCCTATAGTGCCGGATTAGGCCAGGGTAGTGAGTTCACGGCGCGGCTGCCTGTGTTGCTTTCTGTTCCGGAGCGGCGCCAATCGCCCCCGATCAGGTCGGTGGAACAGCGCGCTCGGGCTAGGCGCATTCTGGTGGTTGATGACAACGCGGATCTGGCGACCAGCACGACGATTCTCTTGCGCCTCGCCGGCCACAAGGTGGCGATGGCCCACGACGGCCCCAGCGCGCTGGCGGCGGCGGTCGACTTTCATCCGCACGTCGTGCTGTTGGATCTCGGGCTGCCGGGAATGGACGGGTATGAAGTCGCGCGGCGCTTCCGTCAGGATCCGGGATTGACCCGGGTGAGGCTCATTGCCCTCACCGGTTACGGGCAGCAACTGGACCGCGAGCGTTCGCAAGCGGCGGGATTTGACCATCATCTGGTCAAGCCGGCTGCGCCAGAGCAACTCGAAGAATTGTTGCACTGACTTCGGCAATTATTTCAGTATGTCACGCCATTCCGTCAGCCACCGCCCCGTCCGGCTCACCACCATCGAGCTGTCATTCGCCAGGAAATCCAAATCGGCGTGGCCCAGGCTCGGATCCGCGTAGGTGCCGCGGATTCGCGCCGAGTCACGGGCCGCGAGGAGAGCGGCCACCGCACGGCGGGTGCCGATCCAGATCAGGCCGTCAGAGGCGCGGATACCGATTCGCTTCGGCAGACCAAAACTGTCGGGCGCGATGTAGAGATGGGCAAGGAACGGGATGAGACTGGTATCCCGCGAGAACGAAAGCAGGGTGAGGTAACGAATCCGGAGCGCCTGGTCCTGCGTCGCCAGAAAGCGAGCTATCATCGTGTCCGCCGCACCCTGGTCCAACCTGCCAAACACCCAGGCGTCTCCCAGGTCGTAGTTCCCCTCCGGGATCCTCGGCAGGAGGCCCGCGAGCAGGGCGATATCTCCCTCCTTCGCACGACTCAGCTCGAGTTCGATGGCATGCAGCGCCGGCAACAAATCTCCCGGGTCCTCACCCGCCGGCACTTTGAGGGTCCCCTTCTCGATTCGATCGCGCCAGCGGCGCACACTGTCCGCGCTCGTCGGGTCTCGCAACTCGGCGATGCGGGTGAGGGCGAGGAGCCCGTCATTGTACGGCCGGCGCCCGGCAAGGGCGTCGCGAACTCGGGGCCACAATTTCGCCGCCTTCTTCTCACCCATGATCGCGGCGACGGTATCCCCCGCCGGAGTTCCCTCCCGTAAGCTCTCGTGGATTTCCGAGTAGATGGTGCGGGTCGAATCGCCGATCCTGATCTGAATCTGGGCGGCTGCCGAGCGGCCGCCGACCACGGCGAGGGCGAGGAGGACTGCGGCTGCTCTCATGCGGCAGCTCGGGGTTGCGGCACGGTGAGCCAGAAAAGGACCGCAACCACCATGGTCGCGGCAGAAACCCGGAGCGCGACCGGTGCCCCGGCGTGCTGGTAGAGTACGCCGAATCCGACCGCCGCCGGCAGCGCGGCAAGACCGGTTACGGCGTGATAGGCACCAAACCCTCGTCCCGTACGCCGAGGAGCGAGCCGGGCCACTAACGCACGCTCGGCGGACTCGGTGAGACCGGCCACCAGGCCGAGGGTGAGAAAGGCGGCAACCGCCAGCCCAACTCCAACGTTGAGACCCATCGCAAACGCTCCAGCCGCGAAGAGCAGTCCCCCGGCCGCGACCAGACTGCGCTGACCAGTGCGGTCAGTGAGCCAACCTCCCGGATAGGATGATGCGGTTCGTACGACGTGGAGGCCGGCCCATACGAGTGGAATCATCGGAACGGCCACACCAAGGTTTTGCAGCCGGAGCAGAAGCAATGTCTCCGGAAGACGGCAAAGCACCAGTGTGGCCAAGGCCAGCACGGGAGCCCAAAAGGTCTGCCCTGTCGCATCCACCGAGGCGGCGGGTGGCGCGACAGGCTCACGACTCGTTGTGCGTCGCAGAGTGACCATAAGGACCAGCATCGCAACCAGGCCGGGAACAGCGCTCCATTGCAGCACCTTGCGGACGTCTACTGCCTCCGAGAGTAGCCACCAAGCCAGTAACGAGCCGGGGATGGAGCCGAAGTGATCGGCTGCACGATGGAGCCCGAAGGCCCTTCCCTGCACGTCCCTTGGTGTGACCTCGGCGATCAGCGCATCACGCGGCGGGGTGCGCAGACCCTTGCCGACCCGATCCAGCACCCGAAATCCCACCACCTGCCAGGCCGCGCTGGCGACCGCCATCAGGGGACGAACCAGAATCGCGGAGGCGTATCCGAGGATGATGAGCGGCTTCTGCCACCCGCGCCGGTCGGCGAGGCGGCCGCTGATCCACTTGGTAACGGCCGCGGTCAGGTCGGCTGCACCATCGAGAGCGCCCAGCGTAGTCGCCGTCCCGCCGAGTGTGCCGACTACATACGCGGGCAGGAGGGGGTACACCATCTCGCTCGCGAAGTCGTTGAAGAGCGAGACGAGGGCGAGGCCCTTGACGGTCGGGGGAATTGAGGGATGTGAGGACGTGGGGATGTTCGGATGTGAGGACGTGGGGATGTTCGGATGTGAGGATGTGGGGATGTTTGGATGTGAGGATGGGGGGATGTTCGGATGTGAGGATGTCATTTGGGTGGCGACTGTGCCAAGTGGGGACTGAGCGTCGAGGGTCTGAGGATTAAATGTCCAAACATCCCCACATCCAAACATCCCTCATTCATCAATCCCCAGCCCCATTCCCCACCTGATCAACGACACTGGCAGGCCGCCGTAACTCAGAAACTCGTTGTGGAATTGCTGCAGCTGGAAGGAACCGCCTTCGCGGTCGCGGTAGGCGTCCCGCAGATGAAGAATCTCGCGGCGGCCGATCGCGTAACACAGCTGGTAGGTTGGCCACGCACAGTAGCGACTCACCTCGGCGGCAGCTCGACCGCGATCCATCGCGAGGTGATCCACCATGTAGTCCGTGGCTTCCGCGGGAGTCATGCCCCGAGTGTGCAGCCCCACATCCAGCACGATGCGGGTCGCACGCCACAGGAGGTGAAGCCGCTGGAAGAGCCGCTGCTCGAGCGAGGCGAAATATCCCTCCTCCGCCATCAGCTCCTCGCAGTAGAGCGCCCAACCCTCGACGGTGACGGGAGTCCAGAGCACGCGCCGAATCGGAGACTCCTGCGCCTGCGCCGTGAGCATTTGCAGATGGTGCCCCGGGTAGGCCTCGTGAATTGCGGTGGCCGCCACCTCGTGCATGCAATACAGCCCCTCCGAGGAACGAGCCCCATTGGGAGAAGTGACGTAGAACATTCCGCTGCGGTCGGCCGCCATCGCTCCCGGCGCCTCATAGGCAGCAAAGGGAACCAGGGGCCGGAGGAAACGAGGGGTGTCCACCACCTCGAGCTCCCCGTCCGGGATGCGCACCAGGCTGCGCTCGGCCACGAACTCCCGTGCTCTGCCGGTTTCTTCGCGGAAGACGTTCACCAGGTCAGAGCCGGGTGGTGACTGGCTGCGGAGGCGCTCGATCAGTTTCCGCCACGGAGTGGAGGGGTCGATCTTCTTCGCCAGCGCCATTACCTCCGCCTCGACCTCTTCGACCAGGTGCAATCCGTAGCGATAGAGTTCCGGCGCCCCGGCCTGCAATGCATGCTCGTGATGCAGCCGCCGGTTAAACTGCTCCTCGCCGATCGCGAACGAGAGGTCATCGGGATTTGCATTGAGCTCACTGCGCAGCGCCAGCGCAAATCGCTCGAGCGCGGATTCGGCCTCTCCCAGCGCCTCGTCCAGATCGTCGCTGGTCTCGGGAGCCCAGAGCTTCGCCGCACCGACCGCATCCCGGAACAATGCAGGTCCACCCGCAACCATTGCCGATGCGGTGTCGAGGAAAATGCGGGGAGGATCTACGAGTGTCTCGCGCGCCGAACGGAGAAAGGCAGGAGTCGCCTTGAGACGGCCGAGGACGCCGTGCCCGCGAGGCCTCGCCTCGGGATCCCGGCGGCGCAGCAGAGAATGGAAGCCCTGAAACAGATGCGAGAGCCAGTACCCGGGGTCGTGGATGTGCGGCTTCTCGCGCTCGAAACGGAGGACGGTGATGCGGATTTCGTCGAGGAAGGCAGTACGATCGATTTCTTCTTCGGTCTCGTCGATCTCCAGCTGTTCCACCGCCGTCGCCATCGACTTGAAGGCCGAGAGGTGGGTGCGCATCGCCTCAGCATCGAAGGAGCCGAGCCGGTGATCGAGCGAGGTGATGCCCGTCGCGCTGGCCGCGGCGGGATCGAAGTGCCACCGGAGATCGAGGTAGGACCGGTAAAGATCCTCAGTGCCCGACATCAACCGCACCCATTCGCGCCGCCTCCACAAGACGGTGGCACTCTTCGTCCGACAGTGTATGA
>Ga0068864_100000770_pt1 | contig 26925 bp, 18 predicted proteins | sample KBSSwiS72_FD_66586 | JGI IMG/M metagenome (GOLD analysis project Ga0068864, IMG submission 66586) | Switchgrass rhizosphere microbial communities from Kellogg Biological Station, Michigan, USA - KBS Switchgrass S7-2 | ecosystem: Host-associated > Plants > Roots > Rhizosphere > Soil ...
GCGCTTGCGATCGGTTGGTGGACGGTCCTTCCTCTTGGCATCACGCTGCTGCTGGCAGGGAGAGAGAACCTGAGGAGTTGGACCACCGGTCAGCAGATTGCCAGCTTGGTGGTTATTGCGGTTGCGGGCCTAGCGTGGGTTCTCCGCTTCCTTTGACCGGTCGTTGCGGACGCCGGCGAAGAAAAGGCCGAACCCGAGCAACGCGGCAAACCTTCGACGATGTCGGCATCGCCCTCGTCGTTGGTCAGTTCGACCTGAACGTCCGGGTACACCTCGAGAAACCCCGCCGACAGCGGCTGAACAGCCATGGCGACCGAGATGCGCGCGGCGTTGATGCGGAGCACGCCCGACGGTCGCGCCGGCGGGGCGCTAGCGAGAGGCCAGCGCCGATCGGCTACCTCGGTGGACCCTCCCAGACGATTCGCCCGCCGGCGCTCGCCGCACCCGGACCGACCTCGACGATCCAGTCGCAGGCGGCGGTAACGCGGCGGTCGTGTTCGACCACGATGACCGTATTCCCCGCATCCACCAGCTCGTGCAGCTGGGACATCAGCCGATCCACATCGGCCGGATGCAGGCCGGTCGTCGGCTCGTCGAGGACATAGAGCGAGCGGCCTCGCTGCGGTCGTTGCAGTTCGGTGGCGAGCTTGATGCGCTGCGCCTCACCGCCCGACAGCTCGGTCGCGGGCTGGCCCAGGCGCAGGTAGCCAAGGCCAATGGCCTGAAGAAGCAACAGTGGCTTGCGGATCGCCGGTTCGTCGGCGAACAGGTTGCAAGCGTCGTCGACCGTCAGTTGCAGGACCTCGGCGATGTTTCGCCCCTGCCAGCGCACCTCCAGCGTCTTCTCGTTGTAGCGTGCGCCGTGGCACGTCGGGCATGGGGCGTAGACGCTCGGCATGAAGTGCAGCTCGACGCTGACGAAGCCTTCGCCTTCGCAGGTTTCGCAGCGGCCCTTGACGACGTTGAAGGAGAACCGCCCCGGGTCGTAGCGGCGCGAGCGCGCCATCGGCGTCGACGCAAACAGCTTGCGCACGGCGTCGAACAAGCCGGTGTAGGTGGCAAGGTTGGAGCGGGGTGTCCGGCCGATCGGCTTTTGATCGACGCGAACCAGGCGGGCGATCCGCTCCATGCCGGAGGCAATCCGCCCTTGTGTCTCCTCGGCGATCGTCGGCTCGGCGCTGTCGGGATCCATGTCGGCCTCCTCTGACTCGTGGCCGAGATGCCGGCAGGCCAGCTCGACCAACGCCTGGCTGACGAGACTTGACTTCCCCGAGCCGGAGACGCCGATCACCGCGGTCATCACGCCCAGTGGAAAACGCGCGTCGAGCTTGTGCAGGTTGTTGCGCGTGATGCCGCGAAGCTCGAGCCAGCCTCGAGGCATCCGGGGCGGGCGCGGCGGCGATTCGGGCTCGGCAAACAAGTAGCGCGCGGTGTGCGAGTCGCCGATGCCCGCCAAACCGGTAGGCGGGCCGCTGTAGAGGATCTTGCCGCCGCGTTCGCCGGCGTCAGGGCCGACGTCTACCAACCAATCAGCGCGGCGCATCATTTCCAGGTCGTGCTCAACGACGAACAGCGAATTGCCACCGAGGCGCAGCTCCTCGAGAGCGCGCATCAGGGCTTCGCTATCGGCCGGATGCAGGCCCGCGGTCGGCTCGTCAAGGACGTAGACGACGCCGAACAGGTTGGAGCGGATCTGGGTCGCGAGTCGCAAGCGCTGTAGCTCGCCAGGAGAAAGCGTCGGCGTGGTCCGGTCGAGGGAAAGGTAGCCAAGGCCGAGCGACACCAAGGTCGCGATCCGAGCCTCGAGGTCAATGGCAATGCGTTGCGCTGCAAGCCGCTTCTCCTCGGACAAATTGGGCGTCCGGCGAACATCGGACGAGCCCGCGTGAGCGGAGCCGCCGGACGCGACGCGCAGCAGCGTCCCCGCTTCGCTGTCTTCCCGCCGCCAGCGCGGCGCGGGCTTGGATGCGGGCGGCGCCAGCTCGGCACGTGCTGCCGGCTTGAGCAACTCAGCGACGGCGCTGAGCGGCATCCTCCCAAGCTCGCCGATATCCACACCGGCAAAGGTGACCGAAAGCGCCGCCTTTGTCAGCCGCTTGCCGTGGCATACCGGGCAGAGCGCACCGCTCATGAAGCGCGCCGCGCGTCGTTTCATGAGCGGGCTATGAGTCGTCGCGTAGGTCTGCAGCACGTATCTGCGCACACCGGTGAAGGTGCCCATGTAGCTGGGCTCCATCCGTTTGCGCAGCGCCGCGCGAGTCTCCTTGGGCGTGAAGCCGGCGTACACCGGCACCGTCGGTTGCTCCTCGGTGTAGAGGATCCAGTCGCGGGTCTTCTTCGGCAACCGCCGCCAGGGCATGTCTACATCGTGACCGAGCGTCACTAGGATGTCGCGCAGGTTCTGCCCGTGCCAGGCCGGCGGCCAGGCGGCGATCGCACGCTCGCGGATGGTCAGCGAGTCGTCGGGAACCATCGCCTTCTCGCTCACTTCGAACACTCGCCCCAGGCCATGACAGTTCGGACAGGCGCCTTGCGGCGTGTTGGGCGAGAAGTCCTCGGCATAGAGCATCGGCTGGCGAGGCGGGTACGTGCCGGCGCGCGAATAGAGCAGCCGCACGAGGGCCGAAAGGGTGCTGACGCTCCCCACCGAGGAGCGCGCACCGGGCGAGCCGCGCTGCTGTTGCAGCGCCACCGCCGGCGGCAAGCCCTCGATCGAATCGACGTCGGGCACGCCCACCTGATCGATCAGCCGCCGTGCGTAGGGCGATACAGAATCGAAGTAGCGCCGCTGCGCTTCCGCATACAGGGTACCGAACGCCAGCGAAGACTTACCAGAGCCGGAGATGCCGGAAAACACAACCAGTGCGTCACGGGGGATGTCGACGTCGACAGAACGCAGGTTGTGCTCTCGCGCGCCTCGAACCCGAACGAAACCATCCGTGACCATGGGCATCGGCTGGCAAGGCGTGTGCCCCACGCAATGTGTCGGGTTCTCTGCACCGGGCTGGGCCATGGAATAGCGCTCCGCATGCGTCCGGGTAGCTCGCCTTCGCATCCCCCCTCGCCACCATGCGTTCGATGAAGGGGTCTGTAGATGTTCATCTCTGTCTCACCACTGGCACGCACATCTGCTGGTGGCGCAAGGCCGCCTCGACGACGCGCTGGCTGCCGGAGAGCGCGCGCTCGAGCTGCGGCCGCCGGACATCATCATCAACGGGCATCTCGCGTGGCATCACTGGCTGGATCGCAATGCCGAGGCGGCCATCGAACAGGCCCGGCGCACCGCCTACCTCGACGAGACCGACCACTGGGCACCGTTCTTTCGCGGCATGGCCTGTGCCATGTGCGGGCGTGCGGAGCATGCCGTCGACGCGCTGCGCCAAGCATGCGAGCTGTCAAAGGGCAATGTGGTGATGCGTGCCGGACTGGGATACGTCTATGCGGTGGCCGGTGATAAGCGACGGGCGTGCGATGTGCTGCGCGAGTTCGAGGCGGCAGCCGATCGGCAGCAGCGCCTGGCTTACGAGGCCGCCGTGATCCACGCCGGTCTCGGCGACGCCGACGCGGCCTTCGGACGCCTTCAAGATGCCATAGCTTCGCGCTCGGCATGGATCGCCTACCTTGGCGTCGAGCCACGGCTCGACCCGTTGCGCAAGGACGCACGCTATGCGCAGCTCGAATCGGAACTGGAACTGCAGGACACGGCCAAGGCGCATGCCCCGCGCCCGCGCGAAGGTCCATGAGCTGGATATCAATCCCGCGCGAACTCAGATGGCCGTCCGAGTCGACGACGGATCGCTGAGCCGGTATCAGCTTCAATCCTTGCGGGCCTACCGCTTCCACGAAAGGGCCGAGGTTCGTGATGCCGGCCCGGGGCGCCACAGGCGGCCGGGGCCGCCTCGGAGCTTCCCGAGCCCGAGACGCTCAGATCGCGCGACATTCGCGGAAGCCTGAGCGCTTTCGCGACGCCCGGCGCATCAGCATCACTTCCCGGCGTCGCAGTACGATGCGCGAAACTGGCGCAGACCCAGAGCTTAGGGATGGGAGGAGCAGCATGTCTGTCGATTTTCTGAGCTTCACCGTCCGGGAGGTGGAAACCGAGGACGATCTCGCGAAGGCCTGCAAGCTCCGCGCGGATTGCTACGGTCGCCACGCTCCTGCGCTACGCGAGCACATGGCCGAGCCCGATCTCTTCGATGCCTCGCCGTGGACCACTGTCTTCCTTTGCGAAGACAAGGCGTCGGGAGCGGCCGTCGGCACCATGCGGGTCGTCGACAACGCGCGCGGCGCAAAGCTCGAGATCGAGGAGTTCCTCGAGGTTCCCGAGCACATCATCCACGACACGCGAGGCGAGATGACGCGGCTGGTCGTGGCTCCCGGGTCCGATCCTCTGGTGAAGGCGGCGCTATGGAAGGCCGGATACCTGCGCTGCGCTAGTTCGCGCGTGCAGTGGTTGATCATCGGCGCACGCAAGCCGGGGCTGATCAAGCAGTACGAGTATCTCGGAGCGAAGGATCTTTACGGCGATCAGCGCCTGGTGCCTCTCGGCCATGGCTGGATGCTGCCCCACCGGATCTTCGTCTTCGACGTCGCGAATGCGGCGAAGGACTGGTCCGAGCAAAGGCACCGCCTCCTGCGGTTCATGGTCGAGACAGACCATCCGGATATCTGCTTCTCCTCAATGCACGGCGCCGCTTCGTCCGCTCCACGGCTGAGCCTTGTAGCTTCCGCTTAGATCCTCGTTTTCGTCTGCAACGAGCGGGATGCCGGGACCGAGATGGGCTGCCAGGACCCTGGCCAGCCCCTCGTCGGTGAACGGCTTGCTCAAAAAGCCGTCCATTCCCGCGGCTTCGCAGGCCGCGACATCGTCGCGGCTGGAGTTCGCCGTTAGCGCGATGACCGGCACCCGCGATATCCGGGCCGCTGCCTCCCTGGCTCTGATCTCGCGCGTTGCCGCGAGTCCGTCGAGGTCGGGCATGCGCAGGTCCATCAGGACGACGTGGGGCCTTTGCGTCGCCATCGCCGCCGCCACCGCATCGCGGCCGCTGGTGACGCGTGCCACCTCGGCGCCGCGTTGCAGCAGAACCGCCTCGGCGATCAACGCGTTGACGTCGTTGTCTTCGGCCAGCAGCACGCGGTAGCCGTGAAAGGAATGCGGCGCCGTCGAGTTGGCTGCGGACAGATGCGAAGCGTCGCTATTCGATGGAGCATCCGCTGCAGGCAACGACGCCTTGAATCGGAATTTCGACCCGACGCCGACGATGCTCTCGACCGTGACCGCGCCGCCCATGGCGATCGCCAACTCTCTCGAGATGGCAAGGCCGAGCCCGGTTCCCACGTCGGGTTGCGTGGCCACCGAAGCCGTCTGGGCAAACGCCTCGAAGACCCTGGCTTGATCCTCGGCGGAAATTCCCGGCCCGGTATCGCATACTGCGAACACCGTCTCGCCGTGCTCGCCCCTCGTCACGTTGACCCTGATCCAGCCTTGCTTGGTGAATTTCACGGCGTTGCCCAGAAGGTTGTGCAGCACCTGTCGCACGCGGGACGCATCGCCAGAGACCCAGCAGGTCGAAGGCATCTGCGCTTCGAGCACGAACGCGACGCCGGTTCCAGCCGTCCGCACCTTGTAGAGCTCGGCGAGCTGGCGAACCTCTATCGCAAGGTCGAACGGCGCCGGGTGAAGCTCCAGCCGCCCCGTCTCGATGCGCGAAACGTCGAGCAGGGCGCCGATCAGGCCGAGCAGATGCTCGCCCTGCGCTTGCACGATCGCCAGCCGGGAGAGCGATAGCGGGTCCTGCCGCTCGCGCCTCAACATGGCCGTGATGCCGAGGATGCCGTGCAGCGGCGTGCGCAGCTCGTGGCTCATGGTGCCCAGGAACATGGATTTCACGGCGCCTTCGCGACGCAATTGCTCGGTGGTCTTCTCGAGGCGTTCGGCCGTCTCGGACTGCAGCTGCAGGGCCCGCGAGAGCTGCTCGTGCGACACGAACTCCCGCACCAGTCGTTTGCCGGTCGAATAGGCTGAAGCCCACAGCTGGATGATTAGCAGGCCCAGGCCGATGGAGGCGAAGAGTCCCAGGCTGTCGAGCCGAAGGAGGAGCCCGATGATCGTGAGGCCGATGATCGGTGTCACGAAGAGGGCCGTGGCGAGCAACTGCACCTGCAGGCCCAACGTCGCGACTGTGGCTACCACGGCCAGGCAGGACACGAGTGCGGACGCGGCATCTGCCGGAGCCCGGGAGGTTGCCAAGCCGAGCAGGCCCCAGATTGCACCGTCGAGGAGGATGGTGACCTGGAACACCCAGGGCCGATTTCGAACGATCTCCCGCAGCCAGTCTTGCTTGTAGCCGATAGCCACCACCACCCGCGGGGCGGCGCTGAGGGCCTTGCCCACGAACCACACCTTGGCCAAGCCCGCGCCGAGGGCGGGTGCGAAGAAGGCGGCGAGGACCGCCGCGAAGACGGTCGACAGCACGGCCGCGATGGCCGAATGGCTCAAGATCTGATCGAGCTGCCTGACTCGAAGACGGGATTCCGCCTCTTCGCTCAAGGCGTCGGGCATCTCGCTCGGGGAGGCAATTGCCGTTTCCATGCTTCGGCTCCTGCGCGAAGGCGCCGGCCGTACCGGAAGGCGACGGCGGGCGAGCGGACCAATTTACAGGGGGTGACGCTGCAACGACGCCAGCTTTCTGGCGGGTTGGGCCGTATTACCGATTTTTTGAAGGGAGTGCGAGATGGAGCTTCAGAAGCCGCAGCTAGTCGGGAGCTGGTATCCGCAGTCGCCGGTGAGCGGCCACTTCCTAGGACTCGGTCGGCCCCACGTTCAAGAGATGTCCCTCGCCAACGTCTGCCACCGGCTGCGGATGTACGCGAGCGTCCGCTATTGGGTAGACAACCGCGAACGACAGGTTTCAGGCAACGGGATTGGAAGCGGCAAGACCCGCAGTCGACCCTGAACAGCCATTGGCTGTCCTGATCTGGCCGCCTCTAAAAGCTGCCGGTCGCGTCCGAGTGAGGCCCCGGAGGAGCTCTCGCGGCAGCGAGCTCACACACGTAGGCGGCACTCGGAGCGATTGAGGCTCGCGCGCGAGTTGCGACTGTGGGGGCTCACCACGTCGGGAGCCGCGCGCGTGCAAGCTATCGGCCGGCAGCCCGAGCGGGCGCCCGATGGCGCCCCGCAACGAGGGGCCACGGCGCCGTCGACCATACCCCCTGGCGCGATCGCATCGGAAGGAGTACAAGCGCGAGCGCGGAACTAGCGATTTCGGAAGGAGCGGCGATGGACGAACTCAAGATCGCTTCCACGGTGATCCAGGACCGGCCCGTCGGCGGTTTCTCGTCGAGCATCGAAGCGGCATCCGACCTCGGCGACACCGAGCTGGCGTCGCGCCTTTCCGAGGTGGCTGCTCGCCTGGGAACGGGCATGCCCGGCGACCAGAGCGCAGCGGGCGACCTTCTGCGCAAGATCGTCTCACGGGTTCGCGGCCGCAAGCTCGTCGAGGACTACGGCGTGCACGCGGTCGAGGTTCCGTGGCTGTGCCTGCACGTCCCGCCTTCGGGCAGCGCCCAGCTGCAGCTCTCGGATTCGCAGAAGGACGCCGGCGGCATCAAGTTCTCGCTCGCGGGCACCGGCCTGGGCGATGGCTGGACGGTCCAGGCCAAGCTGAAGCGCGACTTCCAGGAACGCAAGCGTTGCATGACCCTGGTCGAGGCGTTCCAGGTGCGCGTTCGAGGCTATGCGTATGGCGAGGCGCCCGCCGACATCGAAATCCGCTCCGACGTCGTCGAGCATGTGGGCACCAGCGCACGCGAGCTGGCGCGGTGTCCCCTATGCGAGCCGAGGCCGGAGGACGAGCCGGTGCTGGCGCACAAGGCCGGCCCCGCCATCGACCTCACCGCCGATCCCGTCGGCCAGAAGATGTCGCAGGTGATCGAGCTCGGCGGCACGTCCGAGCTCGAGGTAGGCCTCAAGGCCACCTTGGCCGGCGTCGGCGTTTCGGCGGGGGTGACGTGCAAGCGAGAGGTGTCGCTCACCTGCAGCCTCGACTACGTCCTGCCGGGAGGCAGGCGATACCTGCCGATGCGGCGACTGGAGTACCTCGACCTCCCGTTCTGGCGCGTCGGCTGACCGTCATGTTCGAGGAGTTGCTGCGGCGTGCCGCGCGCTCCGCCCGCGGTGTGAGCGACCGGGCGGATCTCGACCGGTTCCGTCAGGACCAGAAGCGGTCGCCGGCGCAGAGGCGCTGGGCGGCGTACCTCCAGGCCGACATCTGCCGCCGCATTGGCCGCTTCGGGCGAGCCCAGGGCTGGCTCGACGCCGCGTTCGCGGCAGCAACCGCGGACACGCCGCTGCTCTGGCGGGCCGACGCGGCGAGCTGCCAGGCAGACGTCGAAAGCGCCTTCGACGAGCCGCAGCGTGCCCTGAGCTGGGCCGAAGAGGCCTGGCGAGGCCACGTCTCGGTCGGCCGGGAGGCGCTCGCCAGCAGGGAAGCGCTCGACGCACTGCTTGCGGAGATCGACTGCTGTTTCCTCGAGCTGTGCTCCGCGGCAGGCGCCGATACGAATACCGCGGAATTGCTGAGGCGCGCGTCCTGGATGAACGACCGGCTCGCGCACGGCGTGCTCAACGACGCGAACCGGCTGATACCGCTCGCCGGCAGCCTGGGCGCGATCGAGCTCGCGCGCACGGTCGCCGCCGATACGATCGCATGGAGCGAGCAGCTGACGCCCCTCCTCTCGGCCGTGGTCACCGGCGAGCTACCGCGGCCCTCGACGGCGACCGATGCTGGAGCGCTCAAGGCGATGGCCGCTTCGCTGGCTCCGATGCGCGCCTTGATGCAGATCGAGGTGCAGGCGAAGCTCGGCGACGCCGAGGACATGTGCGGCAACTACGAGAACGCAGGAAGGCTCTTCGATGCGGCGGCCCGGCTGGCGGCGCAGCCGGGCGCGCTGCCGAACTCGGCGACGAGGGTGCTGCAGCTGGAGCTGAACAGCGCGAACCAGCTCGCCAAGCTGTCCCGCCACGCCGAGGCGCAGGCGGCCTACGAGCGGCTCCTGCCGCAGAGCGAGACGCTCGGCTTCGCGAAGGCTACGATGGCCTGCCGCTTCGGCATCGTGAGCTGCCGATGGCGCCAGGGTGCCGGAAGCGCGGTGCTCGGGGCGCAGAAGGATCTCGCTGCCGAGCTTGAGCGCATGTTCCTCGCGGCGCCCGACGACGAATGGACGCGGGCGATGCTGCTGTCGGCCTATCGCCTCCTCGTCAACATCATCGCGGCCGACCCCGCGACACTTGCCGATCATCTGCAGTCGTTGCTGCAGGTGCTTTATGCGATCCGCACGCCGAATGCCGTCGCCGCGCTGGCCGTCGGCGATGAAGACGCGCACCGCTCGGCCCGGTTCGGCGTTGACCTGCTGCTCGCCCGCTGGTCGGCGGTCTCCGACGCGGTGCTGCTGGTGTGGGAAACCGGCGCCGAGGACATGGTGCTCACCACCCTGGCGAGTGGAAACCGTCCTCTGGCCGAGCGCATCGACGTGGCGTGCATCCCGAACAGCGCCGTGAAGTCCCTATTCGACTGCATCGCAGCGACGCGCGACGCCAGCGAGCAGATCAGCATGCGCATCGTCGGCCTCAAGCGAAGCGGCGCGAGCGCCATGGAAGAGGCGGCGCGGAAGGTGTGGGAACTGCTGCCGGCCTCGGTGCAGCGCCTGCTCGATGCGGCCGACACGATCTACTACTCCCCTCCGAACCAGAGCACCCTGGATGAATTGCCGCTCGAGGCGCTGCACGACGGGCGCGACTTCCTGGGCATGAGGAAGGTCATCTGCCGGGTGCCTTCGCTGAGTCACCTGAGCGATCTGCTCGCCCCGAACCGCTATCGGCAGGCGCTTTCCCCTCACGCGCTCCTGGTGCGCGCAAAGGACCCGGTTCGGGCACAGGACGACGGCACCGTGCTGCAGCAGGCGGAGCTGGTCGCCGCAGGCATCGATGCCCTGGGCCTGCAAGTCGAGCGCCTGGACGAGCCGGCGGCGGACGCCTTCCTGAACGCGGTGAGCGCTCCGACCACGCTAATGCATTTCGTCGGCCACGGCTTCGCAGGAGGCGGCGGCGAGGTGCTGGTGCTGTCCGAGACCGAGCAGGTGCCGATCGCCCAGGTCACCTCTGGCAGCGGCGTGCGCGCCCCCTTCACGTACTTCAGCGCCTGCGAGGTCGGCCGCGGCCGCCAGATGTCGAGCGGCGCGCAGAGGGGCTTGGCGGCAACCTTCATGGATGCCGGCGCGCCCGCGATCCTGGCGCCGGCCTACCGCATTCCGAGCCACTTCCTGGGTCGCATCGCGGCCGTGTTTTATCAGCAGTGCGCCTCGCTGCCGGCGGGACCGGCGCTGCAGCAAACGCGCCGACTGCTCCACGCCCAGCAGTATCACCCGGCCTGCTGGGCGACGCTGGCCTTGTTCGGAGACCCGCTCGCCTGCCTGACGACGGAAGCCGCCGCGGCCTGCCGCACCCGCCCCGCGCCGTGGTGCAGCCTGGTCTTCCCGCATCTGGCGACGCAAGACGCGCAGCGACTGCAGGCGTGCCTGGAGGCGCTGGCCGGCGACGCCCGGCTGGACAACGATCTCCGGTCGGCGATCCACGCCTGGCTGAGCAGCGGCTTGATCGATCCGGAGCAGGTGGCCCCGCTACTCGCCAGGCTGCGCGAAAGGGACGGCGAGGCTGCGGCCACCCTGGAAATCCTCCACGTCCTGCAGGAAGTCGCCGACGTGAACACCGGCAGCCCCCAGGACGCGCAGGACGCCGCCCGCGACCGGCTGAATCGTGCCCTTCGCACGGCGAGCGCCTTGCAGGACAGTTATGCCGCGATCTGCGTTGTCGAGGCGTTCGGAAAGGTCGGCGTGCCGATGAGCGACCTCGGGTCCTTGCGCCAGCTGCTGGACCACGAGCACGTCCTGCTGCAGATGCTGGCGGCGGACGCGGCGGCGCTCGAGCGGATCGCGACGCCGCTCGCGGCCCTGCGCGACAAGCTGTCGACGATGACCTTCATGAACGTCGGCACCCGCTTCGGCTACGCCGACGAGGACATGGCCGAGGCCGACCAAGGAAGTCCGGCGGCGCTGCGGCGCGTGGCGCTGGCCATGCTTGAGGCTGAAGCGCACCCGGAGACCTCGCTTGGGATCGTGCCGTGGCACGTGTGGCTGCTGCGCTGGGGCGGCACCGGAACGACCAGTGCGTGTCGCAACGTGCTCGCCGCGCTCTCGGTGGACGGGCGCAGCGGGCAGTTGGGCGCCCCCGCCGCTGCGGCTCTTCGCGCCCTCGTGGGGGAACTGAAGTTCGCCTCGCCGCTCGACCCGAAGATCGTGGGCGATGCGCTCGCCGTCGTGAAGCGCGACGGTCCTGAGTTCAATGCCTTGCGGCTGATGCTGCTGAAGGACGCCGTCGAGGCCGGTGGCTCGGTCACGCTTGCGGACGTGGAAGCCGCGCTGGCCCTCGCCGACGAGCTGAACGGCACGACCGGCCGCACCGGGATCGCGGCTTGGCTCAGGACGGTGCTCGCGGAAAGCTACGAGACCTACGGCGACCACACGCGGGCGGCCGAGCTTGCACGCCAGGCCGTCGACGAGCTGGCGGCGCTGCAGGAGCCCCGCGATGAATACACCTCACGGCTGGCGCAGGCGGTAGAGCTCGCGATCGCCGTCGCCCGCTCGAGCGGAGACGCGGCAGGCGCCGTGGAGCTGGAGGAAAGGTTCGCCGAAACCCTCGCCAAGGCCGGAACGCCGGAGCAGGAGATGCTCGACGAGCACGGGCGGCTGGCCCAGCATCTGGACGACTTCCGGGCCGACCCGATCGGTTGAAGCGCCGGGCCGCGCCGCCCTCGAGACGACGCCGCTCGTCGCCGCACGTCTTTGGGCCCTGCCAGATGCGCGGGCGGCTCCATCGGAATGGTCAGCACTTCCACCCCCGAGGTGGACCCTGAAAGACCAGCGTCTCGTGCTCCAGCCCTCTTCTCTCGTCTTTTCGCATCGGCGACATGGTGCGCGGCCAGCAAGCGCGCCCGGCTCAGCGTCTGCGCGGTGCTTGCGAGACGGATAAACGTTCCATAGCTGACGGCTCGGCGAAAGGGATTGCTGGCCACAGCGCTTGTGTGGGCTGCGGCGCCGCCGCGGGCGCGGCGGCAAGCATCGCCAGCTTGGTGCGCGCGGCCGACGCTACTATCTTGGAATTCCCGCTGCTCGAAAGATCTCGGCATTGCGGCGCCTAAACTTTGCGTCCCTTACCGGGGAAAGTCGCTGGTATCGCGACACGGTGAACCGAGGGGCCAACTCGAGCAGGCGTTGCGCCGCCAGCTTCGCATCGTCCGCACGGCCCATGCGGCGGAGCGCGGACAACAAGACGACATGCGCCAGGGCGAGATTGGGGACGTCTTGAAGGGCGCGTCGTGAAGCCTTCACCGCGCATTCGTAACGTCCCGCCACCAAGTGTGCAGCACCCGTGCACGCAATGAAGCCGCCCGTCGCAGGATCCAGAGGGCTGATGCGCATAACCCGATCGAAGTGCCCGAGCGCCCTGTCTCCATCGCCAAGGATGTTTCTTATATTGCCTGCGCAAAACTGCACGGATAGCAAGTTGGGACACAAGCCCAGCGCCTGCTCGATCGCGCGCTCCGCCTCGTCGTAGCGAAAGCCGAGCAACGCAATGCCCAGCCCGCGGTAGCCAAGCGACCCAAGCGCCGAACCCGCGTAGCTCAAGACGATCGCGTCGTCGTTCCGTTCCGCAAGCGCCTCCTCGGCGTAGCGTAAGCCGGCCTTGGCGTCCTCTGCGCTGCCGTGGCCATCGACAATGCGTAGGGTGCACGCGAACGCTGCCATTGCCTTGGCTAGCGTGTAACGGGGATCTTTGTCGAGTGCATGGCGAAGGAGCGTCAACGCCTCATCGCGCTCCGCTTTGGACGATCGCGGCTGCAACCCAGGTAGAGCCCGAAGCACCAAGTCGTACGCCTGCAGGTTGGACGTTGGCTTCACACGGACGCGCTCGATCTCCGCACGCCGCATGCTCGGTTCGATGGCTGAAACGATGCTGTCGCCAATGCGGTCCTGAAGTTCGAACACATCATCGAGCCCGCCCTCAAATCGCTCTGCCCACACATGGCGGCCGTTCTCAGCTTCGATGAGCTGCCCCGTGATGCGGACGCGATCGCCAGACCGACGCACGCTCCCTTCCAATACATAGCGTGCCCCGAGTTCGCGTCCCACCCGCTTAATGTCGACAGCCTTATCCTTGTAGACAAAGGTTGAGCTGCGCGCGATGACAATCAGCCATCTCATACGCGCCAACGCTGTGATGATGTCCTCGACCATTCCGTCGGCGAAATAATCCTGCTGCGGATCGCCGCTCAAGTTACTGAAAGGCAGAACCGCCAGGACCGGCAGATCCGGCAGCGCTGGCGATGTCGTTAGCGAGGTGCTTCTTGAAGTGATGACCTCAGATGACCCACTGTCCTCGGGGTAAATCGAGTACGCGTGCAGTGGAAAGACGGCTATCCGATCAAGAATGCATCCAGCGAGGCGCGCGACTACGCAGGCGCTCATGCTTCACCCCAGAGCGCGCAGCGGCAGACTATTGATCCCCGATCTCCCGCACCGATGCCGAATTCCGTTGACGGAGTCAAGAAGAGCGTCGGTGACTTGCTCAAAGGGTTGGGGAAATAGGCGCGGAGCAGCGCGCCTAAGGGTTCCGCGCCTTTCGCCCCGGCTTGACGTAGTCCTTCGCCGCCTCGCTGGTGTCGCGCTCAAAGGAAGCGGAAAACCCACGCCAGGCCGGCAACCGCGATGACCTCCAGGCTGGCAATCTGCTGACCGGCGGTCCAGCTTCTCAGGTTCTCTCTCCCTGCCAGAAGTAATGTGATGCCAAGAGGAAAGACCGTCCACCAACCGATCGCAAGCGCCAGCGCCCACACGGCAGCGACAACGGCCGGAAGCGAAACAAGGCCCTCGAGGGTCGCAAGAGGCCGTGAGACCTCGTCTCCCACGATGCGCCCAAGCTCCAGCGCCAAGTACAGCGCGATTGCTGCACAGGCGGCGCTTTCGGACACCCAAGAGTTCATGATGAGTGCGGCGGAGCACCCGTAGCATTGCTCGCGGTCGGTCACTCGGGGTCATAGCCATCTTGGCAGCATGTGACCCTTTCCACGAAGCCGTCGCCAAGATCAGCGTGGCCTGTTAGGTGGCGGGCTATTGCATGAGAGACCGCCGTCCGGACCTCGGATGGCGCCACCGCCTGTCGGTCCTTCTCTGGGTGTCACGACGCGGCCCGCGGGACCGGCCTCGTCAGGGACCGCACTGAGAGCGACCGTTCGTCCGGGGGCTAGAGAAAAACCCCTCCCCTCCCGGTCTCGCTGATGTCACGCTGGCGCGCATGACGCGCAAAAGGGATGACCAGTGGAACGAGTTGGTGACTGCCCGGCAGGAGCTTGAGCGGTTGGTGCGCGAGTCGGCTGCGGCGCCGACCGACAAGGTTCTGAAGGCCCGGATCTTGTTCGCGCGACAGGCAGTCGCCGAGCTGATCGAGGCGTGGAACGCGACCGGCTGGCACGTCCCCGCCACTCCGCCCAAGCGGTAGCCTCTCAAAATCCTGGGATTGCTAGCCGCCGCTGCGCGAGAAGCTAGAGCGGGCCTGCCACTGCTCGATGCCGAACTAGCGGAGATCGCGGAGAAGTGGGACGCCTAGTGGCGATGACGGTGACAGCGGCGCCAGCCTAGGTTAGGCTGGCGCCCATGTGGCGAAGGTGCGCAATTCTGTGCTTGGTGTCGGGAGTGGTCGGGCTTGTCCTTGCCGGCACGGTGCCGGCCGGGCTCCCAACGCTCGATCGGGGTTGGTGTTTTGCACCCGAACTGCTGAACGGCAGTGTGTTGACTGCTGAGTTGGAACGGCTCAGGAACCGGTCTTGGCTCGAGGTGTTGCTGGACGAGCTTTAGGTCGCGCGCCTGCGGATGCCCTATCGCCGAGCTGGCGAAGATCGCTGACTCGGCCTCATAGACGGCCGAATCTGAGCCTCACGGCTGTCGGCAGACGATGGCTCATTGAGCGGAGAGCCAACTTCGACGAAAACGGATCTCCGGTAGATCGTCCGAGAAGGGCACGGCCCTTGCCCCTGGGGCGCATGCGCACGTTGACGCTGCCGAGCGGCCGCCCCTTATCGATCATCGAACCTTCGCACGACCCTAGCCGGCGGTGGAGCGCGCACCCGATGGGCACCGGCTACATCGTCAGGCGTGCCGGCCAAGGAAACTCGGCTTGGGAAACCGTGATGGGTGCTACTTCATTGACTATTCGCTTCACGAGGGAGGACGCTGAGGACTTAGCCGACCTTCTAAACGGCGCTTGAATGCGTGTCTATCGCGCGGCAAGCTCGAGAGGGCCTGCGGATGCTCGATTGCCGAGCTGGCGAAGATCGCGGAGAAGTGGGAGCCGTAAAGGGCCGTGCCGGGTCACGTAGCCGTCGGCGGCCGAGTATTCCTTCGCACTTCGCCCGGCTCTGGAAGGTTGCGGACCTCGCGCGTACCCAATTCCGGCTCCGCGTCCGTGAAGCGTTCCGCCGCGTCGGCCCGCGTCATCGCGTAGGTCGCGACAAGATGCAGAGGCTAGAAAATTATCTCTTGCGGTGTCACGTTCCAGCCTTCAGGCTTATCCAGCCTTGAAGTGGGGAAATTCAGGGACCCATGAAGTTTCAGCAGATCAATCTTCAGCGTGCTCGCTGGCGAGGTATCGCCGTCAAATAGATCAGCAACGATCCCATCTGAAGAATCGGCCCTTCCGTGGTTGTGGAAGTTCGCAGCCTGAACCTTGAACGTTCGTCTCGGCACAAGGCTGTAGTGGTGGTCGAGGTGCACGTACGAGTAGGGAAACAGATTCTTGTGGTTGTCGTACTCCGTTCCTACGAGAGTCTGCAAAAGCGCTCTCTCAAGAACTAGGTCGTAGTTAAACGTCACGATCGCTGGACAGCTTAGGCCGCGAGCCTTCAGGCCGAAGAGGCAATGCCAAAAGTTGCGATAGAGCTCGGGGCCAACATGGACAACAGCCTTCTCCCGCTGCTTGAGGCCGGGATGCTTCACGGAGCAGCAGAGCTCAATCGTGCGTGCAATTGCTTGCGACATCACCTTCAAGTCTGCGGCTGCCCGACGCTTCTTCTGCGCCTCAAAGGTTCCAAAGGTCAATAGCGAAAGGATGTCCTCAATGTTGCGATCGTCGAACGAAGCCCTTCCGTGATACTCGTTTAGATCACGCCGGACGGCTTCAGCTTCATCAAAGAGCGTAGCGTCAGACGATGAAAGGGGAGCACCGGCGGCACGTTTCCGATGCGCGAACTCCCACATGGTGTCAACGAATCCACTCATCAGCGGTATTCCCGCGTCGAAGCTGAACCCCGCGCCTAGGACGAGAACCGTGTCGCACTGTTCAACAGCGGTCACTCTGCTACGGGAGACTTCCATTTATGCCTCATAGGGATAAGCCTGCCGGAATCTCTCAAATCGGTGGGGGTCTCCAAGCGCATGCACACAGAGTGCACACGACTTGCCGCAAACGAAGCGGTGGCGACACAGTCACGCCAATCCATCATTGCTCGTGGTGGCACCGATCGCTCGGCCACATTGCCGATGCCGCGCGTCGGTGATGTACCGCCGAAGAACTCGGTCGGCGTCGCCGTCGCCGGCTTTGGGCCGCCCGCTCGCGCCGCATAGGTGGAATGCCGTACCTTTGCCATACCGCCCAAGAAAAAAGGACTTCGCGTTACCGCGAAGTCCTTGATTTGCCTACCGAATTGGTAGGCGCGATTGGACTCGAACCAACGACCCCCACCATGTCAAGGTGGTGCTCTAACCAGCTGAGCTACGCGCCTGGGAAGGGCGGCATGATAACAGCGTCGCGGCGCCCCTCGGCTTCGGCTAGGCTAGCCCGGCCGCGCTCCAGCGGCGCCTTCCTGCCGCGCCATGAAGATCCTGGTTCCGCTCCTGGTGCTCGCCGCCGCGGCGAGCGTTTCCTGCTCGCCCAAGGCCGAGTCGATCGGCGAGGTCGACACCGTCTTCAAGCTGCTCGGTCCCGACCACAAGATCGTCGTCGACGCCTACGACGATCCCAAGGTCGAGGGCGTCACCTGCTACGTCTCGCGGGCCAAGACCGGCGGCATCAAGGGCGGCCTCGGCCTGGCCGAAGACCTCGCCGAAGCCTCGATCGCCTGCCGCCAGGTCGGGCCGATCTCGTTTCCCAAGCCGCTCGAGACGCAGGAGGAGATGTTCAACGAGCGCATCTCGCTGGTGTTCAAGAAGCTGCGCGTGATCCGCATGGTTGACCGAAAGCGCAACACCCTGGTCTACCTGACCTATTCCGATCGGGTGATCGAGGGCTCGCCGCAGAACAGCGTCACCGCCGTGCCGGTCGACCGGGGAACGCCGATCCCGGTGAAGTGACGGCCGGCTAGCGGCGGCGCGCGGCACGCACGCCGGGGACGCGGCAGACCTGGGCCAGCGTCGCGCCCAGCCGGGCGGCGTCGGCGACCTCGACGGTGAAGGTCATGAAGGCGGTGCCGCCGGACGCATCCTTCACCGAGCTCGACTTGACGCCTGTGACGTTGGTCTTCTCCTTGGCAAACACCTCGGAAACGTCGCGCAGCAGCCCCTGGCGATCGCTCGCCTCGACCTGCACGTCGACCGGATAGAGGGCCGGCCGCGACGCATCGACCGCGCCCCAGGTGACCGGAATCACCCGCTCCGGCGAGCGCTCGCGCAGCGCCCGCAGGTTGCTGCAGCCGGCACGGTGCACCGCGACGCCCTTGCCGCGAGTGACATAGCCGGCAATCGCGTCGGGAGGCGCCGGACGGCAGCAGCGCGCCAGGCTGGTGAGCAGCGACTCGACGCCGACCACGAGCACCCCGCCCGCCTCGCCCCGCGGCCGGCTAAAATGGATCTCGTCCTCGTCGGCCTTGGGCTCGGGCGCGGGCCGGAGCAAAGCCTCGATGTTGCGCAGCGACAGCTCGTCCTTGCCGACCACCTCGAACAGCGCCTCGGCGCTGCGAAAGCCGAGCCGCGCCGCCAGGTCCTCGAGCTTGAGTGCGGTCTTGCCTTCGCGCTGCAGCACCTTCTCCACCGCCTCGCGGCCGCGCGCCACGGTGGCGTCGGCAGCGAGGGCGTTGAACCAGGAGCGGACCTTGGCCTTCGAGCGCGCGCTGCGCAGGTAGCCGAGGTCGGAATTGAGCCAGTCGAGCGACGGCCCACCGGTCTTGGCGGCGGTGATCTCGACCGTCTGCCCGCTCTGCAAGGGCGTCGCCAGGGGCACGACCCGGCCGTCCACCTTGGCACCGCGGCAGCGATGGCCGAGATCGGTGTGCACCGCGTAGGCGAAGTCGATCGGCGTCGCCCCTGCGGTCAGCTCGACCACCGTCGCCTGCGGTGTGAAGACGTAGATGCGGTCGTCGAACACCGGCTTGGCGCTGTCCGCCGACGCGTCGGGCGCGGCGGCGTCGTCGCCGGCGAGATCGTGCTGCCAGGCCAGCAGCTGGCGGAGCACCACCAGCCGAGCCTCGGCGACGCTCGCCTCGAAGCGCCCGCTCGCGCTGCCGCCGCGCGCCCGGCCCGCGACGTCGGCCTCCTTGTAGGCCCAGTGCGCCGAGACACCGTATTCGGCATGCTCGTGCATCTCCGGCGTGCGGATCTGGATCTCGACCGGCCGGCCGTCATCGCCCTGGACCACGGTGTGCAGCGAGCGGTAGCCGTTGGCCTTCGGGCGGGCGATGTAGTCGTCGAACTCGCCGGCGATCGCCGGCCAGCGCTCGTGCACACGTGCGAGCACGGCGTAGCAGCCGGCGACGTCGGGAACGATGACGCGCAGCGCCAGCATGTCCATGACGCGGTCGAAGGCGACGCCCTTCCTCTTCATCTTCTTCCAGATGGAATAGAGATGCTTCGGCCGGCCCTGCACCTGCGCTGCCAGGCCGTGCGCGGCGAGGTCGGCCTCGAGCTCGGCGCGCAGCCGCCCGATCCGCGCCTCGCGGTCGGTGCGCCGCTCGTCGAGCTGGCGGGCGATCGCGTGGTAGCTCTGGGGGTCGAGGAAGCGGAAGGCGAGGTCCTCGAGCTCCCACTTGATCTGCCAGATGCCGAGCCGGTTGGCGAGCGGCGCGAACACCTGCATCGCCTCGGCGGCGAACTCGTCCGCCCCCGGGGCCTTGCTTGCCGCGAACCAGCGCAGCGTCTGCAGCCGCGAGGCCAGGCGCAGCAGCACCACCCGCAGATCGCGCGAGAACGCGAGCAGCATCTTCCTCACCCGCTCGGTCTGCAGCGCCTTGTCGGCGGCATCGACGCGCGCGCCCTTGGCGGCGCGCTGCAGGTCGCCGAGCTTCCTGGCATGGGCGACCAGGGTCGCCTGCGATTCGCCGAAGAGCGGCGTCAGCACCTCGTCGGGCTTGCCGAGCGCGTCGGCGGCGTGGACGAGGAAGACCGCAGCGCGCAACTCCGGCGCCGCCCCGATCTCGGCCAGCACCGCGGCCGAGCCTTCGGCGTGGGCGAGCGTGTTCTCGCCCGTCGCCAGCGTGCGGCCGGCAAGAAGCGGCGCGGCAAACTCGCGCGCCGGGGCGACCGGGTCGGAATCGGCACGCCGCGCTACGCCCGCGGGCGGGCCGGCAGCGCTCGGCACACCGGGCTCGTCCGGCGCGTCTAGGAGTCGGACGATCGGTGCGGCCGCCTCGACGCGGCTGGCCGCAGGCGTCTTCATGGCGAGAGCAGGAACTCCCGCACCACCGCGACCTGGCCCGGCGCCACCAGGGTCGGCGCATGGCCGACGCCGGCGAACTCGTGCAGTCGCGGCTTCGGGCCGCGGCGCGTCATCTCCTCGGCCGTCGCCCGCGCCAGGATGTCGGAATCGGCGCCGCGCAGGAGCAGCGTCGGACAGCGGATGGCGTCGAACGCAGCCCAGAGCGCGGCCTGGCCGGCGGCGGCCATCTCGGCGGTGACCGCCTTCATCGGCACGGCAATCGCCGGGTCGTAGTGCAGGCGGAAGCGCTCGCCTTCCCGGCGCAGCATCGGCCGGGTCAGGGCCAGCCATTCCTCGCGCGAATGCGGGCCGAAGCCCTGCGAGATCGTCAGCAGGTAATCGGCGGCCTCGTCCTCGCTCGCCCAGGTGAGCGGCTGGCCGAGGTAGCCGCCGATGCGCACCAGCCCGGCCGCATCGATCATCGGGCCGATGTCGTTGATCACCAGGCGGCCGATCGGCGAGCCCGGCAGCGCCGCCAGGCCGATGCCGATCAGTGCGCCCATGGAGGTGCCGACCCAGGCGACGCTGTCGGCGTCGAGTCGGGCGAGCAGGGTCACCATGTCGGCGGCGTAGTTCGGCAGCGCATAGCCCATGGGATCGGCGAGCCGGTCGGATTCGCCGCGGCCGACCACGTCCGGACAGACGACGCGGAACTCGCCGCGCATGGCCCGGGCGAGCACGTCGAAGTCGCGGCCCTGGCGCGAGACGCCGTGGACGCACACCAGCACCCGCCTGCTGGCCGGGTCGCCCCACTCCCAGTACGCCATGCGGTGCAGGCCGCGCGCGCCCAGGCACTGCACATGCGCGAGCCGCGGCTCGCTCCAAGGGTTGTTCGTGCTGTTCGTCATTTCATCTGCACCGTGCCGCTGACGCTCGCGTTGACCTGCGCCTTGCCCGGCTCGACCGAGAGCGCGTCGCCCGGGGCCGAGATCGCCGCCGTCTGCGCCCGAGCCATCGGCATCGGCCCCTGAGGTGGCTCGGTCGTCGTGACGTTGACCTCGCGGATCGAATAGCCGCCGTAGCCGAACTGCTTGGCGTACTCGCCGGCCCTGGCGCGGTAGCGGGCGATGGCCTCGGCGACGACGTCGGCCTCGACCTTCTGGCTGGCTTCGCGGGAGAGCCGGTAGGCGACCCGGGCCACCGTCATGGTCGTGATCCGGCCGCTGAGCTGGCCGATCGCCGCCATGTCGCGGCCGTCGACGATGACCTCCGCCGTGCCCTGCCAGCCGGTGATGCCGCCCTTGTTCGCATAGCGCGGAAAGAGCGAGAAGGCGCCGGTCTGCACGTCGACCTGGCCCGGGCGCGCCGCCTTCTTCGCCTCGGCCAGCGCGGCGTCGAGCGCCTGCTTGAGCTGCGCCTGGACGGCGTTGGCATCGGCCCCTTCCTTGGTGGTGGAGAAGGTGACGGAGAGCAGGTCCTTGGTGACTTCGACCGTGGCGCTCGCGGTGAGGCTCAGCACGCCTTCCGGCGGCGGCACCTCGGCACGGGCGGGCAACGCTGCGACGAGCGCGAGGGCGGCGCCGGCGGCGGCGAGTGCGGAGGGAAGCTTCATCGGCGGCGGAATAGTGAAATGTGGCTCGAACCGGGGTTGTAACAGCACGTCAGAAGCGCCCGGAACGGGCTGCAAAGCCGCGCAGAATCGCGATTGTTACAAATGAGGAAGCGATGAACACCGCCGTCAATCCCCGCCCGGACCGGATCGTCGTCGTCGACGATGATGCCCGCATTCGCGACCTGCTGCGCCGTTACCTGACCCAGGAGGGCTTCGAGGTCCTGCTGGCCGAGGACTCGAAGGCGCTGAACCGCCTGCTGACGCGCGAGACCGTGCACCTGATCGTCCTCGACCTGATGCTGCCCGGCGAGGACGGCCTGTCGATCTGCCGGCGCCTGCGTGCCGCCAAGGACCTGACGCCGATCATCATGCTCACCGCCAAGGTCGAGGACGTCGACCGGATCGTCGGCCTCGAGGTCGGCGCCGACGACTACCTGCCCAAGCCCTTCAACCCGCGCGAGCTGCTCGCCCGGATCCACGCGGTACTGCGCCGCCGGCCGACGCTCGAGGCGCCGGGCGCCCCGGCCCTCGATGCCCAGACCGTCAGCTTCGGCCCGTTCGTCTTCGACCTGGCGCTGCGCCGCCTCACCAAGGACGGCGAGCAGATCGCGCTCACCACCGGCGAGTTCTCGATGCTGAAGGCGCTGGTGCGCCACCCGCGCCAGCCGCTCTCGCGCGACAAGCTGGCCCAACTCGCGCGCGGCCGCGAGTTCGAGCCCTTCGATCGCAGCCTCGACGTGCAGATCTCGCGCCTGCGCAAGATGATCGAGCCCGACCCGACCCAGCCGCGCTACATCCAGACGGTCTGGGGCGTCGGCTACGTGTTCGTCCCCGACGGCTCGGCATGAGGCTTGCCTTCGCCTGAGTCGTGGCGACCCGCTCCAAGCGACCCGGCTCCCGGACTCCCCTCTCCGAACGGCTGAACCCACCGAGAGCGCGCCCGGCGAAGAAGTTCGTCGCGCTCAGCCTGTTCTGGCGCACCTTCTTCCTGCTCGCGCTGCTGCTGACCGGCGGCGTGTTCGCCTGGGTGCAGACCTTCCGCGCCCTCGAGTTCGAGCCGCGCGCGGTGCAGGCGGCGCAGCAGATCGCCAGCCTGGTCAACCTCACCCGCTCGGCCCTGCTCGCCACCGACGGCATCAACCGCATCGCCATCATCAAGAGCGTGTCGACGCTCGAGGCGGTGAAGCTGACGCCGCGCGAGCCGACCGACAAGTGGGAGCCGTTCGAGATCGACCGCTTCCAGCGGGTGATCGAGCGCGAGCTGCGCGACCAGCTCGGCCCCGACACCGTGGTCGCGAGCTCGATGAACGGCGTCGCCGGCCTGTGGGTCGGCTTCTCGATCGCCCGCGACAACTACTGGCTGAAGGTCGACCCGACACGGGTCGGGCCGATGTCGACGCGCACGATCATGCTCTGGGTCTCGATCGCGCTGCTCGCCACCGTGCTCGGCTCGGCCGGCATCGCCCGGCTGATCAACCGCCCGCTCAAGGACCTGTCGTTCGCCGCCAGCCGCATCCGCGAGGGCGAGTACGACTCGCGCCTCGACGAGACGACGATGACGAGCGAGATCCGGCAGGTGAACATGGGCTTCAACCGGATGGCGCGCGAGCTCGCCAAGGTCGAGCAGGACCGTGCCGTGATGCTCGCCGGCATCTCGCACGACCTGCGCACGCCGCTCTCGCGCCTCCGGCTCGAGGCCGAGATGAGCGTCAAGGACGAGGAGGCGAAGGCGAACATGGCGATGGACATCGACCAGCTCGACGCCATCATCGACAAGTTCATGGACTACGCCCGGCCCGGCGAGGTGCGGCTGGTGCCGGTGAACGTGGCGCAGATCGTCGAGCGCGAGGCCCTGGCGTTTCGCGACACCAGCCAGATCCGCATCACCTCGAAGGTGGCGATCGACACCCTGGTGCTCGCCGACGACGTCGAGCTCGGCCGGGTGTTCCAGAACCTGTTCGAGAACGCCCGCCGCTACGGCCGCTCCACCGACACCGGCATCGCCAAGGTGGTGGTGAGCTACGCCCGCACCGGCCTGTGGGTGATCATCACCGTGCGCGACCATGGCCAGGGCGTCGACCCGAAGAAGCTCGACCAGCTGACGACGCCGTTCTTCCGCGGCGACGCCGCGCGCACCGCCGCCACCGGTGCCGGCCTCGGCCTAGCGATCGTCGAGAAGGCGGTGCAGCGGATGGGCGGGGCGTTCGAGCTGGCCAACGCCACCGAGGGCGGGCTGCTGGCCCACGTCAGACTCAAGAAGGGGTGAGCCCCCTGCCCGGGCGCGCCTTCAGTTGCGCCAGAGCAGGCAGACGGCGCGCGCTTCCATGGCCTCGCCGCGTCCCACCGGGCCCATGCCTTCGGCCGTCTTCGCCTTGACGCTGACCTGATCGATCGCCACGCCGAGCGCGCCGGCGATGCGCTGGCGCATCGCGGCGATGTGCGGCGCCAGCTTGGGCGCCTGGGCGATCACGGTCGCGTCGACGTTGCCCACCTGCCAGCCCGCGACCTTGACCCGGCGCGTCGCCTCGGAGAGCAGGGCCAGCGAATCGGCGCCGCGGTATTGCGCGTCGGTGTCGGGAAAGTGATGGCCGATGTCGCCGAGTGCGGCGGCGCCGAAGAGCGCATCGGTCACGGCGTGGCAGAGCGCATCGGCATCCGAATGGCCGGCCAGGCCGTGGGTGTGCGCGATCTCGACGCCGCCGAGGATCAGCTTTCGCCCGGTGACCAAGGCATGCGTGTCCCAGCCCTCACCGACCCGCCAGGTCGGGCCGCGCGGCTTCATGCCGGCTCCATCCGCCGCGAGCGCAGCACCGCCTCGGCGAGCGCGAAGTCCTCGGGCTGGGTGATCTTGAAGTTCTCCGAGGAGCCGAGCACCAGGCGCGGCGACTGGCCCTGCCATTCCATCGCGCTCGCCTCGTCGGTGGCGTTCGCGCCGGCGTCCTCGAGCGCGTCGGCGAGCGGGCCGAGGCGAAACATCTGCGGGGTCTGCGCCTGCCAGACGGCCTCGCGCGGCAGCGTCTTCATCACCCGCCCGTCCGCCTCGCGCTTGAGCGTGTCGGCGACCGGCATGGCGAGCAAGCCGCCGACCGGGTCGTCGGCGCAGACGTCGATCAGCCGGTCGATCCACTCGGGGCGCACCAGGCAGCGCGCGGCATCGTGCACCAGCACCCAGTCGTCGGCGCGGGCGCCGAGCTTCAGCAGCCGGGAAAGGCCCGCGGCCACCGTCTCGGCGCGCGAGCTGCCGCCACAGCGCGAGACCGCGAAGCGCTTGCCGTTCGGCAGCTCGACCCGGCGCTCGAACTCTTCGTCGCCGGGGGCGAGGGCCACCAGCACGAGCTTCAGCCGGGCGACGCCGGCGAGCGCCGCGAGCGTGTGCGCGACCATCGGTGCGCCGTCGATCTCGACGTACTGCTTCGGCACCGGCGACCCGGCCCGGGTGCCCGAGCCGGCGCAGGGCACGAGGGCGAAGCAGCGGAGGACGGGCGGCGGGGAGGTCGGCATCGGCTTTCGGACCGGGAGGGCCCGCAAGCATAAGCGGGGGCCGGTCCGTAAAATCGCGACCTTTGTCGCACGCGCCGCCACGGCGCCTTCATGCAGCTCCCCGACATCGCCCCCGGCAAGCGCTTCGCCCTGCCCCGCCCGACCGGCTCCGCCGACGCCCTGCTCCTTGCCCGCTTCGCGACCCGGCAGCGCGCCGCTGCCAAGACGACGACCGCGATCTTCAGCGCCGACCCGGCCGATGCCGGCCGTCTGGCCGAGGAGATCGGCTTCTTCGCGCCCGAGCTGCGCATCGCTGTCTTTCCCGACTGGGAGACGCTGCCCTACGACACCTTCTCGCCGCACCAGGACCTGATCTCCGAGCGGCTGGCGACGCTGTGGAAGATCGGCCGTGGCGAGGTCGACGTCGTCCTGATGCCGGCGACGACGGCGCTGGTGCGTCTCGCCCCGCCGAGCTTTCTCGCCGGCTACACCTTCGAGTTCAGGCAGAAGCAGCGTCTCGACGAGGCCGCGCTCAAGGCCCAGCTCACGCTCGCCGGCTACAGCCACGTCAGCCAGGTCGTCTCGCCCGGCGAGTACGCGGTGCGCGGCGGCCTGATCGACCTGTTCCCGATGGGCTCGAGCGTGCCGTATCGCGTCGACCTGTTCGGCGACGAGATCGACTCGATCCGCACCTTCGACCCCGACAGCCAGCGCAGCCTCTATCCAGTGCCCGAGATCCGCCTCCTGCCGGGCCGCGAGTTCCCGATGGACGAGGCGGCGCGTGCAGCGTTCCGCTCGCGCTGGCGCGAGCGCATCGAGGGCGACCCGACCAAGGCGCGACTCTACAAGGACGTCGGCGCCGGCATCGCCACCGCCGGCATCGAATACTTCCTGCCGCTCTTCTTCGACGAGACCGCGACCGTCTTCGACTACCTCGGCGCGGGCGCGACGCTGGCCCTGCACGGCGAGGTCGACGCCTCGCTGCAGCGCTTCTGGACCGACACCCGCGAGCGCCACCGCTTCCTGCAGCACGACCCCGAGCGGCCGCTGCTCGCCCCCGAGCTGCTGTTCCTCAAGCCCGAGGACTTCTTCGGCCGCTGCAATGCGCACGCGCAGCTCGCGCTGCGCGGCGCCGACGCCGCCGATGCCTGGGCCCGGCCCCTCCCCGACCTCAGCGTCGACCGCGGCGCGCCCGAGCCCCTGCGCCGGCTCCAGGATCACGTCGCGGCGACGAAGCACCGGGTCCTGATCGTCGCCGAGAGCGAGGGCCGGCGCGAGAGCCTGCTCGAGCTGCTGCGCGACAGCCGGATCGAGCCGCCGGCGGTGGCGTCGCTCGCCGCCTTCGAAGCGGGCGACGAGCACTTCGCGATCGCGGTGGCGCCGCTGGCCCAGGGATTCGCCTGGCATCGCGACGCCGCCGCCGCCGGCGACGGCGACCACGACGACGCGACGCTCGAGTTCGTCACCGAGACCGAGCTGTTCGCGACCACGCCCGGCGCCCGACGCCGGCGCCGCCAGGAGCCGACCAGCGACGTCAACTCGCTGATCAAGGACCTCTCGGAGCTGAAGGTCGGCGATCCGGTGGTGCATGTCAACCACGGCATCGGCCGCTACCTCGGGCTGATCTCGATCGCCCTCGGCGGCAGCGAGGAGGAGCCGGCCGAGTACCTGCACCTCGAATACGCCGACAAGGCGACGCTCTACGTGCCGGTGGCGCAGCTGCACCTGATCGCCCGCTACACCGGCGTCAGCGCCGAGGAGGCGCCGCTGCACCGGCTCGGCTCGGGCCAGTGGGAGAAGGCACGGCGCAAGGCCGCCGAGCAGGTGCGCGACACCGCCGCCGAGCTCTTGAACCTCTACGCCCGGCGTGCTGCGCGCGAGGGTTTCGCGTTCCGCTTCGAGGCGCACGACTACGAGGCCTTCGCCGCCAGCTTCGGCTTCGAGGAGACGCCGGATCAGCATGCGGCGATCCACGCCGTGATCCAGGACATGGTGTCGCCGCAGCCGATGGACCGGCTGATCTGCGGCGACGTCGGCTTCGGCAAGACCGAGGTCGCGCTGCGCGCCGCCTTCGTCGCCGTCACCGGCGGCAAGCAGGTCG